>Ga0209972_10003297_pt1 | contig 12696 bp, 8 predicted proteins | sample NOAtaG_7_FD_187302 | JGI IMG/M metagenome (GOLD analysis project Ga0209972, IMG submission 187302) | Freshwater lake microbial communities from Lake Erie, under a cyanobacterial bloom - NOAA_Erie_Diel1S_2200h metaG (SPAdes) (version 2) | ecosystem: Environmental > Aquatic > Freshwater > Lake ...
TCCATCTCTCTGGAGCCGCGACTATGCGGTCGAGGGGCGGACGCCCGATCAGCATGACGCCTGGGTCGTCGCCACCTGGTTACAAAAGACCGACCGGGAGGGGCAGCTCGGTGATTATCTCCAGCCACGCCCTGGCGGAGAAGAGCGACTGATCGCCGGCCACGAAGGGTGGATTCTCGGGGTGCGGTGAGTGATCCGGGGCCGTCAGGACGCGCCGGCGACCCGGATGAATTGGAGATGAGGTTCCAATTCTCCCTTCTTTCTGATTTAATGCGAGACATATGGTGAATGACGAAATAATTTTTACCCGCCGGGATGGCCGGAAGCCGGACGAGCTGCGCCCGGTGCAGATGGTCTGCAGTTTCACACGCTACGCCGAAGGATCGGTGCTGATCGAAGCCGGGCACACGCGCGTGCTCTGCACGGCCTCGATCGAAGAGCGGGTCCCCGGTTTTCTGAAGGGCAAAGGGGTCGGCTGGGTGACAGCAGAGTACTCGATGTTGCCGCGGGCAACGCAGACGCGCACCTCACGCGAGATCTCGCGTGGCGGCCCCTCGGGCCGCACCCACGAGATCCAGCGCCTGATCGGGCGGAGTCTCCGCTCGGTGGTCGATATGGCGGCGCTGGGAGAGCGGACGGTGACGGTCGATTGCGATGTTATCCAGGCCGATGGAGGCACGCGCACGGCGGCGATCACGGGTGGATTTGTCGCGCTTGCCCTGGCGCTCGGACGCTACCAGGCTGAGGGGCTGATTGGGAGGCCGGCGCTGCGTGACTATCTGGCTGCAGTCAGCGTCGGCATCGTCGGAGAGCGGGTGCTGCTCGACCTTGACTATAGTGAAGACTCGACGGCCGAGGTCGATATGAATGTCATCCGGACCGGGGATGGTCGCTTCGTCGAGCTGCAGGGGACCGCCGAGACTGATCCGTTCAGCCGCGCGCAACTCAATGCGCTGGTCGACGCGGCAGAGACTGGAATTGATCGCCTGATCGCCGCGCAGCGAGCCACCCTCCTGGCCGAACTGGCCCGCGCGGGTGAGAATGAGATCCCGGTACTGATCCCGGCCGGAGACCTACGCAAAGTTAACTGGAAAGAGGATGCACTATGATCAAACTGTTAAAGATAAATGGTCTGCTGGCGGCGCTCTTCACGATGGTCCTGGCCCTGACGCCGGAATGTCGGGCCCAGGAAGTGTTTGAAGATCCGGAAGGAAAGTACACCGTCACCCTCCCGACCGGCTGGCTGGGAATCGTCAATCAGGACGCTCTGGGTCGCAACGATGTCAACATCGTCTTCAAGGTGCGGGAGAACGGGGCGCTGAAAGTGCGCCGGATGGAGAATACCAATCCAAATGTCGAGGTGCTCGAATATGCCAGCAAGGACGAGGCGGATCGCGTCCGCTTTGCGCCGGGCTACACCAAGATCCGCATGGAGAAGTTCCTCATCAGCGCCGGCAAGTATGGCGCGCTCCTCTCGTACGACTACCAGACGACCAGCGCCCAGCCCTTTACCGGACGCGTCTATTATGTCCGGACCGATGATGGGACCGTCTATATTCTCCAGTTCACCGGACGCCGGTCGACGCTGGGTTCGCTCCGCAACCAGACCGACCTGATTGCCCGTTCATTCAAATCGAAGTAGATCCAATCTGACCACAAAAAGGTCCATCGATTGAGGCGGTGAATTCCGTCACAGTCGATGGACCTTCTTGTTCTTTCACACGGGTGGCCACGTTGATGGAGCCGGGAATGGACTAGATGCGCCTTCCGGAAGATGCACCGGGTAGTTCAGCCAGGGTAACCGAGATGGTCTGCTTGGAGCGCCCGCGCATGATCTCGACCTGAACCCGGTCGCCAATCTTCTTCGAGTTGAGAACACGGTCCAGATCGTCGGTTGAGCGGACAGACTGGCCCTCGATGCCGATGATGATATCGCCGCCGATCGGGACGAGATATCGACCGATCTGGACCTGCTCGGTCGCCCCGCGCAGGCCGGCCTTGGCGGCGGCGCCACCTGGGGTCACCTCGGCGATCAGCAATCCTTCACGAACGGGCAGTTCGAGGATCTGGGCGAGACGATCTGACACCGGAATCGGCGAGACTCCGAGTTTGGGCTTGCGGACGCGGCCAAACTGGAGAATATCGTTGACGACACGCCGTGCGGTATCGACCGGAACAGCGAAACCGATCCCGACCGAGCCGCCCGAGGGGCTGTAGATCATGGTATTGATGCCAATGATCTGCCCGCGTGAGTTGAGAAGCGGACCGCCTGAATTGCCGGGGTTGATCGCGGCATCGGTCTGAATCGCGCCCTCGATGAGACGATTGGTGAACTCGGATCTGATCGGACGGGAGAGACCCGAGACAATACCGGTCGTCAGGGTCCGGTCGAGACCGAACGGATTACCGATCGCCAGAACCTTCTGCCCGACAAAGACCGCTTTCGAATCGCCCAGCGGCACGGGGACCAGCTCGGAAGGCGGCGCATCGATCTTGATCACCGCCAGGTCGTTGTCCGGATCGACCCCAAGCACCCGGGCGGTAAAATTATGGGTGTTGGAGAGGGTGACCTCGAGCTTCTCGGCATCCTGAATGACGTGGAAGTTGGTCAGGATATGGCCTTCCTTGTCGAGGACCGAGCCGGAACCATTGCCCTGTTGCGGATAGGCGTTGAACCAGTCCTGAACAATGACGGTCGAAGTGATGTTGACTACCCCGGGGCTGAAGGTAGAGTAGACCTCCTGATTGTTCTTCTCATCGGAGGCGACCGAGGGATCGGTCAGGGTGGCGAGCGGGGCAACCTCCGGCAGAGTCTTGCCGGACTCTGCGCCGGCGAGGCGGCCGAGCAAACGCGAGCCAAGCCGATCGTAGATCAATACGGCGCTCGCCGCAAAGACGGCTGTCGCCAGCGCGAGCAGGACCAGTTGTCTGGCGGTCATTTGATATCCCGTGTTCTGCATAATTGTCGAGTCTGATCTCCTTCTGCTGCAAAATCTCTTTCATGATAATGGACAGTTCTGTTTCACTGCCATCAAGATATTATTACAATTTGCGCGCCCTGAAAGTTCCGGTAAAAAAATGCAAAGAAATTTTCTTATGACAATTCTGCTGCTCGCCTCCACGGTTGGAGCTGGAGCAGCCGTGCAGGAACAGAAGCCAACCGACACCCAGTCTCCGGAGGCGGTGGTCCGGATCGATACGGAGCTGGTGCAGATCGATGTGGTGGTCGAAGATGAGAAGGGACAACTGGTTCGGACCCTCAAGCGCGAAGACTTTCAGTTGACCGAGGATGGCAAGGTCCAGAGCCTCAGCTACTTTTCGGTCGGCACGGCCGCACGACCAGCGCGCTGGCTAAAGAGTGGACGGAGCGAAGCTCCGGCACCGGGGAGTGCAGTCTCGGCCGCCACGGTCGACACCGGACGCCATCTCGTCCTGGCGATCGACGATCTTCACCTTTCACCCGGCAGCCTGCTCACGGCCAAGCAGGCGTTGCAGCGTTTCATCGATCAGCAGATCAGCCTGACGGACCAGACCTCGCTGGTCACGACAAGCGGGACGCTGGCACAGTACCAGCAGTTCACGAATGAACGCGATCTGCTCCGGCGGGCCGTCAACCGGCTCAGTGTCCGCGAGCGGAGCGCGGTGGGCCCGGGTGATATTCCACGGCTTACCCCCTACCAGGCCGAGCTGATCGACAGCAACGACCCGGACGCGCTCGAGCTGGCGGTGCAGGAGGTCATGCAGATGATGCGGGTCGACCGGCGAATGGCAACCGGAATGGCCCAGGGACGCGCCCGGCAGATCGTCAGCGAAAATAATGCGGTGACCATGGCGACCCTCTCGACGCTCGAGAATGTGATCCGCAGCCTGCGAAATCTGCCTGGACGAAAGGTGATGGTGCTGGTCTCGGACGGTTTTCTGCTTGGTGGTCTGCGCGATGGTCGCCAGTACGATGTGCGCCGGATTACCGATGCGGCGACCCGGGCCGGAGTGGTCATCTATTCACTCGATGCCCGCGGTCTGGTCGCCCTGCCGGGCGAGATGGATGCGTCGCAACCGGGCGGGATGGCGATGATCATGCCCGGCGTCCGCTCACGAATCGCCAGTGGCTCGATCGAGGCGCAGCGTGATGGCCTCTATGCCCTCGCCGCCGATACGGGCGGTAAGGCGATCTTCAACAACAACGACATCAATCTTGGTCTGCAGAAGGTGCTCGATGATACCGAGGTCTACTATCTGCTCGCCTTCGAGCCAAGCTCCTCCTATCGCGACGGGCGCTACCGCAAGTTAGAGGTCAAACTGCCCGGGTATCCCAAATACAAGATACGCACCCGCAAGGGCTATTTCTCACCCGACGACAAGCAACTGGCCCGTGTTGAGCGTGAGCAGGCAAAACTGCTCGAGATGGCCCGTAATTCTCCCAAAGAGGCGGTCAAGCTGCGTGATCAGCAGATCCGGACCGGGCTCTCCTCCCTCACGCCGGTCCGTGACATCGCGATTGGCATGACGGCAGGCTACCTTGATACCCGAGACGAGGGGACAACGATCGATCTCTCGGCCCACATCGATCTGGCCGGCATTCAGTTGCGGAGCGAGGGGGACCGTCAGCGCGCTCAACTGGAACTGGTCAGCCTGATCTTCGATGAGAATGGCCGGACTGTCGACAACCGCTCGGAAAAGATGGAGCTGAACCTGAAGAGCGACTCGCTCGCTGAGGCGCAACGAAATGGACTCGGCTACCGTCGGCTGCTCAAACTCAAACCGGGCTTCTACCAGGCCCGGCTGCTGCTCCGGCAGGAGGGGAGTCACCGCCTCGGAACGGCCAGCGCCTGGATCGAGATTCCCAACCTCGCCCGCCAGCAGTTTGCATTGAGCACGATCTTCCTTACCCGCAGTGATCCACGCACGGAGAAGGGTGGACTGGTTGAAGAGGATGGATCTGGAACCAGTCTCCGTTCGCTGGTCTACCGACGCTTTCCCCACCAGGGCAACCTTGACTTCCTGGTCTTTGCATACAACGCCAAGATCGGTGAGAATGGCCTGCCTGACGCGGCGATCCAGACCCAGCTCTACGCGGGCAGCAAATTGATCTATGCTTCGCCGCTGGGGGCATTCTTTACCCCCGACAAACGTCAAGAGATCGATCCGGCAAGATTGCCCTACCGGGCCCGCCTCGATCTGGCGGCTTTTGAGCCAGGATCATATGAGCTGCGCGTCGTGGTCATCGACCGTGTCGCCAAAAGCACGATCAAGCGTTCGATCAACTTCGAGGTCGAACGGTAGTCATCCCCATCTTCCCGACTGAATAACCGACCTGGCAGAGTGGTCGGACAGGTGAGTCATGAACTGGATACAGACCTACAACCCGCTCGGAAATCTTCTGCTCTCATCGCTGGTGGCCGCGCTGCCGGTCGTCATTCTGCTCGGTCTGCTGGCGATCTATCACGTGCGGGCGCACATCGCGGCGCTGATCGGCCTAGGCTCGGCCATGCTCGTCGCCATCCTCGTCTATGGAATGCCGACGACGCTGGCGGTTGCGGCAGCGGCCAATGGCGCGGCGTTCGGCCTCTTCCCGATCGGCTGGATCGTCCTGACGGCGATCTTCGTCTATGACATCACCGTCGAGACCGGTCAGTTCGAAGTGGTCAAGCAGACGATCGCCGGGCTGGCCGATGACCGACGGATTCAGGTGCTGCTGATCGCCTACAGTTTCGGCGCCTTCATCGAGGGGGCGGCCGGCTTTGGAACCCCCGTCGCCGTCTCAGCGGCCATGCTGATCGGACTTGGCTTCAAACCGCTCCAGGCCGCCGGCCTCTCACTGATTGGCAACACGGCGCCAGTCGCCTTTGGCGCACTGGGCACGCCCATCATCACCCTCGCCAAGGTGACTGGCCTGCCCCTCGAACAGCTCAGCGCTATGGCTGGCCGCCAGCTTCCCCTCTTCTCGCTGATCGTCCCTTTCTGGCTGATCTGGGCCATGGCCGGGTTCAAGGGAATGCGCGAGGTTTGGCCAGCCTGCCTGACCGCCGGCGGGTCGTTTGCGATCGCTCAGTTTCTGATCAGCAACTACCACGGCCCCTGGGTAGTCGACATCGCCGGCGCTATCGCCTCGATCTTCTCGATGATCATCCTGCTCCGCTTCTGGCAACCCCGCGAGACGTGGCGCTTCGCGACCGATGATGGGGAAAGCGTCACCGTCAGACCAAGTGGAGCGGCGGCGCTCCGTGCCTGGACCCCCTGGATCATCCTCTCGATCCTTGTCTTCATCTGGGGTGTTCCGCAGACCAAGCAGTTTCTGAACGGCATTTCGCTGCCCGAGTTTGCCGTCCCCTACCTCGATAAGGCGATCTTCCGCGCCCCACCAGTCGTCGAGGCGCTGAAGGCCGAGGAGGCCCGCTTCACCTTCAACTGGCTCTCGGCAACTGGAACGGCCCTGCTCCTTACCGGGATCATCTCCGGAATCATCCTTCGCCTCTCGCCCGCGCGGCTCGTCCGCATCTTTGCCGGAACCTTCCGCCGGGCGCAGCTCTCACTGGTGACGATCGCCGCCATGATGGCCCTGGGCTTCACGACCCGCTTCGGTGGCCTCGATTCGACCATGGGGCTGGCCTTTGCGAGCACCGGCTGGCTCTTCCCCTTCTTCTCACCGCTCCTCGGCTGGCTCGGCGTGGCGCTGACCGGAAGCGACACCTCGTCAAATGTTCTCTTTGGGAATCTGCAGCAGGTGACGGCGAAACAGCTCGGCTTCTCGCCGCTCCTCGCCGCCGCCGCCAACAGCTCGGGTGGAGTGATGGGCAAGATGATCGATGCCCAGTCGATCGTCGTCGCCGGCATGGCGACCCGTCAGCACGGCCAGGAGGGAGTAATCCTGCGCTATGTCTTCTTCCACAGCATCGCGCTCGCCGTTCTCGTCGGGATCTTCGTCATGATGCAGGCCTACTGGTTCCCCGGGATGGTGCCGGCTCCGTGAGTCGGCGCCACCCTGAGCCGGCTTGCCAGTCTCAGAGTTGTCTGAGGGGATCAGAGATGACGCCATTTTGATAATCCTGAACCACCTCACCTGTTATTTGATCGATGGATTGGATTGTGACTGCTCGATATCACTATGGTAGTTGCAATTGCCACCAAAGAGCCTCAAATCCAGGCTCGTCGACGAGCCAGTTTTTCCGCAGAGCGGATATCCAATAATGCCACCGTACATTAACGCACTATTTAACAGGTACTCAAAGACTATATTTTGGAGCCTTGTCGCGGTACTGATTCTATCTGTCCTGATACTGCTCAATCGCCACTATCTTCTCAACCCGTGGCAAGTTCAAGAGATCAAACAGGTGCAACCCGAGCTGGGGCTGGCGTATACGGCTCAAACCCAGCTGCCAGCATTGAGCTCCCACAATGGACCATCGCTGGCAAAAGTGTTGGAAAATGGGCGCCCACTCGCAGGTCCGGCAAATTCACAGCATTATGATATTCGTACATTTGGCAATGGCCGGTACAGCTTTTGGCTTGACTATGTCTACTTCAGCACCTCAGACAATAGTAGTCCACTTTCGAATGGCCGAACGTATAGCATCACGTACCCTATCATCGTCAGTGACCTCTTTGCGTATAGTCTCTATCTTGTCCTGATCATTCTTATTCTGATAAATGTCCGGCTGGCGAACCTTCCTAACGATTCCTTCCAAAAACAGGTCGTCACCCTGACCTCTCTGAAGACACTTTTTCAGGGTCGACCAACCACCATGACATACCGGCCTGAAATCGACGGGCTGCGAGCCGTCGCCGTCTTGCCGGTAATTCTGTTCCACGCCGGATTTAAATGGATGAGCGGGGGATATGTCGGTGTTGATATATTCTTTGTGATCAGTGGGTATCTGATTACGACGATCATCATCAATGAATTGGACGAAGGCCGGTTTTCGATTGTTGGGTTTTATGAACGAAGAGCGCGTCGGATTCTTCCAGCCCTGTTCCTGGTGCTGGCCTGCAGTTTGCCAATTGCGTACTTGCTGCTCTTACCAGATCAATTGATCAGCTTCTCCAGAAGTTTGGGAAGCGTGATGACCTTCGTTTCAAATCTCTATTTTCGTGGTGAGATCAATTATTTCGCCCGTGCATCAGAGGAAGAACCACTCCTTCACACTTGGAGCCTGGCGGTCGAAGAGCAGTACTACCTGGTCTTTCCCTTGCTGGCCTTTCTACTGTGGAAAATTGGCCGCGCCCTGTTCATTGCCTTCATGTTACTAATCGCTCTGGCGAGCTTTCTATATGCGGAGAGTCTGTCCCTGCTTGAGCCAGATAAAGCGTTCTTTGATACACGCCTGAGGGTTTGGGAGCTGATGATCGGCTCACTGGTAGCCATCTACCTGGTTATGCGCTGGCGGAAGACAGAAAAGAATCGAGTTATCGCAGAGATCGGTAGTGCGATTGGGTTGGGACTGATCATCTGGGCGATCGTCTATCTCGAGAAATCGACACCATTTCCTGGAAAATATGCTCTGGCTCCAACAGTGGGAGCCGCCCTGGTCATTATTTTCGCCTCTCCGGCAACTCTGGTAGGCCGCCTGCTCAGTTGCAGGCCGTTAGTTGGAGTTGGCCTGATCAGTTATAGCGCCTATTTGTGGCACCAGCCAATCTTTGCCTTCGCGCGACTGATGCGTCGCACCCTTCCATCATCATTTATATTTTCCTGCCTGTCGGTCTTATCACTCTTACTGGCGTACCTGAGTTGGCGCTTTGTGGAAAAGCCATTCCGCAACAGGGAAAGGGTCAGTCGCCGGATGGTCTTCACCCTGTCAATAGCCGGTATTGTTGTGTTTGGGTGTGTCGCATTGCTGGGGGATTTTTATAAAGGTCTGCCCTGGCGCTTTCCTCCGTCCGACGCTGATCTGCTAGTTTCATTCAAGGAACGTGGTGGCTATGTCAGCTCGCTGCACCAGAATTATGTGCGGACTGATAGTTTCGATAAACAAAAAGGGGTCAAGCTGCTCATTATTGGGGACAGCTATTCCCAGGATTTGGTCAATATTCTGCATGAGGGAAAGCTGCTTCAAAACACACAAATCGTGGCCCGGTATATCCCGGCACGATGTCAGTTGTACCAAGGCGATGAATCATCGGCTGCCTTTGTCCATCCTGGTGACGTCAAATTGTGCGCGAGGGACTACTACATCGGCTTGCGAGAATTGATTGCATCCGCAGACATAGTGCTAGTTGCTGCTTCATGGCAAGAATGGTCAGTGGAGCGGTTATCCGTCACTTTAGATCGCCTCGGAATTGCAGCGAAGGCAAACTACATTGTCTTTGGTCACAAAGGCCTTGGCTATATCAACCGTACGGCCTATACCGGCATGTCATCATCAGAAAAATGCGCTTATCTCAATCCAGTTACAGATAGAGGGTTCAACCTCAACCGCATACTGTCACAAACTGTCGACCAGTCACATTTTGTCGATATTCAGGCACTGCTGTGTAATCCCTCAACATTACAATGTCAGATATTTAATGAGCAGGGATTATTATTATCCTATGATGGCAACCATTTGACCCGGGCCGGCGCTCGCTATCTGGGATCTCGCCTGGCGCAGGTTCCAGCTTTTGCACGACTTGTCGCAGCTGCTGAAAGGTAATTCCAGAGTCGATAATCGATTCCAGAACCGACCACTTTCAGACTGGCTACTTTCAGACTGGCTACTTTCTCACAATCGCTCCGTCGCCAGTGAATATGGCAGAGATCGAAAGCGCTTCCCTTCTTTAAGTAAAGAGAGCCGGGGCCCCCAAAGGCGCCCCGGCTCTCTGTGCCAAGTCTGTCGTTGATGATCCACTCTCAGTTATTCATCGCCGGCGTTCTGCGAACCATTGACCGGGTTGACGTGGAGAACCCGCTTGTCACCGGCGAAGGTGATCGTTGTTAAGACCCGCGTGTTATCGCGCTCGACAAAGCCGGCGGAGTTGTGCGGATTCTTCCGGTCGGTCAGCTTGACCTCGACCTTGGTCGTCGCAATCACCCGGCCATTGCGGAGAATCGAGACCTCACTCGACTCTGAGTCGAACTTCACGTCGTAGGTCCCCTTGGCAATCAGCGTCCCGTTGACTGTCACATCGTTGAGGAAGGTGATCGTCTTCGATCGATCCTTCGCCTCGGCCACCGTTAAGCCAGCGACGATTAACGCCATTGCCATCAGGGTCATTAACATCTTTTTCATAGTCATATTCTCCTTCTCAGATAACCATTAAATACGGTTCATCTCTTTTCATCCACCACTCTGCGGTGGCTTGTCACGCAATACCCATTTGCAACGGGCGTGCCAGAGCGAAAACAGGCTAAAAAGGCCTATTTACAGTGCTTTTGGTGATTTTGGGTGTGGCAAGTCTGAGCGTCGGCGTGGCAACTTGAGACAATCGAAGCTGATCGGAATGAACTGCAATAGGAATTGAGGCCGGGTGGCCTTAGAGAAAGGTTTGAACTGAAAAACAAGAAGTGGATCGACGTTGGGGAAGGGTCAAAAAAGAATTTGGCTCCTCAGGTAGGACTCGAACCTACAACCCTTCGGTTAACAGCCGAATGCTCTGCCATTGAGCTACTGAGGAGCAAGAAACTCTATTCAATTTTGGTGGACGTGAGGGGGATCGAACCCCTGACCTCCGCATTGCGAACGCGGCGCTCTCCCAGCTGAGCTACACGCCCAACGAACGAAATTGGATATTACATGCCAAGCCAGCGGCTGTCAAGCATTTCCTGCTCGTTTTCTGCGCCTAAAAGTGGCGACTTTTTGCAGCTGATTTTAGCTGTCTCCGGGACGGGTGAGCCGGCTGATTCAGCGGCGCGGCGGGGGATCGGGTGGAAGAAATGCCGAGACGACCGGTTCGGGGAGAAGGAGTTGGGGGTTGGCGATCGGGGTCTTGATGCCATTGGCCTGGAAGGCATTCTTGATCCGGCGGCGGAGTTCGCGGGCGAGATCGAATTGGCGGGCCGGGGCGGTCTTGACCACGATGCGAATGGTGACGGTGGAGAGGGAGATGCGGTCGACGCCGAGCATGGTCGGCTCTTCGATCAGCTCGTGGGGCAGCTCCTGGCGGAAGACGCTCGCGGTATCGAGCGCGAGGCGCATGGCGCGGTCGACATCTTCGGTGTAGTCGATCTCGAGGTCAAGGACGATGCGTGACCAGTCCTTGGAGAGGTTGGAGACCGTGTTGATGGCGCCATTAGGGATGGTGGTCAGGGAGCCGTCGAGGCCGCGGACCCGGGTGGCGCGGAGTGAAATACCCTCGACAGTGCCAGAGAACTCGGCAATCTTCACGACATCACCGACGCTGAACTGATCTTCGAGAAGAATAAGGAATCCGGAGAAGAGGTCCCGAATGAGACTCTGGGCGCCAAAGCCGACGGCAATGCCGACGACGCCCGCACTGGCGAGGATCGGGGTGACGTTGACATTGAGCTGCTGAAGCAGGGTCATGAGACCGATGAAGAGGATGACCGACTGGGCGACGCGGCTAAAGATTGACGAGAGGGTCTGGAGTCGGCGCTGGGTTGCGGCTTCGTCGGGGGAGGCGGTTCGCTTCATGAGGACGAAGATGGTCCGGATCAGCGCATCGGTAAAGCGCATGATAAAGATCGTCACGACAACGACGATGAAGATATTGAAACCCCGGTCGGACAACCAGTCGAAAAAGTGGAGAGCCTGGCGGCGGAACCTCGTTCCGACTGTCTCGAACTGGGTGCGCGTTCGCGGCAGAAAGGCAAGGATGAGCGATGAGTAGAGAATCCAGACCGTCGTGCGGAGGGCGTGTCCAATCCACTCGACGAGGAGGGCCTTGAGTGAGGGGACCGCCTCGACGCCGGGAATGGTTGATCCAGGAAAACTATGGGCGAAGCGATGGGCGAGCCGGTGCTGCCCGACCCCGATCAGCAGATGGAGAAGCAGGCAGACGATCGCGCCAACAGAGAGAAGAAGCAGTGTCGTGATGGTCTCAGTCACCATGACGACAGTTTACCGCCGGATCGATTGTCGTGAAAGCATTTCTTTGAGCTGGCAATCGATCCGGCTACCTCATGACGGTAAAAGCATTGCTGCGGGTGACGCTGCCGCCATCGACGTTCTGGATGGTCAGACTGCGGACCGTCGTCGCGGCATTAGCGAGAATGAAGAGTCGGACCTGGAGCTGAGTGGGGGTGACGGAGGTGACCCCTGCGATAACTCCGCCACCAGAGACCGCGACGTTGGCCCCCTGGGCAAAGCCCTCCCCATTGATAGTGATGTTGACAGTTGTCCCGCGCCTCCCGGAGCTATTGGTGAGGGAGGTGATGCTGATGGGAGCGGCCTGAACAGTGATCGAAAATGGCGGCGAGGTGGTTAGTCCATCGCGACCATCATCGGCCCGCAGACGAAGGTCTCGAAAGACTCCAATCGCGAGAGGCGCAAGCCGCAGGACAGCGCGGCGCTGGCTCGGATCGGAATCGATGATCGTCGCGAATGGCGGAGCATTGACGAGCGCAAAGGTGACGTTGTCGCCCTCCTCATCGGTCGCGTTGAGGGGGATATTGAGCGAGTCGCCCACGGTAAGGGTGCGGTCAGGCAGCGGGCTGGTGATGACCGGCGCCCGGTTGAGCGTCGTCGGCGGCGGTGGCGGTGGCGGTGGCGGTGGCGGTGGCGCGTCAGCAATCAAGCGGCGGATGCGGAAATTGCCGGAATC
>Ga0209972_10003301_pt1 | contig 12681 bp, 13 predicted proteins | sample NOAtaG_7_FD_187302 | JGI IMG/M metagenome (GOLD analysis project Ga0209972, IMG submission 187302) | Freshwater lake microbial communities from Lake Erie, under a cyanobacterial bloom - NOAA_Erie_Diel1S_2200h metaG (SPAdes) (version 2) | ecosystem: Environmental > Aquatic > Freshwater > Lake ...
GAGGAAACCGGCGTGAACCGAGGCTTCTGGGAATTCCCGAGCTGGGAGACGGCTGCCGACGAGGCGCCGGGACCGTTGCTCAGCCACCACCTGGGGGTCGATCCCCGGGCCTGGGTCACCTTGCCCGACCTGCGCCACACCATCACCCGGTACCGGATCACCCAGCGGGTGCTCCTGGCCCGGGTGGCCGGACCTCCGGCCGGGGTCGGCAACGGTCCGGCCGGCACCTGGCTCTGGGCGAGGCCCGACGAGCTCGAGGCACTGCCCCTGACCTCGGCGCACCGGAAGCTCGCGGGCCGGTTGCCCGCCGATGGACGGCACGGAAAGGCTGATCCTTGCGATGGGTCCGATCGGGCCGACCTGAAAGCCGGCAATTGTCACGCAGGGTCGGCGGGGCCACTCTCCGCATCCAAGTGAACGACGGCCGACTCATCGCCCCGGAACACCCGCAGTTCTCGGGCTTCATCTTCAAGATCCAGGCCAACATGGATCCGAAGCACCGCGACCGCATCGCCTTCGTGCGCATCGTCAGCGGGAAGTTCGAGCGCGACATGACCGTGTTCCACGTCCAGTCGGGCCGGAAGGTTCGGCTGAGCTCCTCGCACAAGCTCTTCGGCAATGAGCGCGAGACCGTGGACGAGGCCTATCCCGGGGACATCATCGGCCTGGTGGGGCACGACGGCTTCGGCATCGGCGACACGCTCAGCACCGACCCCTCGATCCGCTTCGACGAGATCCCGCGCTTCACGCCCGAGGTCTTCGAATATTTCCACAACCCCAACACGGCGAAGTTCAAGCAGTTCCGCCAGGGCCTCGACCAGTTGCTGCTCGAGGGCGTCGCGCAGGCCTTCCACCTCAAGGACACGGCCAGCCGGGTGCCGCTGCTGGCGGCGGTGGGACCGCTGCAGTTCGAGGTGCTGCAATACCGGCTGGAGACCGAATACAACGCCGAGACCCGCCGCGAGAGCGCGCCGTTCACGGCCGTCCGGTGGCTGCCGCCGGGCACGCCGCCCGAATCGCTGGATTCCATCGCGCTGCCGACCGGCGCCCGATTCGCCTTCGACATGGATTCCAACCCCGTGATCCTCTTCCCCAGCGAGTGGTCCCTCGGGTACTTCGCCCAGAACCACCCCTCCCTGCCGCTGACCGCGCTGGCGCCACCCCGCCGCCACGACGATTGACGAGCGGCGCCACGGCACCCCTTTCCCGATACGACCGACCATGACATCCGCCACCGACTTCGCCTCACCGTCCATGCCCGACACGACCGGCCATTTCGGGCCGTTCGGCGGGCGCTACGTGCCCGAGACCCTCGTGCATCCGCTGCAGCAGCTCGAGGACGAGTACTGGCGGGCGCAACAGGACCCGGAGTTCCAGCGCGAGCTCGACTACTACCTGCGCGAGTTCGTCGGCCGGCCCACGCCGCTCTACTTCGCCGAGCGCCTGACCCGCTCGCTGGGCGGGGCGCGCATCTACCTCAAGCGCGAGGACCTCCTGCACACGGGGGCGCACAAGATCAACAACGCCATGGGCCAGGTGCTTCTGGCGCGGCGGATGGGCAAGACGCGCATCATCGCCGAGACGGGGGCCGGGCAGCACGGCGTCGCCACGGCCACGGTGTCGGCCATGTTCGGCATGAAGTGCGTCATCTACATGGGCGCGGTGGACTGCAAGCGGCAGGAGCTCAACGTCTACCGCATGAAGATGCTCGGGGCCGAGGTGGTGCCCGTGAAGGCCGGCCAGCAGACCCTCAAGGAGGCGGTGAACGAGGCCATGCGCGACTGGGTCACCAACGTGCGGTCGACCCATTACATCCTGGGCACGGCCTACGGGGCCCACCCCTACCCCGTGATGGTCCGCAACTTCCACCGGGTGATCGGCGACGAGGCCCGTTCACAGATCCTCGAGCGCGAGAAACGCCTCCCCGACCTGCTCATCGCCTGCGTGGGCGGCGGCTCCAACGCCATCGGCCTGTTCTACCCGTTCCTGAACGACCCGTCCGTGAAGATGCTGGGCGTGGAGGCCGGCGGCGAGGGCATCGAGCCCGAGAAGCATGCCGCCCGCTTCCAGGGAGGCTCGCTGGGCGTGCTCCAGGGCACCCGCAGCTACATCCTGCAGGACGAGTTCGGGCAGATCCAGCTCACCCACAGCGTCAGCGCCGGCCTCGACTACGCGGCCGTCGGCCCGGAACACGCCTGGCTCAAGGACCGCAACCGGGTGGAGTACGGCTACGCGACGGACACCGAGGCCCTGGATGCCTTCCTGCGACTGGCCAAGCTCGAGGGCATCATCCCGGCCCTGGAAAGCGCCCACGCGGTCGCCGGGGCCATCCAGCGGGCTCCGGCCATGGGCAAGGACCAGGTGATCGTGGTCAACCTGTCGGGCCGGGGCGACAAGGACGTCATGCAGGCGGCGCAGAAGCTGGGCATCCGCATGCCGGATTGATCACCCCGGGGGCGGGACCCTGATGGAGGACCCCGGAATCGCGGTGGCAGCCGGATTCCTGGGCATTTCATGGTCGCCAGGCACCTTTCCCATCCCCCATCCCCATCCAGTCCGGGGTGGCGGCGATCGACCAGACGGATCCGAGGCAACGAAGGCAACCGCCTCGACGTCAAGGCCACCGGGCTGGCCCCGAGGGCCGGACCGGGCTATTCGGGTGCGTCCTTCTCGCGCCGGCCCAGCAGGGCCTGCGGGTCGGGCTTGGGGATGAGCGCCGTCCGCTCCCGGAGCATCTGGGCGCGGAACAGGTCGCGCTCATCGGAACCGAGCTTCTCGCGCAGCGGATGGGCCAACTGCAGATGCGCCGGCTGGCTGCGGAGGAAGAGCTCGTCGGTCAGGGATTTCGGCGTCTGGCCGAAGACCCCGAGGTCGACCCCCAGCCTGAGGAAACTGATGAGGTTCATCGCCTCCTTGGAGGAGATGCTCCAGCTGTTGGACAGCACCCCGTAGGCCCGGCCGATGTGGTTGAGGAGCACGGCGGGCTTCTTCTCCATCTGGGAAATCCGGGCGTTCTCCTCGTGCTCGATGATCTGCAGGAGCACCTTGTTGATCCGCTCGACGATCTCGCTCTCGGGCTCGCCGAGGGTCATCTGGTTGGACACCTGGAAGACGTTGCCCAAGGCCTCGGTGCCCTCGCCATAGAGGCCACGCACGGCCAGGCCGAGCTTGTTGACGGCCTGGATGATCTGGTTGATCTGCTCGGCCAGCACCAGGCCCGGCAGGTGGAGCATGGCGCTGACCCGGATGCCGGTGCCGAGGTTGGTCGGACAGGCGGTCAGGAAGCCATAGCGCTCGGTGAACGCGAATTCCACCCGCTCCTGAAGCGCCGAGTCCACGGCGTCGATGGCGGTCCACGCCTGGCGCAGCTGGAGACCGGGGCGCAGGGCCTGCATCCGCAGGTGGTCCTCCTCGTTGACCATCACGCAGAGGTCCTCGTCACGGTTGAGCACGATGCCGCTGCCGGCGTTCTTGGCCGCATGCTCGCGGCTGATGAGGTGGCGCTCGACCAGGAGCTGCTTGTCGAGGGCCGGCAGACGGTCCATCGACTCGGAGAAGGTGTCGCCACCGAGCTGCGGGATGGATTTCACCGCCGGCATGAGCAACTCGAAGGCGCGGAGACGATCCGCCTTCTTCGAATGGCTCGGGAACGGGACGTTGGTGAGGTTCCGGGCGAGTCGAACCCGGCTCGAGAGGACGATCTTGTCGTGCGGGCCGCTGCGGCGGCACGCCTCGTTGGCGGGGATGAGGAATTCGAGGATGCTCATGGCGGGGCTCGCGGCTATTCGACCGCCTTGAAGGCCTTGATCTCGTCCCGTAGGCGCGCCGCCGTCTCGAAATCCTCCCGGGCGACGGCCTTCTGCAGGTCGCGGTTGAGGCGCTGCAGGCGCTGGGCCCCGGCGACGGCCCGCTGCGCGGCCACCGGCACCTTGCCCCGGTGACGGATGTCCTTGTGCATCGTCTTCAGGACCGAGTCGAGGCCGTCGGAGAAGATGTCGTAGCAACGGGCGCAACCCAGGCGACCGCTCTTCTTGAAGTCGGCCTGGGTGTACCCGCACTGGTCGCAGGAGAGGGCTCCCACGGCCTCCGAGGCCTCCTCCATCTTCTGGGCGGCCCCCAGCCCGAGCAGGTGGTCGGCAATGGCGAAGGCGGCCGGGTCATTGTAGTTCTTCTCCTTCGCACAGGCGGCGCAGGCGTCGACCTTCTTGACCTTGTTGTCGGCGATCTCGGTCACGTGGACCGTCGCCTCCTTCGACTTGCAGAACTGGCACACCATAGATTGCGGGGCAGATATCGATGCAGGATGGTCCGGAGTCAAGGTGCAGGCCAGCGAAGCCCGCGGCAGACCGCGTGCGGGACAACGTCGCGCCCCCTCTCTTCGCGGTCGGCCCTGCCCGGCTGGGACTGCCTGGGCCGGGGCCTCGGGGGGGGCGATCGTCAGGCGGCCGGCGACGGGGCGGCGTTGCGGCGGGGCCGCAGCAGGATGACCTTCTTGTCGCTGCCGTCCACCTCGACGCTGTGGGTCTCGATGTCGGGGTCCGACTTGAGGGCCTGGTGGACGATGCGCCGGTCATAGGCGTTCATCGGCTCCATTTCCATGATGTCGCCGTAACGACGCACCTTGTCGGCCAGTTCGAGGGCCCGCTTTGCCAGTTGCTCGCGGGCCTCGCGGCGGTAGCCGCCGACGTCGAGCATCACCCGCGGCACCGAGTCGTCACCCTTGTGGAGGATCCGGTTGAGCAGGTACTGGATCTCGCCCAGCGTCTGGCCCTGCCGGCCGATCAGGCGGTTGGGCTCGTCCGTCTGGATGTCCAGCAGGAGCATGTCCTCGTAGTCCTGCTCGGTGACCGTGGCCTCGAAGCCGAGGGTCTTGAGCATCTGGCAGAGGGTGTCTTTGGCACTCATGGGAAATCAGGCGGATCCCTTGCGGCGGCCGGGCTGGACGGGCGCGACAACGGTGCCCGCGGCACCGGTCCCCGTCCCCTCGTTCGCCTTGGTGATCTTGGTCTGCAGGATGGTCATCAGATTCTGGGTCGTCCAGTACAGCGTCAGGCCGGCCGAATAGTTGTAGAAGAGGACACCGAAGAAGACGGGCATGTACTTGAGCATCTTCTGCTGGACCGGGTCCATCTGGGGGGACATGGGCGTCAGGGTCGATTGCCACCACGCCGTCGCGAGGTACAGCAGCGGCATGATGTTGAGCGGCAGGCCGATGCCCTGGATGCCCAGCAGGGGGATGAACCCGAGTCCCGGAACGACGTAGACGCTGTCCGGGCGCGAGAGGTCGCAGCACCACAAAAAGCTCTCCCCGCGCAGCTCGATGGCCGTCCGCAGCATGAAGAAGAAGCCGATGAACACCGGGAAGGTCAGCAGCAGGGGCAGGCATCCCGCCATGGGGTTGAGCCGGTGCTCCTTCATGAACTCCATGGTCTTCTGGTTCATCTTGGCCGGGTCGTTCTTGTACTTCTCCCGGATGGCATTCATCTGCGGCTGCAGGGCGGCCATGCGCTTCATGGAGCGGGTGCTGGCGTTGGTCAGCGGCCAGAACGCCAGCTTGATGAGGATGGTGAGCACCACGATCGAGGCGCCGTAGGAGGGGATCAGGGAATGGACGGCATTGAGCAGCAGGAGCAGCGCCTTGGCGCAGAAGCCGGTGATCCCGGTGAAGTCCATCACCAGGTCGAGCTGCTTGTCGCTCGTCTTGAGCTGCCGGTACTCCTTCGGACCGGCGTACACCGTGTACCGGCGGGTCGTCGACTGGCCCGGGCCCAGGATCTCGGCCGGATAGGTCAGGGCCGTGTGGTAGGCGTGGGGGTCGGGATTGAGGCGACCATCGGCCGCCAACTCGGACGGCGTGGGCTTGGGCAGGGGCATGTCGACCACACGGACGCCCGCCGGCGAGCGCTCCGGCTGCACGATGAGCGAGAAGAACTGATTGTGGACGGCCGCCCACACCACGTTGCTGGCGCCCCCGATGAACTCCGTGCGCGGCGTGCTGATGGTCGAGCATCCCAAGGTCGCGTTGGCAAACCAGGGCCGGTTGATCTGCTCGGCCTTCTCCCCGTCAAACCAGTAGGCCCCCTGCACCTCGGCCATGTCATGGCGGTCCATCGGCGTGGCGGCACCCACCACATAATCGTGGGCCGGCACCGGCACCGGCGAGGCACCGCGGTTCTCGACCGTGACGACGGTCTGGAAGAAGTAGCCGTTGGACAGGAACCACTCCTGCGAAACCCGCAGGCCGTTGGTCAGCACCTTCTCGGCGCGGATGCCGGCACCGGACCGGCTCAACTGGAACAGGCCGTCACCGGTCAGCGGTCCGGCCCCGAGGGTGAGGGCCGGGAGGGCGGCGAAGCGGTTCAGCGCGGAGGGCACTCCCTTGGCGCTGCCGTCGCTGCAGTCGACGGAGGCCGGATGCTTCTTGAGCTCGACCAACCGAGCCCCTCCACCCCTCGAGGTGAAGGTGACCCGGAGCAGGTCGTTCTCCAGGAAGAGGGTCTCCTCGGCCGAGCTGAAGGCGGGCATGGAAACCGGGCCGGACGGGAGGGCCGGTGCCGACTGGGTCGAGCCGGCGGGAGGGGCGTTGACGCGGGAGGACGGGGCGTTGCTGGCGGTCGTCCCCGCCACGGACGCGGGCACCGGCCGCGCGCCGGTCGGCGTCGGCCAGATCAGGTCGGCCACGTACTTGAGACCGATCATCCCGGCGATGCAGGCGACGATCAATGCGATGCTTTTGCGGTCCATGGTCTGGTTCAGGAAGACGGGGAAGACTCTGGAAGACGGGGAAGACTCTTGGGGGATGGATTCAGGACAGGACCGCCCGACGGAATGCGGCGGGCCCACCGCCCGACGAAGCCCGCTCCCCGGCCTGCGGCACCGGATCGTCGCCGCACCCGCCCCAGGGATGGCAGCGGCACAATCGGCGCATCGAGAGCGCGGATCCGCGGATCGCGCCGTGTCGGACGACCGCCTCGTGGGCGTAGGCCGAACAGGTCGGCTGGAAGCGGCAGCCCGAACCCGGTCCGAGCACGAACCGCTTGAGCGGGGACCCGACCCAGCGATAGATGCGGATCAATGCCAGCAGCAGGAGTTGGAGTGGGTTCACGGGAGATCCGATGACGGGTTGGATGGCGCGGACGTCCGGGACGGACCCGGCGGCGCCGGGTCCTGGGCCCCCCTGCGAAGCCTCGCCCGGGAGAGGGCCCGGAGGTAGTCCCTGCGGACGGCCTCCAGCCCGTGGGCCGCAATCGAATGTCGGGCCACCAGCACCATGGAGACCGGGGTGGACACCTCGTGCTGGTGCTGGCGGAACACCTCGCGCAGAAGGCGCCTGGCGCGGGACCGGACGACGGCCGAGCCGATCTTGCGACCGGTCACGATTCCCAGGCGCAACCGGTCGGCCGGAAGCCAGTTCAGGATGAGGGTCCCGCAGACCTCGCGGCGGCCTTCCTCCTTGAGCCGGGCGAAGTCGGAGGATCGGGCGATCCGCTTTCGGCGGGGAAAGTCGAGCCGCGGCATCTGCTTCATCGCGGCGGGGGGCGGGATGGTCGACGCTGGACGTTCCGCCCCGATGGGCATCACACCGGGGTCAGGCGCTTGCGGCCCACCCGGCGGCGGTTGTTGAGGATGGCGCGACCGCTCTTGGTCGCCGCGCGGGCACGGAACCCGTGCTGGCGCTGGCGGCGGATTTTCGACGGTTGGTACTGGCGTTTCATCGCTGTGGGACCGCCGGCGTCAATGCCAACGGAGCCGCGCACCCTACCCGGCGGGCCGTTCGAGTCAAGCATGTGAACGCGCCAACGCTGCGCCAAGTCTGGCACGCATGGACCGATCCGGCCGGAATGCCCGTCGAAGTCGGGCTGACGGAGGCGGTCACCGTCGCCGGACTGGCCACGGGTCGGCCTTTGGGCCAACCTCGGGACGATGAAGTTCACCGTGGTCCATTATGGGGATCCCATCCTCCGGCAGCGCGGGGCGCGGGTCGACACCGTCGACGAGGCCCTGCGCGGAACGATCGCCGGCATGTTCGACACCATGTACGAAGCCCACGGCATCGGGCTGGCGGCGCAGCAGGTGGGGCTGGCCCTGCAGTTGGCCGTCATCGACGTCCGCGGGGTGAAGGACCGTCCCAGCCAACTCTGGATCTCGGGTCAACCCGCCGACGTCGACGCCTTCATGCCCCTGGTGCTCATCAACCCGGTGATCCGTCCGGTGGGCGACCCGGTCGGCGGCCCGGAAGGCTGCCTGAGCTTCCCGGAGATCTACGGCGAGGTTTGCCGGCCGGCCGAGGTGGAGGTCCAGGCGCTCAACGACCGGAACGAGACCTTCGAATTCAAGGCCGGAGGCCTGCTGGCACGGGCCATCCAGCACGAGGTCGATCACCTGAACGGCGTGCTCTTCATCGACCGGATGGATTCGAAGAACCGGACCGAGGTGAAGGGAGAGGTGGAATCCCTCCAGGCGGAGACCAAGAAGCGGCTCAGGCGGCGGTGACCCGTCAATCCCGGGTGATCGCCATCAGGCGCTCCCGAAGCTCAACCCTCCCGGATTCACGGGCCGCCTCGCCGGCCTCCCGGGCCACCCACAGCGGCTCGCCGAAGACCACCTCGCAGCGGCTGAACGGAATCGGGATCTGGAACCGGTCCCAGCTTCGAAGGGTCCACTTCCATCCCAGGCGGAACGACACCGGCACGATGGGCAACCCCGTCAGTTGGGCCAGTGCGATCACGCCCGCATGGGGCTCGTAGCGGGGCCCCCTTGGGCCGTCGGGGGTGACCGCCAGGTCGCAACCCTCGGACGCGGCCGACACCAATTCGCGGACGGCCGGGCCGCCTCGTCGGCTCGAGGAACCCCGGATGCCGACCACCCGGAAGAGTTCCAGCACCCGGGCCAGGAGCCCACCGTCGCGGCTGGCGCTGACCAGGGCGGCCAGTCGGCGGCGACTGCCGCACCGGGCGACATGCCGATGGTAGAGGATGAGGGACAGGGCCAGGCGGTTGTGCCAGATGGCGAAGATCGCCCGTTGCTCGGTGGCCAGGTCGTTGAAGAACGAATGGTCGGTCCAGCGCCACCGCAGGCTTGAGGCCAGCGCCCTGGCCAGCAGGAAGATCGCCAGCGCGGCCAACCGGCCATGCCATCGGGCGGACTCCGGGATCACCACCGACCGGCCGGAACCGGGCACCGGACTGCGGGGTCGGGACTGGGCCTTCATCCGGCGCCCTGGGCGTTGCGGCGCAGGCAGGCACGGATCACCTGCTCGACCGTGGCCTCGGCACCCAGCATCGCCAGGGCCGCGCGGACCGAGTCGTGGGCCTCCGACGGTTTGACACCGAGGGCCATCAGGGCGGCCACGGCGTCGGCACCCCGCGTGTCCGAGCCCGGGAGGCCGGCCGGCGTCCCGCCGGCAGGGACCGGGGCGACCGCCCCGGGTGCCCCGGCGAAGCCACCGAGCTTGTCCCGCAATTCCACCACGATCCGCTCGGCGGTCTTGCGGCCCACACCCTGCACCGCCGACAGGGCCTTGACATCCCCCGCGGCCACGGCACTCCGGAACGCGGCGATGCTCATGCCGCTGAGCACGCCGAGGGCGATCTTCGGCCCGATGCCGCTGACGGTGTGGATGAGCAACCGGAAGAGATCCCTCTCGGCGGCCGTGAGGAACCCGTAGAGCAAATGGGCGTCCTCCCGGATGGCCAGGTGGGTGAGCAGGCGCACCTCGGAGCCGACCGGGGGCAGTCGATCGAAGGACGACAAAGGCACCAGCACCTCGTAGCCCACCCCATGGACATCGACCACCACCTGGGTCGGCAGCGCCTCGACCAGATTGCCGTGCAGAAACGTGATCACCCCCGTCGGGAATGCGGTTTCGCGGACCGGGAATCAAGTCCCGGGATGGGAAAAACAACGAACAACCCCGCCACGCATCTTCGGTGCAGACAAATCCAGGGTTTCCGATTAGACAGTCACACCATGAATCCCCGCAGGTCATCCAACGTTCCGGCAGGTTTCACGCTGATCGAATTGCTGGTGGTCATCGCCATCATCGCCATCCTCGCCGGGATGCTCCTGCCGGCCCTCTCGAAGGCCAAGGAGAAGGCCAAGTCCTCGAACTGCTCGAGCAACCTGCGCCAGGTGATGATCTCGGAGGCGCTCTACGCGTCCGACAACCAGGGGTACTTCACGCCGACCTTCTGGGTCCGGGGCGACAACGTGAACCGCCGGCTCTGGTTCAATTTCCTCAAGCCCTACCTGCAGACCACCAACATCGTCATCTGCCCGACCAAGACCCCGGGGTTCAAGAAGGCCTGGGCGATCTATGCCTCGGACCAGACCGATCGCATGATCTCGAACTACTCGATGAACTTCAAGGCGGGTGGCTGCGACTGGCCCAACATCTGGGATGTGAAGGACTACCCGCCGGTGAAGGACTCCGGCATGGCCTCGCCGGCGGCGACCGTGGTGATCACCGACGGTGGCACCAAGCCCCGCACCGCCGACGCGAAGGACCCCTTGAAGTGCGTGACGGAGACCACACCGGAGAAGGCGGGTGCCTGGGTCCTGCATGACCCGATCAACGACGCCCCGTGCGGCGGTTGCGTGACCTCCGACGACCCCAACTGGGGCGGACCCCAACTGCGGCACACCGGCAAGAGCGTGGTGGCCTTCGGCGAGGGCCATGTGGAGCTGCTCAAGAGTTCCCGCTGGTACTGGGGCGGCACGCCTTGGCTCAACCCGAAGGTCGGCGGCGGCAACTGAGCGAACCCCACCCCGATCCGGCCCATCCATCCGGCCCCCGATGGGATGCCCCCCGGGGACACCGTGGGTCGCTCCCCCCGCCTTCCCGGCCCCTCCGGATCGCTTGAAGCGCAGGCTTGCCGCCGCCGTCAGGGCATTTGACACGGCCGACCGGGCCGGCGGTATCCTACGACCCGACAACCGTCCATGAATCGAATCGTCGCCCTCACCACGACCGCCCTGACCCTGTCCACCGGGCTGCTGCTCCAAGCCGCCGACCCGGTCGACTTCAAGAAGCAGGTCCGCCCCATCCTCGAGGTCCATTGCCTCAAATGCCACGGCACCGAGAAACCCAAGGGCGACCTGGTGCTGGTGACGCGCGCCGATGCGATCAAGGGGGGCGAGAGCGGCACCTCCCTCGTGCCCGGCGACCCGGCCAAGAGCAAGCTCTACACGACGACCACCCTGCCCGATGGGCACGACGACCTGATGCCGCCAAAGGGCGAACGGCTCAGCACCCGGCAGCAGGAGACTCTCAAGGCGTGGATCCAGGAGGGCGCCGCCTGGCCCGAGGCCATCAAGCTGTCCCAGAAGCAGAAGGTCGACTTCGTCAAGGAAGTGAAGCCGATCTTCGAGGTGCACTGCGTCGCCTGCCACAAGGAGGGTCACGCCAAGGGCGACCTGCGCATGGATTCCAAGGCGGAGTTCTTCGCCTCCAAGACGGTGGTCCCCGGCGACGCCGAGGCCTCGAAGGTCTACACCACCACCATCCTCCCGGCCGACCACGACGACCTGATGCCTCCGGCCAAGAAGGGCGGCCCGCTGGCCAAGGCCAAGACCGACCTCATCCGCGACTGGATCGACCAGGGCGCCGAGTGGCCCGACGGGGTGACGCTGAGCCAGAAGGAGGCCGCCTCGCTGCTGACCCGCGACAACGACGCGATGCTCGCGGCGATCCATGCCCGGGTGCTCGAGGTCTCCAAGGAGGCGGACGCCGCCGCCATGAAGGCCTACAGCGACTCGATCTCCGGCTCCGAGGTGAAGTTCGAGATGCTGCCGATCCCCGGCGGCGAGTTCGTCATGGGAAGCCCGGCCGGCGAGGCCAAGCGCAAGGACGACGAGGGACCGCAGCGCAAGGTGAAGATCGAACCCTTCTGGATGGGCAAGACCGAGGTGACCTGGAACGAGTACGAACTGTTCCAGTTCCCCTCGCTCGAGAAGGGCACCAACGTGCCGACCGAGCGCATGGACCGCGAACTGTGGCTCTCCATGCCGGAACTGCTGCCGGCCAACGCCAAGCCGGGGGTGAATCCCTACATCGGCAAGGAATCCGACGCCGTCTCGAGGCCCACGACGCCCTATGTCGAGATGAGCTTCGGCATGGGCAAGGAGAACTTCCCCGCCATCTCGATGACCCACTACGCGGCCGTGAAGTACTGCAAGTGGCTCACGGCCAAGACCGGGCATTTCTACCGCCTGGCCACCGAGGCCGAGTGGGAGTACGCCTGCCGGGCCGGCACCACCACCAGGTATTCCTTCGGTGACGACGACTCGAAGCTCGGCGAGTACGCCTGGCACTTCGCCAATGCGGGTGAGAAGTATCAGCAGGTCGGCAAGAAGAAGCCCAACCCCTGGGGCCTGCACGACATGCATGGCAACGTCGCCGAGTGGGTGCTCGACGCCTACGTGGCCGATTATTCCAAGGTGGGCGACGTGCCCTACACCCCGGGGGCGTCGGAATACCCGCACGTGGCCCGCGGCGGCTCCTGGGACGATGATCCCGAGGCGCTGCGCAGCGCGGCCCGGCGGTCCAGCGACCCAAGCTGGAAGATGCGCGATCCGCAGCTGCCCAAGTCCAAGTGGTACCTCACCGACGCCCAGTTCCTCGGCTTCCGGATCGTCCGGCCGCTGAAGGTGCCGTCGAAGGAGGAGATGGAACGCTGCTGG
>Ga0209972_10003302_pt1 | contig 12681 bp, 8 predicted proteins | sample NOAtaG_7_FD_187302 | JGI IMG/M metagenome (GOLD analysis project Ga0209972, IMG submission 187302) | Freshwater lake microbial communities from Lake Erie, under a cyanobacterial bloom - NOAA_Erie_Diel1S_2200h metaG (SPAdes) (version 2) | ecosystem: Environmental > Aquatic > Freshwater > Lake ...
CGCGTGGGTACGGTGTTCGGGAGAATATGCAGGGAGTGACGGGTTGGGGAGTGTACCGATGGCAGTGATTCGGAATTCGTGGGTTGCCAGTGGTTGTCTGGCGCTGTTTTGGGTGATCTGTGCGGACAGTGTTCGCGCTGATGAATTGATATTTGCGGGTGGTGATGAGGTTTTTATTTTGGATGCCGGGGAGGCAGAGGCGGGGCGAGTGAACAGGCTGTGGCGCTGGAGTGGTCAGGAGGCGGCCGATATTCCGGAGGATGTGCGGAAGCAGTTTCATCATCTGGACGAATGCAAGGTGGTGGACGGTGGTCGTCGGGTGCTGGTGTGTGCATCGAACGGTGGTTGTGCGGTGCTTGAGCGGGCAACGGGTAAGGTGCTCTGGCGGGCCACTTCCAGAAATGCGCATTCGCTGGATCTGTTGCCGGGTGAACGGGTGGTGGTAGCCAGTTCTCTGAGTGGTGATCATGTGGAGGTGTTTGATCTGCGGGGGGCCGAGGCGGCGGTTTTTCGGATTCCGCTCCGTTCTGCTCATGGGGTACTGTGGGATGACGGACGACAGTGCCTGTGGGCGCTGGGGTTTGACGAGCTGCGACGTTATCGGCTGGCCAACTGGTCATCGGACAAGCCTTCACTGGAGCCTGACCAGTCGTGGCGTCTGCCGGACGATGATGGTCATGATTTGCGGGCGGTGCCGGGTTCAGCGGACCTGTTGCTGACAACCGGGGCAACTGTGCAGTTGTTTGACCGCGATCGTGGTGTATTTCGGGCGCATCCGGAGCTGGGTGGCGAGGTGCAGGTCAAGTCGGCGGATGTGCATCCTGTGAGCGGTCGGATCGTGGTGGGACGCTGGTCATCGCGGGTGCAGCTGCTGGGACCGGGGGGTGAGATCCGGTTTATGGATGCAAAGCCCTACAAGGTGCGGTGGGTGGATTGAGCTGAGTTGGGTTGGCTGGGTGACTGATCCCGGAGACTTCTGAAATTGCGGGATGATTTTCCCCAGGATTTTGTGGTGGCCGGCGAAGCAGTGGGCCATGGGTGATTGGTGAAGTGGCGTTGGCTGGAGAGAGGCTGGCGATGACATTGCGAATTGATCAGTTGTGCAAGACGTATGGGAACGGCGTGAAGGCTCTGGATCACGTCAGTCTGGAGATCCCGATCGGGATGTATGGTTTACTGGGGCCCAATGGAGCCGGCAAATCGACATTGATGCGTACGGTGGCGACGCTGCAGGATGCGGATTCCGGGACGGTGTTTTTGGGGGAACTGGACGTGTTGTCGCGGAAGCAGGAGGTGCGTCGCCTGCTGGGGTATTTGCCTCAGGAATTTGGTGTGTATCCGCGGACATCGGCGATGGAGATGCTGGATCACATCGCGATTTTGAAGGGGATCATGAATGCGCGTGAGCGTCGGGAGGTGGTGGAGGGGATGCTTGAGCGGGTGAATCTGTTTGAGCATCGGAAGAAGGCGATCAGTGGTTTTTCGGGTGGTATGAAGCAGCGTTTCGGGATTGCTCAGGCGTTGCTGGGCAATCCGCAGCTGTTGATTGTGGACGAGCCGACGGCTGGTTTGGATCCTGGCGAGCGGAATCGATTTTACAATTTGCTGTCGGAGGTGGGTGAGAACGTGGTGGTGATCCTGTCGACTCATATTGTCCAGGACGTGAAGGAGTTGTGCACAAACATGGCGATCATTCATCAGGGGCGAGTTGTGTATGCGGGTGCGCCGGCGCAGGCGGAGCAGAACCTGCGTGGGATGATCTGGCAGAAATCGATTGCTCGTCAGGAACTGGAGGAGCATCGGCGGGCGTATCGGGTGATTTCGACCAAGCTGGTGGCTGGTCGACCGTTGATTCATGTGTTGAGCGAGTCGGTTCCTGGGGAAGGATTTTCGCAGGTAGAGCCGGACCTTGAGGACGTATTTTTCTCGCTGGTGAACCAGGCGGTGTGAGTGCTGGCTGTGTGCGTTACGGCTGCGGCGGGTGTGGTGCTGGGTTGCGGGGGTAGATTGCGGTATGTTTGGTGCATTTTTTCGTTTTGAACTGTGGTACTGGCTGCGTGGATTCATGTTGTACGTGTTTGTGCTGATCAATGCTGTGCTGGCATTTTCAGCGACTTACTCGGACAACGTGCGGATTGGCGGCAGTCTGGACAACGCGTACCGGAATGCTCCGCATGTGATCCAGACGTTTTATGCGGTGATGGGTTTGGTGTGCTGTCTGATGACGACGGCGTTTGTGAATTCTGCTGCGACGCGGGACTTTTCCTGTCAGACGAGTGGATTGATTTTCTGCAAGCCGATTGGTCGTTTGTCGTATCTGCTGGGGCGTTTTTTCGGAGCGACATTGACGGCTTCGCTGCCGCTGCTGGGTGTGTCATTGGGGATTATTCTGGCTGGCTGGGGGCCGGGGAATGATCCGGATCGCTGGGGCCCGATTTCGTGGTCGGCGCATGTCTGGGGTTATCTGGTGTTTGGTTTGCCGAACACTGTGTTTCTGGGGGCCCTGATCTTTGCTCTGGCAACGCTGTTTCGCAGCACGATCGTGTCATTTCTGGGAGTGATACTGCTGCTGGTGAGTTACAGTGTTTCGGCCAGTTTATTGACGGATTTGGACAATCAGCGGCTGGCTGGGCTGCTGGATCCGTTTGGGATTCGCACGTTTGGGCTGGAGACTCGTTACTGGACCGTGGCCGAAAAGAATGTTCAGTACGTGACGCTGTCGGGTCTGTTGCTGTGGAACCGTGTGATCTGGCTGGGGGCGGGGTTGCTGATTCTGGCGGTGTCCTGCTGGCGTTTTTCGTTTTCTGAGCGGGTTTCGCGGGTGCGGAAAGTGGCGGAGGTGCGTGGTGCTGACCGTCGTGGGGCTGGACTGCATGTGGCGGGGGTGTGTCGCACGGGGGCCGCGGTGACACTGCGGCAGCTGCTGAGTCAGGTGCGGATTGATTTTTTCAGTACGGTGAAGAGTACGGTATTTGTGGTGATTATTGTTTTTGCGCTGGTGAACACTTTGGCGAATCTTTTGTTTTCAGCTGACGAGGGTTTTGGTCTGAAGGCATTGCCGGTGACGTACAGGATGATTGATCTGATTCGCGGGTCGATGTTTTTGTTTCTGGTGGCGATCATCACATTTTTCGCGGGAGTGCTGGTGTGGAAGGAGCGGGAGGCTCGGCTGGATGATGTTTTCGATGCCCTGCCCTTTCCGAACTGGATTATGTATTCGGGGAAGTTGTTGTCATTGATGTTGATTGTGGTGCTGGTGCTGGTGACGGGGATGGTTGCCGGCATGGTGACTCAGGCGACCAATGGGTATCAGCGGTTTCAGGTGTCGCTGTATGTGACAGAGCTGCTGGGTCTGGATTTGTTTCGGATGTTTTGTCTGGTGGTTTTGGCGATGTTGTCGCATGTTTTGGCTCCGAACAAGTATCTGGGGTACTTTTTGTTTGTGGTGCTGCTGCTGGCAGATTCGTTTGTGTGGCTGATGCTGGGTGTGGAATCACAGCTTGTGAATTTTGGATCGTTGCCGGACTACACCTATTCAGATCTTTATCTGTTTGCACCGTTTGCCCCTGGGCTGCGAGTCTTTGCTGTGTACTGGCTGTTGTTTGCGGTGCTTGTTTCGATTGGTGCGACGTTGTACTGGCAGCGTGGCCGTGAGACTCATATGAAGGCTCGGCTGCGTGCTGCTGTGCTGCGCTGCAGGGGTCCGGCGCGGTGGACCAGTCTGGTGGTGTTGTTTTGCTGGGCGACTGTGGGTGGCTGGATCTGGTACAATACTCAGATGCTGAATGCGTATCAGACTTCCGAGGAGCGTGAGGACCGGCAGGAGCGTTATGAGCGGGAGCTGAAGTCGAAGGTTGAGGGCCAGCCGCAGCCGCGAGTTGTGGATATTCGGTATGAGATTGATTTGGAGCCGGAACGACGTGCTCTTGAACTGCGAGGTACGGAGACTTTGGTGAATCGGGAAACTGTGGCGCTGGACAGTTTGTGCCTGAATTTGGCGGATGGTTATGAGACTGAGGTGCAGGTGGAGCGTGGTACTTTGGTGGAGGATCTGCCGGAGCTGCGGTATCAGGTCTACCGACTGGACCCGCCATTGGAGCCGGGTGGTCGTCTGCGACTGCAGTACTCGGTCAGGTACGAAGCGAAGGGATTTGAGAATTCGGTAAGTCGACTCGAGATCGTGCAGAACGGCACATTTTTCAATAATCAGATCTGTCCGCAAATTGGGTATCTGACGGAGCGGGAGCTGGGGGATCGCAATGAGCGGCGGAAGCGGGGGCTGGGGGAACCGGAGCTGATGCCTGCGCTGGATGCCGGCAATCTGCGGGCGCGGTCTGTGAATTACATCAGTGCCAGCAGTGACTGGGTGAATGTTGAGACGGTGATCAGTACGTCGGCGGATCAGATCGCGGTGGCGCCGGGATCGCTGTTGCGAACATGGGAGGAGCGCGGTCGACGGTATTTTCACTATCGGGTGGATCATCCCTCGCTGAATTTTTACTCCTTCATTTCTGCGCGTTACGAGGTGGCTCGAGACGAATGGAACGGTGTGCAGACGGAGGTGTATTATCATCCGGAGCATTCGTGGAATGTTCCGAACATGATGCGATCGATTCACAAGTCTCTGGAGTATTACTCGAAGAATTTCGGGCCGTACCGTCATCGTCAGGCGCGGATTATTGAGTTTCCGCGAGTGGCCGAGTTTGCTCAGGCGTTTCCCGGCACCATGCCGTATTCGGAATCGATTGGTTTTATTGCGGACATTCGGGACGAGGATGATGTGGACATGGTGTTTTACGTGGTGGCGCACGAGATGGCTCATCAGTGGTGGGCGCATCAGGTGATGGGTGCCAACATGGAGGGTGCGACGCTGCTTTCGGAGACTTTGGCGCAGTATTCTGCGCTGATGGTGATGGAGCAGGAGTATGGTCGCGGCATCATGCGTCGATTTCTGCGGTATGAGATGGACAGTTATCTCCGGTCGCGTGGGATGGAGATGCTGAAGGAGCGGCCGCTGCGGCGAGTGGAGGCGAATCAGGGCTATATTCATTACCGCAAGGGCAGCGTGGTGATGTATCAGCTGAAGGAAGTGATTGGTGAAGAGCGGGTGAATGCGGCGCTGCGGACTCTGACCGAGCGATTTGCTTATCGGGAGCCGCCTTATCCAACGTCGGTGGATCTGATTGATGCGCTGCGTGAGCAGACGCCTCCTGAGCATCACGGGTTGCTTGAGGATTTGTTTGACAGGATTGTGCTGTATTCCAATCGTGTTGTGAGTGCTGTGATGAAGCCTCTGTCGGGGGATCGCTGGCAGGTGACGCTGGAGGTCGAATGTCGCAAGTTTGAAGCGGACGAGAAGGGGAACGAGTCGGAGCTGCCATTTGCGGAGTTACTGGAGGTGGGGGCTTTTGCTGCGCCGGAGTCCGGGAAGGAGTATGGTGCGGTTTTGGCCCGGGAGCGTATGCGGGTGAAATCCGGGTTGAATACGCTGGTGTTTGAAACAGCCGGCAAGCCTGAGACGGCAGGGATAGATCCATTTTTGCTGCTGGTGGATCGCCTGCCTGGGGACAATGTGCGGAGGGTGCAGGAGGAGTAGCGCGGGGCGGGGGGGGGGCTGTTTTTTTAACCACAGAGGGCACAGAGGGCACAGAGGAGGAAGCTGGGGATTGTTGGGCTCACGCGGAGCCGCGAAGGGAGACGCGGGGTGCTGAAGAGGGAAGTTTGAGGGTGGTTGCACCCCTCACCCCCGGCCCCTCTCCCCTTCCAGGGGCGAGGGGTGTCAGTTGCGCGTCAACGCGAACAAAAACATTCGCAGTACAGCGACACATCTTTTGTGTCTCTTGTTTTTTCTGCATGGTCCATGGTTATTCGGTGCCGCCCCGGGTTGCTCCTGTGCGATGGGGTGTCGGAGGGAGGTACTGTTGTCTGCTGGCCGCTGCCGGTGCCCCGGGGGAAGATTCAGCTGTCAGTGGTGCGGAGTGCAGTTTGCAGTGGGCAGTCAGGTGCGGGTGTCGTGCCGCTGCGGTAGCTGGTGAGCAGTTGTTTGGATTTTTGGGCCAGCATGCGGCGGATTTCGCGGCGTTTGCCTTTGATGCGGGGGATGTGCATGGAGTCATAGGCGGTGGTCTGGTGCCGCAGCCAGGCGATGACGGCGGCTTCCGCGCGACGTTCGATCGGGATCATTTTGGTGCGAGCGACGGTGCCGCTGCCGACGGGTGTGGCGTGTCGGGCGACAGCGTCGGCCAGTTTGCGGGCCAGTTCCAGGTGGTCGGGGTGGAAGTTGAGGAAGTCGAGGATGGCGGAAGTGAAATCTTCGACGTAGGCCGTTTGTGTTTTTTGACGACGGCTGGCGTCGGCGACTTTGCGTTTGGCGAAGGCCGGGGTGGAGCGTTCGCTTTCGAGTTGCTGGCGGATGGTCTCGATGGTGTGTGCTGCCGCCCAGACTCCCAGTGAAAACGTGCGTCGGCCTTTGCGTTCCTGGACGACCCAGTGATCGCCCGCCGCTTTGACTCGGCGTGTCAGTGCGGCATCACCTGGGGGCAGGAGCACCCAGTCGGCGGGAATTGTAATGACGGTACCATTGGCGGTGGTGAGGGTACCGGGACGTGGTCCGGGTGCAGCGGCAGATTCCGTCATTCGAGTTCAGCGTCTTTGCGAAGTTGTCGTTTGGTGTCTGCGGGGAGTTTGCGCCAGTCGATATCGGCCAGAGCAGCGGCGATGGCCCAGAGCAGATTGATGCTGGTGCGGGGAGATTTCCGGCGGACCAGCTGGAAAGCGCCGACCGGGCCGATTTGTCGGAGCTGACTGATGGTATGGATTCCGACTTCGCGGAGCCAGCGGCAGCTTTGCGGGCCGAGATTGCGGAGCGTTTCAAGGGGATTGTCAGGTTTCATTGCGGAGGGCCGGCAGCCCCTGGGGGAGGGGGGGAGATTTTTCTGCAAAAAGACAGCGGGGACCGGAGAAAGCTCAGTTGTAACGCTGTGCAGAGAAACAGCAAATGGCGATGGAGGCTGTGGTTGTGATTCAGAAAACTCTTTGTGAGAGCATGCGGGATGGATTTTCCCTGTCTGCGCTGCGAGACTGGGGGAGGTGGTCGGGGTCATTTCCGTTTCTGGCTGGTGTGGCATGCTGCGACGGTACTGTTTTTTTCTGTGTGTGGTGTTTTATGGACTGCAGTCTGTTGCAGTGGCACAGGACGCGGTTGCGCTGTGGTCGCAGCAGGTGCAGCCACTGTTTGATCAGTACTGTGTGAAGTGTCATGGTCCGCTTGAGCAGCACAGCGGTCTTGAGCTGGATTCAGCGGCAGCGGTGCTGAAGGGGGCGGATGGCGGTGCGGTTGTGGTTCCGGGCAAGCCTGAGGATAGCCGGCTGTTTCAGTATCTGGCGGCTGGGTCTGAGCCGCACATGCCGCCGGGGAAGCAGCTGACTGAGGCTCAGCAGAAATCGGTGCAGCAGTGGATTCTGCAGTTGTCTCAGGCACCTCAGGTCGGTCCTGCTGCGGCGACAGAGCATCGCAGTTTTTCGTCGGTGACTGAGGCTGTCGATGTGTGTGTGTCGGAGGGCTGGGCTGAACGCGGGGTGGCTGCAGCGGAAGCGGTGTCGGACGGTGTCTGGTGTCGGCGTGTGTATCTGGATCTGGCTGGCCGAATACCGACGGCTGCCGAGCTGGATCGTTTTCTGCAGGCTCCTGCGGAGGTGCGGCGGGCCGAGCTGGTGGATAGTCTGCTGCAGTCAGACGAGTATGCGGTGCGAATGCGTGAGTTGTGGGATGTGTTTTTGCTGGGGCGACCGGGGCGTGGTGGTCGTGAGGATCGGCGTCGTCAGCATGGCTGGTGGAGTTTTCTGGAGGGTGCATTTCGTGATAACAGGCCGTGGAATGACACGGTGAGATCCATGCTGGTGGCTCGCGGGGACCGTCCGGAGGATCTTGGGGCATCGTGGTTTCTGTATGAGCGGCGCAACAATCATCAGGCGATTGCTGAAGCAGTGGCTCCGCTGATTTACGGGACTCGCGTCGACTGTGCTCAGTGTCACGACCACCCGCTGACTCGTGATATCCGACAGGCTCATTACTGGGGTTTGGTGACGGCTTTTAATCGCAGTAAGAATGTGGATGGTGGCGCGGTGGTGGCTGAGTCTGCCACTGGCGGGTTTGTGAATTTCACGAATCTGAAGAAGGAGTCACAGCCTGCGCTGATGGTGCTGCTGGATGAGCGAGTGGTAGCGGAGGAGCGTCCGGCTGAGGGTGAGAAGCAGGCGGACGGTGACGATTTGTATGCGGATGGAGGTGTGAAGCAGGTGCCGAAGGTCTCGCGTCGTCAGGCGTTTGCGGAGGCGGTGGTAACGAGCAATCCGCTGCTGGCGCGATCGTTTGTGAATCGCATGTGGTTTGTGTTGCTGGGGCGTGGTTTGGTGCATCCTGTGGACGAGATGAATGGTCGGAATCCGGCCAGTCATCCGGAGCTGCTGGACTGGCTGAGTCGCGATTTTGAGTCGCACGGCTATGACGTGAGGCGTTTGATGCGCGGGCTGGTCCTGAGTCGGCCGTATGGTCTGGGTCTGGTGTCCGGCGGGGAAGTGCCGGCGTCAGCGTTTGCCGCAGCGATTGAGCGTCCGTTGACGGGAGAGCAGTTGGCGCGATCGTGGAGGGTGGTGGCGGGTGTTGTGGCGGAGGATGACGGGTTGCGGCGGAAGGTGACGGCGGCGTTGCCTGAGGTCCTGCCGCGGGAGTATGCCGCGACGTGGCAGCAGGCGCAGTTTTTGAGTGGAACGGAGGCTTTGGCAGAGCTGTTGCGTGCGGAGGTTTCACCGACGGTAGCGCGGCTGTCTGCCCTGCCCTCGGTGGATGAGCGTGTGGGTGTGGCATTTCTGGAAGTGTGTGGGCGACTGCCGGAGGCGGAGGAGCGGGAGCGGTCGGTGCAGTTTTTTGCGGAGTATGAGGGCGACGTGTCGGCTGCAGTGCGTGATTTTCTGTGGGCGCTGATGACCAGTGCAGAATTCTTGACGGTGCCGTAATGAGCAGACAGGGTATGTCGGGAGCGGAATCTGAGCGATGTCGGGTGCATGAGCATTCGCTGCATCGTCGTTTGTTTCTGCAGGGTTTGTCTGGCGGAACGGCGGCGAGTGTCGCCAGTTTTACCGGTCTGTTTGCGAATCCGATGTTTGCTGATGCGACAAAGCGAGCGCAGAAGCACTGTATTCTGCTGTGGCTCTGCGGGGCTCCCAGTCAGTTCGAGACGTGGGATCCGAAGCCCGGTCGACCCAGTGGGGGGCCGTTTGGCAGTATCGCGACCAGTCTGCCGGGGGTGCATTTTTCTTCGCTGATGCCGCAGTGTGCGGGGATTGCGGATCGGCTGAACGTCGTGCGGAGTATGAAGACAGCGCAGACGGAGCATTTGCAGGCGATCACTTTGTTGCAGCAGGGTAATCCGGACCGTGCCGGGTTTACTCGACCGACGCTGGGCAGTGCGATATCGCAGGCGGTGGGGCAACTGGATTCGCGGCTGCCGAATTTTATTTTTATTGATCCTGTGCCGGGGGGGAATGAGTTTGAGAGTTTTAAGGCGGGGAACTGGGCTGGCTGGCTGGGTGCCGAGCATGCTCCGGTGCGGATTGGTGGCGAGTATACTCCGCTGGACCGTCAACTGTCGGAGGCGGTACCGCAGCATGACCGGGAAGCTCGTGAGAGTCTGCGGCGTTTTTTGACGGGGCGTTATGAGCGGGCGCGGGACAGCCGGATTGCTCGCAGTCAAAACGCGGCATTTGAGCGATTGCGGGGGATGACGGCCAGTGCGGAGCTGTTTGATCTGGAGCGACTGCCGGCGGAGGATCGTCGGCGTTATGGTCCCGGCAGTTTTGCGCAGCACACCCTGCTGGCTCGATCGCTGGTCGAGCATGGTGCTCCTTTTGTGATGGTGGCGAACGGGATGAACTGGGACAATCATGTGTTTCAGCACGAGATTCATCAGATGCTGGTGCCGGAGCTGGATAACGTGCTGTTTCAACTGATTACGGATTTGGAGCAGCGTGGACTGCTGGAGTCGACATTGGTGATCGCCATGGGTGAATTCGGCAGGACTCCCTGGATCAATGCGGCTCGCGGTCGCGATCATTATCCGGACGCCTGGAGTCTGATGATGACGGGCTGTGGTTTGCGGCGTGGAGTGGTGACGGGCAGCACGGATGCGGACGGTGTGTCTGTGACGGACCGGCCGTACAGCGAGCAGAATCTGTTTGCCACGATATTCCGGGCGCTGGGGCTGGATCCGTATGCGGAGTATGACCTGCCGGGGATGCCGACATTTCATCGGGTTGAGAATGAGGCGTCTGTAATTCAGGAACTGCTGGTTTGAACCATGAAACTGACATTGGCGCATGAGATTTCGCTGCCCACGGGTGCTCTGGGGCTGGCGATTGTACCGGATGGTTCGCGGGCCTGTGTGGCTTGTGCGGACGGTCTGGTGTATGACGTGGAGGTGGCGACCGGGAAGCTGCGCGCGTTTGAGGAGCGGCATCAGTCGTATGCTGCGGGTTGTGTGCTGCTGCCTGGTGGTGAGGTGGCCATTTCCGGGGGCTATGACGGTGTGCTGCTGTGGCACGAAGTGGCGACGGGGCGATGTCTGCGGCGTGTGCAGGCGCATCGATTCTGGAGCTGGCAGCTGGCATTGTCTCCGGACGGTCGTCGGGTGGTGACGTCGACAGGTCAGTACTTGCCGGGTGGCTGGAAGTACGAGCCGGCGGGGGAGGTGGAGTCGAGTGTGAAGGTGTTTGACACGGAGACTGGTGAGCTGGTGCAGTCTTTCGGACATACTCCGCCGGCGCTCAGTTGTGCGTTTAGTCCGGACGGTGGTTATGTAGCGGCGGCGAATCTGATGGGTGAAGTGCGAGTGTGGCAGCTGGGTGGTGGCGGTGAGCCGGTGTCGCAGTGGACATCGCCGGATTTTACATCTTTCGGCACCATCAAGACTCATCACTACTGCGGCGGCATTTACGGTCTGGCATTTTCGCCGGATGGTCAGTCGTTGCTTGGTTGCGGGATGGGGCCGATGGCAGATCCGATGGCGGGCAATGGTCGGATGACGTGGCAGCGGTGGGACTGGCGTACGGGAAAGTTGCTGGGGCAGATTCGTGATGGTCAGCATGGTTCGGGTCTGATGGAGTCGGTGTGCTGGCGTGGTGACGGCGGGGTATTTGTGATGGCTGGCCGTCAGGCTCAGGGGACGTGGAATGCGGCGATATTTTCGGGAGTGGATGGGGAGCTGCAGGCTTCGATTGATACTCGCAATCGCATTACTCAGGCGCGTTTCGGGGCGGGTGGCGGTGTGCTTGTGCTGGCTGAGGCTCACGGGCAGCCGAAGCGGAAGGACGGAGATTGGCCTGCGTGGGGGCGATTGCAGTCATGGGTTGTGAGTGAGTGAGTGAGGTGCGGCGGATGAATCAGTTTGTGGCGTGTCTGACGTGGCCGTTGTGGCTGGCGGGTGTGAGTCTGGCGGGTCCGCCGCAGTATGCGTATGGTCCTTACAACGAGGGCCGCATGGATCCTCAGGTTGAGGGCTGGCCGCTGACGGTCGAGGAGCGGGCGTATGTGGTGGAGCGGGCTGAGCATGAGCGTCGTCCGGGGCGTGAGTCTTTGAAGCATTTGCCGCAGCTGTGGCCGGTGGTGCCGTCGGCTGGTCACTGGGGCGGGACATCATGGCTGGAGACTCATGAGAAGCTGTTGCGTCATGTGCAGACGAGTGCAGGACGGTGTGATGTGCTGCTGGTGGGCGACAGTATTACTCAGCAGTGGGGCAGTGTGCTGGACCGTGGCAGCCTGAACTCTGCGTGGCGAGAGGTGTTTGGTGAATTGAGGGTGATCAACATCGGGATTGGCGGCGACAAGACTCAGAACGTACTGTGGCGACTGGATCATGGCGGAGTGGTGGGCCTGCAGCCGCGTGTGATTGTGCTGATGATTGGCAACAACAACATGTTTTTTGTGCCGGAAACGGGAGTGGAGGCAGTGGCGGCGGGGGTGCAGGCGTGCGTGAAGAACCTGCGCGGGAAGTTTCCTGAAGCGGCGATAGTGGTGGCGAAGATTCTGCCAGCCCATGCTCCGGGACACAGATTTTATGAAGACATCGTGCGGACGAATGCCGCTCTGGAGCAGCTGGGGCTTGAGGAGGATAGAGCGCTGCGTGTGGTGGATCTGTGGTCAGACTTTACTGGTGCTGACGGACAGTTGCGGGGTGAGTTGTATGCGGGGGATCGGATTCATTTGTCGGAGGCTGGTTATGGGGTGTATGCGCGGCGTCTGCAGCCGCTGGTGACTGCGGTGCTGAGGGGTGAGCCTTTGCCGAAGTGATGGGGATGGTGTGTGGACGTGTGTGGGTGCCCTGCCCCGGCGGCGGTTGCGCAAGAATCAGACGAGCAGTCTCAGGGCGGCGGGGCGGACCACAGCGGTAAAGGGTGTGGTGCCGGAGATTTCGCCGTCGAGATTGAGAGGATCGGGTGAGCGGGTGTGGATGGTGATGGATCGTCCCTGGAGGTATTCGATTCCGGGCAGATTGCGGTGACTGCCGTCGGCGATTCCGTGGAAGACTTTCAGCAGGTTCCAGCGTGAGGTTGGGCGGAGGAGCAGCACGTCGAGGAGTCCGTCATCGCAGCGTGCGTCGGGCGCCAGCAGCATGCGGTGTCCGGCGA
>Ga0209972_10003304_pt1 | contig 12678 bp, 9 predicted proteins | sample NOAtaG_7_FD_187302 | JGI IMG/M metagenome (GOLD analysis project Ga0209972, IMG submission 187302) | Freshwater lake microbial communities from Lake Erie, under a cyanobacterial bloom - NOAA_Erie_Diel1S_2200h metaG (SPAdes) (version 2) | ecosystem: Environmental > Aquatic > Freshwater > Lake ...
GCATTCGGTGGCTTTCGCAGATTATTCCGCTGGCTGGCTGCCCTTCCATCAGACTCCGCGTTCCGCCTTTCTTCAGGCGGTGGACATTTCCTGTTTTTCGTTGATTGCGTTGAGCAATGCGTTTCGCGAGCAGCTGGATCCGCAGACGGGCAGTGTGGTGACGATCTCCATATCAACGACTCGCATGGCCGCTGAAAACTACGGCTACATGGCGCCTGTCAAAGCGGCTCTTGATTCGTCTTTGTGTTTTCTGGCGAAATCCTTTTCTCAGTTTTCTCGGGTTCGTTTTAATGCCGTATGTCCGGGGCTGTTGAAGACTTCGGCGTCGGCGGGGATTCCGGGATATGTGGACAGTTATTTGTTTGCCGAGAAGGCGACGCTGCGGAAGCAGGCGGTGCAGACTGAGGAGGTCGCGGCAGCGGTGGCATTTTTGCTGAGTCCGCGTTCTTCCGGCATCAATGCTCAGGGGCTGGTGATTGATGCGGGGATGGGGATCAACTACTTTGACAATCAGTTGCTGCAGGGGCCTGGTCACACCTGAAGTGCAGACAGTCAGAGGCTGAATTCCCGTTCGCTGGATTGTCTGCAGCAACCTCAGGAATACCGCGGTGTTTTTGCGGGCTCCGGCGGCTGCGGGTGTAGAATTTCGCGGATTGCATGTGCTGCCGGCGAATTGGTTGGTTGGGTGCAGAGGGGGGTAGCGAATGAAGGCGGGCTCGAAAACATTGCGGGTATTGATCCCCGGAAATGCTCGGTCGGGCATGTCTGCAGCCTCATTTGTGCTCGGTTCGGTCCTGTGGGCTTTGGTGCTCGCGCTGGTGTTCTACCTCTACGTGTTTCGTGGCAGGTCGGACGGTGCTGCGGGTGTGCCGGGGCAAACCGGGGGTGTGTCTGGCGCTGCCGGGGCCGGGCAATCGGATACGGCCACGCCACCTGACGATGCGGTTGTGGCGTCGACAAAGACGATCAGGATTGGTTTTCCGACCAGGCCTCTGCCGCCCTTTGAATTTCCGGAATGTCAGGGTGGCACAGTCAGTCTGGACAGTCTGAAGGGACGTCGCTGGCTGGCCAGCTTCGTGTTTACTCGGTGTGTCACCACCTGCCCCGTGATCACTCGCGATATTTCCGTTCTGCACAAACGTGTGGCTGAGTCCAGTCCGGACTTTGTGTTTGTAACATTTTCGGTGGATTCCAGTTTTGATACGGCTGAGGTGTTGCGGAAGTATGCCGAGACATTTCAGGCGGATCCCGCGCGGTGGAAGTTCCTGACGGGGGACGAGCAGGCGATTCACGATCTGATTCGACGTGGTTTTGTGCAGTATGTGCAGCCGAATCTGGGGGAGCAGCGGAAGCCGGGATTTGAGGTGGCGCACACGAATCGTGCGGTGCTGGTGAATGAGGCTGGCTTGCCTGTGGCAACGTATCTGATGACGGTACCGGAGGATGTGGTCAAGTTGCGGCGTGTGATTGAGGGGCGGGAGGAATTTCCGCAGCCCGGACCTCTGCTGAAGACTGAGTCGACGGGTGAGAATCCTGATGTGCAGTTGAACCTGTTGCCGGCCGCGGCGGGTGACGGCGGATCAGCCGGTGATCCGTCCGGTGGTGAGAAGTCCGGTTCAGGGGCGTCTGAGACCGGTGAAACGGGCGGGGCGGCTGCAGAGGCTGGTGGTGGGGGATTGCAGCCGGGTGCCGGGGATGGATGTGTCGTTTCGGAGCCTGCCGGGGACGCGGAGTCCGGCGATTCGCAGGAGCCGCAGGAGCCGCAGGAGCCGCAATTGGATGGTGGCGGCGGAGTTGAGCAGGTGCAGTCCGTGGCATCGTCGGGCGCAGAAGTTTCGGACGGCCTGAAAGAGACGCCATCTGCAGTTCCTCAGGCTGCGTCGGCAGCGGAGCAGAATCGAGCGATTGATCAGGTTCTGCCGGACTGGGTGAAGTTTCTTCCAACGCTGAATGCGGGCTTGAATTCGCTGTGTTTCTGTCTGTTGCTGTCTGGGTATTTATTGATTTTGCGTGGTCGGAAGATTGAGCATCGCAACTGCATGATTGCGGCGTTTGTGGTGTCGGTGGTGTTTTTGGGGTGTTATTTGACCTATCATGAAGCTTTGCATGCGTATACGGGGCGTCGTGGCCGGGCATTTGTGGGTTCAGAGTTGGCGCGGTGGCTGTATTTGTCGATCCTGGTGCCGCATGTGTTGCTGGCGGCAGCGGTGCCGGTGCTGGCGTTGCGAGTATTTTGGCTGGCCTGGAAACAGCGGTGGGTGCAGCATCGTCGTTTGGCTCGGGTGACGTTGCCGATCTGGGGATTTGTCTCGGTGACGGGGGTGGTGATTTATTGGATGCTGTACCACTGGCCCTGGAGCACAATGGCTCCTACGGCCATCATGCCGGGCAATGCAATCTGAGGAACTGGTCGAATTGGCTTGTGTGAGGACAGTTTTGGGGGTTTGGTGTCGGGAATTCGCCTGGATTGGGCGGATTCCGATGGATTTTCCGGTCGAATCTGCGTCGAATAACGGTTGAGTGTTGGTTGTTCGTCATGGCAGTGTCTCGCAGAACCAGGGCAGTAACAGATGAAACTGGTACGCAATCTGTTGTGTGTGGTGGCGATGGGTGTGGTGGTCGGTCTGGGGCCGATTTCGACATGTGTCCAGGCCTGTCCCGGGTGCAAGACTGCGAACGAGACTGAGTCGCGTCGTCCGCGGGCTTACATGATGAGCATCCTGTTTATGCTGGGGATGCCGGCAACGATCGTCACGGGCTTTGGAGTGGCGTTTTACCGAATGTCTCGTCAGAGCCCTGAGCAGGCGGCACTGATGCAGCAGTATCTGGACCAGCAGGCTCAGCAGCAGCGTCAGCAGGACCAGCAGTTGTGACATGTCTGGTATGACTGCCGGAATCGGTGTGATCGTTGCAATCCGTCGCGAACCGTGAAAACCTGCGGCACCGAACCTTGCAAGTTCAGCGGATGTCTGCATACTGGTGTGCTCGGCAGCCGAAACCGTTGCCGTGTCAAAGAACCGGGCGATTAACTCAGTTGGCTAGAGTGCATCCCTTACAAGGATGAAGTCGGGGGTTCGAGTCCCTCATCGCCCATTTGGTCGGAATTTGTTCCGGCGACAGTTTTCAGACCCGCGAAAAACACTGGTTTTTCGCGGGTCTTTTTTGTTGGGGGCGTGGACTGCGGGAAGCAGTGCTGCGGTTGTGGGTCTACCTGAGGGTCCGTCTGTGGGCCCATCCGGTGTTCTGCGGGGGAACGGTTCGCGAGTTTTCGGTGGTTTGCGTGGGTGGTGCCGTGGGTTGGGCAAGTGGTTCCTGAGCGCTGCGATGCACTGAGGGGTTGGGTGGCTGGTGTGTTTTTTGCAACGGGGCGGTGAGCGGGCATGGGCAGGCGAGCGAAGCGGAACGACGATGATGACGAACTGGAACTCGATCCGGAACTCGAGTTCGACGAGGACTTCGACGAAGACTTCGATGAAGACTTCGAGGATGACGGGGATGGGGAGCCGGATGACGATGCGGACCATGACTTTGATGAGTCGGTTGACCATGACTTTGATGAGTCGGTTCGTGAATCTGTTGTTCGTGGGAAGGTGCGGAAAGAGCGTCCGCTGAAGTCGTGGTCGGATCGGGCAGTGTTGCAGGCGGCGGGGGGTGTGACGGGGCCGGAGTGTCTGGTGGTGCTGACTCACGGGACTCGACTGGCATCCGAGCTGCGGCAGCTGCGCCCGGACCTGCGGTTTTCATTTTTCACCACCGAGCATTTTTTTGCCAGAACTCTGCACAGTTTTCACAGTGACGCGGGGCAGTCGGGCGGGGTGACGATTCATTGTGCCGCAGATCCGCCACCGGGGCCATTTCAGACAATTCTGTTTCCGACTTTGGCTGGTGATTCTTCCGAAGTGGCTCAGGAGATGTTTCAGGCACTGCACACGCGGCTGGTTCCTGGCGGGCGTCTGATTGTGTCGACGAATGCCGCGAAGGGCCACTGGATCGACAGTCAGTTGAAAGCGCTGTGCAGTCGTGTTGAACAGCAGAAATTTGATCGCGGTCACGTGTTTACGGCGTGGAAAAGTGCGGAGCTGAAGAAGCTGCGTGGATTTCGAGCGCGTTTTGATTTTCGTCATCTGGACCGTGTCCTGATCGTGGAGACTCGCCCCGGAGTTTTCAGTCATCGTCGTCTGGACGGAGGCGCGCGGGCGTTGATTCGGGCTTTGTCACTGGTGCGTGATGCAAATCCGCCGGGTCGGGAAGTGCTGGGAATTGTGGAGATGGGGTGCGGTGGAGGTGCGGTTTCAGCCGCGGCGGCTGTCAGTTTTCCGGCCGCACGAGTGCTGGCGATTGACAGTGACGCGCGTGCTGTCGAGTGTACGGCTCAGACGGCAAGGCTGAACGATCTGTCCCGGATTCAGGTTCAACTGGATTCCGAGGGTCAGGTTCCGGATGCGGGGCAGTGGGATCTGTTGCTGGGTAACCCTCCGTATTATTCGGATTTTCGAATTGCGGAGTTGTTTTTGCAGGCAGCGCGAAAGGCGTTGCGTCCGGGCGGTCAGGTGTTGATTGTGACCAAACCGGTGGAGTGGCAGGAGGCACGGATGAGGCAGTTGTTTCAGAATGTGCAGGCTTACAAGTTTGGGGAGTACACGGTGTTTCGTGGCGAAGCCAGGCGTTCGTGAACCTGAGCTGTTGCGCGAGGGGGGGGCTTGCCCACGAACTACAGTCTCCTCTGTCCTGTTGGGTTTGAGGGGAATGCAATCTGCATTTCAACTCTGGCAACCGAATCATGCGTCACTACCTGATTGTGGAAGAGCTGCTGTCGTCGGGCCATTTGTGGCGTGTCAGCAACGTTTCGCTGCGGGAGGAAGCGGCGGTGATGTTGCAGGCGGTCGCTGGTGATCTGGTGTCTGTAGCAGGTGTGCGGGTTTCGGTGCTGTTGTCTGCTGAGGCACTGGCGGGGTCGGTGGGGTGCAGGCTGCGGGCTGCGGGTGTGGAGTTGCTGCTGGCTGCTGACGGTGCTGAGGAGTGGCTGCGCAGCCCGTCCGTCAATCCGGCGCAGTTCACTGCGACTCTGGCGATTGCTCCTGAAACCGCCGGTCTGCTGGTGCAGCGTTTGCAGCAGCTGCAGTCGGCGGCGTGGTCCGGTGTAACCAGTCTGAATGTGCCATGGCGGCAGGCTGCGTTATTCGGTGACAAAGCGGCTACTGCGGTCTGGCTGCAGGCTCGCGGTCTGGCGACGCCTGCCACGTTGGCGCTGACTGCTGCTGCGGCTGAGCGGTTGGCAGCATTTCGAGCATCAGGCAGGCTGGACCTGCGGACGGGTTTGCTGAACAGCGATGCCTGGGGAACTGTGCAGTCGGGTGAAACTTCGCTGTATGTGCTGAAGCCCAGAGACGGTTGTGGCTGTGGCGATGTGCAGCTGGTGTGTCTGGCGAGAGACGAGGCAGCGGCACCGAGTGCTGGTGTTGTGCAGGTGGTGGATGAGGTTCCGGGTGCTGAATACTTGTGGCTGTTGCAGCCACTGCAACCGGGGCTGCATTGTTCGGCTGGGCTGATTGGTCGAGGCGAGGGATTGGCGGTGCTGTTACCGGCGGGTGAGCAGGTGGTTGAGTGTCAATCGGGGAGATTCCGCTATTTGGGTGGCAGCCTGCCTGCTGCGGGGTCGGTGCAGGAGGCAGCCGGGGAGATGCTGCGGAAACTGGCGGCAGCGATGCCGGATTTTCGTGGCTGGCTGGGTGTGGATTTTGTGTGTGAGGTGGACGGTGAGCCGCGGATTGTGGAGATCAATCCGCGGCTGTGTACCAGCTATGTGGGTTATCGGCAGTTAGCCCGATTCAGTCTGGCCGGAGTGATGAGTGGGGAGATTGCTGTCGACGACCTGGGGTTGGCGTGGCGTGCTGAGCGGGTGGATTTTCGAGTGTGAATTTTTGGGTGTTGCTGAGTGCGTGCCGGAGTTTCGGCGGGTGGTTTTTCAGCGAAGTGCGGGAACAGTTCTGTGGCTGGCGCACCGTCCCAGTAGCTGAGCACGACGATCAGTGTGTCCGGCTTTATGGTTTGGAGGTAGTAATCTCCAATCGTGACTCTATTCATGGAAATCAATACAGGTGTTTCACTGGCCAGTCGCTGCAGGATTTGTTGGTGACTGAGTGGTTTGCCATCGAGCCCGACGATTTCCGTTTCTGTTCTTTGTGTGAATTGTGGTCCCCTGAGAGTGATCTTCCTGATGCTGGGGCGGACGTCGGCCTGCACGGTGGGCATTGTGGAGAGTTTTGGGGCTTCGAGGTCTTCGACACCTGCGACGGCGGTCAGGGTCACCAGCGGACATGTGATGGTGAGTTCGACAAATTCGTCGTTTTTTTGGGCGACAGCCGTGCCAAATACCGGGGGCAGATATTTGGGAAATGCTGGCGGTTCAGCGGCGACAGCAGTACCAACGACAAGCAGGTATGCGCAGCAGAGTCTGAGAAGTTTCATGTCTGAGGTTCCTGAATGGATGGGAGTCAAGAGCACGGACTATTGGCGGGTTCGTTCGGCCATGCAGAATATTGGCAGAGAATAGTCGGTTTGTGCCTGAATTTCCGGCTGAGGCAGTACATCGGTTTTGACAGTTATTTTTTGTTCCGGCTGCGACCGAAGTCGGGGCGGACGAGTCCGGGCAGGACATCGGCATCGAGGCTGGCGGTGCGTCCGGCGGCCAGCAGTTCCCATGCGACTGCGGCCATGGCAGCGTTGTCGGTGCACAGTTCCGGTGGTGCGATGAACAGTTCGATGCGTTCTTTGCGGCACATGGTGCTGAGCGCCTGTCGGAATGGACCATTCGCAGCGACTCCCCCCCCCACGCACAGGCGGGAGTACTTCAGCAGTCGGACTGCCTGGCGGCATTTTTCGACCATGACTTCGATCGCGGCAGCCTGGAATCCGGCGGCGAGGTCGGGGACCAGTTCCGGTGGTGTGCTGGAGAGCTGATTTGGTCCGGGGACTCCGCGGGCTGCGTAGAGCACGGCGGTTTTGAGTCCGGAGAAGCTGAAGTCCAGTTTTCCGGAGTGCAGCAGCGGGCGAGGCATGCGGAATCGGTCGGGGTTTCCGGTGGCGGCAGCCTGCTGAATGGAGGGGCCTCCGGGGTAGGGCAGTCCAAGAATCCGGGCGGCCTTGTCGAAGGCTTCTCCGGCGGCGTCATCGGTGGTACCGCCGATCAGTCGGCAGTCTGAGGCACTGCGGCAGTCGTAGAGATTGGTGTGACCGCCACTGACAACAAATCCGATGCCTGGGTAGATGGGTGTGTCATGTCCCATGCTGCAGGCATAGATGTGGGCTTCCACGTGATTGACGGTGATGAGTGGGATATTGAGTGTGAGAGCGATGGTTTTGGCGGCGGTGAGTCCGACCAGCAGGGAGCCGACCAGTCCGGGTTCCGTGGTGACGGCAACCGCTGTCAGTTGATCGGTGGTGCAGTCGGCCTGCTGCAGGGCTGCAGAAATGACGGGCAGGATTCTGCGCACGTGGGCGCGTGAGGCAATCTCCGGGACGACTCCGCCCCAGTCCAGGTGCAGTTCATGCTGTGAAGCGATGATGCTGGACAGCACGGTGCGATCCTCGCGGACAACGGCCGCTGCAGTTTCATCGCAGCTGGATTCGATGGCCAGCAGCAGTCGTGGGGCACTGGGATTCACAATTGCATTTTTCGTTTGGGGTGAGAATATCCGGGGGGTGAATTTTGAACCGGAGTGGTCGGTGGGTGATTGTTTCAGATTGTCTGAGCAGTGCAAAGTCTGTGGGGGCTGGAGGGCATAGTGATGTGTGGTTTGAGACGTGTGGTGTGGCTGGTGTTAGTGCATCTGGTGATTTCCGGTGGCTGGTGTCAACTGGTCCGGGGGCAGCAGCGACTGCAGCGAATTTCGTTTGGTTCGTGTGCGAAGCAGGACCAGCCGCAGCCGATCTGGGATGCGATAGTCGCAGGTGCTCCGGATCTGTTCATTCTGCTGGGTGACAACATTTACGGCGACACGAATGACATGCGGGTGTTGCGTGAAAAGTATGGGATGCTGGAGCGGCAGCCGGGATTTGTGAAGCTGCGTGCGACGTGTCCTGTGCTGGCGACGTGGGACGATCATGATTACGGGCGTGACGACGCGGGTGCGGAGTTTGAGCAGCGGGCGGAGTCGCAGCGGGTGTTTCTGGATTTTGTGGGTGCGGCAGCCGGGGATGTGCGACGTCAGCGTGAGGGGGTGTACTGGTCTGCGGTGTATGGTCCGGTGGGTCAGCGAGTGCAGGTGATTCTGCTGGACTGTCGGTATTTTCGCAGTCCTTTGAAAAAGGGATTTGCAGCGCGGGAGCCCGGGGATGGTTATCGGGGGCGATATGTGCCGAACGAGGACTCGGATGCAACTGTGCTGGGTGAGGTGCAGTGGGCCTGGCTGCAGCAGCAACTGCAGGAACCGGCGGAGCTGCGAGTGATTGGTTCCAGCTATCAGGTGTTATCGAACCAGCATGGCTGGGAGATGTGGGGCAATTTTCCTCGCGAGCGTCAGCGATTGTTTGGATTGATTCGTGAGACGGGTGCGGAGGGCGTGCTGCTGATCAGCGGAGATCGGCATTTGGCGGAGCTGGCGGCGTTGCCGGCGGGTGGCTCGGAGGGGGTGGGATATGGGTTGTACGAGGCGACCAGCAGCAGCCTGAACGCTCCGTCGGGAAATTTCACGAAGCTGGGGGTGCGATTTGCGAACGAGATTAACCCGTATCGGGTGGGGCTGACGTGGTTCGATACGAATTACGGCAACATACTGGTGGACTGGTCGGCGGCGGATCCGGTGATTCGTGTGCAGATTTGTGATCAGTCGGGGGCGGTTGTCCTGCAGCAGCGGCTGCTGCTGAGCCAGCTGCGTCGGGGCGGGGGCTGAAGTTTAGTTGTCAGTTGTCAGTGGTGTTTTTCAGGCCCTGTTCGTTGATCGCCGTTTTTTCGGGGGTGGAGGGGCTGTGGTGTGGTTACAGCAGGTGCAGCAGCAGTTGTACCTTGTGGCTGAGCAGCTGCAGTTCAGTTTGTCCGGTGGCGGCGATGGGCTGTGTGAGTCGCTGGTTCGAGGTCATGCGGATAACGGCGAACTGCATGGAGCTGGCGAACCAAAGGATTCTTTGCAGGTGATGGTGGAGCTGGACAGCCATGTCGGGGATGTTTTGAAACGGCAGTATTTCTTCGGTGCAGCCGCAGTGGTGGACCATCATCAGCAGGGCGCGCAGGGCGACGGCTTCGTCGGGGTCAAACATGGTGTTGAAGATGCAGCGGGAGTGACGAGCCCAGTCGTGGAGTGTGCGGACGTGTGTCCGCAGGCTTTCCTTTGAGGTTGATTCAGAGGTGCTGGTGGCTGATTGACCGTCGTCATTCTGCTGATCGGCGAAGTCATTTGAATGGGCGTCGTGGTCGTCGTCAACGAAGTGAGTGTCACTGGTGTCTGCAGCCTGAAAGTCGGTGATATCAGCAATGGACCATGCGTCCGGAGTCTCCTCATGATCCTGGTCGTCGCAGTCGCAGCAGTGTCGACTGTCATCGGGCTGCATGGTGATGAGACATTCGTCGAAGGTGGGGGTCTGCAGTTCGTTGCGGATGAGGCTGTGGAGTTTCGCCTGGAGGGGAGTATCCGGAATGTGGGGCCACTGACCGCTGGAGTCTTCAACTTCGAGATTAGGGAACCAGTAGTGCTGGAGAACTGTCAGCAGTGTGAGCAGCAGGCAGTGGCCGGCCTGACCGCTCGTTTCGGTGCAGGTGGAGCACCAGTGCGGGGTGTCCGGTGAGGCGTGGTTTTCGCAGTTTTCGGCGGTTTGCAGGCTGATCAGTTCGCCTGCGGGAGAAATCAGCATACTGACGAGAGGTTGACTGGGCAGCAGCTGCAGAGTGGCTCCGCGAATCAGCGAGGGATCGGGGCTGTCGGGCGGGTTCCAGAGCACCGACCAGCCCTGCAGCGTGGCGGCCATGCGGACAGCCTGTCGTTCAAAGTGTTCGACACAGTCGATGTCTTTGATTCGTCCGCGGTAGCGTACTTCAAGGCCCATGTCAGCTCCTGTTTGCAAGTGCTCTGACAGTGTGCAGTGCCGGTGGACACCAGCATGCTGAAGTTTTGTATGCCTAAGTTTATCTGGCAATTTTGGTGGTTGCTTTACTGAAAAATCTGAGTGTGTGTAAATGCAGTCTGCTCGTTCTGAACGAATCGAACGGTGATGAGGTGAATTGGTGCTGCCATCGGCAGGACTCGCCAAAAAACGTTTCAGGACTTCAGTATCGGAAACTCCGCAGGAATTGGCTGGACGTGCTGTTGTGGTATGCAGATCCCTGCCGGGGTACAATGCCGTGGTGGCCAGCTTTTGCGCGGTGGGATTTCGGGTTATCGGGGAGTGGGCATGAGACTTGTGTTTCAGTGGTTGTGTTTGGTTGCTGGTGCGGGAGTGTGTGTTGCGGCGGACGAGCCGGTTGTGAAGCCGCCGGTTGCGATGCAGCAGCCGCACACCGTGGACTTCCACGGAAAGATTCTGCAGGACCCGTATTTCTGGCTGAAGGACAAGACGAATCCCGAGGTGATTCGATATCTGGAGGCTGAGAATGCGTATCGCGAGTCTGTGACGAAGCATCTGGAGCCGTTCACGGAGGTGCTTTATCAGGAGATGCTGTCGCACATCAAACAGACGGATCTGGGTGTACCGGTGCGGGAGGGTGGGTATTGGTATTACAGTCGTACTGAGGCGGGGCGGCAGTATCCGCTGTACTGTCGCCGCCAGGGTTCGATGGAGGCAGCGGAGGAGTTGTTGCTGGATGTGAATGTGCTGGCGGAGGGGCAGAAGTTCATGTCGGCGGTGCCGGCGGGAGTCAGCGACGACGGTCGGTTTTACGCGTATCTGACGGACATCACGGGGTTTCGCGAGTATTACGTGTCGATCAGGGATCTGACCACCGGGAAGCTGGTGGAGGATCGGTTTGTGAAGGCAGCGGGATTTGAGTGGGCGGCCGACAATCGTTCGGTGTTTTACATTGTGGAGGACGAGGCCAAACGTGCTTACCGGCTGTTCCGTCATGAGCTGGGCCAGCCGGTCAGCAGTGATGTGCTGGTGTATGAGGAGCGGGACGAGTTGTACACGCTGGCCATCGAGCGGACTCGCGACAAAAAATACCTGATCCGGACTTCCGAAAGTTCCACGACGACCGAGCAGCATTTTCTGGACAGTGCGACTCCGACGGCCGATTTCCGGCTGATCGCAGCGCGGCGGGAGGGTGTGGAGTATGCGGTGGATCATCGGGACGGTCGATTTCATATTCGCACGAACCTTGGTGGAGCGGTGAATTTTAAGTGGATGACCTGTGATGTGTCGCAGTGCGAGTCCGTGCACTGGAGGGATTTTGAGGAGGTGCGTCCGAGTGTCTTTCTGGAGGGGCTCAGTCTGTTCCGCGATTTTGCGGTGATTGAGGAGCGTGAGGCGGGGATACCGCAGTTGCGGGTGCACGATTTTGGCAGTGGTGCTGCGTATCGCGTGTCATTCCCGGAACCCAGTTACACGGTGGGTTTGAGTGCGAATCCTGAGTTTGATGCGGACACGGTCAGATTCACCTACACCAGCCTGGTGACTCCGGCATCCATCTATGCCTTCAATCTGAAGACTCAGGAGCGTCAGCTGCTGAAGGCGACGGAGGTTCCTGGGGGATTTGAGGCCGGGAATTACGTGAGTGAGCGGATTGAAGCAACGGCTCCGGATGGGGTCAGGGTGCCGATTTCTCTGGTGTATCGGCGTGGGCTGGTGCGGGACGGCAAGGCACCGCTGTATTTGTACAGTTATGGCAGCTACGGGTTCAGCACGGAGCCGGTGTTCAGTGCTTCGCGGCTGGTGCTGCTGGATCGGGGCGTGGTGTTCGCGATGGCTCATATCCGCGGCGGTTCGGACATGGGGTATCAATGGTATCTGGACGGCAAGCTGCTGAAGAAGAAGAACACGTTTACGGACTTTATTGCGTGTGCGGATCATCTGGTGCAGCAGCGATACGGGGCTCGCGAGCGTCTGGCGATTGAAGGTGGCAGTGCGGGTGGTTTGTTGATTGGTGCGGTTCTGAATCTGCGTCCGGACGTTTGTCGGGTGGCGCATCTGGCGGTGCCATTTGTGGATGTGATCAACACGATGCTGGACGAATCGCTGCCGCTGACGGTGCAGGAATTTTTGGAGTGGGGTAATCCGAAGGAACCGGAGGCTGGGCGGTATATGCTGGAGTATTCTCCGTACGACAACATTGCTCGGAAGGACTACCCGGCGATCCTGGTGACGACATCGCTGAATGACAGTCAGGTGCTGTTTCACGAGCCGACGAAGTATGTGGCGCGTCTGCGGGCGATGAAGACGGACGGCAATGTGTTGCTGCTGAAGTGCAATATGGATGCGGGGCATGGTGGTGCGAGTGGTCGTTATGAATCGCTGCGGGAGCAGGCGTTTGAGTATGCGGTGCTGCTGGAGCAGTTGGGGATCGGGCGGTGACAGTTGTCGGGTGTCGGGTGTCGGGTGTCGGGTGTCGGGTGTCGGGTGTCGGGTGTCGGGGGGGCTGGGTGTGGATTTGAAGCGTGTGTTGGCGGAGGTATTGCGGGAGTATCGTTTACCTTTGCGTGGTGACCACGGAGTGGTGCACTGGGCGCGGGTGCTGGAGAATGGGCTGCGTCTGGC
>Ga0209972_10003307_pt1 | contig 12672 bp, 17 predicted proteins | sample NOAtaG_7_FD_187302 | JGI IMG/M metagenome (GOLD analysis project Ga0209972, IMG submission 187302) | Freshwater lake microbial communities from Lake Erie, under a cyanobacterial bloom - NOAA_Erie_Diel1S_2200h metaG (SPAdes) (version 2) | ecosystem: Environmental > Aquatic > Freshwater > Lake ...
CAGCCAGGAGGCCGAGATGCTGGCGCTGGCCCCCAAGGCTCCGTTCATCGGCTACGGCGGGCAGTTCGAGGGCTATGAGGGCCAGTGGAAAACGGCCAACGTCAACAACTGGCCGTATCTGGAGGTCAACGCCGACGCGACCGACGCGCTCGGCAACCCGCTGCCGTTGCCGCAGCGCGCGCCGCCTCCGCTGGCGCAGACGGGGCTTATTCAGGCCAAGATGGGGGCGTCGGACGACATCAAGTCGACCACGGGGCAATACGACAGCAGCCTGGGGGCCACGTCCAACGAGCGGTCGGGCAAGGCTATCCTCGCGCGCGAGAAGCAGGGCGACACCGGCACCTACCACTACATCGACAACCTTGCCCGCGCGATCCGGCACGTCACGCGCCAGTGCATCGACCTGATCCCTAAGATCTACGACACGGCGCGCATCGCGCGCATCATCGGCATGGATGGCGAGGTGACGATGGCCCGCATCGACCCGATGCAGCCTGAGCCGGTGCGCAAACTTGAGGACGAGCAGGGCAACGTCATCGAGAAAATCTACAACCCGAGCATCGGCAAGTATGACGTCGTGGCCGTGACCGGGCCTGCCTACGCCACCAAGCGGCAAGAAGCTGCCGAGAGCATGAGCCAGGTGCTGCAAGGCAACCCGGCGCTGTGGCAGGTGGCCGGCGACCTGTTCGTCAAGAACATGGACTGGCCCGGAGCGCAGGAGATGTCCGAGCGGCTGCGCAAGACAATCGACCCGAAGATCCTAGCCGACGACGACAAGTCGCCCGAGCTGCAAGCTGCCGAGAAGCAGATCGAGGAGATGGGCGGGATGCTCCAGCAGATGCAGGGCGCGCTCAAGAACGTCGAGCAGTCGATCGAGGCGCAGGAGATGCGCACCAAGCAGTTCGAGGCTCAGGTCAAGGCGTACGACGCTGAGACCAAGCGCATCGGCATCATGCAGGCAGGCATGACACCGGAGCAAATCCAAGATACAATCGACGGCACCATCGACGCGGCCATGCAAACGGGCGATCTTGCCCCTCAGACGCTGACCCCGCAGCAACCGCAACCACAGATGTGAGATAGCCCATGTCCCGTATCGTTCCGCTTCCCGCCGTAAACACCGTCGTTGACAACACCGTAGCCCTCATTGGCGCGGACGGTTCGGTCGCGTCTTTCGGGGGCTTTGTGTCCTCGGCCACGTTTACGCCGGCTGCTGCGGCCTACGCGGCAAACGACATCATCGAGGGTGCGAAAGCGTTTTCGCTGATTGGCCCGTCCACGGGCGGTGCCATCCTGATCACGAACACCAGGCTGCGGGTTGACGCTTCGGCGGTGCAGTCGGGCGAAACGTCCTACACCATCCAACTCTACACGGTGACCCCGCCCTCGGCCTTGGCTGACAACGCGGCTTGGGACTTGCCCTCGGGCGACCGTGCGTCCTACGTCGGGTCTATCGCTCTGGGCACCGTGGTGGACGTTGGCTCGACCCTCTACGTCGAACAGACCGGCTTGACCAAGCAGATCACTGTCCCCGCTGGCGGCTCGCTGTTTGGCTATCTGGTGACCAACGGCGCGTTTACGGCCACCGCTGCGGCCCGTGTCGTGACCCTGATGGCCCTGTCCGCATGAGACCGTCGCTCCGACAGGTTTTGTTCAGGTCTGCTGGCCTTGACCTGAACTTTGCGGGCGGCGTCTTCAGCCTGAACAACACCCGCACGTCTAACCCTGCCAACATCCCCGGCTGGTCGTTCTCCCGCACGGACACGAACGGCATCGCGACTGCGCTGGACCTCGCTGGGAACGTCATCCAGTTTGCCACGGGCGTCCCCCGCATCACGAACCGAGGGATACTGGTTGAGGAAGCGCGGACGAACCTGCTGCTGAACTCGGCAACGCTTTCGACGCAAACTGTTACGACCACAGCGGTAGCTCACACCTTGTCGTTCTACGGCACGGGAACGGTCACGCTAACGGGTGCATCGACAGCCGGACCCCTTGTCGGGACGGGCGCAAACAACCGTGTAACGCTAACATTTACGCCGATTGTCGGCCCACTACTTCTAACCGTTACAGGCTCAGTGACGCTGGCTCAAGTTGAGGTTGGAGCCTTCGCCACCTCCCCCATCATCACCACAGGAGCGGCGGGGACGCGGGGGGCTGATAGTGCGCTCGTCAACTCATTACCGGCGCTGCCAACTGCGTTTACGATGGGTGCCGAATGGTCGCGTGAAGGCGGAACCGACGCCGCCACGTCTTATCGCGTGGCAAGCCTTTCTCGCGTTGCTGACGACTCATATTCAGAGATTTACCAACGTCACACCAACAACGTCGTTCGGGCGTTTCAGAGAACATTGGCCGCTAACCAAGCCGACGTTACTCTCGGCACAGGATCGATTGGGGCTGTTCAACGCGCTGCGGCTCGCTTTGTTACAAACGATGTAACCGGGTCATTTAACGGGGCTGCGGTAGTGTCTGACACGGTTGTCACCATGCCCGCGTCCCCGCCGCTTTCTTTTGCGGTTGGCTCTACGAATGGCACCTCCGCTTGGCTTAACGGTTACATTCGCCGCGTTCAGGTTCTCCCCTACGCGGCCACTGACGCCCAACTCCAAGCCCTGACCGCGCCATGACCCGCCGCCTCGGACTGCTGGCTGCGTTTGCCTTCTCCGGCCTGTTCTGGTGGTGGCTGTTCACTCTGCTGCCGTCCGGTGGCTCAGACTGGCGAGACAGGCCCCCGACCCGCTTCCAGCGCGACGCAACGGCGGGCGTGGTGTTCACGACCGAGGCTAGGGTCCAGCGTATGTGTCCCCAGGTTCGCAACGCGGTGGGCTGCACGGTCGGCGGCACGATCTACGTCCCCAACCCCTGCCGCTGGGGCGACGGCTACGCCACGCTGATGTGTCATGAGATGGCGCACGTTAGCGGGTGGAGCGCCTCCCATGAGCGTTGAGCAAAATGCCAACCCTGTGATACGGTCCCGCGTCGCCTAACCAAGGATCCAGCCAAAATGACCGCAGGTAAGACAGTCCCGGAGTTGACGGCGGAAACGCCGCCGATCGTCGGCACCGACGAGCTGGTGGTCTATCGCGCCCCTGGCCCGCTCAAGCGCGCAACCGCGTCGGTGTTTTCCGACTACATCAAGGCGTTCTATTCGGCCTCGGGCGGGTCCGCGCTGGTTGGCCTTCTGCAATCCGGCACGGGGGCGGTGGCTGAGACCGTGCAGACTGCGGTGCGCCGCGTCGTTTACCCGGAGCAATACGGCGCGGTTGGCGACGGCTCTACCGACGACGCCACGGCCATGCAGAACGCAATCACGGCAGCGGCTGCGGCTAACGCTGTCCTGACCTTGCGACCGGGCAGGAACTATCGCTGCGCGACCGGCCTGACCATCCCGGCGAACTCCACTATCGACTTCCAAGGCGCGACGATCTCGACGGCTGCGAACATCACGCTCCTGTCGATCACCGCCTCGAACGTCACGCTGATCCAGCCCAAGCTGCGCGGACCTTCCGGCACATACAACGCCACGTCCATCGGCATTTACCTGTCCGGCACGGTCAACGGCGCGGCGGTCGCCCCGACGTTTATTTCCGACATCAAAATCCTTGAGCCGGATATTCAAGACTTCGGCTATCTCTGCATCCAGCCGCTTTATGTCGAGCGCATGGTCATCACGAACCCTGTCGCCAAGAACTTCGGCTACGGGTTTATGGTCACGCAGGGAACCCGCGACTGTTACGGCGTCGGCGGTATCTTTCTTGATGCGACCGGCTTGGTTGGCGGCGGTGCTCTTGAGTGCTTCGCCGTGTCGTGGTCGGGCAATGACGGCTCTACGGATTACGTTCGTTATCCGAACTCGGAGCGTTGCGTCTGGTTCGGCGGGTTTGCCAAGGGCTTTTCTTGGCAACCGTTTGACACGCACGGCGGGGTGGATTGCGGCTTTATCGGGCCGGTCATCCGCGACAGTCGCCGGGCAGTTTGGCTTACGGCACGGTCATCTGCGCTTGGCCCTGTCCGATGTTTTGCAAGGGACGTTGACGCGGTGAACACATCCACTGCGTTTGCGACTTATGCGGACGGCAACGAGCAGCGCGGCGAGGCTTTTTTGATCGCGGGTGCTGCTGACACGAACGCCTCCACTCGCGCTCAAGGCTGCTATATCAGCGGTCGGGCAACCGGCTTTGGTGGATTGGTCGGGACGATTGGCGCGGCGAAAATCCAATGCACAGACAACGCTTGCGGCATGGATGTTGAGCTTATCAACCCCTACGCCGCAGGGCTTGAAATCAACACGGGCGCGCGAGGCTTCTATCGGGCGGTCATGGACAACGTGCAAAGCCCTGGCACTGGCGGGTCCACAACCCAACCTCGGTATGTCGGGCTTACGTCGTCCGGTTCAGACGTGGTGTCAGTTCGCCTTGAGGTCAATCTGCTGCGGTCTGACGCGGCGCTAAACACCTATGTCGGGACGCGAGCTTTTGTCAGCAGCACGGGCCTGACGAATAGCGCGGTGGATTTCACCCGCTTTATGGCCGACCCCGCAATCGCGACCGGGGTTTCTCAAGACGGCATCGCGCTGGGCGAATACCCGGCTTCGTTCCTTCTTAGCGTGGCGGGGATTGACGGCACTACAAACATGGCAATTACAATCCGACGCGAGGGTCCGTGGGCTATTATGAGCAGCACGGCTTTGCTTAGTGGCACGTCGAACTCTACGGCGTTTACGCTCGGAACGACAATTCCGCTTCCGACTTATATGCGCCCGTCCGGCACCCGCCGCCTGTATGCAAAGGTGATGGATAATGGCACTGCGACGTGGGGCGAGGCCACGCTGTCGACGGGCGGCGTCTTTACCTTGTATCGGGACATGGCCGAAAACACATGGACCGGCAGCGGCACAAAACGGCTTTATGACTTCACTTGGCGCTGGTTGGTTTAATCATGACCCTACATTCCGACGCTCGTAAACTAAACTGGGCCATGATTGGCGTAATTGTGGCGCTAGTCGCTCAAGCCGCTACGCTCATTTTCTGGGGCGGTGGCATCAATCAGCGCGTTGCTACGCTGGAGCGAACAGTTGCGCCGCTGGCTGACGGGACGCTTGCCCGTCTGGACGAGCGGACCAAGGCCATGAAGGAGCAGTTAGACCGCATCGAGCAGGACAGGAAGCCGTGACCCCCCTCGACCTGCGCCAGCTCGTCTCGACCCTCCTGCCCTACGCGACCATCATCGCCGCCATGGGCTTTGCCCTGGCGGGCGTCGACGCGACGATCGTGTCTCTGGTCGCCGGCGGGTGCCTTGCGGCAATCGACCCGCGCCGCAGCCAGACGCCGCCTGCCCCGTTGCCTGAAAGTCCTCAGCCATGAGCAAGGCTCTGTTCGACGCCGTCCGCGCCATCAAGGGGTCTGCGCTGACGCAGGCCGACGTTGACCTTGTAAACGCCGCCATTGCGCCGCTGCCCGCCGCCAAGCGCGTCAGCAAGGCGGGCGTCGACCTGATCCACTCGTTTGAGAGCTGCAAGCTGACGGCCTACCCCGACCCTGGCTCGCGCGACGGGCACCCGTGGACGATCGGCTGGGGCAGCACGGGGCCGGGCATCGCCAAAGGCGTCGTCTGGACACAGGCGCAGGCTGACGCGCGCTTCCTCGCGGATCTCGGGCGGTTCGAGAAGGGTGTAGCCCTGATGGCCCCGGTGACGACGCAGAGCCAATTCGACGCGCTCGTGTCGTTCGCCTACAATGTCGGTCTGTCGGCGCTCAACGACAGCACGCTGCTGCGGCTGCACAAGGCGGGCGACTACGCAGGCGCGAAGGCTCAGTTCGCGCGTTGGGACAAGAACGACGGCAAGGTCATAAAGGGTTTGGCCCGCCGCCGCGCCGCCGAGGCCGCGCTATACGGAGCCGCGACATGATCCCGCAGGAAATCCGCCGCATCGTCTACATCGGCGCGTTGCTCATCGCGCTAATGTTTGCCGTGCTGACCCTGTCGTGGTGTGCCGACCGCGCCCGCGTCAAGGAGATGCGCGCGCAAGCCACTGTTGCCGCAGCGACCGGCAAGGCACTGGACGCCGTCGTGACCGAGACCGCCACCATCCGCCAGGAACAAGTGGAGAAGCAAAATGAAGTCAAGAAGCTCAACGGCGCTGGCCTGCGCCTGCCTGACAACTTTGGCCGTGACCTTGAGCGGGTGCGCCGCCAGCGCGGCGAGGGTGACGGTCCCCGATAGCCTCAAGGCTCCCTGCGTGTCGACGGTCGACGTGTCGGGTGCTGAGACGGTAGGTGATTTGGGCAACGCCATCATCCAAGGCGACGCCGACCTGCGTGTCTGTTCCGTCCGCAAGGACGCCGTCGTCGCCATCGCCGAGAGCCAGAACCGTCGCTGGTGGCAGGTGTTCTAAACCCTGTTGCCAAAAAGCCGCGACAGCAGTAGCTTATGTGTCACTCTACCGGCGGAGCGCACCGGGGGTTCTCAGAGAGCCAACATGACCGACGAAAGCCCAGCGGGGGTTGAAGCCGCGCCGGAACTGGAGGCCACGGCCCCTCCTGTTGCCGAAGTCCAAACGCCGGAAGACGTTGCGCCCAAGACCTTCAGCCAGGAAGAACTGGATGCGGTCGTCAGCAAGCGTCTCGCACGAGAGCAGCGTAAATGGGAACGAGAGCAACAGCGCCAAGCGCCGCCGCCCGCCCCCCTTCCGCCGGCTGACCAGTTCGAGAGCACCGAGGCATACGCCGAGGCGCTGGCAGAACAAAAGGCACTTGCCTTGGTCGAGCAGAGGGAGCGGCAGCGTCAGCAGGACGCCGTTGTTGAAGCCTATTTCGACCGCGAGGAGCAGGCCCTCGGCAAGTATGACGACTTCAAACAGGTCGCCTACAACCCGTCCCTGCCGATCACCGCCGAGATGGCCGAAACCATCCGCGCCTCCGACCAAGGCCCCGACGTGCTTTACCACCTCGGGTCCAATCCGGCGGAAGCGTCACGGATCTCGAAACTGTCGCCGCTCTTGCAGGCCAAGGAGATCGGACGGATTGAGGCTGCTCTGGCAGCGTCGCCCCCGGTCAAACGCACCACCTCCGCACCACCGCCTATCTCACCTGTCACGCCTACCAGCAACGGCACTCCAGCCTACGACACCACCGACCCCCGCTCTGTAGCTTCCATGAGCACGTCGGAATGGATCGAGCAAGAACGGCAACGGCAGATAAGAAAAGCGGCCAGATAACCCCCTCTGCAAGGAACCACTGCTGTGGCCAACTCTCTGCTTACCATTGACATGATCACCAGGAAGGCCCTGGAGATTTTCGAAAACAACCTCGTCCTGACGCGGAACATCAACCGCCAATACGACGACAGCTTCGCCAAGGAAGGTGCCAAGATCGGCTCCACCCTGCGCATCCGCCTGCCCGACCGCACCCTCGTCACCGACGGTGCCGCCCTGCAAGTGCAGGACGAGAACGAGCAGTTCACCACGATGTCGGTGTCCAACCAGAAGCACATCGGCGTCAACTTCACGACCGCCGAAATGGCTCTGTCGCTGGACGACTTTGCTGACCGCATCCTCAAACCGCGCATTAGCCAACTCGCCGCCAGCGTCGATGCTGACGTCGCCAACGTCTACAAGGACGTCTACAACGCCGTCGGTACCGCCGCCGTCACCCCCGCCACCTCCGAGGTTCTGCTGGCTGGCCAGCGCGTCCTCAACGAGGGTGCGGTCCCGATGGACATGCGCTATGCGACTGTCAACCCTGCCGCAAACGCCGGCTTGGTCGAAGGTCTCAAGGGCCTGTTCAACCCCGGCCCGACCATCAGCCGTCAGTTCAAGAGCGGCATGATGGGTGAAGGCGTGCTCGGCTACGACGAGATCAACATGTCGCAGTCGATCAAAGTCCACGCCTACGGCACCCGTGCCGCTACCGGCGCTACCGTGACGACCACCGTCGCCACGCAGGGCCAGTCGACCATCAACATCACCGGCACCGGCACGCAGGTCATCAACAAGGGCGACACGTTCACGATCGACGCCGTGTTCGCCGTTAACCCGCAGACCCGCGAAAGCACCGGCCAACTCCAGCGTTTCGTCTGCACGGCCACCAACACGGCAGCCGGCGGTGCCTACACCTCGGTCGCCATCTCGCCGCCGATCTACACGTCGTCCGAGGCCCTGGCCACGGTCAACTCGTTCCCGCAGTCCGGCGCTGCCATCATCTTCAACGGCGTCGCCTCGACCTCGGCTCCGCAGAACTTGATCTACCACAAGGACGCTTTCGCGTTCGCCACCGCCGACCTCCTGCTCCCGCAGGGCGTCGACATGGCCTCGCGTCAAGTCCACAACGGCATCTCGATGCGTATCGTCCGCGATTACGACATCAACAACGACCGCATGCCCTGCCGCATCGACGTCCTCTACGGCTACGCCGCCATCCGTCCCGCCGCTGCCACCCGGCTGCTCGGCTAACCCCCAGCGCAAGGAAAACGAACATGACTATCGCGAACATCGGCGGCGGCTCCCAGATCGGCGACGGCAACCTCAACGAGGTTGTTCTCGCCGCCATCCCGGCCCCGCTGACCGCCACCGGCGACGCCACCCTCTCGGTGGCTCAACTGACCGGCGGCATCCTGCTCGGCAGCCCCGGCTCGTCCGCTGCTGCCTACACCCTGCCGACCGCTGCCCTCTTGGACGCTGCCCTCGGCAACGCCAAGATCGGCTCGGCGTTCGACCTGAACGTCGTCAACGTCAACGGCTCCGGCGGCGGCATCATCACGATGACCACCGCTACTGGCTGGAGCCTCGTTGGCCTCATGACCGTCGCGGCCACCGCCGGCACCGCCCAAGTCTTCCGCGCCCGCAAGACGGGCGACGCGACCTGGGTTCTCTACCGCTACGGCTAACGCCTACCCCGCCCCGCCTTAACCGGCGGGGCGGTCCTACCTTCGCCAACGACAGGACGACAGCATGACGACCGCAGGAGACATCATCTACGGCGCGCTCCGGCTGATCGGTCAACTGGCCGAGGGCGAGGTCCCGTCAGCGGACACGGCGCAGGACGCGCTGGCCGCGATGAACATGATGATTGATAGCTGGAGCACTGAGAGGCTCGCTGTCTACGCCACCCAAGACCAGACATTCACATGGCCCGCAGGGCAGGCAGTCCGCACGCTCGGGCCGACCGGCGACTTCGTCGGCCTGCGCCCCGTGCTGCTCGACGACGCCACCTACTACGTCGACCCGCAGGGCTTGGCGTTCATGCCTGCCATCATCAACGAGGCGGAATACAACGCCATCGTCCTCAAGACGGTGACGAGCACCTATCCGCAGGTCATCTACGCCGAGCCGTCGAACCCGAACGCGACGTACTCGATCTACCCGGTACCGACGCAGGCGCTGGTGTGGCACTTCATCTCGGTGCTGGAGCTGTCGCAGCCCGCGACGCTCGGCACGGAATTGGTCTTCCCGCCCGGCTACCTGCGCGCCTTCCGCTACAATCTGGCCTGCGAACTGGCCCCGGAGTTCGGCGTCGAGCCGTCGCCGCAGGTGACCCGCGTCGCTATGGTGTCCAAGCGGAACCTCAAGCGGATCAACAATCCGGGCGACATCATGGCCATGCCGTCGGGTATCATGGGTTCGCCAGGGCGCTACAACATCTACACCAACCAGCCGAACTGACGTGAAGAGCCCCATTCTAGGATCCAGCTATGTCGTCCGCAGCGTCAACGCTGCCGACAACCGCATGGTCAACCTGTATCCCGAGGTCATGACCGAGGGCGGGCTGGAGGCGGCGTATCTGCAACGGTGCCCCGGCCTGCGGTTTATCTCGACCGTCGGCGCAGGCCCTATCCAAGGGCTTTGGTCGAACGGCAACACCGGCTACGTCGTATCTGGCCAGTCGTTCTACTCGGTCACGTCCGCCGGCGTCTCGACGCTGATCGGCACGATCGAGAACAGCGGCCCGGTGTCGATGGCCGACAATGGCACGCAACTGTTCATCGCTGCCGACCCCAAGGGCTACATCTACAACTTCGACACCGGCGTGCTGGCCGAGATCACCGACGAGGATTTTCCGGGTGCCAGCACCGTCGCCTACCTCGACGGCTATTTTGTCTTCACGGAACCTAACTCGCAGCGCATCTGGGTCACCACCCTGTTCGACGGCAACAGCGTAGATCCGCTTGACTTCGCCAGCGCCGAGGGTGCGCCTGACGACGTGGTCGGTCTGGTCGCCAACCACCGCGAGGTGTGGGTGCTGGGCACCAACTCGACCGAGGTCTGGTATAACTCGGGCGACGCCGACTTCCCTCTGGCCCGCATCCAAGGGGCTTACAACGAGGTCGGCTGCGTCGCGCCTAACTCGATCGCCAAGCTGGACAACAGCATCACCTGGCTGGGTCAGGACGCCCGTGGGCGCGGCATCGTCTACCGCGCCAACGGCTATCAGGCCGAGCGCATCTCGACGCACGCCGTCGAGTTCGCCATCCAGAGCTACACCGACATGACGGACGCGGTGGCCTACTCCTACCAACAGGACGGCCACGAGTTCTACGTCCTCAACTTCCCGCTGGCCGACACGACATGGGTGTTCGACGCTGCGACGCGGGCGTGGCACGAGCGGCGCGGCCTCAAGAACGGCGTGTTTACGCGGCATCGGTCCAACTGCTTTGTCAACTTCAACGGCCTGCTAGTCGTCGGCGACTTCGAGAACGGCAACCTCTACGAACTGGACCTCGACACCTACGCTGACAACAGCTTGGTCCAGAAGTGGCTGCGGCGGTGGCGGGCGCTGCCGACCGGCGGCAACGACTTCAAGCGCACCGCGCACCACGCCTTGCAACTGGTCTGTGAGACCGGCGTCGGCTTGGTCGGCTACGGAGACGACGAGCTGCTGCTGGTCGAGACAGGCGTCGATCTGCTGGTGTCGGAGGGCATCCCGTTGCTGCTGGGCTACCCCGTCACCGAAGGGGCGGACCCGCAAATCATGCTGCGCTGGTCCGACGACGGCGGGCACACTTGGTCGAAGGAGCACTGGCGGTCGATGGGGCTGATCGGCCAGTCCTCGACGCGCGTCATCTGGCGTCGGCTGGGCATGACCGACAAACTGCGCGACCGCGTCTACGAGGTGTCGGGCACCGCCCCCGTCAAGGTGGCGATCATGGGTGCCGAACTGACCGTGAGCGGCACCAATGGCTGACATCACCTCGATCCCCGCCGCGCGCGTCCCGGTGCTGGAGCCGGGCACGGCGATCATGTCGCGGGAATGGTATCGGTTCCTGTTCAACCAGTTCAGCCAGACCGGCAGCGGCACCACCGACATCTCTATCAGCGACCTTGCCCTTGCGCCGTTCAGCGGTGCGGAGGCCGAGGCGATGATGGACCTGGTGCGTGCCGACGTGCAGGGCCTGCTGTCCGCGCCGCCTCTGGTGCCGCCGCAGGGCTACGCGGGCGGGTTCGCCAGCACAGCCACGCAGACACTGTCGGGCGCGAGCGCGGCGAACGCCGTGACGTTCAACACCACCAACTACGCCAACGGCGTCAGCCTCAACACCAGTTCGCGCATCGGCGTCACCCGCGCAGGGGCGTTCGTGATCTCGGCCACGGTGTCGCTGGACAAGACGACCGGCGGCTCAACCTTGGCGTATCTGTGGCTGCGTAAGAACGGCGTCGACGTGGCCAACTCCACGAGCCGGTGGCGGCTGAAAGGCAACGACGACGAGGTGCTGATCCCGCTGCTGGCGACGCTGTCGCTGACGCATAACGATTATGTAGAGCTGATGTGGGCCGCTGACGACACCAATGTTATACTGAACGCCCACGCTGCGACTGCGTTCGCCCCTGCAAGCCCTTCGGCGCTGTTGAGCATCACACAGGTTGACCAATGACCGTTTTCCTCTCGCCTCTCGCCGGCGCTGGCCAGCAGTTCCTTGACAACTCCGGCAACCCGCTGACCGGCGGGCTGCTCTACACCTACGCGGCGGGCACGACGACCCCTACCGCCACCTACACGACGGCGGCAGGCGTCACGCCCCACGCCAACCCGATCGTCATGGACGCCGCCGGGCGGCTGGAGAGCGAGGTGTGGCTGACCGGCGAGGTCGCCTACAAGTTCATTCTGCGCGACAGCGCGGGTGGGCTGATCGGCACCTACGACGACATCTACGGCATCAACGACGTCAGCGCGACGGGCGTGCCGTGGTCGGAGATCACGGGTGAGCCGACAACGCTGGCGGGCTACGGCATCACCGACGCCCTGTCCGCTGCTGCTGCGGCTACCACCTACGCGCCGATCAACAACGCCGCGCTGACCGGCACGACGACGATCCAGGATGCGGCTGCCGCGTCGCACACGGCGGGCTACCTCGACGTGCCGCAAAGCCTCAAGACCGCCAATCACCAACTGGTGCTGGCCGACCGGGGCAAGTCCGTGGTTATGAACGGCACGTCGCTGACGCTGACCGTCCCCGCCAACGGCACGGTGGCGTTCCCGATCGGCACGGCCATCGTCGTCATCAACATCGCCGCCACGTCGCTGTCGGTGGCCATCACGACCGACACGATGACGCTGGTCAACACCACGACCACCGGCACCCGCACGCTGGCGCAGAACGCCATGGCCACGCTGGTCAAGGTTGGCGCGACGAACTGGATCATCGCCGGGCTGGGGGTCACCTGATGGCTGGCGTCAT
>Ga0209972_10003308_pt1 | contig 12669 bp, 14 predicted proteins | sample NOAtaG_7_FD_187302 | JGI IMG/M metagenome (GOLD analysis project Ga0209972, IMG submission 187302) | Freshwater lake microbial communities from Lake Erie, under a cyanobacterial bloom - NOAA_Erie_Diel1S_2200h metaG (SPAdes) (version 2) | ecosystem: Environmental > Aquatic > Freshwater > Lake ...
AGCATTGCTATCAGGGGATTGTATTTTTCATTCTGTGGTACCGTAGGGAGTCGAACCCCAAACCTTCGCATCCGTAGTGCGATGCTCTATCCAGTTGAGCTACGGAACCTTATAAATTAGGAATGCAAATATACTAATTTTTGGTAACTTGCAAGTCGAAAAACCTGAATTTATGCAACAAATAATTGAAGCAGCCTGGGCTAACCGTGAGCTATTAAAAGAAAAGGAAACCATTATCACCATTGATAATGTGATCGAAAAACTTGATAAAGGCGAACTTCGCGTGGCTGAGCCATTGGCAGATGGCAGATGGAAGGTAAATGAATGGATAAAAAAGGCTGTCATTCTTTATTTCCCTATACGTAAAATGAATACTATAGAGGTTGGACCCTTTGAATACCATGATAAAATGGCACTTAAGCAGAATTATGCAGGTCTTGGTGTGCGTGTGGTTCCTAACGCTGTTGCGCGTTATGGCGCTTTTTTGGCGAAAGGGGTTATTTTAATGCCTAGTTACGTGAATATTGGTGCTTATGTGGATAGCGGAACCATGGTAGATACCTGGGCAACCGTAGGAAGTTGCGCTCAAATAGGTAAAAATGTGCATTTGAGTGGCGGTGTAGGAATTGGTGGGGTTCTTGAACCTGTTCAGGCAGCTCCGGTGATCATTGAAGACGATTGTTTTATTGGAAGCCGTTGTATTGTTGTAGAAGGTGTAAGAGTAGGCAAACAAGCAGTATTAGGCGCTAACGTTGTTTTAACGATGTCAACAAAAATTATTGATGTTACTGGTGATAAACCAATTGAAACAAAAGGATATGTTCCTGAAAGAAGTGTTGTTATTCCGGGATCATACAGCAAAAAATTTGCAGCGGGCGAATACAATGTGCCTTGTGCCTTGATCATTGGAAAACGTAAAGAGAGCACGGATCTAAAAACGAGTTTGAATGATACGTTAAGAGAATACAACGTTGCAGTATAATATTAAAGTCAAAAGAAAAAAGTCAAAAGCAAAAAAGCTTACGACGATAAACTTTTGGCTTAAATACTTTTAACTTTTGACTTACAATAACATACTCATAATTCAAACTGCTTTTATTGGAGATGCAATTCTCGCATCATCCCTTGTAGAAAAATTACATTCAAAATTTCCTTCTGCTTCTATTTCAATTCTTGTACGAAAGGGTAATGAGGCTATTTATAAAGACCATCCGTTTTTAAAAGAGGTTTTAGTTTGGGATAAGACGACTAATAAGTATGGAAATTTATTTGGCATGCTTTCGAAGATCCGTAAAGATAAATTCGATCTTGTGGTGAATTGCCATCGCTTTGCAAGTTCAGGGTTTTTAACTGCATTTTCGGGCGCAAGACATAAAGCAGGTTATAAGCAAACGCCATTTGCCTATTTGTTTGATCATGCGCCGCATCATACTTTTGGTGATGGGAAGCACGAAGTGGAACGTTACAATCAATTGATAAGTGATTTTACCGGTCCGGAATTTTCAAAGCCAAAGATCTATCCTTCTTTAAGCGATGTTGAAAAGATAAAACCTTTTGTAAAAGAAAATTTTATTTGCATTGCTCCATCATCTGTTTGGTTCACAAAACAATTACCAATAGAAAAATGGGTTGAGTTGTGTGATCTGTTATCGGAAGCAACAACTGTGTATGTTTTAGGAAGTGCAAACGATTCTGATCTTGCGAAAAACATCATTTCAAATAGTAAACATAAAAACATCATTGATCTTTGCGGACAATTAAGCTTATTACAATCAGCTGCCTTGATGCAAAAAGCAAAAATGAATTACGTAAATGATAGCGCGCCCTTGCATTTAGCTTCTGCAACAAATGCCCCGGTAACCGCTTTCTTTTGTTCTACAGTTAAAGAATTTGGCTTTTATCCTCTTTCAGATAATAGTAAAGTTATTGATGCAGGTAAAATGGATTGCAGGCCTTGCGGAATGCATGGATACAAATCTTGTCCTAAAGGACATTTTAATTGCGCTAAATTAATTGAGGTTAAGAATGCTGTTTAAGAATTAAACATTGCAAGCATCTTGGGTATAAAAACTATACCACCTATTACGCCACTAAAAATTACGGCAACCAATACACTTCCTGCGGCAATATCTTTTATTTCTCCGGCTTTTGAATGTTGTTGCGGATGTAAATGATCAATCGTTTTTTCAATAGCGGTATTTAGCATTTCTAAGCACAATACTAAAGCAATGCAAAACAGTATAGCAACCCATTCTAAACTAGAGATCTTTAAAATAAAGGCAATAATGATGGTAACAATGGCGCAAAAAACATCGATCAAAAAATTACGTTCTTTAAATGCAAAACCAATTCCTTTGAATGCAATGATGAAGGCATTGTAAAGACTTTGCTTCTTTTTCATTGAGCCTGATCTTTGGTTAATTGCATATCAGAAATCAGTTTTAAAACAAATTCCAATTGCTGCTCTCTGTTCAGGTCTGTATTATCAAGAACAATGGCATCTTTAGCCTGTATCAAAGGATTTTCCTTGCGATGCATATCAGCATGATCGCGTTTTAAAAGGTTTTGAAGTACTTCGTTAATGTCGTGATAATCTCCATGGCTAGTTAGTTCATCTAATCGGCGTTGCGCACGTACCATATTATCAGCCGTCATAAAAATTTTCAGCTCTGCATCCGGAAAAACATTGGTGCCAATATCACGTCCATCCATTACCACAGCTTTGTTTTTACCCATCTCTCGCTGCATGGCCACCATCTTTTCACGAACTTCTTTAATGGAACTAATAGCACTTACATTTTCATTTACTTCCATGCTTCGGATCTCTCTATCTACATTCTTACCATTTAAATAGGCCTCAGATATGTGTAGAGTAGGGTTGTAAATAAATTCAACTTTTATTTTTGGAAGAGCTTCAATGAGTTTTGAGAAGTCGTGCTTCTTCTTATGATCTATTAGATCGTTTTGTAAGGCATACAATGTAACCGATCTGTACATGGCACCGGTATCAATATAGCTATAGCTTAATTTTTGCGCCAATGCCTTTGCCATCGTGCTTTTTCCGCAACTCGAAAATCCATCAATAGCTATAGTGATCTTTTGCATTGCAATAAAGTTACTGAATTTAGTTTACTCGTAAAAAGAACACAATTTATTTTAATCAACACTAAAAAGTCGAACTTCGAAAATTGTTTTTTATTTATTTGGGCGCCTTTTCGCGCTTTCCGTTCCAAGCCTGTTTGCCCTTTGCTATGTTTTTAGGTCTGCGGTGGCTTCCATTGGTCGCCTCCTCGCCCAAAAAACATTACGCAAAGTTCTGCACAGGGCTTTCCACTTCAATCGCGGGCGCGGCAGTACGAATAGCAGTCCGGTAAAAAAAATGCAAGCTAAAAAGCTTCAAAATCTACCGGTATCTAAAATCTTTGTTTGAATTTTTGGCCAAACACTACTTTATACCCTTCTTATTCATGGCCTTTTGATAGGCTCTGGCGTATCTTTCGTGCTGTTCGTAGGTTTCAGAGAAATCTGAGTATCCGTTCAACTCTGGTTTTGCACAAAAGAAGAGATATTTGTGCTTAGTAAGATCGATCACCTGAAGAAGAACTTGAGTTTTTACCAAACAGATAGGACCGGGCGGTAAACCTTTATAGCGGTATGTGTTATACGGCGAATCAATATCCTTATCCTTGTCGTAAATGCGTTGAGCGCCCCATAGTTTATTTGCAAATACTAGGGTGGGGTCGGCTTGCAAAAGCATTCCTTTATTTATTCTATTCAAATAAACACCGGCAATTTTTTGTTGTTCTTCCGGTATATAGCTTTCGTTTTGTACAATGGATGCAAGTGTTATAACTTCTCCAATACTTAAGTTTGTGTTCTTTTTTGCTTTTGCAATGCGTTCTTTGGTCCAAAAAGTATTGTAGGTTTTGCGCAGTTCGATTATAAGATCGGGTAAGCTAGTGGCCCAACTTAATTCATACACTTGCGGAATAATGGCTGCAAAAGCATAATTTGGATCTAAATTAAAATCACGTTCTAGCATATTCTCATCTTCAAAATAGCCTTCTAGCTGATCTTCATCCAATTCAAGTTTGTCGTCAACATAGAGTATGAATTCCTCCATATTATGTATTTGTGAATTGAAGGTGAGTTTTATTTTTTCTTGTTTGTTGTATTTAAGTAAATTGATTATTTGTCGGTGCGTCATTCCGTTGGTAATGCGGTATTTTCCGGGATGAATGTTTTGATCGAGTTCCATTTTTTTGGCCATCCATTCGAACTTATCGGTTTCCTTTAAAACATTCTTATCCTTTAATTCATAAATAATATCGTTCATGTCAAATGCCGATTGAACATAAATGAATTCGTAATCCTTATTAAGTTTAACAGCTGTTTTAAAAAAATTAGTGTACACCCATAAGCCACCAAGGCCTATGGTTATAATGAGTATAATGGTGATATACGATCGTATTTTTGACTTTCCGGCCATTGATTTTACGAAGATACGTTTTGTAATTGTTTTAAAGCTTGTTGCGCTTGAGGATTTTTAGGGTTTTTCTTTAAAATTTGTTTAATTAATTCTAAAGCTTTTGGTTTATTATTTACACTTACATAATATCCTGCTAAATTCAATAGGCCCGATTCCGAATCCGGTTCAAGCGCTAAGGCTTTATTGTAGTTTGTTAGAGCTTCATTGCCCTTTCCTTGTAGCAACTTTAAATAGCCTAGGTTTGTATATGCCGAAGCTTTTTTCGGATTTTCTTTAATCACCAATAAAAATTGCTGTTCCGCCTCTTTCATTAAATTACCTTGTGCCAATGTTGTCCCAAATTTTATTTTAAAATCAAGATTATATTTTGCCAAGTTACACGCTTTCTCAAACCACGTTAACGATTTTTTCTTTTGATCCGTATAATAAAATGCCTCTGCAATGTGGTAACAAGCCCAGGCATCTTTGTTGTCGTAACTCAAATTCTTAAATTGCTTATAACAATTGTCTTCTCCAATAGATACAATATAATTTATGATCTGCTTAAAATCTTGTGTCATAAAACTTAATTGGATCAGATCGTGTAAATTGGTTTTAATGTCTTCTTTTGTTTTGCTGCTTAGGTATTTTTTTGCTGAATCTAAATACGACTTGTTTTGCTCAAATTTTTCATACTGTTGAATATATGCCCTTGCTTTTGTTTTAGACGAAGGATCTTTTTCGTTAATGGCATATAAGCCAATAAATTCTTTGATCTTGTCTTTTTCTTTTTTGGTGATTGGCTTTCTAATGTAGTGATCGTGAACTGTTACATGCGGAATATCAATGGAACCGGAAGAGGGCATATGGCAATTTACGCAGTTGGTTTTGCAGATTTTAGCAGGCAAGAGGGCATTTGCTTTGGCTCCATGACAATTTTTACAAGCGTCATTAAAAACTTCTTTATTTGTTTCTCTAACGCTTACATGCGGGTTGTGACAGGTAATACATGTGATTGCGCCTTTGTATGGTTTTAATTCATCTTTAGTTTTTGTTTTTTCTAACGACTTAATAAAACAAGCGCTTTGCTTTAAACGATCGGCATGCGAGGCCATAATGAACTCATCATCGGCATTTTTATATTTTGGTAAAAACACACTGATGTGGTCACTTAGTTTTTGGCCCGGCTTAAAGTCATAAAAGGAATGATTGTTCTTTAATACGGCATTTCCTTGCAAATGGCATCGTTGGCAAATGTCAAATTGCAGATCAATTGGTAATTTAGATGGGTTTACAATGGAATAATCAATTTGTTTGGACGTATCGATCTTGATTCCCATTTGTTTTTGTTGAACATGGATGCTTCCCGGACCATGACAACGTTCGCAATCAATGCCGTTTGGCACAAAACGATATTTGTTCTCAGAACCCATGACAAAATCGGGATATCCATTATGGCAACTCATACATTCTAAACCTATCTTACGTGTAAAGTGTGAGTTCATTCCGTTTTCGAAACCCGGAGGAAGGTCCCAATGTTTCTTCTGGCTATAAAAGGTCATGGGCATTTGATTTAAGTACCCATTTACGTTTTGAATATGTGAATTGGTGTGTTGACCCGATCCAATGATGTAATTTACCTGTTCTTTTCGTTCATAATTTTGATCTTTACTTTTTCTATATTCAGTAATGTATAGGCTGTCTTTTTCCCAAGATGCCTTATAATGCATGTCGTTATCCTTGTCAAAGAAGCTTGAATTTTTAAAATCACCAACTGATCTTTGTTTTGTGGCCAAGTCAAACGACTTACCCATGCCGGTATTAATAAACGTATTATAAATACCTTGGTGACAAAGTTTACAGGTATTCATTCCCACGTAACGCGCCGAATCGGAATGATTTAAATAGGTGTTTTCAGGAATTTTTTGTTCAGGGGAACTTACTTCAGTATGTGTTTCACAATTTGTAAGTAAAATGCAAATTGAAAAGGAAAGAAGAATTGATTTATTGATCAGCTTATTAGTCATTGATCAATTGAAGGAACCATGCATCCTCAAAATGATTTAAGGAAGTTTTATTCCACGATTTTTTTATGCCTGTCTTTTCAAATCCTGCTTTTTCAAACAGTTTCAAGCTTGGCGCATTGCTTGAATTTACAATCGAATATACCTGTTTTAAATGAAGGATATTAAAACAATAATTGATCGCAAGACGTAAACTTTCGTAAGCATATCCCTTACCGGTGTAATTTTGATGGATATAAATTCCAACACCAACTCGCGCGTGTTGTACATCAAATTCAAAAAAATCAATGGTACCAATGGTTGCGCCAGTAGTATTCTCAACAGCCATTAAACGTAATTGTTTGTTGGTATAAATATCGTATTGGCTGTTATCTACAAATTCTTTTAGAACGTGTCGGCTAAATGGAGTTTGAGTATTACTCACATGCCACAATTCAATGTTATTTTCCCACTCATAAAGCAATTCAATATCATCATGCTCCATGGCTCTTAACGAAATATGTTCTCCCTTTATAAACATCTTAGTAAACTTTTCTTATTGCGTTAATTTTATCATTGAGTTCTTCCTGCGAATATACAGGAATGCTCAGTGTATCGTTTTCTAAACTTAAATTTAGTGAATAAGCTTCTAATATAAAATTATTAGCCGCCAATCTCTTTAAAAAGTCGTAGATCATGTCGATTGAAGGTGAATTTATTGCATAGAATTCGTTAAAAAAGTCTTTTAGCGGGGATAAGCATGTTACTTCATTCGCTTGTATCTGCGGGTATTTTTTTAAGACCTCTAGGAAGATGGAATTCATATGGTCATTGCTGAATACAGGATGCGGAGTAATTTTAAGGAATGCCGATTCGATCTTTTGTTGTTGTATCGTTCTTAATAATGCAGTAGTAGAAATATTTGGCTCAGTACCTTTTATCGTAAGCGAATGATAAGATCCATCTATGATAATGCCAATGTGTGGCGGCACTCGTTTTACGTGAAGAATGCAAATGAAAAGCCCTTTAAGTAAAGTCGTATCGGTAAGTAGACCGGAATTAACGGCTATAGACTCGAATTCTGTTTTTGTCATTCTACATCAATGGTGCCCTTAAATACAAAGTGGGCTGGTCCTTCAAGCCAAATATTATAAAAGGTATTAGCAAGTACTTTATCAAATTTCACGTTTAGCATTCCTCCTTGAGTTCTTACCGCACAATTATTTTTGGATGTGCTTATTCCCATGCATGCTGCAGCAAGCGCCGCCGCTGTTACGCCGGTACCGCATGATAAAGTTTCATCTTCAACACCTCTTTCGTATGTTCTTACATAAATATGATCCTCAAACTTCTCCATGAAGTTCACATTAGTGCCTTCTTCTTTGAATCGATCGCTGTTTCTTATTTTTCTACCTTCTTCAACTACATTTAAGGCACTCACTTTTTCAGTTTGCTTTATGTAGTGTGGAGAACCTGTATTTATGAAGAAATGATCCTGATCCATTTCAACATTTTTAACGTCATTCATTTTCAGGGATACAACATCTTCAGGCAAAAGTAAAGCGTCGTGCGGACCATCAATAGCTAAAAATCGTGCTTTCTCTGTAATGATGCCCAGTTGTTTTGCAAACGCAACAATGCACCGGCCACCATTGCCACACATAGAGCTTTCGCGACCATCACTATTGTAATACACCATTTTAAAATCATAACTGATCTCGTCTTCAAGCAACATCAATCCGTCGGCGCCAATACCAAAGTGTCTGTTACACATGAATTTTATGTGCGCATAACTTAGTTGAAGTTTTGACTTGCGATTATCGATCAAGATAAAATCATTTCCGGTACCTTGATATTTGTAGAATTCAATAGTCATTAGGAATCTAATTTAGCGAGTAGATCTGGATTATTCACTCTTAAAAGAGGTTGAAAATCTTGACTAGACTCAAGTTCGTAAACTACTTCAAAACTCTTTATGAAATATCTTCCATCTAACTGATATAACAGTAGGTCGTTGTGATCGCTCACGCCGTAAAGCATTATTTTATTTTTTTGGAATCGATAACCTTTTGAATTCAATGGCGTTTTCCAAAATTCCATCACATAAGAATCAGACTGAATAGTATTCACACCCGAAACATTTTGTGCAAGGGAATCGTTTGTATTGGTATTTGTAAGATTGATGATCTTGATCAGTTTACTAGATAACATTTGATCAACCACAACGTTAATGCTTGCATCGGAATTAATAATGCTGTCAACTTCCTTATAATTTACTCTGGCTTGAGTTCCAACTTTGATCTTAAAGCGTTCTTTATTTTTTGTCTTTTCTTTTTCTTCGTCCGATTCTACTTTTTGCTCAACAACGGTTATTTTATTAGAGCCTGCAGATCTTAAACTATTGAATATGGAATCTATCTTAAATAAAAAGAAAGCAATGCCGACTAACAATCCAATGGATAATCCAAAAACGAAACTTGGTATTTTGCGCCTGAACTGCATTTATTTTAACGTAAATTTAATTAAAAAAATCAACCATGAGTTAAGCAGTGTTAAAAATAAATGAACAGCATATTTTGTAGTGTAATTTTACGTTCATAAGTAAAAACCAATAGAATATGAAAAAGATAGTTTCAAGCATTTTTTTAGCATTTATGGGAGGCGTAGCCGCACTCGGAACCGTTTATGCCTATAATTTTTACCAAAATTCAAGTAAACAACAATTAGTTAACCAGTCAAAAGATCCTATTGTTCATTTGGCTAAGTACACCGGTGGATCGGTATCCAATGGTGCCGACTTTACAATGGCTGCCGAAAAGTCGTTGAACGCTGTAGTTCACATTACTACACAATCGGAGCAAAATAATTTGGTATATAATCCATTTTTTGGAACACAAAGCGAGCAAACTTATACTGCACAGGGTAGTGGCAGTGGCGTGATCATTAGTAAGGACGGTTATATTGTAACTAATAATCACGTGATCGATGGTGCAAACAAAATTGAAGTTGTGCTTAACGATAAGCGCTCCTATATCGGAGAAGTGGTTGGTACTGATCCGGCAACTGATGTTGCCTTAATAAAGATAAAGGAAACGGATCTTCCCTTTTTAAGTTATGGAAATAGCGACGAAGTAAAGGTTGGCGAATGGGCTTTAGCTGTTGGAAATCCATTTAATTTAGAAAGCACAGTTACAGCCGGTATTATTAGTGCTAAAGGGCGCAGTCATATCATCAATGGAAGAAAAAATCCAATAGAGTCATTTTTACAAACAGATGCTGCTGTTAATCCTGGAAATAGTGGTGGAGCATTAGTAAATACAAATGGAGACTTGATCGGTATCAATACGGCTATTGCTTCTAATAATGGTGCTTATCAAGGTTATTCCTTTGCAGTACCGGTTAACATTGTAAAAAAAGTGGTTGGCGATCTTGCCGAATTTGGAACCGTGCAACGCGCATACATTGGTGTGTCAATTGTTGACATCAATGCTAAATTTGCAAAAGAAAATAATTTAAAGCAATTAAATGGTGCATACGTTGCCAATTTGGTAGCCGGCGGAAGTGCAGAAGCTGCAGGAATTCAGCCTGGTGATGTGATAACTGCTATTCAAGATTCAAAGGTGAATAGCGTGAGTGAATTGCATGAACAAATTGCGAGATATCGTCCCGGAGATAAAGTAAATGTCAATTTGATACGCAACGAAAAGGAAGTTAATGTGGCCGTAACCTTAAAAAGCTTAGAGAATACAACTTCACTAATTAAAAAAGCTGAAGTGGTAAAAGTGAGTTTAACTAAATTAGGTGTATCCTTACAAGAAGCAGATAATAACGAGTTAGCTAAATTAAAAGTAGCCAATGGTGTTAAGATCGCAAACTTAACAGGAAATAGTAAATTGGCTGCAGCAGGAATAAAAGAAGGCTTTATTATTATGTCGATTAACAAACGTAAAATAGCTAGTGTAAAAGAAGCGCAGGCTGCGTTTAGCGAAGTTTCGGGTGGCGTTTTAATTGAAGGTATTTATCCGAATGGTACAAGGGCATATTACGGATTTGGATTGTAAGTAAGGTTTTTTAAGCGCAGATTTCTCAGATTAAATCTCCCACAGATCAGGCTGAACTGTGGGAGATTTATTATTTTTGCTAAATGCAAAAAATACTCTTTGTTTGTTTAGGAAATATTTGTCGTTCACCCTTAGCGGAGGGAATTATGTTGCATTTGAATGATAAACATAATTTAAATTGGACCATTGATTCGGCAGGTACAGCCAATTATCATGTTGGTGAAGCTCCCGATTTAAGAACAATTGCTAATGCAAAGAAGAATGGAGTAGACCTCTCTTCATTAAGGGCTCGCCAATTTAAGGCAGGCGACTTTGATGAATTTGACAGGATCTTTGTGATGGATAAAAGTAATTTGCAAAACGTATTAAAGCATGCCAAGCACGATGAACATAAAAATAAAGTTGATCTATTATTGAATGTGATGGAACCGGTTTCAGATTCTGAAGTTCCCGACCCTTATTACGGTACCGAACATGATTTTGAACACGTGTTTCAGTTGGTTTACAAAGCTTGCGAACGTCTAATTGGCAATCAACAAAATTCAACCTAACTGTCAAACCGTACAATTACGGCTTCTGGTAATCCTGCATAAATAAAAGGTTTGGCACCTTGTGCCAATGTAAATCCAAACTTTCGGTAATAACGTGCCAATTTAAGTGTGCAAGACCCAAACCCGGTAGTGATGTTTTGTTCTTTCTTGCAGTACTGAATAAAAGACCCTATAAAGCCACTAAGAATTGTACCTGCTTGTCTATAGTTCTTATCAATTGCAAGTTTTCCTACTTCTCCAACTTTCCTTCCTTGCAAACTTTCTATGAACTTCTTACTCCAGATTAAGTCGGGATAATACGATTGAAATGGATATGATGATGAATCAGTCTCTGTTCTAATGCCATGAATCAAAAGAATTTGCTTTACCCAATTTGTGAAATGCGTTTCTCCTGCCGTGGTTATACGAATATACGCTACAGGTTTTTCTTTTTCAAATGCCCCATAATGTAAAGCATTTAAATCGTATTGATTGATGTCACATGTAGAATGTGAACTAACCATTTTGTGAAGATACGTATCTTCAGAATAAACTGTTTGGCGTAAACGAAATAGTGCTTCTAGTTCCTTTAAACTCATTGGCTCGCGATACGTAATATTCATTGTTGGTTTATTTACATTGCAAATAAAATTTGATTGGTTTTAGTTTCTCAAAAGTACATTCGTTATAGGAAAATAGCTTGTATAATGAGTTAAAGTAATTATATAATTTACGTTTAAGAAATGGAGTTTTAGAAAGTAAATTAACGAAGGCTAACGTATGATTGACAAAAAGTAAACTGTCCTCTAGTGTATTAACAAATGAAAAGCGGCTAAAGGCCGCTTTTAAGTTTATATATGCAGTGAAGCTTTCTTTTCGAGCAGTTGCTCTTCAGTCTCCACATTATCATCATCCTTGATACAGCAATCAACAGGGCAAACGGCCGCACACTGTGGTTCGTCGTGAAAGCCTTTACACTCGGTACATTTATCGCTAACAATAAAATATACGTCCATATGTTTTGGAACTTGTGGATCATTCACATCCACTTCTAAACCGGAATTCTTTCCTTTATAGGTTCCTGTTACACCAGTTCCATCGGCAAAACGCCATTCGGCACCGCCTTCGTAAATTGCATTGTTTGGACATTCAGGTTCGCAAGCGCCGCAGTTTATACATTCATCTGTGATCTTAATTGCCATTTTATACGTAACTTTGTATGCTATAATTTTGTGCAAATATACGAGTATCTATGCAATTACAACAACGAATTAACGCTTTTATAAAAATTGGCAAGTTCATTAACGAACATTATGAAGGTCGTTCAGAAAAAGGTGAAGAGAATCTGCATTTAGGTTTAACTGAACTTGTTAAGGTTGCATTTGTTTATAATGGTTGGTTCATTGAGCAATTCACCAATAATGCTATTCAAAATATTGGAAAAATGCTGGTTAAAGAAGAGTTGGAAAAACTGGCATCTTTATTTCCGACAGAAAATAGTAATCCTAAAACAGTAGCCGTCATCTGTGCAGGTAATATTCCAATGGTTTGTTTTCATGATGTATTATGTGTGTTGCTTTCAGGAAACACCGTTTTAATTAAAATGT
>Ga0209972_10003313_pt1 | contig 12658 bp, 7 predicted proteins | sample NOAtaG_7_FD_187302 | JGI IMG/M metagenome (GOLD analysis project Ga0209972, IMG submission 187302) | Freshwater lake microbial communities from Lake Erie, under a cyanobacterial bloom - NOAA_Erie_Diel1S_2200h metaG (SPAdes) (version 2) | ecosystem: Environmental > Aquatic > Freshwater > Lake ...
CGAATGGGTCGACGCGCCGCCGACGCCGGAGAGTGCAGCGGTCGTTCTAACCGACATCGGCATGTTGGCCGGCACCCCGGCCCGCGCCGCAGATGTGCTCGCCGCGGAGGGCCGGGTGATCGCCGGGCTGGCCCGCGAGGGCTATCCGGACGCGTCAGCAGTCCCGCGACGCGTAGTCGTGGACCATGAAACGCGCACCATGACCCCGACCTTTCGTGTCGACGCCGGAGCCCTGGTGACGCTCGACGGGGTCCGCGTCGAGACCCGGGGGGACACCAGTCCAGCCTGGGTCGAGCGCCTTGCGCCATGGAGGCCCGGTGCCCGCTACCAGCCCGAGGCCGTGGCCGAACTTGAGCGACGCCTCACCGAGACGGGCGTCTACGACGGGGTCGCGGTCGCGCTCGCGCCGCGGGAGCAGACGCTCGCGGATGGCAACCGGCCGGTCATTGTCACCCTGACCGACAGCCCCCGCCGGGTGCAGGAAGCCGGCCTGAGCTACTCCACAGCGGAAGGCACGGGCGTCGAGGGCGCGTGGACCCTTCGCAACCAATTCGGGCGCGCCGACACCCTGAGGTTCGGGGCGCGACTGGCGACGATCGACAGCCGGATTGGCGCGCTGCTCAGCCTGCCTCACTGGCGCAGTCCGGGCCGCACGTTGAGGATAGAGTCCGCCTTCGTGGCCGAGGACACCGACGCCTACCGCCGTCAGACGGTGGTTCTGGCCGCTGACGTCACCCAGCGTCTGGCGCGCACCTCCTGGTTCAGCTACGGATTGGGCCTCGACGCAGGGCGCTATGAGGGGAGCCGCTTCGATATCTCGGTGACCCCGCCGCAGCCGGTGCGTTTTGACCGGGATCTGGCGATCCTGACCGGGCGCAGTAGCGCCTACATCGACCGGTCCAACGACCCGCTCGACCCGACCCGCGGCTGGCGCATGTCGGTCTCGGTCCAGCCAACCGCCGTGACAGGCGAGGACACGGTACTGTTCCTCCGCACCGAGGCGACCGGCTCGGCCTATCTGCCGCTCGACCCGGACGCGCGGACAGTCGTGGCCGGCCGGGCGCGGTTCGGCTCCATTTCGGGCGGTTCGGAGCTGACGGTCCCCTCGGACCGACTGTTCTATTCCGGCGGCGGCGGCTCGGTACGCGGCTACAGCTTCCAGGGCGTCAATCCTCGACTGCCAGACGACACACCACGCGGCGGTCTGTCACTGGTCGAGGCCTCGATCGAGCTGCGGCAGCAGCTACCGCGCAACTTTGCCGGGGTCGTGTTTCTCGAAGCCGGCTCGGTTGGCTTCAGCGAAACGCCGACGCTAGATGAAGTGCGCTACGCGGCCGGCGTCGGTGTCCGGTACAATCTCGGCTTCGGCCCGATCCGGGCTGACCTCGCCGTGCCACTGAGCAGGCGCGACTCCGACGCCAGTTTCCAAGTCTATGTCAGCTTCGGGCAGGCGTTTTGACCGAACTGCCCCCGGACACCGAGACGGAAGTCGAAACAGCGACAGCGGCACCACGCCGGCGCAGGTCGCGCCGTCGGCTCGCCGCCCTGATCGCCGGCGGTGTGCTCGGCGGCCTGCTGGCGCTCGTGATCATGCTGATGGTCGGCGGTCGCTTGTATCTGGCGACCGGGCCGGGTCGTGAGCTCGTCACCAGCTTCGTCGCCGGCCAGAGTCTTGGCCGTTTCGGCCGTCTTGGTGTCGAGGGGCTGACGGGCGACCTGTTCGACAACTTCGGCCTCAGCCGGGTCACGGTGGAAGACGACGAGGGTGTCTGGCTGGAACTGCGCGACGTTCGGGTCGACTGGTCCTACTGGCCCCTGCTGACCCGGCGCTTTCATGCGGATCGCATCGAGGCCGGTCTCATCCGCGTCATTCGTCGGCCCAACCTCCCGCCGTCCGACGAGCCCTCGGCCAGACAGCCCCTGTCGATCGATATCGACCATTTCGCCGCCGAGGTGGAGCTGCTGGAGGGTTTCAGCCGCACCTACGGCCGCTGGAGCCTTTCGGGCGACGCCGCCCTGCCCCGCCGTGGCGAGCGGCAGGTGCGGCTGGAGGCCGACAGCCTGTCGCGCGCGGGCGACTTCCTGCATCTGAACGCGCGTCTGAGCGACGACCCCGCGGATCTGCGGCTCGACCTCAGAGCGGAGGAGTCGCAGGGCGGACCAATCGCCGGCGCACTGGGCTACCCGACCGATCAGCCCTTCATGGCCCGCGCCCTCGTGAATGGCCGCGACATCCTCGCCCGGGTACGCACCGGCCGCTTCACGCCCCTGGTGGTGCAGGGTGCCTATGGACCTGACGGAGCGCGGGTTTCAGGGTTCGCCGACTTCAGCGGCTCGGACCTGCTGGCCCCGTTCGTGGACCGGATCGGACGCACGGCGCGGTTCGGCTTTGCAGCCGTGCCGGTGCGCGACAGCGAGGACCAGGGCATGGCGTGGCGGCTGCTGGCCGAAAACGTGCAGTCCACCGCGAGGGGCGTGGTCCGCATGTCCGACCGTAGCGTGCCGGACGGGCTGGACTTCACGCTCATCTCGCCGTCCCTGTCCCGGCTCGCCGGTCGGCCGCTGGCCGGCGCAACGCGCTACGTGGGGGTGTTCCGCGGCGACGCTGAGCGCTGGCGGCTTCAGGGCGAAGTCGACGTCGAGGGAGTCGACGCGGCCGGCTGGCGGGCGCGAGGGCTCTCCGGGCCGCTCGCGCTTTCCGCTCACGATGGCAGGCTCGAACTGAGCGGCGAGCTGCAGGCCGCCGGCGGTGCGGACGGGCCTGTCGGCGGCCTGCTGGGACCACGCCCTAGCCTCCGCTTCACCGTCTGGCGCAGCCGCGAGGGGGTGATCGCCCTCGACCGGGTCGCTTTGGCGAGCCGGAGCCTGCAGATCGACGGACGCGGCGGACGGGCCCTGACCGGCGGCCTGACGTTTGGCGGGGACATCGCCCTTACCCGGCTGGCGGACCTTCGTCCCGGCGCGACCGGCGAGTTCCGCGGCCGGCTGCGGGCCACCGCCGCGCGCCCGGGCGCGACCTGGCAGGTCGGCATTGAAGGACGGGGCAGGAACCTCCGCACCGGTTTCGCCGAACTGGATCGCCTGCTTGGCGACCAACCCGCGCTGAAGCTGGGCGGGAGTCTCGGGACCGGTCCGGTCACCGTCGACCGACTGACCCTGACCGGCGAGCACATCACGGGCGGGGCGCGCGGCCTGATCCGCGAGGCAGGCGAGCTGGCCCTCGCCCTCGACTGGCAGGCCGAGGGTCCATTCGGGATCGGCCCGCTGGAGATCGAGGGAGCCGCCACCGGTGAAGGGGCCCTGACCGGTCCTCTGGCCCGGCCGCGTCTCGACCTGACCGCCGACTTCGCCCGGGTCGCCGCCGGCCCGCTGACCCTGACCAATGCCGACCTCACCCTCAGCTTCCGCCGCGGTGCCGACGCCTCGGACGGTCGCATCGCCCTGGTCAGCGGCTCGAACTACGGCCCCGCGCGCGCCTCCGGCGTCTTCCGCCTCGCCAGGGGGGGCGTGCAGATGTCCAACGTCGCGCTGGACGCTGGCGGCCTGCGGGCCCAGGGGGCGATTGCGCTGACCGGCAGCACCCCGGCCTCGGCGGATCTGTCGTTTACGGCCGGTCCCGGCGCCTTCCTTAGCGCCGGCCGCGCCGAAGGCCGCGTGCGCTTGACCGAAACCGCCGCAGCAGGGGTCGCCGTGCTCGACGTGTCGGGCCGCAACGTGCGCTTCCGGGGCCAGCTATGTAATCCAGTCGCTCGAGCTTGACGGCCAGGGCAGCCTTGAGCGACTGCCGTTCACGATCGACGCCCGCGTTGCTGGTCCGACACCACTGGCGCTGTACGGATCCGGAGTCTACGCCCGCACGGATACGGCCCAGACCCTGACTCTCTCCGGCGGCGGCCAGATGCGCGAGGTGCCATTCACCACACGCACGCCGGCGGTGCTGGCGATCAGCGGCGACGGCCGCGTGGCGCGCCTCGACCTGACGGTCGGCGGAGGCATCCTGTTGGGCGAGTTGCGCACCGACGCCAACGCGACCCTCCTGCAGGCCGATCTGACCAGTGTCGAGCTGGCGTCCCTGTTCGAGGATCTGGCAGGCCGGGTGAGTGGCCGGGTGACCCTGCGCGGGGCCGGCGACGACCTGACCGGTGCCGCCAATGTCACCCTCAACCAGGTGCGCAGCGCAGATGGCGGCGTGTCGGTCAACGGCCGGCTCGACGCCCGGCTGCTCGACGATCGTCTGCGGGTGGAGGCGTCTGTCGTGGATGAGGGGGTGGTTCAGGCGGGCGTCGACCTGACCCTGCCGGTCGAGGCGTCGGCGGCACCCCTGGGGCTGGCAGTGGCCCGGACGCGGCCGATGGCCGGCGAGGTGTTCGCCCGTGGGCAGGTCCAGCCGCTCTGGGACCTGTTCATCGGCGGCGGCCGCGTGCTCGCGGGGACCGTCAACGGTCGGGCCACGGTCGCCGGCTCGATCGCTGATCCCCGTCTCAATGGGGTTTTGACGCTTGCCGACGGCAGCTTCAGCGACAGCGCTTCGGGCCTCGTGTTGCGCCGGTTGACGCTGGACAGCCGCTTCGACGACGAGGCGGCGGTGATCCAGAGTTTCAGCGCCCGGGACGAGGGCGACGGCCGCGTCGAGGGATCAGGACGGCTGAATCTGCGGCAGGGTGGGGGCTCGACCTTCACGCTCAACCTCGACGGCTTCACCATCATCGACAACGACCTGGCCACCGCCAAGGCTTCCGGGCCAGTGAACGCCACGCGCGGGGCGGACGGCGACATCGCCCTCGTCGGGCGGATCGAGATCGACGACGCGGTAGTGCGGCCCAACCTGCCGGGCTCCAGCGGCATTGTTCCGCTGGAGGTCGTGGAGATCAACCGCCCCGGCGGCGACCCGCCCGCTGACGTGGTGCGCGGGCCGCGCGGCCCGACCATCGGCCTCGACATGACCGTGCGCGCCCCGGGCCCGGCGGTGAAGGTGACCGGTCGCGGGCTCAATGTCTTCCTCAGCCTGAATGCGCGGGTGACCGGTGCCCTGACAGCCCCGAACCTGAGCGGCACGGCGCGGGTGGTGCGTGGCGACTACGAGTTCGGCGGCAAGCGCTTCGTGTTCGACGATACCGGCTCGGTGACCCTGTCGACCAATCCGGAGAACATCCGGCTGAACCTGTCGGCGTTACGCGAGGATCCGGCCCTGACGGCGACGATCCGGGTGACGGGCACGGCGGCGCGGCCGGATATCGCCCTCACATCTTCCCCCGCCCTGCCCCAGGACGAGGTGCTGGCTCAGGTGCTGTTCGGGCGGTCGGCGTCGCAGCTGTCGGCCTTCGAGGCGGCGCAGCTGGCGTCAGGGGTGGCGTCGCTGGCCGGCGGTAGCGGTTTCGACATCATCGGCAACCTGCGCGAGCTGGCGGGGCTGGACCGGCTGTCGTTCGGCGGCGAGGCCTCGGCCCTGACCGTTGCCGGCGGGCGTTACATTTCCGATGATGTCTATCTGGAGATTATCGGCGGTGGCGAGGGTGGTGCCGGGGTCAATGTCGAGTGGCAGGTACAGCGCAATCTGGCGTTGACTTCCAGCGTCGGCGGACAGGGCCAGGCCAGCCTGTCGATCCGCTGGCGGCGAGAGTCGCGCCCGACCAGGGCCGATCGCACGGACCGGCGCCCGAACCGGCGCGACTGAGGCTTACGCCGTCGGATTTCAGGCCGCGGCGTCGCGGCGGAACTTCGACAGGGCCGAGGCACCGCGGATGCCCGAGATGTGCAACATCAGCTGGATGACGAGCACGGCGAGCGAGCCATAAGTCAGCCACGGAGCCAGCTGCGGCTGCGGGCCCATCATCGCGGCCATCTGGTCCGCCATAACGAGGCCCATCACACTGGTCAGCAAGCCATAGACGACCAGCAGCAGGAACAGGATCGGCACGATCATGTTCGGCTTGAACCACTGGATGCCGGCGAAGATCAGCTGCAGGCCGATGAAGAAGGCCATCAGGCCAATCATGGCCCCCATGGCCCCCTCCATCATCGCCGCCGTCTCCGGCGTGGCCGACGCCGCCATGGCCTGCTGCATGATGGCCGCGCCCTCGGGGCTGGTCATCCAGGCGAGATTCACCCCGCCCCAGATGACGCCCAGCACGATCGAAACGGCGCTGGCGCGGGCGGACGCCCTGGCCTCGGCCTCGTTGGTGAGTTTGGCGGCGGGGCTCAGCCCCGCGATCAGACCGGACATGTCATCAACCTCCTTGAGAATGACAAACGTCCTTTACATGACAAGGAACCCTTACACAAGCCCCCCCCGCTAGGCGATCCCGCGGGTCCCGGGGTTCACCTTCGCCGCGGGCGGAGGTAGAACCAGAACATGCGGATTCTCGAACAGGATCATGCCGCCCTCGACTTGGTCGGGCGGGGGGCGGAGGTCCTCATCGACCGCGCCGTGCGCTGGTCGAACGTGAATTCCGGCAGCGACCATGTGGAAGGCCTTGAGGCCATCCTCGACCTGCTGGAGACCGAGGCGGCGCGCTTGCCGGCCGAGGTCAGCCGCGTGCCGACGCAGGGCTTCTCCACCGTCGCCGACGACGGCAGCCTGATCGCCCGCCGCAGCCCGGACGCGCTGAGGATCAGCGCGCGGCCCGAGGCCCCGATCCAGATCGTGCTGACCGGGCACTACGATACCGTCTATCCGCGCGACAGCGTCTTCCAAACGGTAGTGTCGCGTCACGACGGGGCGCTGAACGGTCCCGGCATCGCCGACATGAAGGGCGGTATCTCCGTCCTGCTGGGCGCGCTCGAGGCCTTCGAGACCCACCCCGACCGCGAACGCCTGGGCTGGACGGCCCTGCTGTCGCCCGACGAGGAGATCGGCTCGCCGGCCTCCGCACCGCTGCTGGCGGAGCTGGGGGCCCGGGGGCACCTGGGCCTGACCTATGAGCCCGCGCTGGCCGACGGGCGACTGGCCGGTGCGCGCAAGGGTAGCGGCAACTTCCATGTCGTAGTCAGCGGCAGGGCCGCACATGCCGGCCGCGCCTTCGCCGAAGGCCGCAACGCCGTGGCCGGCGCGGCCATGCTCGCCGCCGTCCTGCACGCCCTGAACGGCCAGCGCGACGAAGTGACCGTCAATGTCGCGCGCATTTCCGGCGGCGGGGCGCTGAACGTCGTCGCCGACAGCGCTGTCGTGCGCTTCAACGTGCGCGTGCCCGACCGCGCCGCGGCAGACTGGATCTCCGCGGCTATAGCCGAGGTTGTTGCCGCGCCCCCGTTCGAGGGCCTGACCGTCGCCCTGCATGGCGGATTCACCCGACCACCCAAGCCCATGGACGCGGCCCAGTCGGCCCTTTTCGAGGCGGTGCGCGAGACTGGTGCCCTGCTGGGCCAGACCATCGCCTGGTCGCCGTCGGGTGGGGTCTGCGAGGGCAACAATCTGCATGCCGCCGGCCTACCTAACGTAGACACCCTGGGGGTGCGCGGCGGCCTGATCCATTCGGAGCAGGAGTTCGCCTGGCCCGACAGCTTCGTGGAGCGGACCCAACTGTCGACCCTGATCCTGTGCAAGGCGGCCTCGGGCGAGATCGACGCCATGAAGCTGAAGCAGCTGCGGCTGGAGGGCCTCTGATGCTGGTGGTGCGTCCGGCCGGACCCGACGATCTGGACTCCCTTCTGGAGTTGGCCATCCTGTCCGGCCCCGGCTTCACCAGCCTGCCCGAGGACCCCGACCAGCTGATCCAGCGGCTCGACCTCAGCCGCGACAGCTTCCGCGGGACCATCGACCCGACGGCCCGCTGGTACACCCTGATGCTCGAGGAGAGCGACACCGGCGACGTCGACGGCGTCGGCGGGGTCAAGGCGGCGGTCGGGCTGGACCGGCCCTTCTTCTCGTTCCGGGTGGTGAATGCGACCCAGCTCTCGCCGTCCCTGAACCTGCGGCTGGATCACCAGACCCTCGTGCTGGTCAACGAGTGTACTGGCTGGAGCGAGGTCGGCTCGCTGTTCCTAAAGGCCGACCGGCGCAAGGGCGGGGCGGGCCGCCTGCTCAGCCAGTCGCGCTACATGCTGATCGGGGCCGAGCCGGACCTTTTTGGCGATACCGTGCTGGCCGAGTTGCGCGGCGTCTTTACCCCCGACGGCGCCTGCCCCTTCTGGGATCATGTGGCGCACAAGTTCTTCCCGATGGAGTTCGACGACGCGGACCGCATGACGGGGTCGACGGACAAGCAGTTCATCCTCGACCTCGCCCCGCGTCACCCGATCTATGTCCAGCTGCTGCCCGAGCCTGCGAGGGCGGTGATCGGCAAGGTCCATCCCCAGGGCGTCCCGGCCATGGCGCTGCTGGAGAGCGAGGGTTTTCGCCCCAACGGCCTGGTAGACATTTTCGACGCCGGGCCGACCGTGACCTGCGAACGCGACAATATCCGCACCGTGCGCGACGCCCGGGTCCTGACCGTCGAGATCCGCGACGGGGTCGAGGCCGAACTGCCCTCGCTGATGTCGACCGCCACCGTGGCCGGCTTCCGCGCCGTGCGCCAGAAGGCCGAGCTGACCGACACCACCGCCATCCTGACCCGCGAGACTGCCGAGGCGCTCAAGGTGCGCGCCGGCGATCGGGTGCGGGTGAAGGCATGAGTTCGGTTCTCTCTGTCCTTCTCCCCTGGGGGGAGAAGTTGGGCCGCAGCGCGGCCCTGAGGAGAGGGCCGTTCGCCCCGCGCGCGCGGGGTGCCGCCTTGATCATCACCGCAGTGCCCCTCATCCGTCTTGCTCCGCATGACACCTTCTCCCCCGAGGGGAGAAGGGGAGTTGCTCCATGACCCAACTGACCTCCACCAATCCCGCTACCGGCGACGTCGTCTGGACCGGCCCCGAAGCGACGCCGGTCGAGGTCGCCGCCGCCGTCGCCGCCGCGCGCGTCGCCTTCCCGGACTGGGCCGACCGGCCGCGGCAGGACCGCGTTGATGCGGTGAAGCGCTACCAGGCGGTGCTCAAGGCCCACGCCGACGGTCTCGCCGAGACCATTGCCAACGAGACCGGCAAGCCCTTGTGGGAGGCGAAGACCGAGGTTGCCGCCATGGTCGGCAAGGTCGACATCTCGATCCGCGCCTATGATGAGCGCACCGGTGGGCGCACGACGGAGACGGGCTTTGGCCGCGCCGTGCTGCGCCACCGGCCGCACGGGGTCGCCACGGTTCTGGGCCCGTTCAACTTCCCCGGACACCTGCCGAACGGCCATATCGTACCGGCCCTGCTGGCCGGCGACACGGTGGTATTCAAGCCGTCCGAGGAGACGCCGGCGGTCGGCGCCCTGATGGCGGAGGCCTTCGCCGAGGCCGACCTCCCCGCCGGGGTGGTCAATCTCGTACAGGGCGGCCGCGAGGTCGGCGCCGCCCTTCTGGACCTGCCGATCGACGCCCTGATGTTCACAGGCTCCGGCGCGGCGGGCGCTCATTTCCGACGCAAGTTCGCCGACGACCCGCACGTCATTCTGGCGCTGGAGCTTGGCGGAAGCAATCCGCTGGTGGTCTGGGACGCCGCCGACGCCGAGGCCGTCGCCGGCATCGCGGTACAGTCGGCCTTCATCACCACCGGCCAGCGCTGCTCCTGCGCCCGTCGCCTGATCGTGCCGGAGGGGCCGCAGGGCGACGCCATCGTCGAGGCGATCGCGGCTCTGGCAGACCGTCTGGTCTTCGCGCCCTGGACCTCGGCCCCGGAGCCCTACGCGGGGCCGCTGATCTCGGAGAAGGCCGCGGCCGCCGCCCTGGCGGCGCTGCAGCAGCGCATCGACGCAGGTGCCCGCGTGATCCGCGCCTCGGGGCCGGTCAGCAACCTGCCCGGCGCGTTCGTCCGGCCGGCGATCATCGATGTCACCGGGGTCGAGGTCCCGGACGAGGAGATGTTCGCACCGTTCCTGCAGGTCACACGGGTCCCCGGCTTCGAGGCCGCCATCGCCGCCGCCAACGCCACGCGCTACGGCCTGTCGGCGGGACTGGTCAGCGACGATCCGGCGCACTGGGAGCGCTTCGTCCGCCGCATCCGGGCGGGGGTAGTCAACTTCAACCGCCCGACCACCGGAGCCGCTGGCGATATGCCCTTCGGTGGCCTGGGCGCAAGCGGCAACCACCGGCCGAGCGCCTACTACGCCGCCGACTACTGCGCCTATCCGGTCGCCAGCTTCGAGGCTGATGCCGTCCGAAACATCGAGAGCGAGATCAAGGGGCTCCGGACATGATGGCCATCGAAGCCAATGCCGACGGCCTGATCGGGCCGACGCACTCGTACGCCGGCCTCAGCCCAGGCAATCTCGCGTCCAGCCTGAACAAGGGCGAGGCGTCGAACCCGCGGGCTGCGGTAAAGCAGGGGCTGCAGAAGATGCGCCGGCTGCACGACCTCGGCCTGCCACAGTTCATCCTGCCGCCGCACGAGCGGCCGAACATCCCCTTTCTGCGGTCGCTGGGCTTCGGCGGAACGGACGCCGAGGTGCTGGAACGGGCCTGGAAGAACGCACCGTCGTTCGCCGCCGCCGCCTGTTCGGCGTCGGCGATGTGGGCCGCAAACGCCGCGACCGTGACGCCGTCGGTCGACGCTGCAGACGGCCGGCTGCACTTCACGCCGGCCAATCTGGTGACCAACCTGCACAGATCGCTGGAGCACGGTCAGACACGGCGGGCGCTTCAGGCCCTTTTCCCCGACCCGCAGCGGTTCGCGGTGCACGAGGCGCTGAGCCCGGTCGCCCATCTGGCTGACGAGGGTGCCGCCAATCACGTCCGACTCTGCGCCGCGCACGGCGAGCCCGGCGTCAACCTGCTGGTCTGGGGCAGAGAGGCTTGGGAGCCGTGGGATGGCCCCTTCCCCGCCCGCCAGACACGCGAGGCTTGTGCAGCCATTGTCCGTCGCCACGGCGCGGGTCGACCGGTTCTGGCCCGCCAAGGCAAGGCGGCGATCGCCGGCGGCACCTTCCATAACGATGTGGTCTGCGTTGGCGCGCTCGACACCCTGTTCTTCCATGAGCTGGCGTTCGAGGATACCGACGCGGTCAAGGCAGACATCCGCGCCGCCGCCGACGGGCTGCTCGAGCCGCTTTTCGTCGAGGTGTCGGCCGACGACCTGCCGCTGGCCGACGCTATCTCCAGCTATCTGTTCAACTCCATGCTGATCCAGATCCCGGGTGAGTCGCGCCTGACCCTGATCTGCCCGATGGAGACCCAGGAGAACCCGCGTAGCCACGCCGTCACCGAACGACTGGTCGCCTCCAACGGCCCGATCGGCCGGGTCGAGTTCGTCGATGTGCGCCAGTCGATGCGCAACGGCGGCGGCCCGGCCTGCCTGCGGCTGCGGGTGGTCATGACCGAGGCTGAGCTGGCGGCGGCCAACCCGTCCATGCGGCTGACGCCTGAGCTGCACGGCCGCCTCGACGCCTGGGCGGAGCAGCACTATCGCGACAACCTGACGGCCGTCGATCTGGCCGATCCGGCCCTGCTGGACGAGACCCGCTCGGCCTTGGACGCCCTGACCGGCATTCTGGGACTCGGCAGGGGCTTCTACCCCTTCCAGCGGACTTCCGAGAACCCATGAAATATAGAACAAACTTATGGGAAAAACTTGAATTCTGAGTTTTACCCTATCACACTGCCCTGCTAGGGTGCCTTCAATACCTCCAGGGGCAGCACGTTCGCGCTCGCCCCTCGCCAGAAACCCACAGGAGAGCGAGATGGACGGAAGCGACAGCAAGACGGGCGGCGGATGCCCGGTGACCGGCGCGGGTGCGCCGACCAGGCCCCCCTTCAGGCGCGCGCGGACGAACCGCGACTGGTGGCCCAACGCGCTCAACATCAAGGTGCTGCACCAGAACGTCGAGCCCGCCAATCCGATGGGCAAGGACTTCAACTACCGCGACGAGTTCCGCAAACTGGACCTCAAGGCGCTGAAGGCCGACCTGACCGCTCTGATGACCGACAGCAAGCCGTGGTGGCCTGCCGACTGGGGCCACTACGGCGGGTTTTTCATTCGCATGGCCTGGCACAGCGCCGGCACCTACCGCACCGCCGACGGCCGCGGCGGCTCGGAGTCGGGCACGCTGCGCTTCGCCCCGCTGAACAGCTGGCCGGACAACACCAACCTCGACAAGGCCCGCCGCCTGCTGTGGCCGATCAAGCAGAAGTGCGGCAACCGCATCTCGTGGGCCGACCTGATGATCCTGACGGGCAATGTCGCCCTCGAGTCGATGGGCTTCAAGACCTTCGGCTTCGCCGGCGGCCGTGAGGACGTGTGGGAGCCGGAAGAGGACATCTACTGGGGCGCCGAGGACGCCTGGCTGGCCGACAGCAAGCACGCCTCCAGCCGCTACTCGGGTGAGCGCGATCTCGAGAACCCGCTGGCCGCGGTGCAGATGGGCCTGATCTACGTCAACCCGGAAGGCCCGGACGGGGTGCCGGATCCGCTCGCTTCGGCGCGCGACATCCGCGACACCTTCGCCCGCATGGCGATGAACGACGAGGAGACCGTCGCCCTCGTCGCCGGCGGCCACACCTTCGGCAAGTGCCACGGTGCAGGCGACGCCCGCCTGATCGGCGCGGAGCCGGAAGGCGCGGACATCGCCGCCCAGGGCCTCGGCTGGCACTCGACCCACGAGACCGGCATGGGCGCCCACACCATCACCTCCGGCATCGAGGGCGCCTGGACC
>Ga0209972_10003314_pt1 | contig 12656 bp, 12 predicted proteins | sample NOAtaG_7_FD_187302 | JGI IMG/M metagenome (GOLD analysis project Ga0209972, IMG submission 187302) | Freshwater lake microbial communities from Lake Erie, under a cyanobacterial bloom - NOAA_Erie_Diel1S_2200h metaG (SPAdes) (version 2) | ecosystem: Environmental > Aquatic > Freshwater > Lake ...
AAGGCACCAAGGAATTGGAAATATAACTCCATATGAAATGTTAGAAAGCGTAAGCGAATAATTTGACATATACAGCCGCTACGGTGGTTTGTAAACTTCGCCGCTACGGCCTCGTTTTGCCGATGGAGACGGGGCGTCTCCGCTACGGCCTCGTTTTGCCTTTGGTGATTGTGAAAATCGCCCCTACGGTTTACGATTCTATTTTTTCGAAGAGTACTTTGGCTTTGGTTATTATTGGGACGTTTAGGCTTTCTGAAATATAATTGGCTGTTTCTGGTAGGAATAAACTTAAAACTTCATTAAGGTTTCTTAAATTCCAAGCTGCAACTGTTAAAATTTCCTTAATCTTCTTTAAATTTTTTACTGGCTCTTTACCCAAACTCCAGGGTTTTGTCTCCTCTAAATACACATTAATTTTACTTAATTCAGCAAACAAGGCTTGGCTGGCTTTTTCTGGTGCAAAATTGGCTAAGTAATTATAAATTTTATCGGTATCAATTTCAATTTGATTGGTGTTTTCAAAAGAATCTAAATCTAAATATCCATCTAGAAATTTTTCAACCAAGGTGGTAATTCGCATTAAACAATTTCCCAAATTATTAGCCAAATGGGAATTATATGAATTAGCCACTCTTTCCCAACTAAATGGGCTGTCTCCAACTGAATTACACTCGTTTAAAATAAAGAATCGCACACCTTCTGGGCCAATTTTCTGTATAATTTCATCCAATTCAACTCCATTTCCCAAAGATTTGCTGAATTTCCTTCCCAAACTGTCGGTTATCATTCCATGAACCACACAGTTCTTAATTTGGGGTAAATCTAAACCTAGTAAAATAGCAGGCCAAATTATTAAATGGAATTTAGCATTATCTCTGCCAATAATTTGTAAATCTTGAGGCAATTTATTTCGCAATAAAGTCCAAACTTGTGTGGCTAGTTGTTCTTCACTTCTATCAAAATAATCTGGAATATACATTTCATATAAATCTTTAACCGAAAATTCTTCTAAGTTATCTGTTTTTGGGTTGTTGGCGTGGAAATTTAAAAATTCAACAAACAAATCGTCGTTAACTAGCGGGGTTAAATAGGTGATTAAAGCTTCAAACCAAACATACATTACTTGGCTAGGATCGCTCCAAATTGGTACACCCCATTCAATATTTAACCTGCTTTTATCTCTGGAAATTGAAATATCCTGTAAATCTTCAGCAAACTTTTTCATCTCCACAATTACAGAGCTGTCTGGAACATTTACTTCGCCTAAATATTGAATTAGATCGGTTTTAAAATGGGTTAACTTGAAGAAATAGTTAGTTTCTTCCACCTCTTGAATTTCCAAATAAGGGTGAACAGGGCAGTGGCCGTCGATTAATTGTGAAGTAGAGTAAAAATCTTCGCAGCCTTTGCAATACAAACCGTTGTAACTTTTAGAATAAATAAATCCCTTCTTTTTCAACTCATTCCAAACCAAATTGGCCACCCAGTGGTGTTTAGGGCTGGAACTTTGGGTTAAACTGTTGTATGAAATATTTAACTTTTCATAACTTTTTATAAAATCTTCTTTTTTGGAATCCACATAAACTTTAGGGTCTAAATCTAATTCTATGGCTTTATCGGCAATTTTAAAACTGTGATCATCAAAACCCATGCTATATAAAACCTGTCCATCTTCTAAAAGTCTGTGAAATCTAGCAAAAACATCTCCATAAATAGCGTCCATGCTTGTTCCCAAATGTGGTGTAGAATTGGTATAAGGGCGGGAAGTTGTTATATAGTACATAAATTTATACGATCACAAGAAAAAAATCCTATGTAATTTAATTCAGAAATAGTTGTAGGTAAATGGCAAGCAAATGTTTTTATCCAAGGCTGATTTACTCTGATATTAATTGACATACTTTTATAAATAAAGTTAACTTTTCTTAAATAAGTAAGAAATATGATTTATACTTTACCAATGACCAAAAAAGGGACTATTACCATTCCTAAGAAAATTAGAGATGATATGAAATCATACGAAAAAGTAGTTTTAATAAAAAAAGGCAACACTTATATTTTAAGACCTGTCTTAGACTTTATGGAAATTGCCGAAAATTTTAAGACCGACAAAGTTTTTACTGACCAAGAAATTGAACAAGCAAGAATAGATTCGCATTTACACAGAGACGCAAAAAGATATGGAAAACAAAAGTAACAAAGAATATATTATTGATACAAATTTATTGGTTAGCTATTTCACCAAAAGAAATCTTACAGAGTGGAATATTGCACAAGAAAAATTATTATTACTGAAAAAAGGTTTGATTAACATTCACCTACCAAGTATTATTATTGCCGAAGTTGTGTATATTTTATCAAAACAATATGACTGTTCCAAAACAGATTTAGTAAATTTTCTAATTGCCATTTTAACTGAAGAAGGAATAATTGCTGAAGATAAGCATATTAGTTTATCTGCTTTAGAGTTTTTTGAAACCGAGAATTTAGATTTCGCAGACTGTTATTTAATGGCTTGTAAAGATTATTACAATTTAGAATTAATAACTTTTGATAAAAAGCTTAATAATAAAGCAAAAAAATAATATCACAATTTAAAGTTCTCAATTATCGAAATCGTTAAATACTTCAATCTCTCCACATGAAAAATTTACTATAAAAAGAAACACTATCCTCTAATTTTATTTAAATTCGTTGACATAACTTTGCCTTATGCCTTTCCTGCAACTAATATGCTTAAGGTTACTCATGTGCTTGGTCCTTTAATTATCGCTGAGGTTTTGGCTGAAAATGGCGAAATACAAGAATCGCCTAAAATGCTTGAAACGGTTTATATTGGCAGTAAAAAGCTTCTTGGGGAAATTATTGGTATCGAAACAAATTCCCTTAAAATTCAGGTTTTTGAAGAAACAGCCGGGTTGCAAGTTGGTGAAGAAGTTTGGTTAAGTGGTCAATTATTAAGTGTGGAATTAGGTCCTGGAATGCTTGGGGAAATGTTCGATGGAATTCAAAGACCTTTAAAGAAAATTGAAGAAATAAGCCCAATTTTTATTCAACCAGGAATTAATATTCCAGCCCTAGATAGAGATAAAGAATGGGATTTTATTCCAACGGTTCAGTTAAAAGAAGAAATTACGCATGGGCAAAAACTTGGCTATGTTCAAGAAACACCGCTTTTAAAACATTGGTTAATGGCGCCAACTTTAGATAGCGGAGAAACTTGGATAGTAGAAAAAATAACTGCTGGAAGTTTTAAAGTTTGGGATATTGTTGCAGTTTTAAAAAGTAACAAAGGAAGCAAAAAAGAATTAACCCTAGCCAGCAAATGGCCTGTAAAAGTGCCAAGACCTGTCGCAAAAAAATTAGAAGCTAAGAAAATTTTTAAAACTGGACAAAGGGTGATCGATTCATTTTTCCCGATTTTACTTGGTGGAAAAGTTTCAACCCCAGGCCCTTTTGGAGCAGGAAAAACTTTTACCCAGCAGCAAATTGCCAAATGGAGCGATGCTGAAGTGGTGGTTTATGTTGGCTGCGGCGAACGCGGAAATGAAATGACTGAAATGGTTAAACTATTTCCAACTCTAATTGATCCTAAAACCGATAGGCCGTTAATGGAAAGAACAGTTTTAATCGCCAACACCTCCAACATGCCACTGGCTGCCAGAGAAGCAAGTATTTATACAGGAATTACCATTGCCGAATACTTCAGAGATATGGGGCTAAATGTGGTTTTAATGGCCGATTCAACCAGCAGATGGGCCGAAGCGCTGCGTGAAATTTCCCAAAGGCTTGGCGAAATGCCTTCAGAGGAAGGTTATCCAGCTTATTTAGGAAGTAGAATTGCTGCTTTTTACGAAAGGGCAGGGGTTACAAAAAACTTTGGTGGCGAGGAAGGTTCGGTAACTGTAATTGGTACTGTTTCGCCTCCGGGTGGAGATTTTTCCGAACCGATGACCCAGAATAGTTTGAAAAATAGTCAGGTATTTTTGGCATTAGACGCTGGGCTTGCGATGAAAAGGCATTATCCGGCTATTAATTGGCAAACCAGTTATTCCCTTTTTGAAGAAAATTACGCCAAAATTTTAAATGCCACCCTTCCAGTTGGTGATAATTATTTGGAAAATAGGTTGCTCGCCAAGCAAATTCTAGCTTCTGAAAATCAGCTTTTGGAAATTGTAAAACTAGTTGGCCCAGATGGTCTTGATAATGAAAAACGGTTAATACTTGAAATTGCCAAGTCACTTCGGGAAGATTATTTACAACAAAATGGGTTTGATGAAATTGATACTTACTGCAGTTTCGAAAAAATGGAGGCCATGCTTTCAGTAATTATTAACATATATAATAAAGTAAACCTTATTATTGAACAAAAAAAGGATAACGAAAATTTGGTTGCTGAAATTTTTAATCCCGAAATGCAAACAATTCTTACCAACTTAAAATACCAAACTAATTTCCAAGATGTTTTGGAATTTGGAAATATAACTTTAGAAATATTAAAAAAATATGCTTAAATTAAAAGTTGCAATTTTAGGTTCAGATGGCAGCGCAGGGGCGGCAATTGCAGATGAATTGCTAGAAAGAGGACATGAAGTTTTAGGAATAAATAAAACTGGAAAAGATAAATTTGGCCGTACTTTTGATACAAAAAAAGTAGATATTTTAAATTACAATCTATTATTAGAAGCCACCCAAGCATCAGATTTAGTTATCGCTGCTTACTATCCTACAGGCCATAGTTTAAAAAGTTGGTCGGCTGAATATCCTGTTTTTGTTAAAAATTTAATCGAGTTAGGGCAGTCTGGAAAAAGAATTATTTTTGTTGATAGCTTCGATGGAATAGGCCAATTAAATGCCAATCCAATTAGTGAACAAACGCCATACAAGCCAAATTCACCCAAATCTCAAATTCGGGGTTATGTTTCCACAACTTTTGAAAAAGCTTTAAAGGAAAACTTAATTCAAGCCAGCATAGTTAAAGCTTCCAGTTTGTTTGGTCCTTACGCCACAAGATCAATTTTTGGAACATTGTTTTTCAAGCCATTATTCTTAAATAGGAAAAATATACAACTTTTGCCAACCAAAGGTTTTCCTTTCAGTTTTACCTACACCCGTGATCTGGCTGAAGCCGTGGCTATTATTGCCGAAAACCCAAGCGTAGATGGAAATATTTTTGTACTGCCAAGCTTGCAACCAGCTTCAATAAGCGAATTTGCCGAATTAATTATAGACGAAAGTAAAGTTCCTTCAAAAATAAGTTCAATGCCAAATTGGCTTTTTAAAATCAAAGTATTCCTTGATCCATACATTCGTCTTGCTAACGAAAAACAGTATCTTCACAAGTCTGCCTTGCTGGTAGATTCAACAAAATTCTTCCAATTCTTCCCAAACTATTCACAGGCTACAAACCTAGAAGCCATCAAAGAAACAGTAAATTGGTTTAAAAGATATCTGAAGTAAAAGTTTGACAAATTTAAATTTATAATTTGTTTTTATATAAACTGATAAAGGTATACTTTATGATTGGTAGTTACAAAGATCATGGGAAGTTGAATAGAAAAGCAGTCGCAAGAACTGAAGTGGCCACAAAGCAAGAGATTGTAGATTTTTTAAGAGATTCAAAACCTTTGAATCACAAAGAAGCACTTGAATTGCTGAACAATCATTTTGGTCAGAAATATTTACCATCTAACTTCCAAGAATACATTAATAATCATTTTCCTAGCAACTAGCAGGTAAACTTTTTAAAATAAACAAAGCCAAGTACCGTACTTGGCCCTAATTTTTGGGCGAAAATAGTTTTTGTTTAGGCTTTGATATGTTCAGGATTTAGTATAGACGAAGTTTACGAGCCTTATATTTTCATATAACTAACAATTCCCCTCTTGAAACACCGGTACAGTTCGGGTTTCCCGAACGACATGAGTGTCTGAAGGGGTGGCTCTGAAAGAGACGGGGTGGATTTTAGATCCTGCAACTTGTTTCGCGATGACAGTGTTGTCTAGTCCAAACTTGCTTGGCTCTTGCCAAAACTTTCTAATACTTTCAACTTTCAATTGATGAAATTACCTCGCATTTTACCCACTTTGGATGTAAATACTAAAATTACACTTTCAATTGTTGCTTCTTTTGCGGCTGGTATTTTAACCTATTTAAGCATTTTTGGTTTAGCTGGAAACTTTGGCCGAGTAATTGGTTCTTTTCTAGCTATTTTCCTTGGAAGGGGTTCGGTGGTTTTGCCTATAATCTTCTTCATAACTGGGGCAATTTTAATTAGAATTCAGCGAAATAACGAACTTGCAGCAGAATTTAATGGAAGATTAATTTGGGGATTTTTCTTTTTATCGGCTTGTTTAAATGGTTTTCTAAGCATGATAATGCAAGTTAAAACCCCAGCTGAAGTTGAAAAAGGCGGAGGATTATTTGGCTATTTAATGTATCCAGTGGCTTTCGGTTATTTTGGCTTAATTGGCGGAGCTTTCATGTTAATTTTTGTTGGGGTATTTGGTTTTTTCTTGGTTTCAAACCTTACTTTCACTCAATTCCTAGAAAATTTGAAACAAACTTTAAGAAATCCAGGCGAATTTTGGGACTTTATCCCCGATGTTTTTGAAATATGGAAAAACCCTAATGCTGTACCAATTACCGATGAAATTTCTGCAAAACCGGAAGATAGGCCAGCTGTAAATTTTAAAACTGCCGAAAATATTGCTACCTCGAATGTAAAAGAATCTGATGTAATTGATGTCCAAGCAAGACCAACTTCTTCATCTGCAAAACCTGCCAAACCAAAATTCAGTTTCAGTGGTTCTTCTAAAGATGTTCTGGAAATGCAGCCTGTAGATAATTTAGTAGATTGGAAATTACCTCCCTTTGATATTTTAAAAGAAAACACCAGCAAAGTTGAACCAGGGGATATTGAAGGGAATAAGAAAATTATTAAAGAAACTTTAGCTCATTTTGGAATAAGTGTTGAAATGGGTGATGTTTCGGTTGGGCCTACCGTAACCCAATATACTTTAAAACCAGCCAATGGGGTTAGGTTATCAGCTATAGACGCCTTACAAAGAGATCTAGCCCTGGCTTTAGCTTCCAGTAACATCAGAGTAGAATCGCCTGTAAATGGCCAAAGTTTGGTTGGGGTGGAAGTTCCAAATAAACAAAAGTCTTCAGTATTATTACGCGACATTTTGCAAACCCATCGTTTCTTAAATTTTCAAGATGAACTAGCCATTGCTATGGGAAAAGATGTTGCAGGACACAATTTAATTTTTGCCTTATCTAAAATGCCGCATTTGTTGGTAGCTGGTGCAACTGGAAGTGGAAAATCGGTTTGGATAAATGGGCTTTTACTCAGTTTATTATACCGTTATTCTCCGTCTGAACTTCAACTAATTTTAGTGGATATGAAACGCGTAGAGCTTAAACTTTACGACAAAGTTCCACACCTACTTGCTCCAGTTATTACTGATGCTGAAAAAGCTATTAATGCCCTAAAATGGACAGTTCTAGAAATGGAAAGGCGATATAAATTGTTGGAAGAATACAGTAAGCGAAACATAGCCGATTATAACAAACTGGCTAAAGTTACCGGAATTGAAGCCTTACCTTATCAGGTTTTTGTAATAGACGAATTAGGAGATTTAATGATGATGGCCAAAGCCGAAGTTGAGCCAATTATTGTGCGTTTAACCCAAATGTCTAGGGCCGTAGGAATCCACCTTGTTTTAGGAACACAGCGCCCAGATACCCATGTTGTAACTGGTTTAATAAAGGCCAATGTACCTTCCAGAATTGCCTTTGCAGTAGCTTCCCAAATTGATTCCAGGGTTATTTTAGACCAAGGGGGAGCAGAAAAACTGTTGGGTCAAGGCGACGGTTTATTCATGAACCCAAATTCCATGTATGCAATTCGCTTCCAAGGGCCAAATGTTTCCGATGAAGAAGTGAAAAAATGTGTTGAATATCTAAAACGCCTAGCCGATGAAAATGACGGTTTTAGTAACCTAGATTTAAAAGTTTTAGAAACCCCGAAGGTAAAAATTAATGTACCAGGAATGGTTTCCCGCGATGACGATAGCAAAGACGAAGTATATTTAGAAGCTAAAAATCTGGTAATTCAATATCAAAAAGGTTCAGCTTCATTCCTTCAACAAATGATGGGAATAGGCTATCCAAAGGCCGCCAGAATAATTCAACAACTTGAAGAAGAAGGCGTAGTAGGCCCACAGAATGGTTCCAAGCCTAGGGATGTTTACGCACTGGCGGAGGAGGAGTAGGGCAAAGCTTTTTAATTGTTTTTATAATTATTTAACAACCTGACAAAGGGCTAGAATATAGCTTAAATCTGGATAGCAAGACATATGGGTGACGGCAAAATTAGATTCGTTCATTTCCCCAATAAAGGATTTTAAAGTATGGCTATAATGATTCCAAATAATTATTTCTTCATTTTCTTTAAAAGAGAGTATTTTAATTCCCCATTCTAGATTAAACTCTAAATCGATATCTTTTACTAATTTCAATACCTGCAGCCTCCTACCGGAATTTTCATCATACTTACTTACAATTTCATACATGTCTGTTGTAAAACCTAGAAGTTGGGGTATCCAAAGTTTCAAAGATGTGACATAGGGGTTATTAGCAGTTGCAAAACTAGATCTCCATTCTGGTGTATCAAGGCCGTTGTCTAAAATTAAAATATCATCCGCACCCATACTATTATTTAAATTTTTTAATACTTGCTGTCTGTTTGCTACATTGCCAAGTGTGGAGCCAATAAATAATAGCACATTGCACGAGTTTGGGTTTTTTAACTTATTATTAAATAATAAATCACGAATTAATATCTGTTCTATATCAGCCACAATATTATTTACTTCAATATTTGGGTACCATTCTAACATATTTTTAGTTAAAATGTTTTGAATTTCCTTACTTAAATCTATACTGGTGTAGTTTATTTTAGCTTGTGTTTGCAGAATATCAATTAGGGGTTTAATTGTGTACCCATTACCAGGGCCAATATCAATAATATTTACTTGTTCGTAATCTTTTAGCCTAAAAGCAAAATAGTTTAGACTGGTTTCTAAAAGACTATTTGTTTCATCCAAATGATAATCTTTGTTGTTAATCATTGACTTAACATATTCATCCCACAATTTAGCTCCTCCATTTAAGTATGCAAATTTTAGAGGAATACTGCCGTTATTTTCTAAACTAGTTATAAGTTCAATTATTTGGCTTTCATTTAAAATATCTTTTAAATCTTCACTAACAACAAGTTTTTCAAAAGCAATTTTATTTCTATATTTTTCTGCATTAGTTTTTAACTTAAGCATTTCAGCTTCATTGTGTAAATTATCAATTATATAATACTTATTGTTTACCTGGTGTAACTGTAAATTATTTTCTTTTTTTAAGGCAGCTTCAACCCATCTTGCAACAGTAGGGTGGGCAACGCCAAGCTGTTTAGAGATGGTATAATTTCTCATTGTTTTAATATCCATGTTGGTAAATTTGTTATTGCTAATTCGGTTTGACATCCTTTCAAAAATATTGTACACATTGTCCACACAAATTTTGAGTACAAATATTTTATGAATTTATTAAGTGATTTACCTAAAGAATGTAATGTTAATATGGTTAATTCTGGTGTAAGTGAAGATTTTAATCTAAAACAGTTGCGTGAAGAAAAATTCTATCAATTTTTTTGTAACCTTCTAAAAGAAATAGAACTTGCTTACTGCCTAGGGCCTTGTCTTAACCCAGACCAGATTACTAAACTAGAGTGTAAAATTAAGCAAAATGTCAATTTATTAAAAAAATATGAATAGTTCAGTTAAACAAGTTAAACAAATAAACTGTATAAAAAATAATATATTTCAAGTTATTAAAATCTAACCACCCTATGAAACACAACACACCCCAAATCGACTTCCAAGATATTTTAGAAAAATACCTAACTTTATTCCCACTTGAAAACGATAAACTAAAATTATTACAAGAACAAATAAGCAAAGAACACCAGTTAAACACAAGAAGTAATTTTGTTGGCCATGCTACTGCTAGTGCCTACATTTTAGATCATGATAAAAGAAAAGTTTTGTTAATAAAGCACAACGCTTTAGGTAAACTATTACAACCTGGTGGCCACATGGAAGCAGAAGATGTAAACCCTCTGGAAACAGCAAAAAGAGAGGCTGAAGAAGAAGTTGGTATTAATTCTAATTTACTTAAATTATATGAAATATTACCAGGCCAACCTTTAATCCCACTAGATATTGATACTCATTTTATTCCTACCAACCCAAAGAAAAATGAACCAGGTCATTTTCACCATGATTTTAGATACTGTTTTTGGCTTGAAGGTGATACAAGCAAATTAAAATTACAAACTGAAGAAGTTAGTGAATTTGATTGGGTTGAGCTTTCTGAAATTGATGAAAACCCTCAATTTAAAAATGTAGTTGAGAAAATCAAGGAACTGACTTTAAAAAACACGCCTTCAAAATTTTTCTATGAAGTAATTAGTAACAATATTAATTCTGGTAAAAAACTAAATTCAGTTATTGTAACCCATATTTTGCAGGACAGACCAATTTTATTAGATGCACTTAGTAGACAAACAAAGTTACAAGGAATAATCGCCAAACCTAATTCAATAGATTCAAATACCCTTGAAGAAATAAAACATAATTATACTGTCTTAGACTTTACCAAAGAAAGCTTAAAAACTTTTGATGAATTTAACCAATACATTAAAAACATTGAAGGAAAAGTAGTTTTATTAGATATTGGTGGCTATTTTGCAAGCATTATTAACAGGTTGGTAGATGAAAACCCAAATAAAATACTTGGTGTTGTGGAAGATACTGAAAATGGACATCAAAAATATGAAGAACTTTCTGAATTAAAAGCACCTGTGGTTTCTGTAGCGAGAAGTATTTTGAAAGAAAATGAAGACTACTTAGTTGGTCAATCCATAGTTTTTTCATCTGATTCTTTGTTAAGAGATTATAACCGTTTGTTAATTTTTATGGAATGTGGTGTTTTAGGCTATGGAAAAATTGGTAAATCGATTTCATCCAACCTGCAAAAAATGAATATCAAACCAATGGTTTATGATATTATTGATAGCAAACGAGTTAAATCAATAAATGAAGGGAATAAAAGCCCTGAAAAAGATGAGATTTTAGAAAAGTCTGACATAATTTTTTGTGCTACTGGAAACAAGTCTTTAGATATCCATGATTTCAGAAAATTAAAGAATGGTTGTTTTGTTGCTTCAGTAACTTCGGCGGACGATGAATTTAACTTTGATTTCCTAGAAAGCGAGTATGAATCAGAAAAAGTACATGAACACATAACTAAATATACTAATACTGCTAACTATTTCTATATGTTAAATTCTGGAAACGCCATTAACTTTATTCACGGTGCAGTTGTTGGAGACTTCATCTTTCTAGTTCAATCTGAAATTTTAAGTGGTGTGAATTATTTACAAGATAAAAATTTAAAACCTGGAATGCATGAATTGCCAGCAGAATACAAAGAAAAACTTTCTAAAACTTGGCTGAAATATTTTGCAAGGTAAAAACCTAAACCTATGCAACTTAAACTTCTCACCCTAAATTTATGGAGATACTACGATTTTGAGAATAGATTTGAAAATACAATCACTGAGATATCAAGACTTCAGCCTGATGTAATTTTTCTGCAAGAAGTTCAAATTGATGAAACTTTATCACCTTTTTCGCAGGTTGAATTACTCAAGGAAAAATTAAATGCTTACAAATACTCAATTCACAGCAATATATATCCTAAAACTAGCCAAAGAGGAGTTAATTTAGAAATTCCTGTGCAACATGGCATGGCAGTTTTATCAAAGTATCCAATAATTAATTCATTTGAATATTATTTAAAACAATCTGAAAAAGAAAAAGAATTGCGATCAAATCTTTGCTTTGATATTAATCTTAACGAGCAAATTATTAAGTTGGCTAATATTCATTTTGGAAACAAAGAAGAATGGGCCAAAAAACAAATTCAACAATTTACCAATTACTTAAAAAATAGGAATGAAACAAGAATTATGGCTGGAGATTTTAATATGTATGGCCTTGAAAATTACAAAAATTTATATCCAGAATATTTATCTTCAATTGAGTTTAAAAAGTATATTTCCTTTCCAGAAAAAAATTGGTGTTTAGATTATTTTTTAATTCCAAAAACAATGAAATTTGTTGAGATTGATGTAATAGAAAAATATTTATCTGATCAAAAAGGTATTTTTGGTGTGGTTGAAATTTAGTCATGGAAATATATCTATTGATTATCAAAAAGGTTCAGCTTCATTCCTTCAACAAATGATGGGAATAGGTTACCCAAAGGCTGCCAGAATTATTCAACAGCTAGAGGAAGAAGGGGTGGTAGGCCCGCAAAATGGATCAAAGCCGAGGGATGTTTATGCATTGGCGGAGGAGGAGTAGGGTAGTGTTTATCAATTTTATACTTAACAGAATATTTTGAACCTGTCGCCAATCTCCTAACCCTAAACTAGGTCTAATTTCCCTAAAGCAAGCACTAAGTGTCTTAATTTGACTAATGTTTCAAAACTTTTAGCTTTAACTTCCCATATTCTTGTTAATCTTCTT
>Ga0209972_10003320_pt1 | contig 12636 bp, 11 predicted proteins | sample NOAtaG_7_FD_187302 | JGI IMG/M metagenome (GOLD analysis project Ga0209972, IMG submission 187302) | Freshwater lake microbial communities from Lake Erie, under a cyanobacterial bloom - NOAA_Erie_Diel1S_2200h metaG (SPAdes) (version 2) | ecosystem: Environmental > Aquatic > Freshwater > Lake ...
CACGCGGGCAACTGGGCGAGCTACGAGGAAGAGCGCCGCAAGCGCTTCGGCGACGACGCGCTCCAGCCGCACCGGCTGAAGTTCCGCAAGCTCACGCGATCCTGATCGCGCGCATCGGTTCTTCACGCGCTTCGTCCGCTCGAGGCTCGCAAGCCTCCCCTGACTGGGGGGCCGCGCATCAGAGACTCGCGCTGCTTCGGCCGATTGGGGTCTTCGCCCGACCACATCGCGGGCGGCTTTGCTGCATCCTTTCCGACTCAGCCGCTCCCGGCCCCCGATTCCTCGGGGTTTGCGCGTCATGCACTCCCGTCCCTCCGAGCCAACCTCCGCACTCGCCGCGCTCATCGCCGGAAATCACCGGCATGTGGAGCGCCGGGCGGCGGGCGCCGACCGGTGGGCGGACGACGGCCTGGCCATCGTGCACGCGTTCCCGCGCAAGCCCTTTGCGCTCGCCGTCGCCGGCGCGGAACACTCGGTCGTCACGCCGCACATCTTCTCGCTCGGACACGACGATGTGATCGTCGTCGATGCGCTGCAAGAAGTCGGGGCGCACGCCAGCGCGCATGGCGTGAAGCTGATCGTGGTCATCCAACCGATCCAGGCGCAATTCGTGCAGGCGAACTCGGCCTGGATGCACGCCGAACTCCGTGCATTCTCGTTGATCGAGACGATCCTGCGCGACAACGCGGCCGTGCGCCGCGCCGCCACGGCGGGGGATCTCCGTCTCGTGGCCGCGCTGCTCGAGCATCCGACCGAGCGTGTGCATTGGGTCGGCGAGCACCCCGAGTGCGACGCGCTTCTCCAAGGCTGCTGAACGCCACCGCCCCTGCGGTACAGTGCGGCGATGCCGACCGCGACCGCGACCGTGATGGCGGGCATTCCCGCGACGAACCTCTCGCTCTACCGTGCCATCCGCTTCAAGGTGGGCGATCCCGCCGCGCTGCTCCTCGTGCCGCGGCCGGACGGCTCGACCGAGCGCCTGCTCGTCATCCGCGACATCGAGATGGAACGCGCGCGCCGCCACGCGCGTGCGGACACCGTCCACTGCCCGGCCGACTTCGAACCGACCGGCGGACTCTCGGGCGACCGCGAGACCGCGACCGCGCAGTCGGTCGCCGAGTGCCTGCGCCGCCGCGGCATCGCCACCGTGCGCGCCGACCGCTCGCTGCCCCTGATCTACGCCCACTTCATGCGCGCCGCAGGCCTCGTGGTCGAATGCGACCCCGACCTCGGCGTGCTCGAGCGCCGCTCCAAGGACGCGCAGGAACTCGCGTGGCTGCGCGAGGCGCAGCGCGTCACCGAGAGCGCCATGAAGCTCGCCTGCGAGACGGTCGCGCGCGCCTCCGCCGCATCCGACGGCACGCTCGCCCACGCCGGGGCGCCCCTCACGGCCGAACGCCTGCGCGCGATCGTCGACATCCACCTGCTCGAGCAGGGCTACGACAACCCCGAGTCGATCGTCGCCTGCGGCCCGCAGGGCGCCGACTGCCACGACCACGGGCACGGCATCCTCCGCACCGGCGAGCCTGTGATCGTCGACATCTTCCCGCGCAACCGGAAGTCGCTCTACAACGGCGACATGACGCGCACCGTCGTGCACGGGGCGGTTCCGCCTGAAGTCGCCGCGATGCACGCGGCCGTCGTGCGCGCCAAGCACGCGGCGACCGCCGCGATCCGCCCCGGCGTGACCGGCGACGCCGTCCATCAGGCGACGCTCGCCTCGCTGCGTGAAAGCGGCTACGCGTCAGGCCAGCCGGCCGAGCAGCGCGTGCCCGTCATCAGCCATGGCACGGGGCACGGCATCGGCCTCGAGGTGCACGAGCCGCCGCTCCTTGCGCTCAAGGGACCTGCGCTCGTCGAAGGCGATGTGCTGACGGTCGAGCCCGGGCTCTACGCCCTCGGCATCGGAGGCATCCGCGTGGAAGACATGGTCGCCGTGACGGCGGCAGGCTGCGAGAACTTCAACGCGCTGCACGAGGGCCTCGACTGGCGCTGAGAGGCGCCCGCGGACCGCCGCGAAGCGCGCTCACGCGCTGTCCGATTCCTCTGCGACATCGACGCTCGACTCGCCCGCGCGCCCGCGCACCGCTGCGCGCGGAGGCGGCGTGAGACCGACATACGCGTCGGCAGCTTCCTTGCACACCTCGGCGAGCGCCTGGTGGAGCTTCTCGTGATCGGGCATGGCGTCGAGCCGCTCGAGCAGGCCGTCGACCTGACGCGCGGTGTCTGCCATGCGGTCGAGCGTCTCGATCGCGGCGTCGCCGAGCTGCTCGCACGCCTCGATGAACCACGCCAGGGTCGGCTTGTCCCAGGTGCGCGGCGGGTCGATGCGCGTGCGGATCGTCACCTGTCCGATCGCGACGATCGGGCAGAGACCGAGCTGCGTCTTCGGTTCGCGGCAGAGGAACATCGCCGGCACCTCGCGCTCGAGCGCCAGGAGCCGCATGCGCCGCGCATCGGCGCCGACAAGCGGGGGCTGGATCAGGTAGCACGCGGGCTGCAGGTCGAAGTCACCGCCCGGAAGTTCGGACAGCACCACGAGCTTCTTCGAGTCGAACGCAAGCTGCATGCGCTGGCGACGCGCCTCCTGCAAGGGCAGCGCGATGCGCGCCATCAGGTTGAAGTCGCCCTCGCTGCGGGCCATGTCGAGCGCCTTGGCGGCAAGCCGCTCGGCCTCGAACCAGTGGTTGCGGGAGAGCGCCTGCTGAGCCTTGCTCATCAGGGTGTTGAGGGAAGTTGCCTTCGCGGAAGACATGCTTGGCTCGTTCGGGTCGCGCGGTGTGGGTTTGCGTCTCAAGAGTTCGCACGCTTTGCTGCTGCCGCCGACGCTTCGGCCTCGCGGGCAAGCGAGCGGAGAAGTCCGGCGACGCGCTGGGCGACCGCGGGGAACTCGTACATGAGGCAGTCGCTGAGCGTGGTGAAGTCCTGGTCGACGATCGCCTGGCGCAGGTCGCGCAGCTTGTTCTCGAGCGCCTGCACGGGACCATCGACATCGATGCCGCGCGCCTGCAGCGCCGGGTGCGACAGCACGCCGAGGTTCAGCCCGCGCGAGAGTCCCGTCTGCACGGCGCCCCACACGGCGAGCGACTCGAGCAGCTGGTGCAGGCCTTCCTTGGTGCGGCCGGCCTGGAAGTGCTTGGCGGCCTCGCACTGGACTTCCTCGATCTCGATGACCGCGTCGGCGGACTGGCTGAAGGTCTCGGCGAGGAGATCGCCGGGATGCGCGGTGAGGAGCTTGAGTTCGCCCGCGCCGCGCTGGGCGGTCTCCGGCGTCGAGAGGTCTTCCTCGGACCAGCGGATGCCGTCCACCTCGACCTCGACGATCATGCGGCCGCGCTCGCCCACGAGGGCGGCGGCCTGTCGGAGGGCCTCGCCGACGGTGCTGGCGGCGAGGGGGGTTTCTGCTTCGTCGAGGAGAATGCGCATCTGGATCGCCTTTCCGTGAGTGCCGGTGGACCCGTGGAACGGAACATGGGGACAACCCATGAACCGCCCTTGGTGCCATGCTATCGGTCGGGATTTCGGTCCGATTGAGCCAATCGGGAGGTTTCTGCGGTTTGTGCGGGCTGCCTCGGGGGCGCCCAGAGCTGCCCAGAGGGGCCCGGGGGCCTTTCCAGCCCGCCCGACCCGCCCTCCAGCTCAGTGCTCGACCTCAGTGCTCGGCCGAGGCGCCCTCGGGGCGCACGGTCGGCTGCCACATCGTGGGAACCGAGCGCTTGTCGTCGGTCCGCAGGGTCTCGAGCGCGCGCCCGTGGACACCCGCCGCGCTCGCAAGCAGCGAGTCGCAGAGTTCGTGCACTTCCTGGATCGACGGGAACTCCGCCCGCAGCTCGGCGATGCGGACCGACATCGTGGCGCCCGCCTCGCAGAAGAGCCGGCGGTAGCAGGTGCGGATCGCCTCGATCGCCGCGTTGGACGATCCGCGGCGGGTCATCTGGATGTGGTTGTGACCGCGGATCCGCGCAGGCGAGCCCTCGACGATCAGATACGGCGGAACATCCTTCGAGACGCGCGCAAGCCCGCCGACCAGCGACGCGGTGCCGACGGTGACGAAGTGGTGGAACGCGGCGTTTCCGCCGATCGTGGCGCCTGTTCCGACATGCACATGTCCGGCAAGCAGCGCGGCGTTCGCGATCGTGATCTCGCTTCCAAGCCGGCAGTCGTGCGCGATGTGCACGCCCACCATCAGCAGGTTTCCATCGCCGAGGGTGGTCTTCCCGCCACCGGTCGAGGTCCCGCGGTGGATCGTCACCTGCTCGCGGATGTGGTTGCGGTCGCCGATCTCGCACCAGGTCTCTTCGCCGCGGTACTTGCGGTCCTGCGGGGTGCCGCCGATCAACGCGAACGGATAGACGACATTGTCGGCGCCCATCCGCGTGTGGCTCTCGACGACGACATGGTTCCGAAGCACCGTGCGCGGCCCGATCGAGACCTTGGGCCCGACGACGCACCACGGCCCGATGACGACATCATCCGCGAGGATCGCGGAAGGGTCGACGACGGCGGTGGAGTGGATGGAGGGCATCGTGCTGCGGTGAATCGGCTTGGTTCACTCGATGTCGGGATCGACCATCATAAAGCGGAGTTCCGCCTCGGCTGCGACTTTGTCGCCCACCATCGCGCGGCACTTCAGGTGGCCGGTGCGCGCGGTCGCCCGCATGTTTTCGGCTTCGAGCACCACCTGGTCGCCCGGCACCACCGGCCTGCGCAGCTTCACGCGGTCGATCGACAGGAGCACCGCGATCTTGCCCGTGTGCTCGAGCACATTGGCAAGCAGCAGGCCGCCGAGCTGCGCCATCGCCTCGACGAGGAGGACGCCCGGCATGATCGGCGTGCCCGGATAGTGGCCCTGGAAGAAGGGCTCGTTGATCGTGACATTCTTGATGCCGACCGCGCGCCGCGAGCCGTCGACCTCGACCACGCGGTCGACGAGCAGCATCGGGTAGCGGTGGGGCATCAGCTTCTGGATGGCGCGGATGTCCATCACCTTGCCGTCCACGATCGTGCGGCGGAGGTCGGCGGCGAGCATCTGCTCGCGGACGCGCATCGCGAGCTTGCGGTTGAGGCCGTGGCCCGAGCGCACCGCGAGGACGCGGCCCTGGATCGGGACGCCGATGAGCGAGAGGTCGCCGATCACATCGAGCGTCTTGTGACGGACGGGCTCGTCGTCGAATCGGTACGCGTTGTCGATCGGATTGCCGTCGTCGCCGATCACGAGGATGTCGCGCGGCGTCAGGTGCTTGCAGAGCCCTGCCGCCTGCAGCGCCTCGGCCTCCTCGCGCAGGCTGTAGGTGCGCGCGGGGGCGATCTCCTCGATGTAGTTGCCCTCGGCCGTGTTGTAGCTGAAGGTCTGGTGGCGGATCCGATGGCCCTGCTTGCCGTAGTCGAGGTCGTAGACCACCCGCATGCCGGGCGCATCGAACGGCATCGCCGCGATCATGCCCTCGGGTTCCTCGATCACGATCGGCTCACGGATCTTGAAGACCTTGCGGGGCGCGTCCTGCTCGACGATGCCCGCCTCGAGGATCGGCTCCGCGAAGAGCGCGGCCGAGCCGTCTCCGCAGGGGAGTTCGGGGCCGTTGAGTTCGATGGTGGCGTTGTCGATGCCGAGGCCCGCGATCGCCGAAAGGCAGTGCTCGACCGTGTCGATCGTGACATCGCCCGACTTGAGCGTGGTGCGGCGCGGGCGCGGCGTGACATGCTCGACCGTCGCGGGGATGCGCACGGGCGGGTTCAGGTCGGTGCGGAGGAAGCTGACGCCGCTGTGGATCGGCGCCGGCTGGATCACGACCGTCGCTTCGGCGCCGAGCATCAGGCTTCGGCCGCGCACGGTGACGGGGCGGGCGAGCGTCCGCTGCCGCGGTGCGGCCAGGAGGCCCGACGGATCGGCGCCGCCCGCGGTTGCTGGGGGCGCCGTCAGGGCGCCTTCGGAGGCTCGAGAAGGTGTTTGAGCTGGCGATGCCACTCGGGCAGTTTACGGATCAGCGCGATCTCCCGCAAAGCGAGGCGGATGTCCTGCGCGGGAGCGCCCGCCCAGGTCTCGCCGTCGGGGATGTCGTTCATCACCGCCGAGCGGCCCGCCACGCGTGCGCCGCGGCCGATGTTGAGGTGATCCGCGATGCCGCAGCCGCCGCCGATCTGGACGCCGTCGCCCACCTTGGTCGACCCCGCGATGCCCGACATGCCGCTCATGACCACGCAGCGGCCGATTTCGCAGTTGTGCCCGATCTGGCAGAGGTTGTCGATCTTCGTGCCCGCGCCGATCCGAGTGGCGCCGAACTTGCCGCGGTCGACGCAGGAGTTCGCGCCGATCTCGACATCGTCCTCGATCTCGACCGTGCCGATGTGCGGCACCTTGGCGATGCCGCGGCCGTCGGGACTTGGCCGATAGCCAAAGCCGTCGGTGCCGATGACCACGCCCGACGCGAGGATGACGCGGTTGCCCACCGAGCAGCGCTCGCGGATGACGACATTCGAGTGGAGCACGCTGTCGTCGCCGACCGACGCGCCGGCGTAGATGCGCACGCCGTCGAACAGCGTGGTGCGCGCGCCGATCACGGCGCCGCGCTCGATGGTGACGAAGGCGCCGATGCGCACGCCCGGTCCGATGCGCGCGGTCGCGTCGACGCGCGCGGTGCGGTCGACGCCCATCGGCGGCAGCAGCTCGTGCGGCAAGAACCGCTCGAGGATCGCCATCATCGCGTGGTCGGCGTTCTTCACGCGCAGGATCGCGCGCGCCGCAGCCGCAGGCGAAAGCTCGACATCGTGGCCCACGATCGCCGCGAGCGCCTTGCTCGACTCGAGCATGCGCGCGTACTTCCCGCTTCCGACGAAGGTCAGCTCCGCAGGGCCCGCACGGTCGACCGTGTTCAAGCCCTCGACGACCTGCGCGCCGTCGAAGCCTTCGGGCAGCTCGAGCCGCGCATCGACGAGCGCCGCGAGCGCGGCGATGGTGCGTCCGGCATCGGCCGTGACGGAAGCCGCGCCGTCAGCCACTCTTCGACGCCTTCCACTCGTCGTTCATGAACGCGATGAGCGCGTTGGTGACATCGGCCTTCGGCGTCGCGAAGATGAAGCGCCGCGCCGAGATCTGCTGCATCGTCTGCGACGCGTTCTTGAGGTCCATCTCGGGCAGCGAGTCGTCGAGCAGGATGTAGTCGTAGCCGTCGCGCTCGGCGAAGCGGCGCGCCGCGTCCTTGATCGCGAGGTAGGTGTCGCGCAGCGCGCGGGCGCGCTCGAGCTCGAGCTTGGCGCGCGCGAACTCCTGGACGGCGCGGAACTCGCCGACGGCGATCTGCAGCTTCTGGATCGCAGCGGCCTGCGCGTCGGAGCCGGGCTGGAAGCTCTCGAGCTCGGCCTCGAGGTCCTTCACGGTCGTCTCGGCCTCCTTGACCTTCTTCTCGAGCTCGTCGTTCGAGGCCTTGATCGACGCCTGCGCGGCCGCGAAGCGCTCGATCGAGTTGTAGGTCTTCTCGAGATCGATGGTGGCGATGCGCGAGGGGTCGGCCGCGGGCGCCTGCGGGCGGAACGCGTGCACGGCGAGAGCTGCGGAGATCGCGAGCGCTGCGAGGATCTCGACGCGGAGGATTCGCGAGAGGAGGGCTGTGGTTCGGTTGGACATGATGGGCTCGTGAAGTCGTTCGGGGAGTCGTCCGGGGCGCGGTGCCCGGGCGCGCGTGGTCAGGGCTTCGCAGGCGTGGCGGGCTTCAGGCTGCGCGCGTTGTTGATCTGCACGATCAGCTTCTCGGTGACATCGACCGAGCGGCCCGAGTAGAGCACGCGGAGCTGCGCGATCTGCGCCTGCGCCTGCTGGGTGAGGCTCGGCGCGTTCTGCGCGCGCTGCGTGCGGATCTCGACGCGCGAGTCATCGACGATGATCAGGTCGTACTTCTCGGCGTCGGCGAGCTTCTGCGCGCCTTCGCGCACCGCGCGGTAGACGGCCTGCCACTTGAGGCTCGTCTCGCGGTCGACCTCGAGCTCCTTGAACCCGGCCCACTGCTCGATCTGCAGGCGCTTGAGGCGCAGCGAGTCGAGCTTCGCCTCCTTCTCGGGGCCGTCGCTCATCGCCTCGAGTTCCTTGGCGAGGCCCTCGAGTTCGGCCCGCCGGCGCTGCATCTCCTCGGACGCGCGCGCCTCGAGCGCCTTGATCTTCACATCCCACTCCGCGCTCTCCTCGAGGCGGTCGAACAAGGTCGCCATGTCGACGACGCCGATCGCGGACGGCGGTGCGAACATCGCAGGCACGCGGCGCGCCTCCGCGCTGCCGGCGAGGAACGCTGCGGCTGCGACGGCGGAGCCAAGTGCGAATGCTGCGAGGGTGTGGTGCTTCATCGATGGATCCTCGGTGGTCTGTCGTAGGGGAGTGGCGATGGTCCCGTTGTCGCGTTTCGCGTCGCCGGGCCGCCGCGCGGGATTGTACGGACGCGGAGCGGGTCCGCCGTGTTCCCTCCCGGGACCGGCGGCATGCCGCAGGGCGCGTCAGAATGGGATTTCCGCCGAGAAGCTGAACAACTGCGTCTCGTCGGTCTCTTCCTTCATGAGCGGAATGGCGAAGTCGAAGGCGAGCGGCGCCGGGCCGAACTGCGGGATGTAGAGGCGCACGCCGAGGCCGATCGACACGCGGTACTGGTCGAAGCCGATCTCGTCGAGCACCGTGCCCGAATCGATGAACGCGACGCCGCTGAAGGCGTTCTGGAAGATCGGCTGCTCGTACTGCGCGCCAAGGGAGAAGAGCCAGGTGCCGCCGACGGGGTCGTTGTCGAGCGGGGTCGTCGGATCGATGTTCGCGGTCGACTTCGGGCTGACGGTGCGGAACTTGAAGCCGCGCATCGACGGGTTGCGGCCGCCGAGGTAGAGGCGCTCGTAGACGGGGGCCTCGTCGCCGAAGATGTAGCCGATGTCGGTCGCGAGGCGCAGGGTCGAGCGGCGGCCGAGGAAGTCCTCGGACACGGTGAAGAACTGGGTGTAGCCGGCCTTCAGCACCGTGAACGGGTCGACATCGTCGAAGCTGACGAACTGGTTGACCGAAAGGTCGGCCGCGGAGCCGCGGCTCGGGCGGAACTGGCGGTCGACATCGGTGCGCCGCACGCTGAAGCCGAACGACGCGAGCGTGGTCGGGCCTCGGTCCTCGAACACCTCGACCGGCGTGTCGGGATCGAACTCGTCGAGCTCGACCCAGGTCAGCGCCGCGTTCACGCCGACGGTCCAGAAGTCGCCGAGGCGCCGCGAGAGCGAGATCGGCAGGCTCGCGCGGTTCTCGTTGTAGTCGTCGTAGAGGCGCAGGCGGTAGAACGGCGAGATGCGGAACGCGTAGTCGGTCTCGAAGAGATGCGGCTCGAGGAAGTCGATCGAGAAGTTCGACACCTCGTTGCCGGGCGCGATCGACATCGAGAACTGCTGTCCCGCGCCGCGGAACGCGCGGCCGGCGAGGAGCTCGTCGAGCGTCTCGGGGCCGTCGTCGATGTCGAAGTTGCGCTGGTTGACGCTGATCTCGCCGAAGACGCCGGAGTCGGTGCCGAGTCCGACGCCGAAGTTCACGCTGCCCGTGTTGCGTTCCTTCACCTCGGCGAGGATGTCGCGCACCTCGGTGCGGACAAGCGCCGTGCGCTCCTCGGCCGTCTTCTGCTCGGCCGTCTTCTGCTCGGCCGTCTTCTGCGCGCCGCCCGCGGCATCGCTGGCGGCGGGGGCGGCGGGCGGCAGGTCGAGCGCGTCCTGTTCCTCCTCGCGCGCGCGCTGCACCGTGATGCGCACATCGTTGAAGAGCTGGGTGGCCCGCACGCGCTCCTCGGAGCGCTCGAGCTCGCGGCCGTCGAGGACGCGGCCGGGCTGGATGCGCACCAGGCGGCGGACGACCTTGTCCTTGGTCAGGAAGTTGCCCTGGATGTTCACGAGGCCCGCGATCGTGCGCGTGCCCTCGCGGACCGTGAGGACGAGATCGACCTCGGGCTCCTCGCCGACGCGCACGGTGCGGTCGATGATCTCGACATCGACATGGCCGAGCAGGTGGTAGCTGTCGCGCACGCTCGCGATCGACTTGTCGATCTTGAGGCGCGAGTAGATGTCGCCCGGGTGGATGAAGAGCAGGTCCTCGAGCTGGCGCTCGTCGAACACGACGAGCGGCTTCGGGCCTTCGCCGCCGTAGCCCTCGAAGACGACCGAGCGCATGCGGTAGCGACGCCCCTCGCTCACCACGAAGACGACCTTCGCTTCCTTCGAATCGGGCGAGATCTCGATGCGGCGGTCGACGCGGACATCGACGAAACCGCGGTCCTTGTAGAACTTGTCGAGGGCGGCCACATCGTCGATGAGGCGGTCCTCGTCGAGCTCGCCCTTCACGAAGAGGGGCACCGCGGTCTGCGTCTTCACCTCCGCGGCCAGCTCGCGCGCGGTGAACGACGCGTTGCCGACGAACTCGAGTTCCTTCACCTTGACGCGCGGACCCTCGACGATGCGGAGGATCAGGATGCCCGTCTCCTGGAGCCGCGTCTCGTCGACGGTGACCTCGGCGAGGTAGTTGCCGCGCTTCCGGTAGAGCTCCTTGATGCGGGTGACGGCCTGCTCGAGGAGGAAGTCGTCGCGCGGGCCGCCCGCGTAGAGCGGGATCGCCTTGCGGAGCTCCTGGTCGGAGATGATCTTGTTTCCGACGACCTGGAGGTCGCGCACGATCGGCTGCTCGACGAGCACATAGGCGAGCTCGACCGAGCCGTCGGGAAGCACGGTGGCCACCGCGTCGACGGTGTCGAACTGGCCGAGGCGGTAGAGCGTCGAGACATCCTGCCGGACGGCCGCGGACTCGAACGGCTGGCCCGCCGCGACGCGGATGTTGTTGAGGATCTCGCGTTCGGTGACGCGCGACAGTCCGCGGAAGACCACCTTGGCGATCGGCCGGTCGGCGAGCGTCTCGTCGTCGATCGCGCTCGACTGCGCGAGCGCGCTGCCTGCGACCATGGGCAGCGCGAGGACCGCGGCCGCAACAAGCGTCGCAAGGCGCCGCTGGGCGCCATCGGGTCGGCTGCGGCGGGCGCCGGGGCGCTCTTGGTCGCGGTCGGTCGGGGACATTTCCGCAGGATAGCGGGTTGCGCAGCGTGCGGGGCGCGAGGGAACCTAGCGGGCGCGGCGCGTCGTCGGTACCCTCTGCCGCATGTCCACCGCCGAAGCCACGCTCAAGCGCACGCCGTTCCACGCCCTTCACCTCGAGCACAAGGCGCGGATGGTGGAGTACGCGGGCTACGAGATGCCGATCGCCTACGGATCGATCATCGAGGAGCACAAGCAGTGCCGCGACTCGGCGGCGTTCTTCGATGTCTCGCACATGGGACGCCTGCGCTTCAGCGGCCGCCACGCGCGCAAGTTCCTCGACCATGTCTGCACCCGCCAGATCTTCGGCATGCAGCCGGGAATGGTGCGCTATTCGCTCGTCTGCAACCAGAACGGCGGCTGCCGCGACGATGTGCTCGTCTACTGCGTCGACGAGGACGAGTACCTGATGGTCTGCAACGCCGCGAACCGCCACAAGCTGCTCGGCCACTTCGCCGAGTCGAAGGGGCAGTTCGCCTTCAAGCTCGAGGACGAGACCGAGTCGACCGCGATGGTGGCGATCCAGGGCCCGAAGGCCATGGACCTCATCTCGAAGATGTCCTCGACGATTCCCTCGATGAAGCGCTACCGCTTCATGGTCAAGAACCTCGTGATCATCAAGCTCCTCGTCTCCCGCACCGGCTACACGGGCGAGGACGGCGTCGAGGTGATCCTGCCGTCGTCGATGGCGAAGCTCGCCCTCGGCATGGTCCTCAAGGACATGGGCAGCGAGACGAGCGTGGTGAAGCCCGTCGGTCTCGGCGCGCGCGACACGCTGCGCATGGAGGCGGGCATGCCGCTCTACGGCCACGAGATCACCGAGGAGATCGACCCCGTGTCGGCCGGCCTCGAGTTCGCCATCAAGTTCGACAAGGGCATGACGGGCGGCCCGGACGACGAGCGCACCGGCACCTTCATCGGGCAGGAAGCGCTGCGCCGCATCAAGGCCGAAGGGCCGAAGCGCAAGCTCGTGGGGCTCTTCGTCGAAGGACGCCGTTCGCCGCGGCAGGGGATGCAGGTCCTCGCAGGCGGACAGGTCGTGGGCGAGCTGACGAGCGGCTGCCTGTCGCCGACGCTCGACCGCGGCATCGCGATGGCGTATGTCCCCGCAGCCATGACTGCGGAAGGCACGCAGTTCGAGATCGATCTCGCCGGCAAGGGCACGACGCCCGCGGTGGTGACGAAGCTGCCCTTCGTGTCGAAGGTTTGAGCGGCGGCTGCCGTTGTGCTTCGTCGCCGGTAGATTTCGAGAGCCGTGGATTTCGAGCGTCCGTGGGTTTCGAGCGTTCGTGGAGAAGGATTTTTCTCACGGAGACACGGAGAACACGGAGAGCCTGTCTTTCACTTGGAAGGCGATGCGCGTAACCGAGGCCGTTTGGCTTTGGTTCGTTTCGTTCTTCTTCTCTCTTCCTCTCTCTTCCTCTCTCCGCTCTTCTCCGTGTTCTCCGTGTCTCCGTGAGAAAAAAACCACGTCAGCGTGGGAAGAAGTCCGCGTCTCCGTGAGAAGAGATCCGCGTCTCCGTGAGCAGAAGTCCGCGTCTCCGTGAGAGAACCGGAGTC
>Ga0209972_10003321_pt1 | contig 12636 bp, 11 predicted proteins | sample NOAtaG_7_FD_187302 | JGI IMG/M metagenome (GOLD analysis project Ga0209972, IMG submission 187302) | Freshwater lake microbial communities from Lake Erie, under a cyanobacterial bloom - NOAA_Erie_Diel1S_2200h metaG (SPAdes) (version 2) | ecosystem: Environmental > Aquatic > Freshwater > Lake ...
CTCGAAGATATCATCCCTGACCGGAATGGCGCGGAGTGTGCGCCTCTCCGGTTGAGACCCGCGTGAGACCTGCTGACCTGCTTGATGGAGGAGAGATGGCGCACTGGCGAATCGTACGACTTGGACTGACAACGCTCTTTTCGTTTCTTTTATTGGTCGATCCCCTGCTGCTGGCTGGGGCGGCCATTCAGCAACCGGTCGCTCCGGCCAAGGAGGAGAAACCGGCCCCAAAGAAGGAGGAGCTGATCCTCAAACCCGCGGGTCCGGAGGCCAGGGTCTCTTTCACCACTGACGAAGGGACCTGGCTGTCGCTCGACGTCTCGCCGGATGGAAAAACGATCGTCTTTGACATGCTGGGTGACATCTACACGCTCCCGATCGAGGGTGGCGCGGCGAAGCGGATCATTGGCGAGATGTCCTTCGAGAGTCAGCCAAAGTTTTCTCCGGATGGCAAGCAGATCGTCTTCATCAGCGATCGCAGCGGAGCGGAACAGCTCTGGGTCAGCAATCCGGACGGAAGCGAGCCGCGGGCGATTACGAAGGGACGCGGCGCCGGGATGCTGATGTTCCTCTCGCCATCCTGGACGACCGATGGTCGCTATATTCTCGCCTCGAAGTCGGAACGAGGAATCGGGACCTTCCACGTCTACCTCTGGCATAAGGATGGTGGAAGCGGGGTGAGTGTCGGTCCTCCGCCGCCCCCGCCTCCGACGCCCGGGCAGGACGCCGGCCCGGCCCGCCCCCAGCTCAACAAGATGGGAGCGGTCGCTTCGCCAGATGGACGTTTCATCTACTGGGCGCAGCGGACAGGATCGTTCAGCTACAATGCCCAGTTTCCGCTCTGGCAGATCGTCCGTTTTGATCGGGACTCGGGCGAGACAGCGACGATCACCAATGCTCCCGGCAGCGCCATGCGCCCGGTGCTGACGCCCGACGGCAAGCACCTCGTCTTTGCGACCCGCTGGCAGACGCGGACGGCGCTGCGCGTGCGCGATCTCGAGACCAACCAGGAGCGCTGGCTGATCGACCGGGTCACGCGCGATGATCAGGAGTCACGCGCTACCCGTGACACCTTCCCCGGTTACGCCTTTCTGCCCGATGGCAAATCACTGCTCGTCAACATCGATGGGAAGATCAAACGGGTCGACTTTGCAACTGGTGCGGCGACCAACATTCCCTTCACCGCCAAGGTCGAGATGGACCTGGCGGCGCGACTTCGCTATGACTACCGGGTCGACGAGAGCCCAAATGTGCGGGCGCGACTGATCCGTTATCCGGCGCTCTCTCCCGATGGAAAGCGGGTCGCCTTCACCGCCTTCAACAAAATCTACATCAAGGATCTGACCGATGGCAGCGCGCCGCGACGCCTGACCAATCTCAATACGGGCGAGTTTATGCCGGCCTGGTCGCCCGATGGCGGACAGATCGCCTTTGCGACGTGGTCACGCGAGGGTGGCCATATCTATCGGGCGACACCTGAGGGTGGAACACCTGAACAACTGACCCGCCGCGCCGCCTTCTACAGCGACCCGGTCTATGCCCCTGACAACTCCAAGATTGTCTTCACGACGGGGGCGATCGAGGACCAGCTCTTTGCCGACCTGCGGGGTGAACACGAGTTCCTCTCTGAGTCGGAGGCCATTCTCCACGGCCACGCCGATCGCGAGGTCGACGGTCTTGGCGGGAACACTGTCCGTGACCTGCGATACATTCCAGCCAACGGAGGCGAGTCGGTTCTCATTGGACCGACCCAGGGAGGACGCGATCCACACTTCAGCAATGATCCAACCCGCGTCTACCTGACCACCAATCAGGGGCTGGTCTCGCTGCGACTCGATGGGCTCGACCGTCGAAACCATCTCCGGGTGACTGGCACGGGCGCTCCACCAAATCCACCTGGCGCCACCAGTATCCGCATCTCCCCCGATGGAGCGACGGCCTTTTGTGACGTGCAGGGCAAGCACTATCTGGTCACCATTCCAAAGGCCGGACGGGAGACGATCAGCGTCAATGTGACCAGCCCCACGCCCGCCGTCCCGGTCAAAAAGCTCTCTGCCGAGGGTGGGGACTATCTCGACTGGGCGCGTGACGGGGCGAGCGTCACCTGGTCCTGGGGAGCGAAGTTCTATCGCCAGGCGATCAGCTCGGACAAACCGGAGCCGACCGACCTGGTCGTCGAACTCCCGCGGGCGCGCACCGCGGGGGTGACGATTCTCACCGGAGCCCGGATTGTGACAATGAAGGGCGACGAGGTGCTCGAGCGGGGCGAGATCACGATCACCGGGAACCGGATCACCGCCATCCGCGCCCTGCCCAAGCTGCCTGGCAAAGGCCGGGCGAAGGAGCAGCCAGTCTATCCGGCCGGAGCCCGGGTGATCGATGTGAGTGGCAAGACGATCATCCCCGGCCTGGTCGATGTCCACGCCCATATGTGGCCGCCCCGGGATGTCCACCAGACCCAGGTCTGGCAGTACCTTGCCAACCTCGCTTATGGTGTCACGACAACCCGTGATCCACAGAGCGCCACCACCGACGTCTATGCCTATGCCGACCTCGTCGAAACCGGGGAGATCATTGGACCAAGAATCTACACGACCGGACCGGGCGTCTTCGATCGCTCCGGACTCGACGACAAAGAGGCAACCCGCAACTTCATCAAGCGCTATAAAGAGGCCTACCAGACGATGACGTTGAAGCAGTATGTCGCCGGCGATCGAATCGTTCGCCAGTGGGTGGCGGAGGCCTGTCGCGAATTCAACATCACCCCGACCACCGAGGGCGCCCTCGATATGAAGCTCGATCTATCGCAGATGATCGATGGCTTCTCAGGTAACGAACACTCGCTGCCTATTCAGCCACTCTACCGGGATGTGGTCGAGTTCGTCGCCCAGTCAAAGACCTACTACACTCCGACCATCCTGGTCGCTTATGGCGCGCCCTGGACAGAGAACTACTTTTTCCAGAACACTGATGTCCTTGGCAACCAGAAACTGGCTCGCTTCATTCCCAGAGAGCTGCTCAACAACATGCTCCGGCGGCGCGGGCAGTGGTTCCACCCCGAAGAGTATGGCCACGTCGGCATCGCGAAAGGGGCGGCCGCAATCGTCAAGGCTGGTGGTCGGGTCGGTCTCGGCGGGCACGGACAGATGCAGGGGATCGGGGTCCACTGGGAGCTCTGGGCGCTCCAATCGGGAGGGATGACGCCCCACGAAGCGCTCCGCTGCGCGACGATCTTTGGAGCGGAGGCCATTGGCCTCAACCAGGATCTGGGATCCCTCGAGGTCGGCAAGCTCGCCGACCTGGTCATTCTCGATCAGAATCCACTGACCGATATTCGGAACACCAACTCGATCAAGACAGTCATGAAGAACGGTGAGCTCTACGATGGTGAGAGCCTCGACCGGCTCCATCCCACGCCGAAGAAGCTTGATCAGCAGTATTGGTGGAATCGTGACCCCAAATAGTCCCACCCAGCCGTAGGGACAGATTGACCAGTCGATCCGGCTCCGCAAACCCGGAGCCGGATCGATCTCCGCAACCGGTGGAGACTGGTCAGGCCCAGCTCATTCCCGCTCGTATACCGCATAGGCATATCCGGGCGTCACCGCGGCGAGACGGAATCCGAAGAGTTTGACGGGTTTAGTGGTGAGTCGGTTCTCGATCAGTCGATAGCCGTGCGCCCGCGCCGGAATATTGGTATCGGCAAGAGAGTCCTGTAGGGTAAAGTAGAAGCGCCCGCGCAGGTTGCTAAAGGTTGGATTTATATCTTCTCCCCAGACGCTCGCCCGGCTACGCCAGGGTGGACCATCGAGGACAACGGCTGAACGTCCGTTGTTCGATGTATACTCGCTGATCAGAATATACTCATCATCGGCGAGCGCTCCCTTCAATTGCCTGAACCGCGCGACAGCGCTCTGGTAATCGACACCTTCCCTGAGGATCGTTGGCTGGAGCAGCGAATTGCGGAGATAGCCCAAACCTGGCAGCAGCGCCGCCACGGCCAGCAGAAATAGCAGCCCCTCGCGCATCCGTTCCGGGGTGAGGATGATCCCAAACTTAATCTCCCGGCTCTTCTCAATCAATTCGAGCACGACGGGGCGAATCTGCTCAACCTGCCCAAGCTGGCGAAGCGACCAGATGAGCATAGCGGGAATTAGTCCAATCAGGCTGTAATGGATCTCGGGCCAGGTCACGACGATATACCAGAGCTGTCCCGGAAGAATGATCAGAAAAATGAGTATCGCCAGTTTGATCAGTCGCGATCCATTACCGCGCAGTCTTCTGACCGACAGAACGAGAGCAACGAGCGAGGTGAAGAGAAACGGCGCAAAGACGAGGGGAATATATTTGATCGTGACCCAGGCCTTGACCATTCGCGGCACATTGATAGTTGGAAATCCGCTGTAGAGGCGGAGGAGGCCTGAATTCTCCTGGGTTCCATCACTAACAGTGCGGATGAAGAGGTTCATGAGCGGCCCCGGATAGGCGAGCCAAGTCAGCAAGGTCCAGGCCAGGAGGGCTATGACTGCGCTGAGGAGCGCGTTACGAATCAGTCGCACCGGACTACTCTGGCGTAATGAATCAGACCAGACAGTCATCAGTCCAAGCAGATAGGCGGGGAGTGGCGACATCGCGGCGACGATCCCTATTCGCAGTCCGGAGATGAGCGGAGAGCCCTCACGACGTGAGAAGAGACCAAAGATGACCAGGATAATGACGATACCGTGATCTGGACGCCCCTGCAGGTATTGCAGAAGACTGCCCGTGACAAGCGCGGCGCTGACCGCGAGCAGCGTGGACCCGGTGATCGTGCATCCCGCCTCTCGCCTCGCCAGATGATAGAAGATCAGGCCGGCACAGATGAAAGTAAGAAGATTGGTGAGGTGCAGAAATTGCAATAATCCGCCAAAGTCTTTCCCCTTTATAAAGAGCGCGACCAGCGGGTAGTAGAGCTGACCATGAACATCAAAGGAGAGATTTCCCTTCTCCATTCTGATCACCCTGGCGAAAACATCATAGGTGTTGCCCAGCCCATTGGCGCGATTGATGATCACCGTTGCATAACGGGCTCCATCCTGGTGCAGACCTGGCCAGCGGGTCCTGGTCGACATCCAGCCACCGAAGATTCCCGTCACAAAGAGTCCGATGGCGATCGCAATGAGGATCGATCTGATGAGCAGTCGTTTTATCATTTATCCCTTCCCAATTCCGCGTCAATCGATCGACAAGCGTCGATCACCTCTTCGACCTGCAGGTCTGTAAGGTGGGGCCCCATTGGAAGACTCAGCACCTCTCTGGCAAGACGATCGGTGACCGGAAAGCTCTGACTGGAAATACGATCGCCGCGAAGCGCGGTCTGGCGATGAGGCGGGATCGGATAATGGATCAGCGTTCCGACACCTCGTGCCTCCAGTTCCCTTTGCCAATAATCACGCGCCATAGTTCTGACCACATAGAGATGCCAAACCGGATCTGCCCATGCCGGGACGGCTGGAAGCTGCAGGGAGGTACCAACCAGACCAGAATGATAGCGGGTCGCAATCTCGGCCCGGCGACGATTATCGCGATCAAGCAAAGGCAGTTTCTCGCGCAGGAAAGCCGCTTGCAGTTCATCGAGACGAGAATTCAGGCCATTCAAATCATGCTGATACTTGATTCTCGATCCATAATTTCGCCGCAATCGAAGCTGTTCGGCGAGTTCATCATCATTGGTCGTAATTGCCCCGCCATCTCCCAGCGCGCCAAGATTCTTACCCGGGTAGAAACTGAAACAAGCCGCGTCCCCAAGTGACCCGGCCCGCTGGTCACGATATCTTGCCCCGTGTGCCTGAGCGCTGTCCTCGAGGACCTTCAAGCCATGCCGACGGGCGACCTCCAGAATTGGGTCCATTTCTGCTGTCTGGCCATAGAGGTGAACTGGTATGATAGCCTTCGTTCGCACCGTCAGCGCCGGCTCGATCAGCGCCGGATCAATGTTGCAGGTCTCCTCAGATGGCTCAACTGGAACTGGCTGGGCCCCAACGGCGATGACGGCCAGAAAAGTCGCGATAAAGGTATTGGCCGGAAGAATGACCTCATCGCCGGGTCCGATGCTCCATGCTTCAAGAACCAGCCGCAAGGCGTCGAGTCCATTGCCTACTCCAACACAATGTCGAACTCCACAATAAGCGGCAAACTCCTCTTCAAACTGTCTCACTTCACGGCCAAGGATCAACCAACCGGCATCGAGTACGCGGTCGAAGGCTGACTGCAAAGCCGGTCGCTGTCGCTCATTGATCATCAAAAGATCAAGAAATGGAACCATCACGCCTTCCCAAGCCCGATCGCAGTAAGATACTGGTCATAGTCCCTCCAGTAGTCCTGCTCGTCGTAGAGGTCTGACGCAAAGGCCAGACAGACCGCCCCGGATGAGAAGTTATCGAGGCTGCGCCAGATACCCGGACAGATATATAACCCATAGTAGGATCGATTGAGATGAAAGGTCGCGGTGGAGTGGCCATCATTGAGAGTAACATCGAAACTCCCGCTAATGGCGATCAGAAACGAATGGCACTCTTTGTGAGCGTGTGCGCCACGGATTGCCCCACCAGGTATGTCATAAATGTGATAGACCCGGCGATACTCGAAAGGCAGATGGCGTCCACTCTCGATGAAGGTCAGATTTCCACTCTCGCTTGAAATCTTCGGCAGATCGATCAAACGGCACTCTTCGACTCGGCGCACTTTCATTGCAAACTCCCCCAATCCTCAGAAAATCTCGTCAATCACCACCTCTGGCCTCTTATTCAACTCTTCAAAGACTCGCAGCAGATACTCTCCAATCACCCCCAGCATGACGATGACGATCCCGAGCAGGAAGCAGATCAGGCAGGCGAGGGTGGCAAATCCAGGCACGGGTCGATTGCCACGCAGGGAGCTGATGACCAGGAGATTGCCATAGATGAAACTGAGAAAGGCGAGGCTGACTCCAAAAAGTGAGACTAGTCGTATCGGCTTGATCGAAAAGCCAAGAAAGACGTCGAGAGTCGCGTTGAGCTTTTTGGTGAAGGTCCATCTCGAGCGGCCGTGCCGTCGCTTGTGACGATGGTACTTGATCACCTGGGGTTTGAAACCCAGCCAATAGGCCAGAAGCGGCGTGTAGAGGTTCTTGGAACTATTGACCAGATAGGAGAGGAGCGAACGGTCCATCAGCGCCATATCGTAGCCACCCTGGGGATACCCCTTCAACACAAGGTGATCGAGCAGCCAGTAGTAGACTTTTGAATAGATGACGCTGGTCATCGGATCGTCGCGACTGATCCGTTCACAGATTGTGAATTTCGATCCATCGAGCCACATCTCGACCATTTGAATAATCAGTTCAGGCGGATCCTGCAGATCAGCGGCAAGGATCATAAAGCAGTCACCCGTCACGAACTGGAGCCCACATTTCGACGCGTGAACTGCTCCAAAATTGCGAGTCAGCTTGATTATCCGGGTCGCCGGACGATTCTGCTTGATCAGCAACAGTTCCTGCAGTGACTGGTCGCCCGATCCGTCATCGACGAAGATCCACTCCATATCAAGGTCGCGTTGATCGAGGCGCGCTTCGATCTCACTCAAACTAATATATAGTTCGGGTAGTGATTCGGCGTTATAGTAGACCGGAATAACGATCGAGACTCTCTTTCTCATTTCTTCAGATCCAGTTCATAAGATTCACAAATGGTGCCACCCCCACCAAACTCGGTCTTAAAGGTGTAGAGGCCGTCGTTCAGAATGAGCCCATCCTGTTCATTGCTGATGCCAAAGTCGAACCAGCGACGCCCATCACGTTGGGCGCTCGTAATCGCCTCTTCAAAGACAAGATCGAGGGCCGCCAGTCGGAAGCCCTCCTCACTCGCCGCGATATACTGAGCATGAGCGGTCGTCGGGGTCAAAAATTGGACTATTCCGGCGATCAAACGCTCATCAGCCAGTGCACCGAGAAAGCTGATCTCGGCGGGGAAACGATCCGCAAGATTCTCGATCTCCTCGATCTTGTGAACCGGGCGCGCCTGGTGGCGAAGCTGGAGATTGGCCTCCAGTAATGGCCAAAATTCACTCAATCTCTCCCGCCCTCTGACCAGGACGAGACCGGCGCCGACCGCTTTTCGGCAGGCTCGGCGGCGACGCGCGGTAACCTGGCGACGGCAGGCGAGATCGATCGTACTGCTCAAATCACACCTGAACCGGCGCGCCCCCAGCCTGGCCAGCGCGTACAGATCATCCTGGGCGGCGACACGATGATAGATTATCGGAACGGCCTTATAGCGCAGACGCTGCAAGCCCAGCGAGGCATAGTGGCTCGTGACTACCTCGAACGCTTCGATCATCCGCGATCCAAAGAGCCGTCCTGTATGAAGTATTCCCCCATAAGTGAGGCCGGGGTGCGAGACGACCGTTTCGGATTGCCCAACTCGCGCGGCTGGAATGATCCCACGCCATTCATCATCCTCGAGGATAATAACTGAGAGGTCCTCGAAACGATCGCGGTGGTATGAGATGAAGCGTCGCGTGTGGAGGAATGTCCCCTGCAGGGAGTCGCGGCAGAAGCCGTCCCATTGGGCGGCCTCGGTCTCACAAAATTGACGGACTGTCAGGCTCATTCAGACTCCAGCTCGGCGAGCGCCAATCCATCCCGACCAAAATCATTTCCGTTGTAAAAGAGGTAGAGGCGGCTCCCAATGCGTAACGGAGCAGCATACATAATGGCATCAGAATCGAAGCTGCCGGGGGTCACATCAAGATTGAGCTGGTCATCCATCCGCTGCCAAACTCGTCCATTATCAGATTCGGCATAGGCCAGCCGATAAGCTCCCAGGGACCGACGGCGAACCGAGAAGAAGAGCTGGTATCCGCCCCCGGGACGGGGCAGGACAAATGGCCGTCCAAAGCCGTGCTCATCCACGTCTTCGATGTGGATCTGTACCTCGCCCTCCGCCGGCCATTCAAGAAGATCTGTCGACTCAAGATAGCGAATGTCATAGACCGGGAGATCCTTACCAGCAATACTTGTCCATTCGCTTCCAGCTACATACCAGAGTCGATAGAGCGGCGGGTCGGAGAGGCAGAATGGTCCACAACGAAAGAGTCGTTCTGCAGGTGACCGCTCCAGCAGTGGCGTGGATCGGTATCGGTGAAAACTCTGCCCGTCGTCTTCGCTGATCGCCAGACCGGTGAGAAGTCGGTAACGAATCCGTCGACCGAGTTCAAACCCAACATAGAAGAGACAGAGTCGGCCACTTCCATCCCGAATAACCGAACAAGGAACCACTCCATGGTCATCAAAATCGCCTGGTCTGCCCTCACTGAGCACCGGTTGTTGACCAACATTGAGGATCCGCCGCGGATCATCAGATGCCAGATCAATAAAGCCGATTCGTCCTACCCCCTGCTCATCGAGGCTGGCGAAAAAGACCCGGATCACTTCATCGTTGAGCCGGAACGGTGTTGGAATCATCGCGTGCGAGCGCGCCCACGGCAACTGGCCATCAGGACCATAGACGATTCCGTGCTTCACCCAACGCATGGATCTACTCTCCAACCTTGAAGAACTGGGGGGCGGTCAACCGATAGGCTTCGGGTTGAACCGTTCGGTAGAAGGCGCCTGGTGGCGTGCTCTTCATGATCGCCGTGTTTGGACCAATCCAGTTGTCGGGGCCAACCTTGACGTTATTGGCAACCGTGGCGTTGACCCCGAGGAAAGAGTATTCACCAATCTCACAGAAACCCGAGATAACGACTTGTGAGGAGATGAAACAATGATCGCCAACGGTTGAGTGGTGCCCAATATGATTTCCACTCCAGAGCACGACGTTATGGCCAAGTTTGACAAAGGGCTGAACCGTATTGTCCTCGAAGATGAAACAGTGTTCACCCAGTTCCACGTTGCGCCAGACAAAAGCCCGCGGACTGATATACGAGGCCAACCGGTATCCTTTCTGCTTGGCCGCCGCAGCCAGACGCGCCCGGAGACGATTCAACTGGGTATAGACAGTGGCAACATAGACATCGTGTGTTTGCGGATCGAAATAGGTGGTCAGGTCTTCGAAGGCGACCACGGGCAATCCCGCCTTCTGCTCGGCGCGCAGATACTCTCTCTCGACAGAGAAGGCGACGACGGAGTACGAACTGTCGACCTCAAAGTATTCGTGCGCGATCTCGGCAAACGCACTGTCACCAACCAGAATCAACTTTCGATCTTTACTGGGTGTCATATGCTCATCAGGACTAGGGACGAACAATCAACAGATCTTCCCGCCGGTTGGCCATCGGAAGACAGGGGTTCTGCGGGATCAGATAGGCGTCAAAACCGGCGTTTCGCGCCCGGAGGAGGAGTGAGATGAGAAAGGTGTCATCGATCTGCTCCGGGTCGATCCGGTTGAACTCCACTGCCGGGCGTTCCTGGGTCCGCATGAACTCCTGATGAAATCTTACTCCGCTCTCGCTGCTGAAGAAGCGCTTTCTCTTCGAGATGTTTGGAATGTCACCAAGGAGAAGATGTCCGCCGGGAGCCAGCAGAGAAAGGGTGGCGTCGAACCATTTCAGCGCCGGAACTTCGGCGACCAGGTAGTGAAGAACGCTGTAGCAGAGGACGACATCGAGACTTCCCTGCCAATTGGCGATCTCCCTGGCGCAAAACGGGAATTGCGCCGCCACCTTATGGATGAAGGGGCGTTCCGGAAGCAGGAGCAGCATCTCGGCACTGTCGACCAGAAAGAGCTGGTGGCCTTGCTCCGCACATTTGTCGATCAGAAGGCGGGGCAGATCGCTGCAACCGGGCCCGATATCGAGTACTCGCTGCTGGTGCTGATTTAAAGGTGGGAGCTTGACCAGAATGTCTTCAAAGATCTGCCGCTCATTGCCCTGTCGGTATGAGTCAGGAAAACCGATCTTCTCATATGTCGACATCGTCGGATCTTCTGCGAAACGACGAAAATCATCAAAACCGATCGTCGAAAAATCAACTTTTTCACTTCCCATGAACTATCCGTCCTGTTTGTACTCAGACGGGGAGGCAGGGCGCACTGAATAGCCAGGCTGATATGAACGCGCTCGTCTCCCCATCAATTTCAATTGAACCTTGACGGAGCTGGCGCCGTCCTCGACCATTTTGCCTCAAACATTCCCTGCAACAAGGTCATGGGAAAATATTTGACTACTTTCGGGCGCGATCCACAATCTTTCCGGACACCCCGATTAGCAAATATATGCAAAGACGACCGGGCTGGCGAGTGCGAAAGGCCAGCCCGGCTTTGAGAGTCACTCTGATGCAATTCTATCATTAAAAACTGCCTGATCACCCAGGAGATTTTTAATCTTCAGATCCGTGACCGGTGGCCGATCAAATTACAGCGGGACGGCGTTCTGTCGGATGTAATCATCGAGCATCGACGGCTTGGGACCAATATAATGAAATGGCTCGGCATAGGCCATCCCGTGACGGCGCCCCAATTCCGCATCCTCGCGAAGAACAATCTGCCGGATATATTCACGGTTGGCCGTGGCGTCATCGTTGCCGAGAATGGGCAGGCGCAGCCGTTGCTCGGCGAGTCGCTGCCGCAGAGCGGCGCCGTTCTCTCCCGCCGGTCCCTGGGTGACATTGGCCAGATTGACCTCGATCTTCTGTTCGAAGACCGAACTGATGTCAACGACGCGGTTGACCTGCTGTGGACCACGGGCAAAGTAGTACTTCTCCCGGACAGCCTGCGGCTGCAAGCCGGCCGCAAAATGCTCGGGCAGATCCCACTGCCCTCCCGCCATCCAGCACGCGGCCTCGACGCAGCGGGCAGTCACATAGTGATCAGGATTCTCCTCATAGTGTCCCCAGGGATCGTAGCAGACCACCGTATCGACCTTCATGAGTCGAAAGATGAAGATAAGGCGATGCCGCAACTCCGCCGCGGCGACCGCGTCGAACTCGTGGTTACGGTAATGGAGGTCGAAGGTTCGGCTGAGTCCAAGTCGGCGGGCCACCTCGAAGTTGTCAACTTCATTGTTGCGGACCACTTCACCAACGGTCGCGCCACGTCCTGCCATCTCGTCGTTACTGGTCCTGATGAGGATGCCGGTATACCCCTCGCGGATCAACTTGAGAATCGTCCCACCGGCAAAAAGTGGCAGGTCATCACAGTGCGGCTGAATTGCCGCGAGAACCTTGCCACGGTGGGGCTGGCCAGGCTGATCCCGTTCGAGGACGATCTCTTCCCGCTGCGGGTTGTCACGCATGCTGGTCTGCGGATGGCCAAGCATCAGGCTGCTGCTCATAGTGGTACCAAGAAAGTGTCGACGATCCATACGGCTCTCCTTTTGCAGTTCGGGTGTCTACCTTGGGTTATGATCAAAAGCGGCGGCAATTGTGAACCAGTTCGCGCCGGAGTGGAAGCAGGTCTCACTTGTTCGCGGAATTTTATGGCCTTCTGAGCCGTACTTTTACTTTGAAGATATTTCTATTTTGTAGTTGACTTCTGTAGGTCCTTTAATTAAATTCCACAATGTAATTGGATGTTTCCCAAGGCCAAGGGAATCAGCCACGATTACAGACCTGCTTTGGCTACCCCCGTATAGGCAAACAGTACCAACCCCCATTAAGAAATCTTCACTCTTGGCGCCGAC
>Ga0209972_10003327_pt1 | contig 12623 bp, 10 predicted proteins | sample NOAtaG_7_FD_187302 | JGI IMG/M metagenome (GOLD analysis project Ga0209972, IMG submission 187302) | Freshwater lake microbial communities from Lake Erie, under a cyanobacterial bloom - NOAA_Erie_Diel1S_2200h metaG (SPAdes) (version 2) | ecosystem: Environmental > Aquatic > Freshwater > Lake ...
GCGGATGGTTGAAGAAGAGGATGATGCTGGCTGTGATATTCGACAACAATGACCACTGGGCGAAGAAAGCGATGCCCAGGGCCGTGAAAATCGTACCCGCAAAAACCGCCACGCGGCGCTGCTCCAGACCCCAGACACTGGCCGTCAGCACCAACACGCCGATAGCCAGGAAGAGGTTGATGGCCTTGATGATGATCTTGCGCCGGGTGCGTTCGAGGTGCGCTTTTTTGAGCGTGTTGTTGATGAGCTTACGCGAAATCAGCAAAGCCAGCAGATACAACACCAGGATGATACCGGTCTCCAGGATGCGGATATGTTGGAGTTCCATTTTCATACGATTCTCGCGAAACTACTGCCGGCACCAGGCCAAATGGCCTAACGTCGTTCAATTTTTGTTGTTTTCAGACCCGGCCGTGGCGTAACGGTAGTCCATCCGCGTCAGCTCCAGCTTCAGCCAGGTCCAGTCGCCGCTGTCGAGTTTCCAGGTCGAAGTCATCCGCGATGGTATGCGGATGCCATCAAAAACACGGTGCTCCTGGATTTCCATGATCCAGGGAAAACGCCGCGCGTCGGGCTCATTCCCCTGAAAACGCAAGGCACTGAAACGCTTTACCTCGCCGGCCGGACCAAAATGGAAGGTGCCGGCTGCGCTGGCAGCGCCATAGGCCATGTGGGCCCGGGCCGTGCTGTCGTCCACCGCCTCCCAGCGGATATACGGCGCCAGCGCCATGTCTGGAAACCAGACCATTTCGCCCAGAAACCGCTGCAAGGTGCCTTCGTCGAGCTTCGGGCCCTGCGCATTCACGATAGGAAAAAGTCCGTGCACACTGATATGCATCGCGCCTTTCCCGGCCTTGTAACGGTCCATGCCGAGCAGGTGGAACAGCCCTTTCACCGGCACATCGACCGCCCAGAGGAATGCCGGCTCGTCCGTGCGGGTATGTTGCACAGCACTGGCTTCCAGCCACGACGCCTGCCCTGGCTTCATCTGCATAAACGCGTGTTGCTCCAATCGGCCACCGAGCAAGGGCGGCTTGTCGAGAACGCCCGTTTGCCGCAACCAACGGCTTACCGGAGCCGGCAGCTGCGCAAGGGCATCCGTGCGGCGTAAGCCGGCATCGCGGGTTGCAACGGCGCCCTGGATCACAGCTTCTGCCGCAGCCACGCGTTCCTGGAAACGCTGCCGCGCCAGGCCCGATACACAAAACGCCAGGAGCAGGACATTGGGCAGGGTGCCGAACCGCGCCGCCTTCCAATAGCAGACGATCAGGATTTGCGAGAGCAATAGCGCCAGCAAACCGATCCACCAGGCCTGCGGGAGCTTAGCCGCTGCCAGGCCGGTAAAAAGCCAGCAAAACAGGGCGGCCAGCAACCAGGTCCAGCCCATCCAGCGCGATACATCGAAATCGGCACCCTTCCAGTTGCCCAGACCGAGGCCTTTCACAAAGCCCAGGAGGTGGATGCTTCCGTGCAGGAAAAAGAGAATCAATATGGCGTTGCGCATGGGGATGGTTGGGTTGGATTTCAGCTTGTTGTTTCCTGACCGAAGGTGAGCAGGTTCATATCCGGGTCGAGCAGCGCGAACTCCAGCATGCCCCAGGGTTTCTGTTCGAGCGGGGCATTCGGATGGATGGCCACGCCGCGTTCCCGAAACCCGCGGTACAGGCTTTCAACGGCATCGGTTTGGATATAGACTTGTCCGTAATTCGCTTCCGGCACCAGGTCCGGATGCGCGAAGAAATGCAAGGCACTGCCTTCGCGCTGCATGAGCAGGTAATCGCCGTAATCGGCCAGGACATCAAAGCCGAGCAGCCGGTAATAGGCTGCAGTCCGCGCCTTGTCGCGCATGGGGAGCTTGGGGATGAGGGTGAACATGCGGATTCGTTTGCTAGCGTGAAGGTAGGAAGGGAAACGAAATGATGCTATTTCCACAGTCGCCCTGCTGCACGTCTTTACCTTGGTGCATCAACAGGACCCAATTATGATGTTGGATTGATTTCGCTGTTTTTGGCGCCAGAACACTTAAATCGTTGCCATCGTTTCTTCATTCTGAACTTCCTTAAGCAAAGGCTCGACACCAGCATAGTCGCTTATCACTTTTATAGCGAGAAATGCAAGCGGGATGCCTATCAGATTACCTGCCATACCCGCGAGGGTACCCGTAATATAATCATCTATTGTATCTGCCTTCATGTTGGTACGAAATGCAAATTGACTTAATATATTGTTTACTACCCAGAGCGCCCACCATATACCCAATGTGTTTGTTGATAGCTGATGATTGTATTCGAGCCCCTTTCTTGCCAATAAAACCTGAGTTTCCTGATACAATTCCTTCATAATCTGAAACGGTCTGAACAAAGAGAGAATTGGGACAAACCAGGAACCGGCAGCCCAACCTTCAGAATAATTCAGATAACTCACCTTCAGGTGCAAATTGTAATACGCCCTCCTGAACCATTGAATAAATGTTACTGCTGAAACAATCATCGCTACCATGTACAATATAGCAACGATTTGCTCCCTCGTATCATTTGCATTTGCCGTTTCTGTGGATACTTCACCACCATCGGCAACACCTTTAAGCAGGTTGTATTGGAAGTATCCGGAAATGAATGCTATAATTTCTAACACCAATACAATCCTGATAAGTGTAATGGCGTTCCTCGCTCTTTGTTCGTTTGGTCTCAATTCTTCCATGTTGTTTGACTTTTTAGGTTACCTGGTATATGCTCGTTTGCCACTTTTCATACACTTCCCTCAACCTCTTTCCCACAATATGGACAATACTTATGCATGCGTTCCAACTGACTGTAACAACCGCTGCAGATAATAACGCGCGCTTCCTGTAACGGAACAGGTAAACTTGTGCGCACAGTGAACGCTTCGGGTATTTCCTTCAAAAAGCCTGACTCAAAACCCTTCTCTGTTATCAAAAACAATTTCTCTTTGGCCCGGGTGATAGCGACGTAAAACAGACGCCGCTCCTCCTCCATCAACAGGTCGTGGTTCGCCCGTTTTATAACCTGAAAGATGCGGTCTTCAAGCCAAATATCCGGGAAACCGCCCTGCCCTTCTGTAAGTCCTAAAATAAATACCACCTTGGCTTCAAGGCCTTTGGAGGCATGAATGGTCTTTCCCTGAACCCTGATGCCTTCCTTTTTAAATTGTGCATAATATGGAGCATACATTTTCGACCTTCGGTAAAGAAATAAAATATCCTCACCACTTACTCCTTCCTCCATCAATTCGCGTACCTTGTTTACACAATAGAATATATTGTCTTCTTCCCTGTTTCCGGCATAAACGACTATTTTATGCTCGGAGCGCTTCGAAGAGAACACCTCTTTGTCGATCTTGAATTTATTATGCTTGATTACCTCATTACTCGCACTGACGATGTTCTGTGCGCTCCGGTAATTGAGATTCAGCTTGATGGTGCGCGCCTGTTCAAAATGCTGCTCAAACCCGACAATATAACTGACATTGGATCCTCTGAATCCATAAATGCTCTGCCAGTCATCGCCCACGCAGAACAGCTGCGTCTGTTCCGTGAGCAACAACTTCAGCAAATCGACCTGCAGATTGTTGACATCCTGAAACTCATCGACCAGAATATACTGGTATCTCGATCGGAATTTATTCGCAATATCCGGATGGTGCTTAAAAAGGGAAGCTGCCTTGATAATCAGGTCGTTGAAATCCAGATAAGACTTATCCGTGCAATAGTCAATGTAGGTTTTAACAATTGGGATGGCAAGCTCATAAAAGCTACGAACCCTTTCGTGCTGATCCTTGCGCGCATTCTCCAAAACCTTGTCAGGTTCCAGGTTTTCTACTTTAATCATATCGGTTATCCGCATGATCTGCAACACAAGGTCTTTTACATGCTCGTGATACCCATTGAACTCCTCTTTGAAGTTTAGTTCCCTGAGCTTGTGGTAATTGGCCGGGAGACGGTTTCTAACCAGACTGTCAAGGGTATGATTGAACAACGCAGAATCGGACGTCATGCCCTCGAAGGTCTTGACCAACAACAAATTGCCCTTGGCAAACTGCTCTTCTTTGTTTCGGACCGGATAGCTTTTGTCGCTCACATGCTCCAGATACATATTGGCATCCGGAATGTAAAAGTCTGGTTTGAATGGAAAATCCGCGACTTGTAAGACGGGCTCGTATTCGTAGCGGATGCTATGCCGGTAAAACCAATCGGCTATGAACTGCTCCGACTTCGAACGTACCTTGGTTCCATCGAGGGTCGTATAGAATTTCCCATCCTTCGGAGCGTATTTTGGATCTGCCGGACGTATGTGTATCTTATCAATTACATAATCCAATAAATAGCGTTTGACTTGTAGTAGGTATGTACTGTCTTCACAGGCATCTATGAGCAGCTTGTGTATTACCTCAAATACGGTTTCCTGAGCCACAAAACGCCACAACTCATCATCTTCGCTGCGCTTTTCATCGCCGATGATCCTGAACTTGTTGTCAAACTCATTCACCCCGTAGTTGCGCAGCACACTGAAGCAGAAAGAATGGAAGGTTTTCACCGTCAGCCCGTCAATCCAGCGAAACTGTCTCTGCCAGGCAAAACGTTCCTGTTCTTTTTCTGCTATGGTTCTGCTTTTATCGTGCAGTTGCCTTTCATACTCCCCACTGTGATCAGCAGACACAATGAGCCTATCCAGCATCTCATTGGCTGCATTCTTGGTAAACGTGATAGCGAGTATACTGGCCGGGCTTACCCCTTTTTCCTCAATGAGATACTTGATTTTCTGCAGCAGTGTCTTTGTCTTACCCGAACCTGCGCCCGCGAGTACCAGCAAGCGCTTGTCTTCACTAATTACCGCTTCCCGCTGCCGGTCGTTTAATCCAATGAGGTTGTTACTTGCTGTCATCACTTGCCTTTCTTCTGGTTCTCATTTCATTTAAAATACATCATGAGGTTTATATTTTCTTCAATTTTCACACCTGGTACTTACGAGATAAAGAAAATAGCCTGCGCCTCCTGTGTTTTGTTTACCCATAAAGTTCACCAAGCTCCAATTTCTTAATCCTTGATAGTATTGCACCCCTGGTCCGTCCAAAATGCTTAACCATATCTTTTACATTTACTCCCTCACAATACATTACTGTTAGTTCCCCATCCAGTTCAGGCGTCCAAGGTTTGTATGCGTCGCTGTATTTCGTTCTCACTTCTTCAACCGAATAAGCTTTTTCCGCATTGTTTTCGGTCTTGTATGCTCCTTGTTCATGTCTTTTTTCTTCTTCTCTCAAAACTTTCAGAACATGTATTTGTGACGATTTAGGAAACTCAGCAGGCATTAATGTTTCGGGAATGTAAATACTGTTTCTTGTACGAGTGACCGCAACATAGAGCAAATTTATTTCTTCATTCAGTTTTGTAGCGTTGATTTCCCTGGCTTTATTGTCTTCGGCCAAGCCAGACAATTTTTCTTCAGTAATAAAGTCGTTAACAAGTTGAATGGCATCATACTCCATTCCTTTACACCGATGAACTGTTGAGAAAATCATCTCTGCCCGTTCCTTGTCGTCATTTTCTACATGTTTTTCCTTAATGGACTTTATAATACCGGGAATTTTATTTCCGTACTCTTTAACTATTTCAACCATCATTGCAAGCTGAACATCTTCTGTTTTATCAATATAATCTTCCAACTCATCAAGGTCCTTCATTGCTCTAACCAATTTGTCCTTAATCAAATGACGCTTCTTGTTATACAGATTTAGAACATCATACAAGGAAGCTCCTTCATCAGCGTATGTATATGAGTTAATGTTGCCTTCGAAATAAATCTGTTTCACGGTTTTCTTTTCGGTTACATATTCAATAGCCTTAAGTAAAAGTCCGAGATTCGTTCTTGCAAGAACAGCTTTGGTTCTAATTTCTTTACAGCTGCCTTTTCCTGTGATTGGTATGGTCTCGGGCACGTAAAGGTGATTTTTGAGTTTTAAAACTTCCATTGCAAGATTTGCAATATCTTGACTGAACCGAAAACTTGTCGAAAGATGATACGTTTTAAAGTCTGCTTTTTCCAGCGAGTTAACAGCAAATCGCCAACCGTAAATTTGTTGGTGTGTGTCACCAACTATTACCTTGGTTGCTCTTTGCTTCAAGAACACATCAAGCATTGCTGGCGAAGCGTCTTGTCCTTCGTCAAAAAGTATATAGTCGTATTCCAGTTTTGGGTTCAAAAGTTGGAATTTTTTGAGGTAGAAATCATGGGTGATTTCGATTTCTCCTTTATCCATTTTACTCAATAACCGGCGTGCTTGTGAAACGATGTAGTCATAAAAAGAAGCAACAAAAGCTATTGCTTTCGGGTCAGTTATTGTATCCAGATAGTTTAAGTCCTGAACTTTCTGCTTATCGCTATTACAGAAGTAGGCTATAACCTTGTTAATGTGATTGGCAATAACATATTCCGTATGTTTTTCTCCGTTTCCTTCCAGATTCAGAAGTTCAGCAATTTCACTTGCTTTATAACCTTGCAGTCTTACTTTATAACGATTGCCAAACACAATGTGCCGATAAGCCAATGAATGTGCTGTTTCAACTTTCACATTATTGAGTCCCTTGTCGGCAAATTTTTTGGCTGCTTCAAGCTTCACAGATTTGTTGAAAGCCAGATAAAGAATTTTGCTTGTAGATGGCCTTGTCCTGGCATACTCTATTACGGTGGTTGTTTTCCCGGAACCGGCAACAGCATTTATTTTGATGTTTCCAGTCGAGTTTATAATATCTTTTTGTTCTTTGGTTAACTCCATTTTCTTTAACTATCATTATAAGTTGCTCTTCTTTATGCAATGATCAATTCCGTGTCATGCAGTGGATTCTAATCTATGCCTTCCACCGCTTGTCCAGAACGAAGTCGACGAATGGGAATCGCACGTGAAGATCTCCCTTCTCATGGCTATTCATGTTCTTAGTCGCTGCTAATGTAGTCATTGTTGAACCAATTTTCAATGTGCGTATATACCGGATGGTATCTGGTGTTGCTGCCTGAACCGCTTTAAGGGGCTTGTTTGTGCAACTCATTGCCCGTTTCACCTGCTTACCCTTCCAATTGCGATGGCTGGGGCCTGGCTTACAGCTACTGTGAATCCAGTACCTGGGGTCAGCTTTCCGGAATATAACGCTGGAATTCTCCGCATCGCGCTGTCTTCCAAGGCCGTTTAAGGGTTGCTTTATTCGATGACTCTCCAATATCCGGTTTTATCACTTCCAATTCGTTCTACTCTTCCGTTGCTTCTGAGCTCTTTGATTCTGCGCCTTACCGTGCTTAAACTGATGTGTAAGTGTTCACTGATTTCCTTAGCTGTTGAGTTGGGGTTCTGCTTCATGCAAGAAAATACAGTGTCATTTACCGTGTCATTTTGTGGTTTTACAGTGTCATTTACCGTGTCAGCGAGGATATGCATATCCCGGTTTCTGAGCGAAAAACTCCCTTGCAGCAACAAGTTCGCAAGAAAACGGATTAAGAACGTCTCTGTCTTGTAAATGCCACTTAACACGTCTTCGTACAACTCTTTGCCCATTTCACTTGCTTTGCCTGCCGATTGCAAAGGCCGGGGCCTGGCATACAGCTACTGTGAACCCAATATCAGGGGTCAGATTCCCGGAACAGGGGGTCAATATCGCCGGAATACACACATGGCCTCTGCCCGGTAAGGCACCAAAGGCAAATCCGCTTTCCGCGCCCATGCATTGCCCGCCGGATCGTAGGCCCACATTTCCTCATCGTTCCTGCTGCCGCCATAAGTCTCCCCGCCGCCCACATAGGCCTTGCCGTCCACCACAAACGCAAAACCAAAGGCCTTTTCGTCCCCGCCGCAGCTGGATTGTTGGGACCTGGTGCGCTGAAAGGCGTTCCTTCCCTTCAAACATCATCTTTGTTGCCCTTGACCTAAAAAAACACAAACCCCGAATGAGCTGCCGAGACCTAAACTCAAATCGGGTTCTACTCCAAACAATAGGGGGCTGATACATTTGCAAAGCGGAAAAATAGCCAACATAATATTCAGCATCGCCAACCAAATATTGAGAAAGCAAATGCCAATCGGGCATAAACGTTTCGGGGTCTTGCTCAAACGGAATTACATAGTAAAGTCCGTCCTTTACACGCATCAGTAAGCCACGCTTTACCATATTGCCCAACATTCGCTTTACGGAATCCTTGGGCGAATCATGCAGCAGCCCGTATGCCTACTCAATCGTGAAGCATTTTTTGCTTTGCCCGTTCAATTTATCCAACAGAAAAGCAACCGAATGAGATAATATTTTATCTTTGATACCCATTTAGTGGCATTTTATAGCCGCTGCAAAGATATGAATAATAAAATTGAAAATGAGAAAGAAAGTTGGATTTTCATTCCAAAGGTTGGGGTAAGTCAAACCAAACCCATGATTTTACCTATGTTTCGCAATGCGAAACACCATTTCGCACATATACTTTTGAAGTCAAAGAGCAATGATGAATAAGAACATATTCTTAGATTATCAGTCAACAACGCCAACTGACCCACAAGTGTTCATGGCAATGCTACCTTATTTCACAGATAAGTTTTCTAATCCGGCTTCTTCCAATCCTTCAGGGATTGAAATGAATGCTGAAATAGAAGAATGTCGGTCTGTCCTTGCACGAGCAATAAACTGTCAACCGAATGAAATTTTGTTTACAAGCGGGGCGACAGAATCAATCAATACTGCCATCAAAGGAATTTTTGAATTTGCAAATAGCGGTCATGTGGTTACGTTAAAGTCTGAACATAGTGCTGTGCTGAACGCTTGCCGCCATTTAGAGAAGAAAGGAGTTGCCGTTACCTACTTAGACGTTGAAGAAAACGGCTTGGTCAATTTGCAGAAGTTGTCAGAAGCAATTACAGCTAACACAAAACTTGTGGCTGTAATGCAGGTAAACAACGAAATAGGCGTTATACAACCAATTGAAGAAATCGGGAAAATCTGTTTGCAAAAAAATGTTCCGTTATTTGTGGACGCAGCACAATCGTTCGGGAAAATGGAAATTGACGTTGGGAAGTTAAACATTTCAATGCTTGCCGTAAGCGGACATAAAGTTTATGCTCCAAAAGGCGTTGGGGCTTTGTATGTCAGCAAAAAAATAAAAGATAAAATAGTTCCTTTGCTTCATGGTGGTGGACAGGAAGAAGGTTTACGTTCCGGCACGTTGAATGTTCCCGGTATTGTAGGGCTTGCAAAGGCAACGCAGATTGCCATTGAGCAAATGCAGACAGAACAAAGCAGAATTTTATCATTGAGAAATTTACTGTTGAAATTGATTCAGGAGAAAGTTTCTGATGTGGTTGTAAATGGTGATTTGCAAAACCGCATTGCAGGAAATCTCAATCTAAGTTTCAGAAATGTTTCCGGTGATGTGCTTGTAAACCGCCTTGAAAATGTGGTAGTGTCAAGGGGAAGTGCCTGTAACTCGTCAAAAAATCAGGGCTCTCATGTGCTAAAAGCAATCGGCTTGCCTGACGAACTTGCAGATTCTGCAATCAGAATCAGCATTGGAAGATTTACCACCGAAGAAGAAATAATTCAAGCAGCCAAAATAATTAGTTCAACCGTTAATACTATTCGTAAAATCTCAATCATCGCTTAATATGCAAACTTTAGATTATATTGTTATTGCCATTTATTTTATCGGGTTGCTCTCCATCATTCTTATGATTCAGCGGGCAAAGACTATTGAAGATTTTGCCGTTGGCTCACGCCAAATTCCAAGCAGCATTGTGTTTGCTTCACTTGCCGCGAATGCTATTGGTCCCGGCTACTCAATGGGGTTGGCAAACAAAGCCGCAGCTAACGGTTACGTTTGGTTCTATATCTTTCTTGCATTTTCCTTGCAAACGCTGTTAATCGGTTTTTTCGTTGCACCTCGTTTACGAAGTTTTTCAAAGGCCTACACCATTGGCGACATTATGGGTTATCGTTACGGTAAATTGGTGAAATACATTTCGGGAGGGCTTTCTATTTTGCTTTGTGCCGGTTTTGTAGGTGCTATAGCCAATGCTTCGGGTAATATCATCAATACGGTTTTTGGCATTCCTTTTATTGGGGGCGTAATTATTACAACAGTTGCGGTAATTGCCTATACCACTTATGGCGGAATCAAGGTTGATATTATTACTGATGTGCTGCATTTTGTAATTATGGCAATCGCTATTCCTGCCATTCTGATTTTTATGGGAGCAGAAAAAGGCGTTGATAACCTTCTTCATCAAATTCCTGAAAAATTTTCTTCAGCTACAGGTGGCTTTTCCAACATTGCCATTCTCGGTTTGTTGTTGAGTTTCTTTTTGGGTGAAACGCTTATACCATCTTACACAAACCGTGCATTGGCAGCAAAGAATGAGCAACACGCCAAGAGCGGTTTTCTCAAAGCCGGTGTATTTACCATTGCTTGGTTTTTAGTATGTGCAAGCATAGGCGTTTTGAGTGCAAACCAGTTTCCTGAAAGCGAAAACGTTTATTTGTCGGCTATCAAAGAATATTTACCAGTGGGTGTGTATGGATTGGTTATAGCTGTGTTGGTGAATATTGTGATGAAATCGCAAGACAGCCTTTTAAATGCTGCTTCCGTTGCCTTGAATAATGATATACTCGGCAATTACGAAAATGGCAAAAGTGATTCGCCCAAAGCCCTTTTAATTACCCGCATTTTCAACGTGGTGATTGGCTCGGTTGCCGTGCTGTTTGCCGTTAATGTGCCAAGCGTAATAGATGCTTTGTTGGTGTGCTATACGCTTTGGGCTCCAACGATTGTGCTTCCGCTCATTATTGGTGTGTTGAAAAAAGACGTGAAGCCGATTTCGGGCTTACTTGCCATTATTGCAGGTGCTGTGGCAACTGCCATATGGGAATGGGGTTTGCACAATCCAAATGAAATCCCCTCTTTGCTGGTAGGGATATTTTGCAACCAACTTGTATTTTGGTTGTCGGAACTGCTTACTGCAAAATCAACACAATATTCGTTACTTCAACCTATAGAAGAATAAAAAATATGATAACCATTTTCATTTATATTGCCGTTGCCGTCTGCATTTCATTTGGCGTGTATGTGCTGATAAACCTTATTAATAACTTTGAATCACTAAGGAATAATAAATGACATTTACATCAGAAAAATATAGCCAAAAGTCAGAAACGGAGTTGCTCAACTTGTTGGGAAACGCTGTTATGCCTAAAAGAAAAGTGGCAATAGTGGGCGGACATTATATGCTGTTTTACGACACGCAGCAAGACAGTTTAGTGCCACTGATTGAGCAGGACTTGGCAAGAGATGCACAGAGAGAATTTGCCGAAATGAACACAGGTAATTTTCCTGAAAAGAGCATACAGTTGTCGGTTGACTTATTGAATTATCTGAAACACAAACAGGTCGTAAGCAAACTTGTTTTCATAGTAAACGACCACAAATTTCAAAGCAATAATTTTCAGCCGAATATTTCCGATTACATACAAGGTCGCACAGGCGAATTGCGTAAAAAATATTATGCCGAAAATGCACTTCCCGAATATTACCAAAAGGTTTTTGACGATAGCAACGTTTCGCTGAAAGACGATGTGCAGCATTACCATGTAAACAGCAAGCAGAAAGAAGATAATGTGCTGAAAGACGGTTTCTTTTTTTCGGAACAACGTTTGAGAAATAAGTTTGAAAAAAATCTGAAAGATAAATTGTCGGAGGAAGGGAAAATACGAAAGGTTGAAAATTCCGGTGCGGTGGAAGTGTATTACAGCGGCTTTGCCAACGAGGATATTTGCCTCACGGAAAATGGCGGCTGTGGGTGCAGTGGCGAAGTAATGGAGTTTTTGTATGAACTTTCAGCTTTGGGATATACCGATGTGTTTTTCTTTGTGCCGAACGAATGTGTAGAGGCCGCCAATAACGGTTTTGCGGTGGTGGCAGATACGCTTACCGCTCCAATAAGTATTTATTCAATTTACGGCATGGGCGGCATGGGTGTTAAAGATTCAAAGCAATATCAGGTAACTAAATTTTGCAATGAGTAGTATAAACGAATATATTAACGGTGGCAAAGGGTATGCAGAAATTCTGCGCATTGTGAGGCAACATCTTTGCTCTGCATTTTCCATGGAATATGGAGCCATTGCTTTTTATAAATTTAATCCCAGCGATGAAACAGCTTGGGCAAAAGTGTTTCCAATAAATCCGGAAATTATTGAAAAACATTTTCCAACTGATGAAGCTATTAGAGAAAAAGCATTGAAATTGATTAATGCCGACAGAAACTATACAGAGTTTTACTACTACAAGCGTTTCAACAATAAATACAATACGAATGAGCATTTTGACTTAGACCTCACATGTAAAGCAGACCAACTGGAACATTCTTTATCTGCCATTGAAGGGAAATCTTGGTTAGATTTTATTGAAAGCATAGACAAAAAAAATATCTTAGACCAGTTATACTATCCGTCCAACCAATCAAAATACAAAGCCATTCCTTTACCTATTCTGTATAGCCCGGCAACTTTAATAGTAGTTCCCAAAGACGCTATTACCACTGCGGAACAAATAGACAAGATTGTTGTCCCTATTGCAGAATCT
>Ga0209972_10003334_pt1 | contig 12616 bp, 11 predicted proteins | sample NOAtaG_7_FD_187302 | JGI IMG/M metagenome (GOLD analysis project Ga0209972, IMG submission 187302) | Freshwater lake microbial communities from Lake Erie, under a cyanobacterial bloom - NOAA_Erie_Diel1S_2200h metaG (SPAdes) (version 2) | ecosystem: Environmental > Aquatic > Freshwater > Lake ...
TGGCCAGTTGGTCCGGAGATCCCGGTAGGCCTCGATCACCAGGTGCGCGTTGTTCTCTGGCTCGAGACGACTGACATAGAGGACATACTCGTTCGAGACCAGCCCAAACCGCGACAACCGCTCCGGATCGGCGTGGCGGGCCACCTCGGCGCCGTAGGCGATCATCGACGACTCTTTCCGGTAACGGGTCGCGTAGTAGTCGCGGATCACCTGCGCATCGGTCACAATCGCCGTCGGAAGAAAAGTCGAGAGCCACTCGGAGAGCAGGTAGTAGGTGCGCCCGATCCAGTTCCACTTCTTGCGCTTGCGCTCCAGCCCGTCGACATTGACCAGGGTCGGCGTGCCAAAGAGACGGGGGATGAATGAAAAGATGCTGTTCGCCGCATTACAGATAAGGATGACATCGAATCTGCCTGTCAGCGCGTGGATGACCGAGAAGAGCGTATGGACGACGGTGTCGAAATACTTGTGTCTGATCGTTGGCAGGACGACCAGCCTGACCCCTTTGTAGGTCCGGGTGCCGCCAGCCGAATAGTGGCGACGACAGTAGACCGTCACCTCATGACCCCGCGCGGCCAACCGCGTCCCAAGCTGTTCGGCAAAGGTCTCGAACCCACCGTAGTTGCCAGGGATCCCTCGCGTCCCCAAAATCGCAATCTTCATCATTATGCTATCGCTATTATGCTATCGCTACACCTTCGCCACCGGATCGATTCATCTCTCTCTGCTCATCTCTCTCTGCTGACCGCTGCGGGAACCGAGATCATTATGATCCGCTCAGTGAGCCAAGTATAGCCTTGCCCCCTTCAATTGACCATCGGTAATTCTTTTAAGTCTAGTCAGGCAACCTTTTTTATTTGCACGGAATCGCGTGACTTTTCTTTCCGGCTGGTGTAATTTTTACACACCTTGAAAACAGATTCGTTGAGACAAGAGTCCTCACTGGGATAATGGCTTGTGTCAAGACAGGGCAAGGTGGTGATTGTTCACCGCCACGCTTGGGAAAGATCGTTATGAAAAAGGTAAGCGTCAGTATTGTTTCACTACTATTTCTCTGCATTGGCTGGGCGTCCGTCAGCGTGACCGCCGCGGCGCAGGAGAACCCTAACTTCATCAAGCGGACCGTCAATCGCTACTCTCCACTGCCAAGCTTCAATGAAGCGGTGGTCGAGAAGAGCAACTTCCTCTCACTGGTCCTCCCGGTTCTCCGCACCGACATGGTCACCCCGCCGCAGTTCTTCATCAACGAAGCCAGTTCCATCCTCTACCGTGAGATCACCAAGCGGCTCGGCATTCGCTACCGTTTCTATGGAACGGACGACCGTGGTTACGACTGCTCAGGGTTTGTCTGGCGCGTCTTCCAGTCGGCCGGCAGCGACTTCGAGAGAGTCGCCGCCCGTTCGCTCTGGGCGCAGCTCCCGGAGGCGACCGACGAGGAGAAGGCCCAGTTCGGCACGCTCGTCTTCTTTAACGGACTGAAGCACGTCGGCATCGTTCGCGACTCAAAGACCTTCTATCACGCCTCGCGGACCCAGGGAGTCACCCTCTCGACCTTTGATGGCTACTGGGGAGAGCGGATCACCGGCTACCGTCGTGCCCCGGCCCGCCTGGCGCTCGATCAGTAAAGTTTTCGACATTTGAGGTGGGATGAGGTGAAGGCCTCTCCCACTACTCCCACCCGCCGCGATCATTATTTTCAATCACTCCACTCTGGCCCGGCTGTCCAAATCCTCTCCCAACCAACTGATCAAGTCCTGAATGAAAGAGGGGGCTGAAGAGATGCCAATCAGATCGTTGAACAGCAAAGGTGAGCGACTCCGGCTCGGTCTTCTCTTTGTCATAACCCTGCTCGGCTGCGTGAGCTGGCCGCTGGCCACACCTTCACCCGAACCATCCCCCAATCCCTTCCAGGATCGACCGACAGAGCACGAGATACGCGGGCAGGTGAACCAGGTGGTCTATGAGCTGATCATGAGCCGGATTGGTCTGCCCTGGCGTGACGGTGGAACTGACGATCGGGGCTATGACTGCTCCGGTCTGGTCTGGCGCGTCTTTACGGACGCCGGGGTCAACCTGAAGCGAAGCAGCGCGCGGAAGCTCTGGGAGGAGTTACCGGAGGCGCAGGCGGATGAACGCGGCGAGTTCGGGACGCTGGTCTTCTTTAAAGGCCTGACCCACGTCGGCATCGTCCGCGATCCGTGGTCGTTCTACCATGTCTCGAGCCGACTTGGCGTGACCAGATCCTTCTACTCAGACTACTGGGGGGAGCGGGTAATCGGCTTCCGAAAGGTGCCGTTGCGGATGGCGCGGGAGAGTGAACGGTGAGAAGGGGGAGGTCCGGCGGTCAGGACCGATCGAGGCGGAGCCTCAACCAGTCCTGACCGGTCACTTCGAAAGCGCTACAATGAGCGCGCGCCGAATCCGGGCGCCTGCACCTTGCGTTCACGCTGCTCCCAGACGACGACGATCTTCTGGATGTTGACATAACAGGTGACCCCTTCCTTCTCGATCCAGAGAACATCACCCTCGATACGCGTAATCCGTCCGCTGATGGTCGCACCTTCACAGGTCACATCGACCTCTTTCCCCAGCTGGGTCTCTAAAAAATTCTTCACGATCGCTTGAACTCCTTGCTTTAACTTCAATCCACCATCTTTACTGAGTGGCAATTGTGGATTGTATAGCACGGCTTGGGGCGAGGACAAACGCTTGGTCGGCCAAACCTGCCGGGCGGGTCGTGATGACCTTTTTTCCGGGGTGCTTTTAGGCCCTGGCAAATCCGAAGCCCCCTTATCGGCCCGCCGGTGCGCCGACTCTTTGCGCGGCCCGTCCAACCGGGTACAATTGCCGGCGGAGGAACAACCAGATGAGAGCTGTTGTTGTGCACGAGTGCGGAGGTCCGGAGGCGCTATCATACGAGGAGACCACCCGGCCGGTTCCCGGAGCCGGTGAGGTGTTGGTCAGACTGGGCGCGATCGGACTCAACTATATTGACGTCTATCACCGGAGCGGACTCTATCCGATGCCGGGTCCATTCATCCCTGGAATGGAAGGGGCCGGGAGCGTCGAAGAGACTGGCCCCGGAGTCACCACGGTCCAGCCGGGCGACCAGGTCGCCTGGGCGATGCAGACTGGCGCCTATGCTGAGTACGCGATTGTCCCGGCCTGGAAGCTGGTCCCGCTCCCCGCCGGAATCGACGAACGCACGGCGGCCGCGCTGATGCTCCAGGGAATGACCGCCCACTATCTGACCACGTCAGTCCACGCGGTAAAGTCTGGCGAGACGGTTCTGGTGCATGCGGCCGCCGGAGGCGCCGGGCTCCTGCTGGTCCAGCTCGCGAAGCGGCTTGGCGCCCGGGTCATCGGAACGGTCTCGACCGAGGCCAAAGCGGAGCTGGCCCGCGCGGCTGGGGCGGACGAGGTGATTCTCTACACCACGAGCGACTTTGAGAGCGAAACACGGCGGCTCACGGAGGGGCGTGGCGTCCAGGTCGTCTATGATTCCGTCGGGCATAACACCTTCCTGAAGAGCATCAACTGCCTCGCTCCACGGGGAATGATGGCTCTCTACGGCCAGTCGAGTGGTCCGGTCGGCCCATTCGATCCGGCCCTCCTCGCCCAGAAGGGCTCGCTCTTCCTGACCCGTCCGAGCCTCGCCCACTATGCGGCCACACGTGAAGAGCTGCTCTGGCGGGCCGGAGAACTTTTCTCCTGGCTCAAATCCGGAGAACTCAATCTGCGCATCGACCAGACCTTCCCACTCCGTGAGGCTGCGGAGGCGCATCGTCAACTCGAGGGGCGATTGACGACCGGCAAGGTTCTGCTTATTCCCTGAGCGCCCGGGCCCTGTGCGCCCCGGCGAACCGACCCTGACTGGAGAGGCCGATGATTCCATGCCCCGCCCATCTGCGCCGCGCTCTTGGTGCACGCAACACGCCCGACACCCTCGATCGGCTGATCTGGATGGTCTCGATCATTGGCGGCATCGCCTACCTCGCGGTGCCGGCTGAGCTGCCGCCACCCGGACGAGCCGTGATCAAGGCGCTCGGAGTCGGCCTGCTGAGCGTCCTCGTGCTGCGCGAGGCCGGTCGGAAGGGGACGTCGCCGGACACCTACGGTCTGGCCGTCGCGCTCGGCCTCTCGACGCTCGGGGACATCTTTCTCGCGCTGCGGCTTGAGCACGGGTTCGTTCTCGGCCTGGGCTCCTTCCTCCTTGCGCACCTGACCTACGTCGGCCTCTTCGTCAACCGCTGGCGGCGTCCACTGCGCCCCCCCGTCATTCGGCTGGGTGGATCGGTGGCCTTCCTGATCTTCAGTCTCTTCTTTTCACAATGGCTCTCTCCCGGCCTTGGAGGCCTGGCGGTGCCGGTAATGATCTATGTCTGCGCGATCACCCTCATGGTCGTCGCCAGCCTCTGGGCGAGCTTCTCGACCCGCCTGGTCGTCCTCGGAGCGATCCTCTTCATGATCTCTGACTCGGTCCTCGCCGCCGACAAGTTCCGGATGGAGATCCCCTGGAGTGGCCTGTTGATCTGGACCACCTACTATCTTGGACAGTATGGCATTGCGATCGGCTTCCTTACGGACAGCCATCGCCAGGAGGATCGCCAATGAAGGTTGAAACCAGCTTCCAGACCGCGCGCGATGGAGTCGCCATCCACACCTACCACTGGCGTCCCGACTTCGAGGTCGGACGGGGGATTGTTCACATCATTCATGGACTCTCTGAGCATGCCGGGCGGTATGAGAGACTGGCTGAAGAACTGACGGCTGAAGGTTACCAGGTCTTTGCGCACGATCAGCGTGGTCATGGGCGGACCGCTGGAAGCGATGCGGCCTTCGGCTTTGTCGCGGACTCGAATGGTTGGCAGTCGCTGATCGACGATACGATCCAGCTCTGTGAAGCGGAACGCCGCCTCTTTCCCCAGCTTCCGCTCTATCTCTTCGGCCACAGTATGGGAACCTATGTGGCCCAGCAGATCCTCTACCAGGCCCCCAATCTGCCTGATGCGGTGATCCTCTCCGGACCCAATGGCGAGGTCGGACTTCTGACGCGCCTCGGGCGGCTGATCGCCCGGCTCGAGAGGCTGCGGCAGGGACGGCACGGCCGGAGCGACCTGATCAACGCCCTCTCATTCGGGGCGTTCAACCGTGAGTTCTCGCCAAACCGGACCTCCTACGATTGGCTCTCCCGTGACGAAACGGCGGTCGATAACTACATCGCCGATCCATTCTGCGGGTTTCTGGCCACCAATCAATTCTGGGTCGATCTGCTCGACGCAATCATCGAGATCGCCCGGCCGGCCAACCGTGAAAAGATCCGCCGCGAACTGCCGATCTACATCTTTTCCGGCCGGAACGATCCGGTCAATAATCAGGGGCGGGGAGCGGAGCATCTCGCTGAAACCTACCGGGCCATGGGAATCCGGAATGTCAGCTACCGGGTCTACGCCAAAGCGCGCCACGAAACGCTCAATGAATTGAATCGGGATGAGGTGATCGGCCATATCATCGAGTGGCTCGACTGCCTGCGCGCCTATCAGCGCGCCGCCGGGTCGACTCGATCCGCGGCCAATGAAATCGCGGGTCAAACTGCCGGGGCAGAGGAAGCGGAGGGCTGACGCCCTCTGCCCAGCGCCTCTTGCCGCCTGTTAAGGCCTATTCAAGATAATAGCGACTGACCCAGCCTTCCGTAGTCCCGACGCGCACCCGGCACCAGACCTCACCGGGAGTCGAGTCGAGATCGCCAAGGAGGACGACCTTCGTACCGCTCGGCAGGGTAGCCAGCTTTTCACAATCGTAGCCCGGGCAGCGGTGCATCGTCAGATTGTTCAATTTGACCCGCAGAATGCCGGCGCCGCGGTTCGGGCTCGTCGAGGCTCCCGGCAAACTCGGGGCTGTCCGCGGCGTCTCAGCGCCACGTGGGGTTGGTTGGGGCTCGCCTTCGGTCGGCATCTTGATTCCCACCTTCTCCGCCATTTGGCTGCCCTTGTTGGTCACCGGGTCGAAGGCCTTCCAGCCACCAGTGTAGTATAGAAGCGCACCGAGCAACGCCAGCCCGGTCAACAGACCACCCAACCCTACGCCAAGATCCCGTTTCTCCATCGTCTCCTCTTTGACCTTTGTGACCTCTTCGATCGCTTTGTCTTCTTCTCTTGCCGGCCTGGCCGGTCTTTTGATGCTTGTCCGGCAGCCGCGATCACTCGTAACGCAGGGCGACGATGGGATCGAGGCTCGAGGCCTTCCAGGCGGGCCAGAGACCGAAGACCAGGCCAATCCCGACACTCGAGAGCAGGCCGACGACCGGCGCCCAGAGAGGGACATAAGATGGGACGATCAGCTTGATGATCAGGGTGACCAGCCACCCAATGACCAGCCCAATGACTCCACCCATACCGGTCAGGGTCATCGCTTCGATCAGAAACTGCCACATTATGTCGCGCCGGCGCCCGCCGATCGCCTTCCGGATACCGATCTCGCGGGTCCGCTCGGTGACCGAGACGAGCATGATATTCATGACCCCAATCCCACCGACCATGAGCCCCACCGAAGAGATGGCAATCATCGCGACCGCGACGCCAAAGGTGATCGAGCGAAAGGTGTCGATAATCGAGTCGGCCGTCGAGATGCCAAAGCTGTTCGGTTTATCGAGCGGCACCTGCCGCCGAACGCGCAGCAACTCGGTCACCTGATCGATACCCTGCCGCAGATAGCCGGCCTGGGCGACGGCGAGGATGAAGACATCCTCGGCATTTGGCTTCAACTTGAGCGCCACCGAGTAGGGGAGGAAGATGACATTGTTCTCGTCGTTGCTCCCCTCTCCGCCGCCAAAGAGCTGTTCACGCTTCTCCAGCACCCCGACGACGCGAAACTCGCGCCCGCCAATCGTCAGCAGCTTGTCGAGCGGATTCATCTGCGGAAAGTACTGCTCGGCAATCGTCGCCCCAATCACACAGACCGTATCCCGGCTATCGTTCTCGGACTTGGTGAAGAAGCGGCCGGCAGAGATGACCCAGATTCCCGTATTCTCGTATTCGGCGAGGGTGCCCTGGAGATTGACCGCCGCCGACTCCTTGCCCATGGCCTTGACCGAGATCTTCCGTCCAAAGTAGTCGTTGGTGATGTTGAGCAACGGGACGGCCTGGGCAATCGCCGGCAACTCAGCGATCGCCAGCGCGTCCTCATACGTCAGGCTCTTCCGCATCCGCTCCTCCCGGCTTGGCGGACCGAAGCGGACACCGGATTCGAACTTGGTGATGAAGATCGAGTTGGTGCCGAATGATTCGATCTGTTTGGTGACCGCATAGTCGATTCCGCTGATGATCGAGGCGATCGCCATGACCGTCACCACGCCGATCACCACGCCGAGCACGGTCAGGAATGAGCGAAGCTTGTTCGATCGCAACGTGTCGATCGCCATCTTCAGATTTTCATAGATATCACTGCGTATCAGTTTCATCTGGTTACTCCGCTCTGAGGGCGACAATCGGGTCGAGCAGGGCGGCCTTGCGGGCCGGCAGCAGCCCGGAGAGAACCCCGACGAGCCCCGAGATCCCCACGGCCACCACCACCGCCGTAGCTGAAAGGTAGGTCTGGAAGAAGATCGCCGAGATGATCCGTCCGGCCATCCAGGCAATGAAGACCCCGACGGCTCCCCCAATCGCTGAAAGGGTGATCGCTTCGATCAGGAACTGGCGCAGGATATCCCGCCGCCGGGCCCCGAGGCTCTTGCGGATGCCGATCTCCTTGGTCCGCTCGGTGACGCTGACCAGCATGATGTTCATGATGACGATCCCGCCAACGACGAGGGCTATTCCCGGCACCGCGATGGCGGCAATGAAGATCGGCCCGAGAATCCGGTCCCGAATCCCCATGATCGCATCAGGAGTATTGACCCCAAAATTGTCCTTCTCCTGATAGGTCAGCCCACGCCGCACCCGCATCAGCGATCGCGTCTCCTCAACCGCTTCACTGAAGCGATTGTCATCTTTTGCCGTCGCCACAACATAGAATCCACGCTGGCGAACCGGCGGGCCAAAATTTTTGACGTAGGTGCGCAGCGGCAGGTTGATAAAGATATCCTGGGGACGGCCAAAGACCGTTCCCTTGGCGACGGCCACCCCGATCACCCGGTAGGGCATGCCGCGAATGGAGATCTCCTGGCCGACCGCGCTCGAATTGGGAAAGAGCTTGCTGGCCACATCCGCCCCGAGGAAGGCGATATTCTGGGATGAGAGATCGTCGGCTCCGGAGAAGAAGCGCCCCTCGGCGACTTCGATCTTCTCGATGTCGAGGATGTTGGCCGTCAGCCCGTCGACAAAGACCGAGTCCATGGTCTCGTTGCCGTAGCGGACCTGCGATGGCGTCCCGTTGGCCTTGCCGCCGATCAGGCCGATCTGGGTCGACCGCTCCCGCAGATACTCGAGATCCTCGAAGGTGATCTCTTTGTTGCGCCGCTGTGCCTCGGCAATCGTGTCGGTGGTCCGCCAGTCATCAAAACCAAAGCGGCGCACACTGAACGATTTCGCCCCGATCCCGGCGATCTTTTCGTCGACATATCGATTGAAGCCCTGAATCAGCGAAACGATAATGACGACCGCGGTGACCCCAATGATCATTCCAAGCAGGGTCAGCGCCGACCGCAGTTTCTGGGCCCAGATCGAGGCCAGTGCCAGTCTCAATGTTTCTGAAAATTCCATGCTCGTATTTTAACCCGGGCGAGTGAGAAATCGTGTCGCGAAATTGGTTTATCAATGACAATTTGTCGCAGAATAATCCCCGGCAGAAATATGGCGCCATTTCCATCCTCTGATCCGATCACTCGTGAGTAGTCGGATCGATTCTGCTATACTGCGCCCAATTCTTCTTGAATGAGAGAAAACCTGGCGTCACAAAGGAACAGAAGCTATGTTTGGAATATCGAAGCTGGACCTGGTAGTAATCATTGTCTACCTGGTCGGAATCACCCTCTTCGGACTCTACGTTTCGCGTCGAGTGCGGGACACCGGTGGATTCTTCATGGGCAATCGCGGTTTTGGCAAAGCGCTCATGATCGCCCAGGCCCTCACCACCGGCACGCGGGCCGACTACGCGATCGGCGTCGCCGGCGCCTCCTACCAGATTGGCATGGCCGGCATCTGGTACCAGTGGATGTGGATCTTCTCAACGCCTTTCTTCTGGCTTCTTTCACCGATCTTCCGGCGAATGCGTTACGTGACGACCGCCGACTTCTTCGAGGAGCGGTTCAGTAAATCGCTCGGTTTCGCCTATTCGCTCTTTGCCCTCTATATGTTCATGCTCTGGCAGGGCACGATCATCAAGGGCGCGGCGACCACGATCACCGCGATCACCGCGCTGCCCGAAAACTGGATCATCTGGGGAGTGACGATCCTCTTCGTCATCTTTGGAGTCGCGGGCGGCCTCGTCGCGACCGTCATGACCGACTTCATCCAGGGGATCTTCATCCTGATCCTCTCCTTTGTCCTGATCCCCTTCGGCCTCGAGGCCGTGGGCGGTTTTTCCGGACTCCACCGGACCCTCGCTGACGCCCCGCACATGTTCTCACTGATCGCGCCGAAGGAGCTGACGCTCTTCACCATCGCCATGCTCGTCTTCAGCGGCCTGGTGGGGATCGTCGCCCAGCCCCACCACATGGCCGTGGCCGGGAGCGGCAAGACCGAGATGAACTGCCGGGTGGGCTGGACTTACGGCAACTTCATCAAGCGGCTCTGCACCATCGGCTGGGCGCTGGCTGGCCTCTTTGCCGCCGCCCTCGTCGTCACTGGGGCGCTCCCAAAGGCCGATCTCGACGCGAAGCGTGAGCTGGCCTTTGGGGCCATGGTCAAGTTGCTGCTCCCCGAAGGGCTGATCGGACTGATGATCGCCGCGATCATCGCCACCGTCATCGCCTCCTGTGCGTCGTTTATGATCGCCGGCTCCGCCCTCTTCACTCGCAATCTCTACCAGCGCTACCTTCGCCCGGCGGCCGATGATTCCCACTACCTGACGGTGGGCCGCATCGTCTCGGCGATCATTACCGTCGGTAGCCTCCTCATCGCCCTCTACATTCCGACCGTTATCTCAGCGACCATCCACTTTGTGGAGATGATGGCCTTTGTTGGCGTGCCGATGTGGGTGGCCATCATCTGGCGCCGCGCCAACAGCCACGGAGCCTGGGCGGGGATCATTCTTGGAATAGCAACCTTCGTCGCGGCCGGCAGCCTTCTCCACTGGCCGAAGGGACCGCAGTTGCTGATCTCCCTCGCCATCTCCTTTGCCGCGACCATCCTCGTCAGCCTCTTCACGCCCCCGGTCCCCGAAGAGCGGTTGCGCCGCTTCTACGGCCTGCTCCACACCCCGGTCGGCGAAGAGGATAATCTCAAACAACTCGACGATCCGCAGGCTCCGCTCCCCGCCTCAAAGCTCGAGGAGGAGGGCCACTCGCTGCTGATCGTCGACCTGCTCCGCCTGCGGGGCCGGCTGACCTACCGCCGCTACCGGCTCGATCTGATCGGTTTTGGTCTGGCCTGGCTCTGGGTGGCGCTCCTTCTGCTGCTTGGCTACTGGATTACACGGATCGGAGCTTAAACCAAGATGATGATTCGGGGAAAACTACTCAATGGTGAAACGGTGGAGATTGGCGTCGCGGCAGGCCGCATCACCAGCCTTGAACAGGTCGCGGGAGATGCCCAGGATCTGCTCCTGCCCGGCTTCATCGAACTACAGCTCAACGGCTACAAGGGAATCGACTTCAACAACCCGGAAACGACCCCTGCCCAGATACGTGAGGCCATCCACGAGGTGCGGAAGACTGGCGTGACCGCCCTCTGCCCCACGATCATCACCGGCTCGGCCGCGCACATCGAGGGTTGTATCGCCAACCTTGTCAGGGCGATTGAACTCTATCCCGACGTCGCTCGCGCGGTGATCGGTCTCCACATCGAGGGTCCCTACATCTCAGCGGAAGACGGCCCGCGCGGCGCCCATCCCCTGGCCGATGTGCGTCCGCCGAACTGGGCGGAGTTCGAGCGCTGGCAGCAACTCTCCGGTCACCGCATCCGGATTCTGACCCTCTCCCCTGAGTGGCCGGGCGTCAACGAATTCATCACCCGTGTCGCCGCGACCGGCGTCATTGTTGCCATTGGTCACACGGCCGCCTCACCCGAGCAGATCGCCGCGGCCGCGGCCGCCGGCGCCCGTATGTCGACCCATCTCGGCAATGGCTCACACGCGAAGATCGATCGCCACCAGAACTATATCTGGGCCCAACTGAGCAATGACTCCCTCTGGGCCAGCTTCATCGTCGATGGACATCATCTCCCGCCGGCGGTCGTCAAATGCATGATCCGCGCGAAGACCGTCGACCAGAGCATCATCGTCACCGACGCGATCGCCGCCGCCGGGCTCCCCCCGGGCCGGCATCACCTCGGCAATGTCGAGGTCGAAGTTCTCGAGTCGCGCCGTGTCAATCTGCCCGGCACCCCCTACCTCGCCGGCTCCGTGGTCGATATGAACGACTCGGTCGCCAAGGCCGTCGCCTACTCAGGCATCTCCCTCGCCGAAGCAGTCCGGATGGCCACCTTCAACCCCGCCCGTCTGCTGGGACTCGAGAATGAGCTTGGCGAGCTCGCGGTCGGCCGGCGCGCCGATATCCTCCGCGCCGACTGGGATCCGGTAACCGCCTCTCTCAGGGTGACCGCCATCGATTCCGACCGGGCATGACCATCGCCCCTCCCATTCTCCCCCAAGGCTGGGCCCAACCGGCCCAGCCGCCGCATTGGGCGGGAAAGTGATGCCCCCACACCATCATCTCAACCTCCCCGCTTTGCCAGCCCCCGCCAATCACAACGCTCCGTTGTTAAACGACACATTAGCCAAAATTTATTGGAAGATTTATTGCTCCACCCGCCCCATCATAACGGATATCATCGAATGATATTCCAACTTGTCCCGGTCGGTTCCTTGGGCGCTGAGTCGATCGCGCCGCGCAGAAAGCTATTTTCACACTTACCAATCTTCTGTTGAGTGCACTCCCCTGAGGGCTCTGAGCCCAACTCTCACTCAACTTGCCCGCGTGATCCCCACAACTACCGGTCGCCCCCTGCCCGGCAACGGCCTTCACGCGTCCGATTGAGGCACGTTTCCGATCATTAAATTAATATTTGCAATATAACTAATATCATTAACGGTTATTGGTGGAATAATTGATCTGCTATTTAAAGATTGGTTACGGTGAATCTGCTATCCTCGCTTCGTTATTACCTGCGAACTTAGTCGAGCGGGTCAGCGAAGGTCAGGAAAACGTCCTTCCCCACCTGCCCACTGCTCCTGAGTTGCCAGCCTCTGTGGACACTGCGGCGAGAGAGCTGGAGCTAAGCTTTCGCGCAGTGCTGATTACATACACTATAGATGTTATTAAAATAATCATACACGTCTTATGCAATACCTATCCAGATTTATTCCAATGCTAAAGGAGAGGAGCCTTCAGCCCAGCGCCATTTTGGAGCTGGGACTATGGAGTGTGGGCATGATGGCCCTGCTCGTCAGTCTGACGTTATTTCTTCTTCGTCACTATGATTACAAACTCTACGAGGGGCCATACGAGATAACCAAAATC
>Ga0209972_10003340_pt1 | contig 12608 bp, 7 predicted proteins | sample NOAtaG_7_FD_187302 | JGI IMG/M metagenome (GOLD analysis project Ga0209972, IMG submission 187302) | Freshwater lake microbial communities from Lake Erie, under a cyanobacterial bloom - NOAA_Erie_Diel1S_2200h metaG (SPAdes) (version 2) | ecosystem: Environmental > Aquatic > Freshwater > Lake ...
AGAGGCAGGTCTGCGTGGCCGTGCACCCCGCGCCGAGCTCACCGGTATAGCTGCCCTCGCAGAACGCCGTGCACACGTAGGTACCGGTGCAGCGGCCGCCGCCGCCCACCACGCAGCCGCAGAGCAGGTCGTCCTCGCAGACGTCCGCACCGCTCGTGAAGTTGCACGGGTCGGAGACGCCGCAGTTGTCGGTGGTGAAGCGGTTGCAATCGGTGTCGAGTCCATCGCAGGTCTCGGGGGCCGAGGGCGCGACGGTCGCGCGCGTGTCGTCGCAGTCGCCCGCACACTCGCTGAAGCCGTCGCGGTCGTTGTCGACCGAGTCGCAGGGCGCGCACAGCTCGTCGATGTAGCCGTCGCAGTCCTGATCGACCCCGTCGCCGCGCCCGTCGGGCCCGCAGAGCTCGGGCGCGCCCGGGTACACCGACGCCGCAGAGTCGTTGCAGTCGCGGGCGAGCGGGTCGGGGGAGCAGGTGCCGAAGCCGTCGCCGTCCGCGTCGAACGCCTCGTCGATCCGACCGTTGCAGTTGTCGTCGAGGCCGTTGCAGCGCTCGGCCGCGCCGGGGCGGATGCCGCCGTTCGTGTCGTCGCAGTCGAGGCACTGGTTCACGCCGTCGAAGTCGGCGTCGATCCCGGGATCGCACCCGCAGAGCTCGTCCGCGGTGCCGTCGCAGTCGTCGTCGATTCGATTGCCGCAGATCTCCGCGATCGGCGTGCCGGGGGTGCAGGTGCCGGGGACCCCTCCGGCGCAGGCGACCGCCGTGGCGCGGCACGCTCCGACGCCGCAGGACAGCGGCGCGAGTCCGTCGTCCGCGGTGCCGTCGCAGTCGTCGTCGATCCCGTTGCAGACCTCGAAGATCGGGGTCCCGGGCGTGCACGCCTGGGGCATGCCGCCGACGCAACCGGGGCCGGAGCGGGCGCAGGCTCCGACGCCGCACGAGAGCGCGGCGATGCCGTCGTCGATGGTGCCGTCGCAGTCGTCGTCGAGGCCGTTGCAGAGCTCCGCAACCGGCAGGCCCGGCGTGCACGCACCCGCGCCGCCGCCGCCGCATTCGATGACGACGCGCCGGCACTCGCCGATGCCGCAGACGAGCGTTCCGAAGCCGTCGTCGATCATTCCGTCGCAGTCGTCGTCGAGGCCGTTGCAGAGCTCGGGGCCGCTCGGCCCCGGCGTGCACGTGCCCGGCACACCGTCCGCGCACGCCGCAGCGGTCCGCGCACAGACGCCGACGCCGCAGCTCAGCTCGCCGAGGCCCTCGTCGGTCCCGCCGTCGCAGTCGTCGTCGACGCCGTTGCAACCTTCGACCGCGGCCGGCAGCGGCGTGCACACGCCCACGACGCCGTCGGTGCAGGCTTCGACCGTGACCTCGCACGCGCCGACCCCGCAGGTGCTCGTCCCGAGCGCCTCGTCGATGGTCCCATCGCAGTCGTCGTCGGTGAGGTTGCACGCCTCGCCCAGCGCCGGGAGCGGCACGCAGGTCTGCTCGACCCCCGAGGCGCATGCAGGCACGGTGTTCGCGCAGCCGCCGGAGCCGCAGGTGAGTTCACCGAGCTCCTCGTCGGCGGTCCCGTCGCAGTCGTCGTCGACGCCGTTGCAGCGCTCGGCGCTCGGCTCGGGGGTACCTCCACACGGACCCCAGTTGGGGAACTCGAAGACCGAGATGCAGGTCTGCGTGCCCATCCCGCACGCGCCCACGCCGCCCGTCGAGCAGGAGCGCGTGTCGCCCTCGGTCGCGCACGGACAGCCCTCGCCGCTCGCGGTGTCGCAGATCTCGGCGTCGGGGTTCCTGACGCCCGCATCGCGGCCCGCGTCGAGGTCGCGGATCGGCACGTCGGGCAACGCTCCGTCGGGGCTCGAACAGGTGCAGCCCGCTCCAACGAGGGAGGAAGCGGTGAGGGACGCGAGGCAAAGGAGGGACGAGAGGAAGCGACGCACGCAGGAAGGTTCTCAGATTCCGCGGCCCATCTCCAGGAACACGACGGGTGGTGGGCGCCCGGGTCCTTACGCGGGCGTGCCCGAGCAGCGCCGCACCGGCCGCCTGATCCGTGCCGCCTCGCGGGACGTCGGTCCGATGCCCGACCCGCCCGCGGCGGGAAGGTTCGCCGCGGGGGCTGTCTTCAGCGGGGCCGCTCGATCCCGGCGACGACCGAGGCCAGGAGCAGGCGGGTCAGGTGCGCCCGGATCTCCGCGTCGCGCTGCGCGTTCGCGCGCTTGCCGAGGGAGCCCCAGAGCGGCTTGCGCACGAGCGTGTAGCCGATGACGGCGGAGAGGCCGAGCAGCACGGAGCGCTCGAGCTCCTCGCGGTCGACGGAGCGACCGGCCGCCCGCAGCATGTCCTCGAGCGCGTCGAGCGTGGCTTCGAGGCCGCGGGTGCGGAACACGACGAAGTCCTCGCGCTCGAGCCGACCGGTGAGCAGCGCCCACACCAAGAGGCGCACCGCGAGCGGATGGCCGAACTGCTCGAAGGCGATCTCGAGCCACGCCTCGGGGTCATTCACCGCGCGGATGCGCTCGATGCCCTCGACGCGCTGCCGCTGGAGGTGATCGACGAGGGCCTCCTCGACGAGGCCCTCGTAGGTGCCGAAGTAGTGCGTCACGAGCGCGTGCGAGACGCCCGCGGCCTGCGCCACGTCCTTGAGGCCCACCGCATCCGGGCCGCGCTCGGCGATGAGCGTCTGCGCGGCGTCGAGCAAGAGGCGCCGGGCCTGCTCGGGGCTGCGGCGCTTGCGCGGCACAGGCGGACGGGGAGAAGAGGCGGCGGCACGGCGGGTCGGAGCGCGGGGCACGGCCCGAGCGTGTCACGCTTCTTCTCATTGTCATCGTTGACAACAATCATCGCCCCGCTATTGTCACACCTGACAACATCTATGACGATGGAGGTCCGGACATGAACGAGCACGCGGCACGGATGGAAGGCGCAGAGACGGGGGAGGCTCGGCGCACGGCGGGACGCACGCGGGGGCTCGACGAGGCGAGCGCGGTGCGCATCGCGCTCGGCGGCACGCCGATCGAGCGGGCGCGCCTGGCCTTCGATGCGCTGCGCGATCTGCTCGACGATCCCGAGGACACCTCGCGCGTGTTCGTGCTCGGGCTGCTGGTGAGCCGGCGGAGCTATCCGCATTTCCTCGCGCGGCTCACGCTCGACGATCGCGGCGCGCGCCTTCTCCGAGAGCAGCCGTCGATCGACTCGGAGAGCGTCGACTTCGCCTACCTGCGCGCGCTGCCGGCGAGCACGCTCGGGGGCGCGTACGCGCGGCACCTCGAGGAGCGCGCGCTCGATCCCGACGTCTTTCAGGCGCCGCCGGGGCTGCCCGAGGTGCCGGCCTACGTGGCCAAGCGCATGCGGCAAGTGCACGACCTCTGGCACGTGCTCACCGGCTACGACACGGACGTGCGGGGCGAGGTGGCGCTGCAGGCCTTCACCTTCGGCCAGACGGGCACGCCCAGCGCGCTCCTCATCACCATCGGGGCGCTGCTGCGCTTCGGCGTGCAGGAGCGCGGGATGCTGCCGCTCGCGGTGGACGGCTTCCGGCGCGGGCGCGCCGCGGCGTTCTTGCCGCCGGTCTGGCTCGAGGAGATGTGGGAGCGCCCCCTCGAGGAGCTCCGGCGGGAGCTCGGCATCGCGCCCGCCGCCGCGTGAGGACACGGCGCGCCCTCCTTCGATCGGGCTGGGCCCAGCGCGGTGCCGCCTCGCGGCGGGAGCAGAGCGGGGCGCGCGCTCCGGGAGGGCGCCTTCGCCGCCGTCAGGGCGCGGTGCGGGTCGTGACGCCCGCGGGCACGCGGTCGCCGGTGAGCCACGGGTCGAGTCCGGCGTCGCCGGTGAGGTGACGCTCGAAGAAGGCGGTCAGGAGCGTGCGGGTCGTCGCGAGGACGATCTCGCGCGGCGTCGTGGCCGGCTGGCAGAAGCTGCCGCCGCCCGAGTCGAGGAAGGAGACGTGGTTGGCTCCCTCGACCGTCCACTCGGCGGCCCACGGGGCGGCGGTCGCTGCCTCGAAGAAGCGCGCGTAGTTCTGATCGCCCGGCGCGCACGAGAAGGTCCCGGGCGCGCTGTCGGCGGTCTCCCCGATGAAGCCCACCGGGATGGCGAGGCCCTCGACCTGCGAGGGCACGATGTCCGGGCGGGTGTCGCTCACGCCGGTCGGTCCGCCGCCATCGACGGGGTCGATGCCGAAGAGCGCGTCGATGCGCGGCTCCCTCGCCGCGGTCATCGTGGCGATCTTGCCTCCGAGGCTGTGGCCGGTCGCGCCGATGAGGTCGGGATCGATGGCGTCCGGACCCTCGGGACCGAGCGCCCAGTCGATCACCGCGATGACGTCGAGCGTCATCGCCAGGTGATCGACGCCGGTCACCGAGAAGGGCGCCTCGGGGTCGGCCTGCAGCACGACGAAGCCGTGCGAGGCCAGGTGCAGGGCGGTGCCGGTGTAGCTGGCGTGCGTGGCCTGGAAGCCGGGCATCATCACCACGAGCGGCGCGCTGCCCGGAGGGACCGCGGGGACGTGCACCTGCACCGGCGTCGTGCGACCGCCGCGCACGATGCTCGTGCTCGAGGTGCTGACCGCGAAGGGTCCGAGCGCCGCCGGACCCTTCGGCGGACCGGCGTCGGGGCGCTCGCCTGCATCCTCGAGGGCGGGCACGTCGGCCACGGCAACCGGCGCATCCGGGGGCCCCGCGTCGAGCGCGGGATCGGAGGAACCACCGCAGCCCGGGGCGCCGGCGAGCGAGGCCAGGACGGGAAGAAGGACCAGGGCGCGGGGCGAGGGTCGGCGGGGCATCATCGCGGGGATGTAGCAGGCCGGCCCGCTCCCGCGCTGCACACGCTCTGCGGCAGCGCGGCCTGCCGGGCCGCGCGCGACATTCGACGGAGCCGATGGATCCCGTCGAATCAACATGCCTTGTGGCAGGTAGGCCGGCCGCACCAGGACATGCCCGTGCGTGTCGCCTCCCTCTTCGCCGCCCTCGCCTGCGCGCTGCCCCCGTCGCCCCTCGCGGCCCAGGCCCCGTGGAGCCTCGAGGCGGTGCTGCGCCACGCGGAGCAGGCCTCGCCGGAGGTGCGTGCCGCCGAAGCCGCGCTCGACACCGCGCGGGCGCACGAGCGGTACGCCGCCGTGCCGGTCGTGGGCAACCCGATCCTGGGCGTCCGGGCCATGGTCGGTGTCCCCGACGATGCCGCGGCGATCTACGCGGCCTACCTGGGGATCCCGTTCGACGTCTCGCGGCGCGCGGGCCTGCGCTCGGAGGAGGCGGATCTCCGGATCACCGAGGCCGAGGCGCGGCTCGACATCGCGCGCAACGAGGCGCGCGCGGAGGCCCGCACCCGCTACACCGACCTCGCGCTCGCCGGACAGGAGCTGCTGCTCGCCGAACGCCGCGCCGCGCTCGCGGCGGCCCTGCGCGAGGCGACCGAGGAACGCCGCGCGCTGGGCGCAGCGACGGCCCTCGACGGTGCGCTCGCCGCGCAGGAGGCCGCCGTCGCGGAGGCGAACCGGATCGCGGCGCTCCGAGCGCTGGAGGAGGCCCGCGAGGCGCTCCGGACGGTGCTCGGTCTCGGACCGGAAGAGGGGCTCGAGGTGGGTGCACTCGGCCTGCCTCCGGACGCGGCCGAGCTCGACGCGTCCGCGGCCATCACCGCCGCGGTGACCGCCCGTCGGGAGTCCGTCGCGGCGCGCCTCGCCACCGATCGGCTCGAGGTCAGCGAGGACCGGCTCTGGGCCGAGGCGGTGTCGCCGCTCGTCCTCTCGGCGGAGTACGAGCTGCAGGGGAACACCCAGCGCAACCAGACCTTCGGCATCGGAGCGTCGATGGCGTTGCCGCTGTTCTGGATGAACGACGGCGAGCGCGCGGTGGCCCTCGGCGAGGCCGGAGAGTTCCGGCTCGGGGCCGAGCTCGAGGAGACCCGGATCGCGCGGGAGGCGAGCGCGGCGGTGGCCCGCCTCGAGCTGGCCCTGACCGAGCTCGAGGCCCTCGACGATGAGGCGCTGCCCGCCGCGGCGCTCTCGGTGTCGCTCGCCGAGGAGCTGCTCGCCTCGGGGGCGATCGACGTCTTCCGACTCCTGACCGTCCGTCGCGAGCACCACGAGCTCGAGTCGCGGCGTGTCGCCCTCCTGCGGGATGCGTGGCGCGCCCGGACGGAACTGGACCGAGCCCTCGGCGGAGCAGAGCGATGAACCCCACCCACGACCCCTCCCACGACCCCTCCCCTGACCGCACGGAGCGCAGCGAGCCTCCGGGCGCGCCGTCGACGGCGGCTCCGCCCGAGCCGTCCGCGGCCTCGGCGCGCGCTTCGCTCGGCGCCAACGGTCGGGCCCTCGTCTCGCTCGGACTGGGGCTCGCGGCGGGCTTGCTGATCGGCGCAGCGTCCGTGCCGCGGGAGGAGGCCGAGGCGAGCCCGCCCGCTCCGGCCGCAGCCCCCGAGCGAACCCACGTGCGTCTGCCGCCGGACCTCCTCGAGCGGGCCGGCATCCGCACCGCCACCGCGGGGGTATCCGAATTCGGCGCGGAGGTGTCCCTCGTCGGCACGGTGGCCTTCGACCCTCGGCGCGTCGCCGACGTCGGAGGGCGCATCCCGGGGCGCGTGGTCCGGCTGCACGTGGCACCGGGAGACTGGGTCGAGGCCGGCGCGCCGCTCGCCGAGATCGAGAGCCCGGAGCTCGGCGACGCGGTCGCCGAGCTCCTCGCCGCACGGGCCCGGCTCCTCGCAGCGAACACCCATCGGACGCGCGCCGAGGGGCTCTCGGCCCGCGACCTGACGACCGCCGGAGAGGTGGAGTCTGCGCGGGCGAACTCGTCTGCGCTCGAGGCCGAGGTCGCGGGCGCGGCGCAGCGCCTGCGGGCGCTGGGGCTCTCGGAGGGCGAGCTTCGCGCGATCGAGCGCGGCGGACGCAGCGCCGCCCGCAGCGTGACCCTCCGGGCCCCCATCGCCGGCGAGGTGATCTCGCTCCACTCGATGCTCGGTCAGGTGGTCGATCCCACGCACCCGATCCTGCGGCTCGGCGACCTGTCGACCGTGTGGATCGAGCTCGAAGTGTACGAGCGCGACCTGTCGCGCGTGCAGGTCGGGGATCGGGCCGAGATCCGCTCCGAGACCCACCCGGACCATCCCTTCGAAGGCCTGATCGAGCACGTGGGCGCGACGGTCGACCCCGAGACGCGCACCGCCGACGTTCGGATCGCCGTGCACTCCGCCGACCGAGCGCTGCGTCCAGGACAGTTCGTCCATGCCTTCGTCTCGTCGGCGCACCGGGCCCGGAGGGCGCTCTCGGTACCCGCCGCCGCGGTCGTCACGGTGGAGGGCGCAAGCTCCGTGTTCGTGCCCGCCGGCGAAGGCGAATTCGAGCTACGGGCCGTGGAGGTCGGGGAAACGCACGGAGAGCGGGTAGAGATCACCGGCGGGCTCGCCGAGGGCGATCCGGTCGTGGTCGGCGGGGTCTTCGCGCTCAAGAGCGAGCTGCTCCGCTGAAGGGAGAGGACGATGCTCGAGCGGATCACGACCTGGGCGGTAGAGCGGCGGCTGATCGTCGTCGCGCTGGCAGCAGCAGTCCTCGCAGCCGGCGCGGTCATCGTGCCAGCGCTACCGGTCGATGCCGTACCGGACGTCACGAACACCCAGGTCGTCGTCCTCACCGACGCCCCCGGGCTCTCCGCCGAAGAGGTCGAGCGGTTCGTCACGTTCCCGGTGGAGATGGGACTGAACGGCCTGCCGCGGCTCGCGGAGCTTCGCTCGGTCACCCGCGGCGGACTCTCCGCCGTGACGGTGGTGTTCGAGGACGGGATGGACATCTGGTTCGCGCGGCAGCTCGTCGGCGAGCGGCTCCGCGAGATCGAGAGCGATCTGCCCGAAGGGCTCGGACGGCCGCAGCTCGCGCCGGTCTCGACGGGCCTCGGCGAGATCTACCAGTTCGTCCTCCGCAGCGATCGGCACACGCCGATGGAGCTGCGCTCGATCCTGCAGTGGGACGTCGCGACGCGACTGCGCAGCGTGCCCGGTGTGATCGAGGTGAATGCGCTCGGCGGCGCAGCGCGCGAGTACCACGTCGTGCTCGATCCGCGCCGGCTCGCCGCGCACGACCTCACGCTCCCGACCGTGATCGACGCGCTCGCCGCGAACGATGCCACGGTCGGAGGCGGGTGGATCGAGCGCGACGCCGAGCAGCTGGTGATCCGCGGGGAAGGACGGCTCCGGAGCGTCGAGGACATCGGCGCCGTCGTCGTGAGCACCGACGCGGAGGGCACCCCGATCCTCGTGCGGCAGCTCGGCGAGGTCCGCATCGGCGCCGCGCTCCCGCACGGTGTGGTGACCCGCGACGGCGACGGCGAGGCCGTGACCGGCATCGTGATGATGCTGATCGGGCAGAACTCGCGCGAGGTCGTGCAGGGCGTGCACGCAGCGATGGAGCGCATCCGCAACGACCTGCCCGAGGGGGTCGTGGTCGACGTCGTGTACGACCGGGCGAGCTTCATCGAGCGCACGCTCCGCACGGTCGGCTGGAACCTGCTCGAGGGCGCGCTCCTCGTGGGGATCGTCATCTTGGTCTTCCTCGGAAGCTGGCGGGCCGCGCTGCTCGTGACGCTGGGCATCCCCTTCGCGATGATCCTCGCGGTCGCCGGCATGATCCAGCTCGGCGTCACGGGCAGCCTCATGTCGCTCGGCGCGATCGACTTCGGTCTCCTCGTCGATGGTCCCATCGTCATGGCGGAGGCGGTGCTCGCGCGGCTGGCCATCGCCGGCGCGACCGCCGACCGACGAGGGGTCGTGTCCAGCGCGCTGCAGAGCGTCGCGCGGCCGGTGGTCTTCGCGGTCGGCATCATCCTGCTCGTCTACCTGCCCCTGCTCACGCTCGAGGGCGTCGAAGGCAAGATGTTCCGCCCGATGGCGACGACGATGGGCCTCGCGCTCGCGGGCTCGGTGATCTTCGCCCTCGTCGTGTTCCCCGCAGGCGCCGCGCTGCTGCTGCCGAGCGAGAAGGGGCACCCGCACGGAAGCGGGCTCTTCGGCCGCCTCGAAGCGCCCTACCGCCGCGCAGTGGCCTTCGCGCTCCGCCAGCGGGTCCCGCTCGCCGGGGCGGCCGTGCTCGCACTCGTCGCGACCGCGCCGGTCGGGGCGGGCCTCGGCGCCGACTTCGTCCCGCGCATCGACGAGGGCGACATCGTCGTGGCGGTGCGCCGCATCCCGTCGATCGGGCTGAGCGAGGCGCGCGAGCTCGACCTCGCCGCCGAGCGCGTGCTGCGGCGCTTCCCCGAGGTCGTCACGACGCTGGCGATGACCGGCCGCGGTGAGGTCGCCGTCGATCCCGTCGGGATGGACAACACCGACATCCTCGTACGGCTGCGACCTCGCGAGGAGTGGACCACTGCCTCGGACCTCGACTCGCTCGGCGAGGCGATGAAGTCGGCGATCGAGGCCGAGGTCCCATCCACCTTCGTCTCGATCTCCCAGCCCATCGAGGACCGTACCAACGAGCTGATCTCCGGCTCCCGGGCCGACGTCGCGATCCTGCTCTTCGGCGAGGACCTCGGACGGATGAGCGAGCTCGCGCGGAGGATGGTGCGGACGCTGCGCGGCGTGGACGGCGCGGGCGACGTGCGCATGGAGCGGCCGCTCGGGCTGCCGGTGCTCTCGGTGCGTCCCGACCGCGCGCGGCTGGCGCGCTACGGCATCCCCGTGGAGGACGTGCTCTCGGCGGTGGAGGCCTCGCGGCAGGGCGTGCGCGTGGGCTACGTGTTCGAGGGCGCGAGGCGCCACGATCTGCGGGTCCTGCTCCCCCCCGCCGAGCCCCGCAGCGACGCCTTCGCTGCCCTGCCGATCGGCAGCCACGGCGGCACGCTGGTACCGCTCGGCGCCGTGTCCGACCTCGTCGAGGAGGATGGCCCGGCGCAGATCAGCCGCCAGAGCCTGGCCCGGCGGGTGCGGGTGGAGGTGAACATCCGGGGCCGCGATCTCGTGTCCTTCGTGCGTGACGCGCAGGCCGCCGTGGCCGCGGCCGTTCCGCTTCCCGAGGGCTACCGCCTCGAGTGGGGCGGGCAGTTCGAGAACTTCGCCCGGGCGAGCGAGCGCCTCGCGCTCGTCGTGCCGCTCGCGCTCTTCATCATCTTCGGGATGCTGCTGCTGGCGTTCGGCGACGTCCGCTACGCGCTCGCGGTCTTCTCCGGCGTGCCCTTCGCGCTGATCGGCGGGGTCGTCGCGCTCGCGCTCCGCGGCATGCCGTTCAGCATCCCGGCGGCGGTCGGCTTCATCGCGCTCTCGGGGATCGCGGTGCTGAACGGGGTGGTGCTGGCCTCGGAGGTGAAGCGGCGGATCGAGGAGGGCGCCGCGATCGAGGAGGCGATCCGGGAGGGCGCCGTGCACGTGCTCCGCGCCATGCTGCTGACCGCCTCCGTCGCGGCGATCGGCTTCTTGCCGATGGCGATCTCGAGCTCCGCCGGCTCCGAGGTGCAGCGGCCGCTCGCGACCGCGGTCATCGGCGGCGTCGTGTCCTCGACGCTGCTCGGCCTCGTGCTCTTGCCCGCCCTGCTGCGCTTCTTCCTCGGGGAGCGGTCGCAGCGGCCCGCCGCGGAGCTGGCGACCGCGGCAGGGCCCGAGCCGGTCCCGGCCGAGTGAGGCGACGGGGCGCGGGCCGTCGATGGCCCCCGCGACGCCGCGTGGGGGTCTGGTAGGGTCCCGCGCTGCATGGAGCCGAGAGCGAGCTGTGCGACGTGCCTGCGCCCGCTCGTGGTGTGCTGGTGCGCGCACTTGCGCCCCCGGGCCACCCGGAACGCCGTGCTGTTTCTGCAACACCCGCGCGAAGAGGGCGTGGCGATCGGCACGGCGCGGATGGCAGGCCTCTCGCTGCTCGGCTCGGAGCTGGAGGTCGGTGTCGACTTCTCGAGGAGCAGGGTGCTCGCGCGCGCGCTGGCCGACGCGGAGCGCCCTGCCGTCCTCCTCTTTCCTGGCCCGGGCGCCCGCGATCTCGAGCACGATCCGCCGCGCGGACCGGTGCGCCTCGTCGTCATCGACGGGACCTGGCCGCAGGCCAAGAAGATCGTGCGCACGAACCCCGCGCTCGAGGCGCTGCCCCGCTACACGTTCACGCCGCGGACCCCGAGCGCCTACACGATCCGCCGCGAGCCCGAGGAAGGCTTCGTCTCGACGATCGAGTCGCTCGCGCTCGTGCTCTCGCTGCTCGAGGACGATCCGAGCTTCGCCGACACGCTCGTCGCGCCCTTTCACGCGATGGTGGCCCAGCAGGTGCGCTACGCCGAGTCGGTGCGGGCGCCGCGGCACCGGCAACGAACGCGCCGCGCTCCCTCGGCGCCGACGTTCGTGCGCGAGCGGTGGGGCGAGCTCGTGTGCCTCGTGGCCGAGACGAACGCGTGGCCCGTCGGGAGCCCGCAGCGCGCCGCGGGAGAGCCGGGCGAGCTCGTGCACCTCGTCGCGCTCCGCCCCTCGACCGGTGCATGGCTCGACGTGATCTCGCCACCGCCCGCGCTCGCCCCTTGGACCGCCAAGCACCTCGGTCTCGACCCCGCGCTGCTCACCGGAGCGCCCGTCGAGCTCGCAGCCGCATGGCGGGCGTTCGCGCGACCGAGCGACCTGCTCGTCGCCTGGGGCACCCACTCGCTCGCAGCGCTGGACCGGGCCGGGCTGCCGCGCTGTGCAGCGGCGATCGACCTGCGCGAGGCCCTGCGGACGGTGCACCGACGCAAGCTCGGGGCGATCGAGGACCTCCACGCCCGCACGATCGGGGTCGAGGTACAGGGCGCGCGGGGCCGAGCGGGACGGCGCGCGGCGATGATGGCGGATCTGCTGCAGGCGCTGCGCCGCAGGGATGCGGGCAGCACCCCCTGAGCCTCCGCGCAGCGTCTCCGGGCTCAGGCCGCCGCGACCGGCAGCGCCTAGTTCGGGCGGCGCGCGACGAGGATCACGTTGTCGAGGCCTGCCTCCGCCGTCATCTTCGGTCGCACGCGGGCGACCTCGACGAAGCCCTGCTCGGCGAGCAAACGCGTGATCGCCTCGAGCCGTCCTCCCCGCTCGTGGGCCTCGACGACGACCTGCTGGATCGCCGGCCAGAGCGCCCCGGCCCCGAGGAGCACGTCGAGCTCCGCCCCTTCGACGTCGACCTTCAGCAGATCGACGCGCGTCACCCCGGCGCGCCGGGCCCAGCGCTCGAGGCTCTCGGTGCGGCAGGGCAGCACCCGCAGGCCCGAGGCGCGGTCGGCGAGGCCGACGAACCATGGGTTGTCGGCACGGACCACGCGCCCGACGAACGCGTCCACGAGCCGCACGAGGACGCGCCCGAGCGCGGGAATGCGCGCGAGGCCCCGAGCGACTTCGGCAGCGCGGGCGTGGAAGTACGTGACGTACTCGGCGTGCTTGTCCTCGAGGTGGTAGGTGCTGTTCGTCGGGATGCGGGCGAAGAAGTAGAAGGGACGCTCGCGCCCGGCGTGCGCGGGGCTGGTCAGCGCGACGCGCGCGAGTCGGAGGCGAGCGCGACGCAGCCAGCGATGCGCTTGGCCGTTGCGCTCGAGCGCGGCGAAGGTATCCGGCGCCGGCTCGAAGCAGTGCAGCGTGACCTCGCCCGAAGTGCGCTCGGCCACGCGGGCCGCGAACGCGCCGACGTTCGCCCCCACATCCACG
>Ga0209972_10003342_pt1 | contig 12599 bp, 10 predicted proteins | sample NOAtaG_7_FD_187302 | JGI IMG/M metagenome (GOLD analysis project Ga0209972, IMG submission 187302) | Freshwater lake microbial communities from Lake Erie, under a cyanobacterial bloom - NOAA_Erie_Diel1S_2200h metaG (SPAdes) (version 2) | ecosystem: Environmental > Aquatic > Freshwater > Lake ...
CCGCGAGCTGGTGGTGCCCTGATCCAGCGCCATGACGTAGCGACTCACGCCCTCGATCTCCTTGCAATGCAGAACCTTCCAGAGGGACTATAGACGGCCGCTGCAAGCCACGGCAGACTGGCTCCACAACACAAGACATCGAAGGAGACGCCATGCTGCGCTGGTCTGCGCGGGTTCTGACCTGTCTGCGTGCCGCCCTGTCCGTTGCCGTGCTCACGGCGCTGGGCACAGCGCCCCCCCTGCCCGCGCAGGCACAGGCACCGGCCTACCCCAACAAGCCGGTGCGGATCGTGGTGCCCTTCCCGGCCGGCGGCACCACCGACATCGTGGCGCGCCTGCTGGCCGTCGAACTGCAAAAGGCCTGGGGCCAGCCGGTCGTGGTGGAGAACCGTGCAGGCGCCGGCGGCAACATCGGCGCCGAGGCGGCGGCCAAGTCGCCAGCCGATGGCTACACGCTGCTGATGGCCACGGTCGGCACGCATGCGATCAACCTGCCGCTGTTCGAGCAGAACCGGCAGAAGCTGCCGTATCACCCGCTCAACGACTTCGTGGCCATCAGCAACGTGGCAGCCGTGCCCAACGTGATGATCGTGCCGGCCAGCCTGCCGGTGACCACGGCGGCCGAGTTCATCGCCTACGCCAAGGCGCGGCCGGGGCAGCTCAACATGGCCTCCAGCGGCAATGGCACCTCGATCCACCTGACCGGCGAGCTGTTCAAGTCCCTGACCGGCACCTTCATGGTCCACCTGCCCTATCGCGGCTCGGCGCCGGCGCTGACCGATCTCATGGCCGGCAATACGCAGGTCATGTTCGACAACCTGCCCTCGGCGCTGCCGCACATCCGCAGCGGGCGGCTGAAGGCGCTGGCGGTCACTTCGCGCGACCGCTCGCCGGCGCTGCCCAGCGTGCCGACCCTGGAAGAGGCGGCCGGGCTGAAGGGCTTCGAGGCGACCGCCTGGTTCGGGCTGCTGGCGCCGGCCAGTACGCCGCGCGAGGTGGTAGCCCGGGTGCAGACCGACGTAGGCCGTATCCTGGCCACGCCCGAGATGCGCGAGCGCTTTGCCGCGCAAGGCGCGCTGCCGGTGCCCAACACCTCGGAGCAGTTCACCGCCTTCATCCGTAGCGAAATCGACAAGTGGGCGCGCGTGGTCAAGTTCTCCGGCGCGCGCGTCGACTGATGCGGCCCGAACCGAAGCGCCGCGCCGTGGTGCTGGCACTGGGCAGCCTGCTGGCGTCCGGTCATGCCGGCAGCGCGCAGGCGCAGGCCGCCAGCGGCGACGAGCGCGTGGTGGCGCGCCTGTTCGGCCGCGATGTCACGGCCGGCCAGTTGCAGTGGACCCGCAGCCTGAGCGTGGACGAGGCGGCCCACCGCCTGCGCGCCTTGGCCATCGGTGCCGCGCTGGAGCGCTACGTACGCGATAACAAGCTGGCGGCCACCGCCGAGGACATTGCCGCCTTCTCCCGCTGGGATGCCACCTTCCGCCGTTACGCGCGCAGCGAGTTGCAGGCAGCACTGCAGCGCATCGAAGGCCAGTTGCAGGACAAGGCGCTGCCGGCGGCTCGCCGCAAGGAACTCGACGAGCAGCGGCGCGCGCTGCAGACCTACGGCGCACTGCAGGAGGCGCGCAGCGCCCGCCCCCTGGGACCGGGCGAGGAGGAGCGCGCGCTGCGCTCCTGGATCGAGGGCCACAAGCTGCGGCGCGCGCTGTACGAGCAGTACGGCGGGCGCGTGGTGGAAGGGCGGATCGGCCAGGATCCGGTCGGCGCCATGGAGACGCTGTTGCGCGAGCATGAGAAAGTCGGGCGCCTGCGCTTTGTGGACGCGCAACTGGCAGAGCCGTTCTGGCGCGCCTTCCGCAACGATGCGCGGCCCGCAGTCCCCGCCGGGCAGGTGGACTTCAGCTACTACTGGCTGCGGCCGGCGCCGCAGCTCTTCAATTGAGACCACAGCGCCAGGCCGATCCCCGGTTGAATGACCGCGCGCGCCGGTAGTCCAGTGAGCCCTCCGATGAGCCGTCCCAAAAGCCGTCCGATGAGCGCCGGCGTCGATCCGTTTGCGCGTGATCATCTGCCGCCCGACAGCGAATGGCCGGTGTTCCACTTCGATCGCCCCGAGTACCGGTACCCGGAGCGCCTGAATGCGGCCGCCGCCCTGCTCGATGCCGCCCTGGCGCGCGGCTGGGGCGAGCGCATCGCCCTGCGCACCGCGGGCAGCGCGGGCGCGATTCATTGCACCTACGCGCAACTGGCGGCGCAGGTGAACCGCATCGCCGGCGTGCTGGTCGACGACCTCAAGCTGGTGCCGGGCAACCGCGTGCTGTTGCGCGGCCCCAATTCGCCGATGCTGGCCGCCGCCTTCCTCGCCGTGGTCAAGGCCGGCCTCATCGCCGTGCCGACCATGCCGCTCTTGCGCGCGCGCGAACTGAAGCAGATCATCGACAAGGCGCAGGTGCAGGCGGCCCTGTGCGATGCGCGACTGCTCGCCGACCTGGAGCCGTGCCGGACGGCGGGCAGCGAGCATCACTGCGCCTCGCTCGCGCAGGTGCTGTGCTACCACGCCGACGGCGCCGACAGCCTGGAGGCGCTTGCCGCCGCGCGCAGCGCGCGCTTTGCCGCCTGCGACACCGGCCGCGACGACGTGGCGCTGATCGCCTTCACCTCCGGCACCACCGGACAGCCCAAGGGCACGATGCACTTCCACCGCGACCTGCTGGTGATGTCGGACGCCTTCCCGCTGCACGTGCTCAGGCCGCAGGCCGACGACATCTTCATCGGCACGCCGCCGCTGGCCTTCACCTTCGGGCTTGGCGGCCTGCTCACCATGCCGCTGCGCTGCGGTGCCTCGGTGGTGCTGGCCGAGCGCTACACGCCGGAGACGCTGCTGGCGACGATCGCGCAGGCCGGCGCCACGGTGCTGTTCACCGCGCCGACGATGTACCGCCAGCTCGCGCTGCTGCTGCAGGGCGGCGCCGCGCCGGTGCCGCGGCTTGCGCGCTGCGTGTCGGCCGGCGAGGCGCTGCCCGATGCCACGCGCGAGCTGTGGCGCAGCGTCACGGGGCTGGAGCTGATCGATGGCATCGGCGCCACCGAGATGATCCACATCTTCATCGCCGCCGCCGGGGCCGACGTGCGGCGCGGCGCCATCGGCAAGGTGGTGCCGGGCTATCGCGCGCAGGTGGTCGACGACGAACTGCGGCCGCTGCCGCCGGGCGCGGTGGGCCGGCTGGCGGTGCAGGGCCCCAGCGGCTGCCGCTATCTGGCCGACCCGCGCCAGCGCAACTACGTGCGCCACGGCTGGAACCTGACGGGCGACAGCTTCACGATGGACGCCGACGGCTACTTTTACTACCAGGCGCGCTCGGACGACATGATCGTCTCGGCCGGCTACAACATCGCCGGGCCCGAGGTCGAGGCCACCCTGCTGCTGCACCCGGCGGTGGCCGAGTGCGGCGTGGTCGGCGCCCCCGACGCCGAGCGCGGGCAGCGGGTGGCCGCCTACGTGGTGCCGAAGCCGGGCGCACTGGACGCGCAGGGCGGCGCTGCGGCCCTGCGGCGTGCGCTGCAGGACTTCGTCAAGGCCGAGATCGCGCCCTACAAGTACCCGCGCTCGATCGAGTTCGTCGAGCGCCTGCCCCGTACCGAGACCGGCAAGCTGCAGCGCTTCGTGCTGCGCGAGATGGCGCGCGGCCAGGGGCCGTCGTGAGTCCGCCGCGCAAGTCCGCGGCACGCCCACCCGGCAGCCGGCCCGGCGCACCCCGAGGGGCATCTGGCGCGGCGCCGCGCGGGCCGGCACGGCCCGCGCCGCGGCAGGCCGCGCGCCAGACGCCGGCCACTGCGGCCGGCCGCGTGGCGCCCGCCGCTGCGACAGCCGACCTCGACGGTGCCTTTCGGGCCGCACGCGCCGTGCTCGAACGGCATCTGCACAGTCTGCAGGTGCTGTTCAACACGCCGGAGAACTACACGCTCGCCTCGCGCCGGCGTGAGCCCCAGGGCCTGCCGCAGGCCTTCGGCGCGGTACTGCGCCGCAAGAGCCATGTGACGGTGGAGCTGCCGCCCCTGGCGCGCTTGCCCGAACTGACACGCGCACTGCCGGCCGAGCTCAAGGCCTGCCAGCAGGGCAAGAGCAGCTTCACGCTGACCGCGCCCGACGCCTTGGTGCTGGCACAGCTCGACCAGCTCGCCCGCGCTGTCCTGCTGCGGCTGCGTCAGGACGGGCAGGCCTGAACCGCATCGTTCATCAGGGACGCGGGGATTGCGCGGATGCCCCCGCCTGCGCGGGGCAGGCTCCGCGCGAGCCAGGTTGCGCGAGTCGGGGCGCAGCCGCTGCCCGCCGGCATCGGCGAACGCAGGAGCAAGATGGCCGCGCGGGCGCCGCGCAAACCCGCTCAGCCCGGACGGACGCAAGCGACCTTGGCCGATTGCGGGCTGTCGTCGCATCTTCCAGAGCCAGATCGTGGGTAGCACGGAGGCGACCGGCTGAAACTTCCGCGCCAACCATCCCAGTCAGACCGATGCGACGCGGGCCGCCAGAACCAAGGTCGGGCGCCAGGCGGCGCGCACGACTCGCCGGCCGCAGCGGAGGCGCGCGGCGCAGCACCGCCCTCCCAATCGCGATTGAGTTGCATCAAGCGCGGCGGCCCGGCTGCTGGCAAGGTAGCGGCACTTCGGGCGCGCGCGAGATGATGGTCGAAGCACCGCTCGCGGCGTAGCCCCCTGGCCCTGTCATCATCAGGCCCGTTCGCCTTCCACCCAACCGACGCCCAGCCGCATGAACACTGCCGTGCCTGCCGCGCCGCCGCCACGCACACGGCGCATCCTTATCTGGGGCGCGCTCGGCGCTGTCGCGCTCGCCGTGGCAGCCGGAGCCTGGGCCTGGTGGGCGGACCGCGCCACGCCCTCCGGTCTGCTGCAGATCAACGGCCGCATCGAGGGCGATCAGATTGCCGTCGCGCCGAAGGCCGCCGGCCGCATTGCCGAGTTGCTGGTGCGCGAAGGCGACGAGGTCAAGGCCGGCCAGTTGCTGGCGCGGCTGACCGACGAGGCGGTCGATGCACGCCAGGCGCAGGCGCTGGCCGGTGCCGCGGCGCAGCGGGCACAGGCGCTGGCACTGGAGACGTCGGCCGCCCTGCTGCAGTCCGAAACCGCCGTGCAGTTGGCCTCCGCCCAGGCCGGACTGGCGGCAGCGCGCGCCGACCTGGGCCGCACGCAGGCGGCCGCGCTGCAGGAGGAGCGCGACCTCGAACGCATGCGCGACCTGGCCGCCAGGGGATTCGTCGGCCCGCAGGCGGTCGAGCGCAGTGAGCTGACGCTGCGCAGTTCACGCGAGCAGCAGGCTGCTGCCCAGGCTGCGGTGGCGCGCGCGGAACAGGCGCTGCGCGATGCCGAACTCGGGCCGCAGCGCGTGCGCGCGCGGCTTGCCGAGGCGTCGTCCATGCGGGCCCAGGCAACAGCAGCCGAGGCGCGGGTGCGCGAGGCCGCCACTCAGATCGCCGACCTCACCGTCAGCGCGCCGCTGACGGCCCGGGTTTCCAACCGCTACGCCAACGCGGGCGAAGTGATCGCCGCCGGCACCCCGATCTTCGGTCTGACCGACCTGGCAAACGTCTACCTGAAGGGCTATGTGCCCGAGCCGATGATCGGCCGCATCCGCCTCGGACAAGCGGCGCAGATCTGGACCGACGCCTGGCCCGAGGCGCCATTCGAAGCGCGCGTCGGCTACATCGCCGCGCGTGCCCAGTTCACGCCGAAGGAAGTGCAGACGCGCGACGAGCGCACCAAGCTCGTCTACGAGGTGCGGCTGTATCCGCTGGCCGATCCGGGCGGCAAGCTGCTGCCCGGCCAGCCCGCCGACGGCATGATCCGCCACGACGAGACCGCCGCGTGGCAACGGCCGCGGCACTGAGCCGCCTCGACCGGCCGGCAGCCGCTGCCGGCGCACCCACGGCATCAGCCCGCCGCGCGCGCCGGGCGCACGGGTTCGGCTGCTGTGCCGGTGTCGCCGTCGCGGGGCCGGCCGCGAGGATCCCGACCGGCCGCCCCACGGACGAAGCCCTGGCGCGCGGCGCGAAGGGGGTCTGGTGAGCGCGAACGCAGCGCCCGTGGTGGCGCTGGCCGGCATCGGCAAGCGCTACCGCCGCACCGTTGCGGTGGCTGAGGTCTCGCTCACGGTGGAGCGCGGGCAACTGTATGGGCTGATCGGCGCCGACGGGGCCGGCAAGAGCAGCCTGATGAAGACCGTGGCCGGGGTGCTTGCGCACGACCGCGGCACGGTCGACGTGTTGGGCGTGCGCATCGATTCGGAACGTGCCGCCGAACGCGTCAAGGGGCGGCTGGGCTTCATGCCGCAGGGGCTGGGCCTGAACCTCTACCCCGAGCTGTCGGTCGAGGAGAACATCGACTTCTTTGCGCGGCTGCGCCAGGTGCCGGCGACAGAGCTCGCGCCGCGCAAGGAGCAGTTGCTGGCGATGACGCGGCTGGCGGCATTCCGCACCCGCGCCGCGAAGAACCTGTCCGGCGGCATGAAGCAGAAACTCGGGCTCGTGTGCACGCTGATCCACGCACCCGAGCTGATCGTGCTGGACGAGCCCACCACCGGGGTGGACCCGGTGTCGCGCCGCGACTTCTGGGCCATCCTGGCGCAGTTGATCGACAGCCAGCGGCTGACTGCGCTGGTGTCCACTGCGTATCTGGACGAGGCAAGCCGCTTCGACCGTCTGGCGCTGCTGCATGCCGGGAGGCTGCTGGCTGAGGGCGAGCCCACCGCGCTGGTGGCAACCGCCGGCCTGCGCGTGGTGCAGGTGCAGGCCGCGCCGGCGGCGCTGGCGCGACTGGCGGCGCACTTTGCACAGAGCGACCCGACCGCCGGCACCGCGCGCCTGGTCGTGGCCGCCGGCGACGACGACTCGGCCGCCGCGGCGGTGCGCGCCGCGCTCGGCGCGGGCGATCAGAGCGCAACGCAGATGGCGATCGCGCCGCCCGACCTGGAAGACCTGTTCGTCGCCCGGCTGCTGGCACTCGAAGAGCGCACCGGCGCACAGCCCGCGTCCGCCGCCACGGCGGGCCTCGGTGGCGACGGCAACGGCCACGGCGGCGGCGGCAGGCCGGCGGACGACGCGGCCGCGGTCGAAGCCGCCAACGATGACGGCGCCCTGCAGGCGATCGACGCGCAGGGCCTGACCCGTGACTTCGGCGCGTTCCGCGCGGTCGACGGCGCCAGCTTCGTGGTGCGCTACGGCGAGATCTTCGGCCTGCTCGGTGCCAATGGCGCGGGCAAGACCACCGCGATCAAGATGCTGACCGGCATCCTGCCGCCTTCGGCCGGGGTGGGTCGGGTGGCCGGTGCCGACATGCGCCGCGCCGGGCGGGCCATCAAGGAGCGCATCGGCTACATGTCGCAGGCGTTCTCGCTGTACACGGATCTCACCGTGATGGAGAACCTGCTGCTGTTTGCCGGCGTGTACGGGCTGACGCGCGAGCACGCACGCCGCCGCGCGCAGTGGGCCGTCGCGCTCGGCGACCTTCATGGCCATGAGCGCGAGCCCGCCGGCCGCCTGCCGATGGGCCTGCGCCAGCGGCTGGCGCTGGGTTGTGCGCTGCTGCACCGGCCGCGCGTGCTGTTTCTCGACGAGCCGACCTCGGGCGTGGATCCGATCGGCCGCCGCCGCTTCTGGGACATGCTGCGCCGGCTGGCGCGCGAGCAGGGCGTGGCGATCCTGCTCACCACCCACTACATGGCGGAGGCCGACCTGTGCGACCGCATCGCGCTGATGTTCGCCGGTCGGGTGGTCGCCGATGCCACGCCGGCGCAACTGAAGGCCGAGCTGGCCGCCGAGCGCGGGCAACTGCTCGAGGTGAGCGCCGAGCCCCCGCTGGCCGCGCTGGCCGCGCTGCGCGCGGGCGGCTTTGCCGAAGCGGTGCTGCACGGTCGGCGCTTGCACGTGCTGGCGCATGACGCGGCGGCAGCGGGTGCGCGCATCGGCGCGCTGCTCGCCGCCGCGGGCCTGGCTGCACCGCGTATCGCGACGCAGGCGCTGACGATGGAAGACGTGTTCATCCACCGCGTGCTGGCCCTCGAAGCCGCGGCGCGACCGCGGGCTGCGGCATGAACTTCTCCCGCGTGCTGGCGCTGGCGGGCAAGGAAGCGCGCGAAGTGCGGCGCGACCGGCTCTATCTGCTGCTGGCCTTCGCGCTGCCGCTGATCTTGCTGGTGGTGTTTGCCTACGGCATGACCACCGACGTCGAAGGCGTCGGCCTGGTAGTGATCGACGAGGACGCCACGGCGGCCAGCCGCCGCTATGCGGACCGCTTCCAGTCGACCCGTCACTTTGTACCCGCCGGTGTCGATGCCGCCGCCGCGCGCGGCGAAACCGCGCTGATCGACGGCCGCGCCCGCGTGATTCTGTGGATCGGCCCGCACTTCGAGCGCGATCTGAACGCCGGCCGCACGGTGGACGTGCTGGCACAGATCGATGGCGCCTTCACCACCGCAGCGCGCACCATCCACGGCTATCTCGAAGCGATCAACGCGCAGGCCAACGCCGAACTGCGCGCCGAAGTACTGGCCGCGCGCCGCGGCGCGCGCTCCCCCGCCACCGCCCAACTCGTCGAGCCGGTACGGCTGCAGACGCGCTTCCTGTACAACCCCGAACTGCGCAGCGTGGTCACCGTGGCACCGTCGCTGCTGATGCTGGTGCTGTTGCTGGTGCCGCCACTGCTGATCGCGGTGAGCGTCGTGCGCGAGAAGGAAAGCGGCGCCATATTCAACATCGCCAGTTCGACCGTGACGCGGCTCGAGTTCCTGCTCGGCAAGCTGATCCCGGTGGTGGCTATCGGCGTAGCCAACGGGCTGCTGCTGTGGCTGGTCGTGATCCTGTGGTTCGGCGTGCCGTTTCGCGGCAGCGTGCCGCAGTTCGCGCTGGCCATCGTGCTCTACGTGCTGGCCACCGCCAGTCTCGGGCTGCTGGTGTCGGCCGCCGTGCGCACCCAGCAGGCAGCCATCATCATCACCACGATCGCTGCGGTGATCGTCGCGATCCAGTTCGCCGGCATGTTCGCGCCGCTCGAGACGGCGAGCCCCTTCAACCGCGCGCTGGCGCGCCTGTTCCCGGCAGCCGACTTTCTGGCGATCGTCCGCGGCATGTACCTGCGCGGCGCCGGCATCGACGTGTTCTGGCCCGAGCTGCTGGCGCTGGCCGTCTACGCCGTGCTGGTTCTGGCGCTGGCCTACGCGCTGTATCACAAGCGTACGGCTGCATGAGCCAGCTCGCCGGTCGTGCGCGCGGCGCGGGCCGCTGGCTGCGGCAGGTGGCCGCGCTGGTGGTCAAGGAGTGGCGGCAGTTGCTGCGCGACACCGCGCTGGCCGGCTTCGTCGTGTTCATCTTCACCGTCGACATCCTGATTGCCGCCGGCGCACCGGCGCTCGACCTGCAGGCCGCGCCGATCGGACTGATCGACCGCGACGCCAGCACCGCCTCGCGCGAGCTGGCCGGGCGCCTGCGGGCGCCGTACTTCGACGTGCGCGCCGTCGCCGACGACGAGCAGCAGGTGGCGCGCGCACTCGAACGCGGCCAGCTGCGTGCCGTGCTCATCGTGCCGCACGGCTTCGAGCGCGCCCTGGTGCGCGGCGAGACGGCGCAGGTACAGCTCGTGGTCGAGGCGGCCGACTCCAACCTCGGTTACCTGGTGGCCAGCTACACCGAGCGCATCCTGGCGCCGCTGGCAGCCGAGTTCGCGTCGCCGGGGGCCACCGCCGAGGCGCTGCCCGAGGTGCGGCTGCAGACGCGCTTCCGCTTCAACCCGGCGCTGACCGAGGCCTGGTACTCGACGATCTCGGAACTGCTGACGATGCTGACGGTGGCCTCGATCCTGCTGCCCGCAGCCGCGCTGGTGCGCGAGAAGGAGCGCGGCACCATCGAGCAGTTGCTGGTGTCCCCGTTGTCGCCGCTGCAGATCGTGCTGGCCAAGGTGCTGGCGATGGCCGGCGTGGTGCTCATCGGCTCGCTGGTGGCCGTGGGACTGGTGATGCGCGTCCTGCTCGGCGTACCGATTGCCGGCAGCGCGCCACTGTTCTTCGCCCTGGTGGCGCTTTATGCGATGACCGCCTCGGGACTGGGCATCGTGGCGGCCACTTACGCGCGCAGCTCCGGCCAGGTCGGGCTGATCGTGCTGCTGCTGGTGATGCCGATCATCATGCTCTCGGGCACCTGGAACCTGCGCGAGAGCATGCCGGGCTGGCTGCAGGCGGCCATCTACCTCTCGCCGCTGCGCTATATGGTCGATATCGCCTACGGCGTTCTGCTCAAGGGAGCCGGCCTAGCCGCCGTGGCCAAGCCGGCGGCCCTCATGGTGCTGCTGGGGCTGGCGTTTCTCGCACTGGGAACGGCGCGGTTCCGGCGGCAATTCAGGTAGCGGCGCGCACGGCGGACCGTGTGCCAGTGCTGCACCGGCTGCTCTCCAACCCTTGGCCGAATCTTGCAGTCGACCGAGAGCCGCTGGCGGCCACCCATGTCGAGGCGCCGTGCCCGCAGGATGCCGCTCAGGTCGTCAGCGCCGACCCACGACGCCGCGTGGCCGACCCTGGCCACCGCGGAGACGATCCTGGCGGTGATGCAGTTCAGCCAGGCGGAGTTCAGCCCGGCGCTCGTGCGCCCGGCGCAGTGCGCGGTCCGGCATGTCGGCACCGACCCATCGACGACACAGACGCACGTCGCGCGGCAAGACCGGGTGTCAAGTGAATCCCGGCGGTTTTCTCACGCTTTTCTCGCGCCCCGTAGCCGGTCATCCGTTCTACCGTCCGAGACGTTGGGCGGTCAGGCGGACAGGCGAACACGCGGCGAGGCGGCCATGTTCATGCGAGTGCGGCAGCGGGGCGACGAGATCCACATCGAGCTGACCGGCGTGGCCGGCCGGCATGCGCACATCCTGCAGGCGGTTTCGGCCTGCCGCGAAAGCACGCACGGCCCGTTTGACGCCGATGCGCCCTGGCATGAAATCTCGGTGCGGTCACAGTCGGATGCCATGCGCATCTGCATGCGCCCACGTGACGGCCGGTGCTACGAGCCTGCTACCGTGTACGAGTCGCTGCGCCAGGCCTTGTTTTCCGCGCCACGCAGCGCCGCGACCGCCTGAGCGCCCGACCCGGCGCCCCAGTGCCGGACCCGGCCCCCATACTGGCGGCCATGACTGCCGATGACCTGATCGCGCGCTTCGACCTGCAGCCCCACCCCGAAGGCGGCTGGTACCGGCGCCTGCACACCTCCGGTCTGGCGATGCCGGTCGACGGGCGCAGCCGCCCCGCCATCACTGCCATCGTGTACCTGCTGCGCGCCGGCGAACTGAGCCGCTGGCACCGCATCTTCTCCGACGAGCTGTGGCACTTCTATGGCGGTGCACCGTTGCAGTTGCGGGTGGCTGATGCGCAACTGCGCGAGGTCCGGGAGTTGCGCCTGGGACCGGTGAGCGAGCACGGCGCCGCACCGATGCACGCCGTGCCCGCCGGCTACTGGCAGGCCGCACGGTCCAGCGCTGCAGCCAACGGCTACAGCCTCATGGGTTGCACTGTGGCACCGGGTTTCGATTTTTCCGACTTCCGGCTGCTGGCCGACGATCCGGCCGCCAGCATGCAGTTGCGCGCGGCCTGGCCGCACCAGGCCGACTGGCTATAGCCCGGATGTTTCACCAGGTCGCCCCCGTGCATCCACGATCTGTCTCTGGAAGCCGCGGCGGTCGCCTGCACTTGGCCCAAGCCACTTTGGACGGCCGGGGCTACGCGGGTTTGCGCGGCGCCCGGGCGGCCACATTGCGCTCAAGCGTTCGCCGATGCCTGCGGGCATCGGCTGCGCCCGTCTCGCGCAATCTGGCTCGCGCGCGCATCCGCGCAAATCCCGCGTCCCTGATGAAACATCCGGGCTGGCCGCCGTCTCGCCTTCTTCTTGCGCCGCCCGGGTTCGAGCCGCAGGGGACGCTGCGCGAGCGCCGGGCCCTAGAAGCGATAGCCCACACCGAGCGCGAGCACCGGCTGGACCTTGAAGTCAGTGCCGGCGGCGCCGAGCTGCGCTTCGTCGGCGCGCGCGTCGGCCTGCAGCGGGTCGCACAGCCGGGTCGTCAGGCTTGCGGTACAGGTGACGCTGCGTACGCCGGGCGGGCTCAGGAACACCGCGCCCAGCTCGGCATTGAAGAACAGGCCGGCACCAGCGCCGCTGCCGACGGCCGAAGTCCAGCCGAGCCCGAGGTAGGGCACGGTGCGCTCGAGGCGAACCTTGCTGTCCCAACCGCTGGCCGCGCTTGCCAGATGCTGCACGCCATCGAGGCGGTAAGTGCCGCCGTCGGCGCGACCGGCCAGGTCGAACCGGCGGTCACTCCTCACCAGAGCGCCGCCGATGAGCACCCTCCCGCCGAAGGGATGCAGGTCGGCCGTCAGCCACGACGCGCCGAACCTCGGCTGGCCATGGCTGCCGCTGCCGGTCATGGCGTCATCGTCCGACCGCCAACGCCCGTCGAGGCGCGCGCGTGCGCCCAGCACCGGCAGCAAGCCGTAGGTGAGCTCGGCGGCTGCGCTTGAGCCGCCGACCTTCATCCCCGCTGCAAGCTGCGCCTGCGCG
>Ga0209972_10003344_pt1 | contig 12597 bp, 34 predicted proteins | sample NOAtaG_7_FD_187302 | JGI IMG/M metagenome (GOLD analysis project Ga0209972, IMG submission 187302) | Freshwater lake microbial communities from Lake Erie, under a cyanobacterial bloom - NOAA_Erie_Diel1S_2200h metaG (SPAdes) (version 2) | ecosystem: Environmental > Aquatic > Freshwater > Lake ...
AAAGTTTATTTGAAAATTCTGTAAAATCAATATTATAATACTCTAAAGTTTCCCAATCAAATACTTTAACTTCTTCCTGCCAAGGAAAAGAGCCAGGATTTTTTACGTCGTTTGCTCTTTCATAAAGGAAATTATATAAATCAAGCCATGTCATTTTATTTACCTCGCTCGTCTGTTTGCTCTATTAAGAATACGAATAGTCTCTTTTGCATTTGCTGGAACCATCACAAGTTGTGGGGCTGTTTTGTGAGCGAAGTCATTATACCCCACAGCATGACTCTCCACACTACATTCTTTACAAATAATCTTCCTACCAGTTTCCACAAGAAACTCGTAACGATCCATACCAACATCTGTTTTGCAATAAATACAATTCATGTTGCCTCCTTGAGCGGAATTATACCATGCTCATCGGCATTGTCAACTCGCTCGCTTGAATAGTATTATTAAAACTGTCAGAAAAATTCCCATCATCCGTGCTATAATAAATATCGTTCAATCCAACAGCACTAAGAAGTTTAGAACAATTTTCACAAGGCTTACTACCAAGAATCAATCCTTTTCTGTTAATTCTAAGAACACATATTGTCCAATTAGGATCAATGGTATTATAGCGATCAAGTAGTTGAGAAATAAGATGACTTTCAGCATGGAAAAATGGGTGTTCCTTATATTTGGGCAGATTAAAATTTTCTCCGATGCGATAAGCACCAGTGTGGGTTTTTAGAGTGTTATTTTGAGCGAAACCAATCATTTTGGTTCCATCAAAAGCACCACAATAATGCCAACAACGAATTTCTCTACAAGGACTCCAATTCTGATACGCTTTGCGAATCGTTTTCGTTATGATTTTCATTTGTGGTGTTCTCCGTTTGTTCACCATACAGTCTATCATACTCCTTGTATCGGTCAACTAGTGGAGGCATCCTTATTTTTTTGGTTCCCTTCTTTTTGGAGTTTCTTCCATTATTTATTCCTTATTTTGACGCTAATAGATAAAGTCCTACATTAGCAAAAGAATATCCAGCATATTATGCTATTCCCAGTCCTACATTTCCTTTATAGAATTGTTCTATACTAACATATGCGTATACACAACCAGTAAAAGCAATAAGCCACGAACTCATACTCCTACTCCTTTAGTAATTTCTTCATATTTTGCAATAGCTAAATCTTTGGCTTTAAGTTCCATGTCGGTATCAAACTTCAACCTGTAATGGTCGAATATTGCTTCTGCATAGTCGGCGTGCGCCCTGGGATTATTTCCTTGTCTACTTTCGCTATAATGAAATAGCGGCTTATATCCATGCCAAGTGTCGTGACAAGCCTTAATGGCTGTTTCTTCATCTAGCATATCAGGGTGACATTTGTGATGAAGATAGTCGAAAGTAATCGGAATATTAGTTTGTGCATGGAAGTAGGTTATTAGTTCACGAACACTCCAGCAGTTTAATTTGTCATCATTTTCTATCACAAGACGCGATTTGCAATTGTCGTCAAGTTTATCAAAATTACTCTTAAACCTATCTATGATTTCAGAATATGTACCATTTTTATTATGGATGTGCATATTCATCGGATTGTTATAATTGGCTTCAAGACCGATTCTATCAAAAAAACTACTGTAGAAATTAAGTTCGGTAATTGTTTTTTCAACAGCCTTTTGATTGGTTGATGCAAGTACGTTAAATTCGCTAGGGTGTGCAGAAATACGAACCCCAGTACGAGAAATTGTTTCTTGAATATTATCAAACTCATCCTGAATAGTGTCATAATTTGGCAAATCTTCTAGATTTACATTGGCTTCATCGTAAGTAATCAATGGAAAAAGGTCGCTACTAACACGATAAACATAATTATTTTCTGCACAAAACTTTATGGTTTTATCTGTAACCATAAGATTGTTTTGGATTCTACTACCAAGAATTTCTAGTGCTTCTTCTCGCGGCAAACTAGAGAAACGCTTATAGGTCATAGTTTGAAAACTAAAACCTTGTTCTTTGAGTTTGAGGCTAATACAGCAAAGGCCAAGTCTATTCATAGAGTCTCCTTGAGATTCATCATACCGTAGCATCGGCCAAAGTCAAGACTCAACTTGAAAGATTTCTTCAACGCTATAGATTTTAATTAAAGTATAATGAGGAGGTAGATGATAATGTTCAAATTTAGATTTAGCACCCTCTGCTGATACGCTATATACTTCTCTATTTAAAAGAATAGTTTGTTTATGAATATCGCGGGTTTCATATACCTGTGCGGTTATATTAAAGGTTTTCATAACTCAAAAGCCTCTATGGTATATCTAAAAGGATTACCTTCAATATTTTTTACTAAATCTAGCATTTTTTGTGCTATTTCTCTAATTTCTAGTTGAGCATTAGGTTTGTTTCGTAAAGATTGAAAATGATAAAAACTTCTCCAGTTGAAACTTACATCTGCTGTAATTTGTGTATTATACCCACGAAAAAATCTAGCGCTTTCTTTTGCTCTTTTCCTTTCAACACCATGATTATTCACAAGATCATTTAAACATTCGTGATATTTTTTCATTCCTTCTTCTGTATAGGATCTTAATTGCTCTTGCCATACTTTAGGCCAATCCTCTGGAATTAAATATTGATCTTCTTTTATTTCTTTATATCTAGCAGATTCTCCGTTTACGCTGACTCCTATACGATGTTTAATAATATGTATATGAGAAGCAATATCAGTTGTAACTAAAAAATGTAAATACGATTTTTCAAATGGAGTATGATGACCCTCATCTGCTAGCATTTTTAATAGTTTAGGAATACGATTTATTTTATCTTCTGATAAATCTCTAGATGTACTTGTCCATGCTGAACAACTAATAATTTCATCATTTCCATAATACCCTAATAGTTCTACTTTATTCATTAAAACTCCTCCTCCTCTACAGATAAATCATAAGGCTTAACTCTTTGCCAAACTTTTGAAATATTTTCTATAGTATCTTCTCCATATCCAACACCGTATAATTCTTGAAAAGACGGAGAACACCACAAATGAGTTTTTTTTATCTCAACAATGTCTAGTTCGCCTTTATAATTTATTATCCAGTAAAATCCAGGTTCTGTTGGCAAACCTTCATTCTTCATTGTATTTCTCCTGATGATCTATCCACTTATTATCTGTATAATGGTTATATATCGCTTTAGCAAGTTTACTAACGCTAGGAGCAACACCACTATTATTGGGATTGCTATCATCCAATTTAGCCCAATAATAATTACCATCCTCTTTATCTTTGATAGTCTCATAACCCAAACTTTTAGCCCAAGAACGAATCTCTGTCCACAGCATAATATGCTCCTAGCAACTCATATTACCACTTTTCGGAGGTTTGTCAATAGATACTTTAAACTTTTCTTCTGGTAAATCATATCTTTTCCATGCTTCTTTATGTTTTAGTGCTATAATTTCTTTATTATAATCAGATATAATTTTTTGTTGATAATCAATTAAATTCCATAATTCTTTGATATAATTTAAAATATCATCATTTTTATACTGGGTTAAAATTTTATTAACAGTAGAACTGCTCATTGGTTTATATTTAAGTTCTATATTAAATTCTTCACTCCAGTCATCTGGATTATACATTGGACTCATTTTTGTAGTTGCTCCTCTGCATTAACCTTATTTCTATGTACAAAACCAGCAGCAAATCCGTCCATAAAAAGTTTACGCATCACTGATATTGCTTGTTTATTCTGATTAATATATGCTAAATTTTTTGATACCCAATCATTATAACTTTTTTCTTCATCACAAATATTTTCATTCATTTATATTCCTCATATAATTTATTAAATTTAGTAATAATATTTTGTGGTGTGTGTTTTATAATAAAACTATCATCATTATCTGTAATATATGCTTGTAATTCATCATTCAGAACATCTTTATGATAACCTTTATTTAGAATATATTTGCTAGTTTTTAATAATTCTTTTTTAAATTTATCACAAATTAAATTTACTTTAGTTTGATAAATTTTATTATAAGCATAAAGAGCATGACATAGTTCATGTCTTAAGACACTATTATTTTGAGCACCAATAATATAGAAATTATCATGACGATACTTAAAAAGATTTAGTAGATTTTGCTCTTCACTTGTTAATGGATCAAAAAGACCATCCTTAAATGATTTTAACACACTACTAGGAATATTAAATCCGCTCCAATCAACATCATAAGTATCTGCACCATAAGTTTCGCTATACCATGCTTTAAGTTGCCCTACTGTAAAAATCTTATCCTTAAATAGCGGATTTGGGCTTTCGTAATGTTCAGTAAATCGCATAAATGTGCGATTTAATTCTTCCTGAGTGTCAGCACATATCCAGACACTATTATAAGGTTGAGATTTTATTTTTAACATAAATTATTATCTATATCTTCGACAACAATACCAGCGACCATCTTTTCCTTGAGAATATCCAACATCCACGGTTGTCATGCCACTGTTAGCATAACAACAGTTATTATAGGCTTGTTGTGGAGAAAAGCCACTTCCACAACCCTCATATCCACTATTACCTCCAAAATGACCAACATAACCTTTACTAGCCATAATTTCCGCTACTCCTTGAGCAGATGATGTTTGGTTACTAGTAGTATAACTATATACTTTATTTGTAGTTGGATAATATCTTGGTTTTGCTTCAGCAATCCCGCACATTAAGCAAACTAAAAGACAAATAATCTTCTTCATAAATTCCTCCTTGAAATTAAATAAAAACTATTATTTAAATGATCTAAATATAACAGAAATTCTTAAATTTTTTACTGGTAATATTTCATGAGTCCAGTTATCTCTAATATCTCCTTTCATTTGAATGATACTTCGTGGATATAATTCTTGAACTATATCTGATTCGCCACTCTTCTTAAAAATCATTGTAGCATTACTATTTAGACTAAGTATAGTAACTATAGGCCCACTAATTGGTTTATCAATATGAGGTCCAATTTTTTGTCCTTTTTTGTATTCATTAATAGCCACACCAAATGGATGCTCTTTAACTAATTCGCTAGAGATTAATTTATTACATAAAATTTTAATAAACTCTGGAAAAACTAGTGGTTCTTTTTTATATCTTTCACCAAAATATATACTACCATAATTGTTAGATCCATAATTTGCAACTAATCTAGGATTTTCTCGTTTATATGATTGTATATTCTCAATCAATAGTTCTTCGTCTTTGGTACTAATAAAATTATCTAGAAATACTAAATTATTATTCATCATAGCACTCTGAATTTTCGCACGGAAGTTCTTCATATATATCTGAAGTATTATCTATCCAAGGGAAAAGATCTGGAAGATGACTTATCATATTTGGGTTTCTCTATAAATTCTTCTGCTGTACCATCTTTATATTGAATTGTTAAAGTCTGTTGAAAAGGATTATTAATTCCAATGTCAAAATTTAAAGATATTGATTGAATTGGACAAGTCTTTTTGCCAAGTCTTGAAGTTAAATATGCGTATAATTTATTCATTTTCACTAATCCTTATTTTGGCTCCAGAAAATTCTGTAATATAGTGACAATCTTGTGGATATTGACTAGGATATGATTTTTTCTCTAAAATAAAATCCACATCAAATATCCCGTTCAACGCATAGTTTAAATGTAAATGTTTTATAATAATATCTTTTATTTCTGTTTCTGTTAATGTTATTTCTTTAGTTATCTTTAGGTTCATAAGGTTTAACCTTCCACCCCATTTTCATAAGATCTAATCTAATTTCATCAGTAACAACACCTTCTGATACAAAACCTTCCACATGATCAGAAGCCATGCCGGAGCAATAATAATCTAAATAGTCTTTACCCTCACCAACCAATTCTGCTACTAATCCTCCAGCATAACGCCAAGAGCAAGTCCACTCTTTCTCGCTATAAAAAAATCGATTATTACAAAGAGCCGAGTATAGGTTCTGTGAATAAATATTACTATTTTTGCATTTATTTTTTATCCAATCATTATTCAATAAATCTTTTTCCAGATCTATGTCCATAAACTACCTCTAATTTTAATTAGTTCTACTAGCATATCTGTATCTTCATTCTCATATTTTTGTTCAACATCGTCTATTTTAAGATAATATCGTGGTCCATCCTTTTCCTTTGTGAACATTGTGTGAGGGTCTGGTCTATTATCTCTGTTCTTCCACCAGTTGTAAAGTTCTAGAGTGGTTAATGCTGATTCTGCTTGTGGAGTAGGTTTATTATAAACCTCATCCTCTGGATTGAAACCCATACTTTCATCATATTTCAATCGACCAGCCCAGTTTAGGTAATCCAAACCCGCCAATGGGCAACGTCCTTTTTTGAAAACATAATTGTGTTCTTCTTTACTATATCTTTGCATATTAGCATATTCAACTTCTACCAAATCTGTTAATTCGGTAAAAAGGGCATGAAGAATACGAGTATCCAGATCGTAATATTCGCCGGGAGTTAAATCGGTACGAAGATAATGAACTTTATCAATAAATCTATTACGAACATAAATCTCTATAGTATGATAAATATCTATAGGCAGATTGATAAAGTCTTGGAGTTTTCTTAGAAATTCTTCAGCGAACCAATATCTGTAAGGATGCTTATCTTTAGCATTTTTGTGCCATTCATCCCACTGGTCCCATTCAAGAGCAAACGGTTTAGAAGTACCTCTAATCCAATCGGCAAATTTACTACAAGTCCAGTAATCAATCCTGGCTCTTTTCTTTAGTTTAAACATTATAGATCAATATTCACTTCATAATCTTTAAGTAGGAAATAAAATTCGCCTCGTATCTGTTCTACAACATGATTGGCATCTTTAAATTGATAAGCATACTTTTGCCATACTCTTAAATTTTCACTAAATTCCTGTAAAAATCTTTGCATCTTTGATGCTTGATTCATTACATCATATTCATGTTGCTCGTCTGGTAAATCGAATTCAAATGTTACTTTCATTTTCTTGCCTTAATATCTTGAGTTCTAATGATGTTAATAGAAGATGTTTATTATCAATTCTACTTTCCCTTTTCCACTGTTCAATAAAACTATTAATTCTTTGATAAGTTTCTTGGCTTATCTTATCCATAGTAGAAAATAATAGAATATCATCTGGTCTTAAATTCATTACCGAGACTTGTGGTAAATCATTCATAATTAATAACAACCCTTTCCTTCTAGTGGGTCTTGTTTGTATGGGTATCTGAATGGGCCTAAAGTTTGCTTGCGTTTCTTCTTCAAGAAATCTATCACTTCATTAAAACACTTTTCACAAATTTGAATATCATATTGAGTGCCATCTTGATCTGAGAAATATCCCCAAGTGGCACTTAATTCGGCATATTCATGCTCGACTGCTGGTTCTGTAATGGTGCAATCCTCTCCACAAGAATCGCACAGAATTTTATCTACAACTTTAGTTAGTTTTTTTTTATAAGTTTTCATTAAATCCTGCCTCCCAAGAGGCTATTATACTCCATGATTTGTTAGAGTCAAGCCTGTAGTGAGTATATTTTATATTAATCACTCTGCCATTTTTTACTAGAATATGAGCCATTCTAAAATCTTCATAAGTTTCTGGTTTTTCTATGCTGCCAGTTTCATAGCTACCATACTCAATCCATGTTTGTGTCATTTCTTTAACATTAAGATCAAGTCTGCCCCGTAATACTGGCATAAAATAATCTTTGCGACCAATTGGTTGAACAACATCTCCGTACATAACCCATTCATCACAATATTCAAAATATTCTAACTCTACGCTTTTCATAGGAACAATTTCTGTGCGTCCCCAAGGATGAATACTTTCTACATTACCAGAAAGATCATTTGATGTTATTTTTTGTCTGTCAACTGGTTTGTTTTTGGTCATAGATTTTTCTTTCTGTTTTTGTTGTTGTGCTTGAAAGGATTTTATCCTCCAATCTTTAATATCTTGTCCATATAGAATCAATACTACCCATAGCGGTATAGTTATCCAAAAAACAATATTAGCAGCACTATTAAATTCTTTAGAGTTTATATATTGTAATAGTTTATTCATTTCCAACTGTCCACTCTATTTCATGAAACTTAAAAGTTTTATTTAATTGTTTAGAATAAACCACCGGATGATACCCCCACAGATATATTACCTCGCCCTTCGTCCATTCTAATTCATCTGGTTTATAAAACCATACTGGATCAGATTGATTTAATAGATATTGTTGGGCTAATGGCTTGGATTGTTTTAACTTTGCTATATTCTTTTTTTTATGAGTAGGCTCAACAACAATAGCCACAAATACAACAAAGCACATAATCAAAGTCATAAATACTAATCCTAAACCACCCGGCCCATTATTTTGAAATTTACGACGAGGACTCATACTTCCACACACTCTACTACTTTTATTTTTCTACAGTTTTTAAAATATTGTGTTACTTTTTTACATTCATTGACCCAGTTTTCTGCTTGCTCAAAAGTCAAAAAATCTAAATATTTAAGATGACCCAATGGACCAGAGGCAGTAGTAATCCAACGCCAAAACAACCAGCCTTTTTTCTTAATCCTATATGTAGTAGTACCATTACCATCCACTAGTTTACAGATTTTATATTTCATTTTAATCCCTCAAATAACCAATTCTTAACATCATTAGGACGTTTGTCTCTAAATTGTTCACAAGAACTAATGTAGCCCACAGCATAATTAATCAACACGCCAAGATCTTTTATGGTTTCATTTAATTGTTTAATTCTAGTGGATAAATTAGAATTTTCTATTTTAAGAAGATCTAGTTTTTTATTGGTATCTTCCAATTCAAATCTCAAAGGATCAATTCGTGTTTCCCATAGTTCATCAATATCCTTTTGTCTTTGTTCGTTTGCTTTGGCTACTTTTTCTTCTAGTTCTTTATAGGTAGATTTATTAGGATCATAAACTGTCGTAGCAAACTTATCAAATTGTTTGTGGTACGCTCTTAATTCAGAAAGAGATTCTTTTAGTTGTGTATTTTCTTGCCTTAAAAGATTATTCTCTTTTTGTAAGACGAGATTAATCTCTACTAATTGTTCATTGTTCTGTTCATATGATAAAATACTAGGGTCGCTCATTTAATATTCTCCTTAATTTCGTTTTACTATCTTTCATTCAAAATACATGGCTTCTAATTTAGAAAGTAATTTTCTGAATATTTCTGGTTTAGAATAAACCTCTATCCCTGCTGGACCATTATAAATTTCTTTTAGTTTATCTTCAACTAGCATTACCAAAATATCTAGGTCATTATTTGTTAATTTCATAAATATTTATTAATCCTTCTTCTTGCTGGATCTCTTATAATAGGATTATGATCATAATATGTAATCATTTCTTGTTTAGTTCTATACAAATAGTTATCTACAGCATTGTTAAATTGTTTTTCTGCTTCTAAAACTCTATTAATATCGGCAGCAGTACTAAATGCTTTTGTTGGTGAGTTATATTTTCCCCATCCCATTCGGTCATACAAATCTTGCATACTATTATCTAATTCGTTTAATTGTTCCTCCATTGATCTAGGAAACATCCAATCAAATAAACTAAAGAAACCTTTAGAAAAACTATTCATTCTTAAAAACCTTAAAAATATTAGCGTATTCTGTATTATTACAATTTTCAAAACCAGATGGTATTTTTAATTGTTCACAAATAAATTCATAAACACTAAGACCTTCATACTCACTTTCTGGATAACATCCGCTTTCATAATCGTATTTAATAATTAGTTCCTTAAGGAGATCTATACTAATAGTCATTTTATTCTTTCAGTAAAAATTGATTATTAATCGCTTTAAAACTAATAGTTCCATCAATATCTCGTATTACTATTCCTTCACGTTCTTGAGAACTTTTAGCAGAAGGGAAGTGGTCTATATATTTGCCTTGGGCCTTCTCTAATAAATCGGTCACAGTATAACTGAAACTTGAGCCAATTTCAAGTACTGGCACAAACTTTAGTCCTAGTTGTTCAACGATTAATCTTGACATATCTAAAGAGAATCTAGTGTTAGTGGTTATATCAACAACATTAAATATATATAAATCTGGAATATTGAGTCCAAGAGGATTTTTCTGAATTCCTGGTCCCACAATTTCGCCTTGAATTGCTATTCTATTATTGCCATTATCGAAAACAGACCGTAATCCTTGCTCAATATTGTATCGTTCTGCTATTTGCCAAAAACTATGGGATTTTTTATTTTTGTAACTATAATTGCGTCCACAAACATGAAAAGTTTCGTCTTTAGGATCAATTAAAAATGTGCTGCTAGTACCATCAAGTTTTAAACTAATGTAGTATGGTCGCCCTGTGAGAGTCTCAATGAACTTATATTCGTCATCTAACTGAACTCTAACTTCGTCTGTTTTACTAATAGGCCACACAAATTTTCTTGCATCACCAACTATAGCAGCAGGAATTGGCGGTTCATATTTTTCTATTCCTAATAGGTGAGTAACATCGTCGCCAACATTCAATCCTACCAGTTTAGGAAATACACTTATCGGTAACGCTAATCCTTGTGAGATTTGCTTTTTTAACTTGATTGTTTTGAGTCTAAATTTCTTGAAACTTTCATTCCAACAACTTTTGCGTAGAAACTCAAACTCTGGAATCTCTGGCAGTAAAGAGTCTATTTCAAAGTATACACAAAGATCGTCTACTTTAAATTCACCCTTCTTACTAACACACTCCCAACCTAAAATGCCAACAGTTTCAATATTATCGGCACCTTCAATGGGTTTAATATATTTGATCTTTTGTATACTAGCGAGTTTTCTCATACTATTCCTTTTCTGGCACAGACTCTATCTCTACAAGCCAACCAACAGGCACCTTATTCCATCTCCATCTATTTCCGTCCCAATCAAAGTAAAGCACACCATCCTCATCTGAATGTATAGTAGGAGAACTGGTGCTATAAATAATTTTCTCTTTATGGATATTTCCGTATGGAGTAGTTATTATAACTTTATATGATTTTAGATCAGCAATATTTGGTTTGCATCCTATCAAAAGCAATAATACAATTATATACGCAAATTTGATAAATTTATTCATTTAACCTCCAATATATCCTCTATTCCCTCAAGCATAGTTTTTCTTACACTTTTACTCATATTATTAATTAGGATATGATCTTTTATAAAATCCTCACCCTTAGTCTTAGCAATAACACCAATAACATTTCTAGCCCAGCCATTAGTTATGCTACGAACATCTTTAAAATCAAGTTCCACATTAAATCCTAATCCTATTTCTTCTAGGATACTTTGTCGTAGTTCACTAGCCTTTTTTGTGCTAGATAAATCAGAGCCATACATATCTTTAATTTCGTAATAAATTAGTGGGCCTTTCATAGTTTTCTTTCTTTAAAAATAAACATGGCAGGTGAGGTATCATTACTCGTACTCTGAAAATAATATTGATATCCAGGGTTAATATTTCAAACCCAAACTTTATTTTCTCATACGGTCAAATCCCATTCTCCTTTTCCTTGTCTTACCATGTAAGCTGTATTGAAAGCACCCCCATTATTGAGCGTTGAACGTCGAGTGGGAAATCCCAAAAATAGACGAACTAGAGGCTACAGGATGCTCCCATTAGCGATCAACCTAATGGAGTCGGTTAATTCCGATCTTGTATTTCCTGTAGTGTATCATAATCAATTATAGGACTATTCAAACACTTTGTCAACCGTTCGACCGTTTTTCTTAGATCATCCACTGTTTCTTCTCTAATTCTAATAGGTTCTTCGGTTATTGCGTTTATAGTTCCGTCTTGATTATAATAAACCTCATATATCTCATATAGCATACTATCATCCATATGAGTATTAGGATAAAATCTACGAACGACGCGATGGTTCCAACTCATTAATCTAGACCCATTTCTTGATCCAAATCTGATAACTTTTGTAGTGCTTCTAATCTTTTCTTTTTACTTTTATATTTTGATGAGTCAGCGTAATTTAATCCGGCTACAAAACCACATTGAAAATAGTAATAGTCATTAGTGTTGCCTTCGTTATCTCCATCAAGCCATATTTCTCTTGCTAATTGTTTGGCTCGTTCATAATTTTCTTTAATATCTTCAAGCATTTATGTATTCACTAAGTTTATGAGTAGCCATTAAAGCCAATCCTATATTCTTACTTAACCAATCTCTTTTAGTTTGAAAAGTGGTTTCTGAATACCACCCCTTTTCTTCCACTAATCCTTCATCAAAAGCATCTCTCCAATCCATAGCAGAACCTATGCAACGATAAACTGCTTCTATTTCTGCATCAGACAGATTATTCATGCCATTCTTGTTCTAGTTTAGATAGCGTTAGATTAACTATACTATTACTATAGAAACAGTCAATATCTGTTCCTTTGATCTCATTATACTTTTCGGGCCAAACATCCCATAATACATTCATAATAGTCTGACCATATCTCCACTGATTTGCAGCAGAAACTTTTCCTCTGGATGCTTGATATTCTAGGAATGTATCGTCTACTTTTTGTAAGAATTGTTGATATGTCAT
>Ga0209972_10003347_pt1 | contig 12591 bp, 12 predicted proteins | sample NOAtaG_7_FD_187302 | JGI IMG/M metagenome (GOLD analysis project Ga0209972, IMG submission 187302) | Freshwater lake microbial communities from Lake Erie, under a cyanobacterial bloom - NOAA_Erie_Diel1S_2200h metaG (SPAdes) (version 2) | ecosystem: Environmental > Aquatic > Freshwater > Lake ...
ATTTCATCGGTCAGTGGATGTCGCATATTTTTCAGAACAATCCATCAATAATGTCTTTGAAGTTTAAAGAGCCTAGATTTCTGATATCAGTCATTCCAAGTCTTTTTAGGATAGTACCTACTCGATTCCGATACTCATTAAACTTATTTTTCAAAATCCCAGTTGTATCCTTCTCTGTAAGCTCTATACCACTAGACAAAACAAAATTAACCGCAGCTAACATAGCGGATGTGATTGAAATAGCTGTGATTGCGGCGGCAATTTCTACTACTCCTGTTGGGGGAATGAAAGAAGTAAAAAACAGAAAGACATTAGTAGCAACTGCTTGACCAGCAAATACGGGCAATAAAGCTAAAACAGCCCCTTTAGATAAAACTTTACCCGTGTAAAGGTAATAGAGAGAAGTAATAGCAGCCATTTGGGTAGCAGTAATGAAAAATGCTTTTCCAGGTAGTGCAGCTTGAACACCAACCGCAGTTACAGCTGTTACTATAATTCCTTGTGCATAAGATTTTTTATCGCCCATGTGTCGGGCGAGTAGAAGCTTTTTTCCTTCTGATTCCAAAAAAACTTCTATATCCTCCCTAAGTTCATTTACTCCTCTAATATCAAGAGAGAAGTTATCAGGCAGTTGTTTATCATAGCCTAACGCACACACTGCATAGATTTTATCGACTCCTAAGCATTGCTTCCATTGTTCTTTTACATCTTCTAATGCTTGCGATTTGTAATTGTCCCATTGATCACATTTATTCAAAACTAGAAATACGCGAGTACAATTTGCTCTTAAATCATCAAAATACTGTTTTTGAGAAGCGTCAGCCGAGCCTGTAACCACCAAGATTCCGATATCAATATGTTTAAGGAATTCTTTAGTGACGGCACTATTCTCTTTTCGTATATCTCCAAGTCCAGGAGAATCGATTAACCTTACTCGTTCATCGTTAAGGCGCAGTATATTTAGTTCTGTTGTCACGCCAGATGTAGCGCCTACATCAGCAACAGCGTTGTTTCGATGACGCATTAGTATAGCGTTGATTAGAGAGCTTTTACCAGAACTAACATTCCCAACAACAGCAATGTTGAGGGTTTTATTAAAATCTACTTGCGCCTCATACTCCCTATCAACTTGCTGATTAAAAACACTTTCATCGTTATTCCTATATTCTTCATCAACTCTTTGGTTAAAGGCATCCTTAGCATTGCGATCGCTTTCTTCTTTTTCAGCAACTTTTCGAGCTTCTCGGATAAGTCCGTCATAAAAATCTTTTTGTTGTGGCTCTTTTAAGTCAATTTCTCGTTTATTACCATTTAATTCTTTCCTAATGGCTATATGCTCGCCGTTTTTGACATGGAGTTCTACTCTATCTGGATTAGTAATAACTAAGATCTTTTGACCATTCGCATTTATGGAAAAACTTGCGTTGTAATTTCTATTCCTATAAGAAAAATTTGCCATATCTAGGAAAATTTGTGTTGGTTGATCTTATCCAATATTATACCGTTGTTAGTCCGCCATTTAAATGAACTTGAACAAGCTCCAGAATCATTATTAGAAGAAATCCTTGACTGCTGCCTATTTCTCAAACAGCACCAACAAGCCAAAATTAACCATCAAGCAGCCGAGACAAAACCAAACGGAATTCTCGACCTATTAAATTGCGTCAAAGAAATCTAAGCCCAAGTTCTCTCCGAAGAATGGAACAAACTTCCCCATGATGGCTCAATCAACCATGATCATTATCTCTATGATTCTCCAAAGATTGAAGCATGAAAACAGTATCATGCAACAACAGAACATCCAAAGTAGCTAGACATAAGTAAACTAAAAACCGAGAGTTTGTTTCGCCCGCGTAGCGGGCGGAACAAACTCTCGGTTTGGGTTTTAATTAAGTTGAGCTACTTAGAAGCATTGGCATAGGACAAACATTTTGAGCAAGCAGGATTTATTGCCTTACTGCCTTAGTGTTTTCTTGGTAAGTGCGAAGCTTAGCTATAAAATAAAGTCCTGCCAAAGGCAGGACTTTATTTTTAAAAGAAACCTATGCGAATCTTGTTAGTGGATGATGAGGAAGAATTAGCGGAACCTTTGCAGAGGGTTTTGACCAATCAGGGCTATGTGGTGGATATTGCTAATAGTGGCGATCGCGGTTGGGAGTTGGCACTAGTTGGAGAATACGATCTGCTGATTTTGGACTGGATGATGCCAGAGAAATCAGGAATTGAAATATGTAGAGATTTACGCCAAAAAGGAGATATCACGCCAGTTCTGATACTGACTGCTAAAGATACACTTGATGATCGTGTGACGGGTTTAGATAGTGGAGCCGATGATTATTTGGTTAAACCCTTTGAATTACGAGAGTTACTAGCTAGAGTTCGCGCCTTATTGCGTCGCGCACCCATTGCGATCGCTGCAACCAGTGAGCCTACAAATGAAACTACAAAATTGAGTTATGGAGATTTAGAACTAGATCGTGAAAATCAATTGGTCTATCGTAATCAAGTAGCGATCGCTTTAACTGAAAGAGAATATCAACTTTTAGAATATTTCCTACTCCATCCCAATCAGTTGCTGAGTCATGATCAGATTTCGCAATATATATGGAAAGAAGGTGAGGATTTGCCTACTAGTAATGCCCTTGTAGCTCAAATCAAGTTACTACGCCGCAAGATTGATCGTGATCGGCAAATTTCTCTTATTAATACAGTATATGGTAAAGGATATCGTTTTGGGTAGAGATTTATATAAGGATAGAGCATTCATTACAACGCCCCACTCACAGCCTAACCATTACTTTACATCACTACCCTCTTGCTTATTCTTCAACATACTTCAAAAGGTAAATCTTTAGTTGTGTTTCACTGTCTAGTATCAGACTATGGTGTAATTTAAAATGTTTTCTTTCGTAAAATTTTAGGTTGGAGTCAGTAGAAGTTTCCAAATATAAAGGTACTTTGTCCTGTTTAAATTTATTAATGGCTTTTGATAGTATTGCAGTACCATATCCCTTACCTTGTTCACTCGGATTAGTCGCCAAAATCCACAAATAATTGAAAATTGTTTTGTCAGGGTAAAATGCTGCAATTCTCTTTTCCATAGCTGATATTCTTTTTATACCACTCCATCCAAAGGTTAAAAAGAATAATATGCTTTCATAGAATAAATTTATTGTCATCTTTTTAGAATTACTTGCCTTCCAAATGGCAACTGCATTTTTATCTTCGCTAATTTCAACTTTACCATTGGCTAAACCAAATTCAAACGCGTAAGCCATTAGTCGCTTCAGTTTTTTATTATGATTTCCGTTACTACCCAAAATATAATTTGTCTGTGGGTCGTTTTGAAAAGACTGACAAAGTACTTCTATAATTCTCGTCTTGTCTTTTCTTTGTGCATTGATGATGTTCATTTTTAAAAGAATTTAAAAGTTAATACAAATTTTTAAGTTGAGAAAAAGCTTTTGAAAAAGTCTAATGATGGCGAGGTTTCCTAAAGATATTTCCTGAAAGGCTTGCTAGACAAGCCTTTCAGGAAATATCTTGGTTTGGTTCGGTTGGATCGCAAATATGAGCCTCTTGATTTTCTTCAGTATTAGGTGGTAATTCGATAACTGGAGTGGATACCTTTACATGAGGGAGAGATGCACCTTCTAAACCTTTGCCAATTCGACTTGGAGAATAGTCGAGGGTCACAAATAATGGATAGTGAGATTCCCCGCGATCGCTAATAATACTGCGATGTTTCCAAGGTAAAAGCCAATAATATTCTTCCCCCAACATTACTTCTACTTGTCGCCAACGTTGCAAGAGTGATGAGTAGTCTTCGTTAGGACGATGGATGAAGACAAAAATTTCTTTACCAGTTTTTACTTTCCAGTCAGGATCACACATAATCAAAGCAAGATCACATTCTAAACGAACATGATTTTGGTTTAGGTGGGAGCTAGTAATCTGGACTACTGGAAATGGAATTGAAATTAAACTATCAATGGGACGACGCAGACTGGGAATTAGCTCAAAATATGGGCGATATTGACGTAAAAGCGTAAGTGATTCCAGAGGATTACTGTAATGGCTAAGGAGAGTGTCGTACTGAATTTGATGGGTACTCATGATTGATCGGTAAATATAAAACCAAAATTTTAGCTTCACCAAAATTTTTGATTTTTAAATTTTGATTTTTAAATTTTTGATTCTTAAATAATGGGTAAATGCACAAAGAAAGTAGAACCTTGCTGAGAGTCAAGATTAGGAGATTTGACCAGAATTTTTCCATCATGGGCACTAATAATATAGTGCGATAGGTATAGACCTAAGCCGCTACCTTGTTTTTGATGGTTACCTTGGCGAAATCTTTGGAACAAGAATGGTTGCTCATCAATTGGAATACCCGCACCAGTATCTGTGATTGCAATAATTGCTTCAGATTGATGCGCCTCGTTTTGAGCTAACTTTAGGCTAACATGAACTTTTCCTTCTTCGGTAAATTTCAGGGCATTACCAATTAAATTGTTAAATACTCGTAATAACTCTAAACGATCGCCTTTGACCGTAGCTGTTTGTTCTAGATCGGCGGTCAGGGCTAGATTTTTAGAAATAGCGATCGGCTTGAGTTCCTCCACAACTTGTTCGAGCAGTTCTTGCACATTTAAGGGCTGTAAATTGATAGTTTTGCTGCCTGATTCATAGCGATAGACATCAAGGAGCTTATTCACCATTTCTAGTAAATTGCGATTGCTGCGTCCCATGATAGTCAATGCTTCCCCAATTTGCGGCGAAATTTCACCTAATACGCCATCTTGTAATAGTCCCAACATCCGATCTGCCGCCACAAGTGGAGTCCGCAAATCATGGGTTAAACGTGATACAAAATCCTGCCGTTGGCGATCAATTCGATCGCGCTCCGCAATACTATGTTTTAATCGCAGTAGCGATCGCACCCTTGCCAAGAGCTCATCTGCCTCAATTGGTTTCCGAATAAATTCATCTGCACCAAGATCTAGTCCTTTAACGGCATTAGCGCGATCATAGGCTGTAATCAATAAAATGGGAATGAATGGCAAATCCTTGATCGCTCTGATGCGGCGTGTTACCTCATAGCCATCCATGAGGGGCATCATCACATCTAGCAATACCAAATCAATTGGATCAGATTCAATAATTTTTAATGCCTCATAACCATTAGATGCTGCGATAATCTCGTATCCCTCTTCTTCGAGAATTGTGCGGACAAGAAATAAATTGTCAGGCACATCATCAACAATTAGTAAACGGTCAGGAGATTTCATTCAAACGCTCAGGCAAAACAGGATGGCTATATGACATACATACAATGTTGTCACGAAATTGCGATCTATGCAGTCATCCTGATGATAGAAATTAGCGAATTTATAAACAATAGGCTTAAGCACATTGTTGTTTTTTGGAAAGACTATAATAATGACTTACGGATTAAGCAAGCTGTTAATTAAATATGCATCATCGTTTTCTTCTCTCCCTAAGTACTTGCTTCCTAATTATTGCTGGAACTTCTACGGTACATTCTCAAGAGAATCCATCTACAAAACAGGAAAAAAATGAATATCCGCAAGAGGTAACGAAAACCTTTATGAAGGGTTGTGGATTTACAAATAGTAAGGAGTTCTGCACCTGTAGCTTAGATAAATTGCGATCGCAATATACCTTTGCCGAATTTCTCAAAATTGACACTGCGGCGAGGGAAACTAAGCAAGTTCCCAAAGAAGTAATCAATATTTTCCAGTCCTGTCGTCCTAAAAAAGATTAAAGAAAGTGGCGCAGAGTACCACTTTCTTAAGGTAAGGCAGAAGAAAGTAGTGCTCTGCGCCACTTTCTTCTAGATAATTGTAAAGAGAATAATATGGCAAGTACAGAAGTTGTAGTAATCGGTGGTGGAGCAGCAGGCTTTTTTGGCGCAATCCATGCAGCGCAATCTGCCCATACTCACGTTACACTCTTGGAGGCAGGACGACAACCTCTCGCAAAAGTCAGAGTTTCAGGGGGAGGACGTTGTAATGTAACCCATCACTGCTTTGAACCTTCGCAATTAGTCCAAAACTATCCTAGAGGTGGCAAAGCTTTACGTGGAGCCTTTTCTAGGTTTCAGCCCATAAATGTCGTGCGTTGGTTTAATCAAGAAGGAGTGAAGCTAAAAACGGAAGCCGACGGCAGAATGTTTCCCATTACCGATGATTCGGAAACGATTGTGGAAGCCTTGATGTTTGCCGCAAAAAAGGCATGTGTTCATCTTCGTACCAATGTTTTAGTCCAGAAGATCGAATATTTGAGTGATCGCAAATTTGTTGTGATCCTTAAAAATGGTGAGCATATCATCTGCGATCGCCTATTACTTGCTACAGGTAGCAGTCCATCGGGCTATGCGATCGCGCGATCGCTAGGTCATGACCTTGAGCCACCTGTTCCTTCCCTATTCACCTTTAATATCAAAGATTCTCAATTGCACGAACTTGCAGGAGTCAGTGTCAATCCTGCCATAATTAGGTTAATTAGTACCGCTAGCTCTGAGAAGAAAAAATCGAGCCGCAACCCCTTAGAGCAATCAGGGGCTTTATTAATCACCCATTGGGGGTTGAGTGGTCCCGCAGTTCTGAAGTTATCAGCATGGGCGGCACGAGAACTCCATGAATGTAACTATCAAACAAAATTAGCCGTCAATTGGATTCCATCTTTAAAAATAGAAGCAATTAAACAAATTCTCCTAACAGCAAAAGCAGAGCAACCCAAAAAATTTATTTCTAACTACTGTCCCTTAGAGATTTCTCTGCGACTCTGGGATTATTTGTTGAATAAAGCAGAAGTAGAACTAGAAAAACGTTGGGCAGATATTGCTAATAAATCCATTCAGCAAATTGTAAATGTGTTAAATGCGAGTGAATATGCGATCGCAGGGAAAGGTATATTTAAAGAAGAATTTGTTACCTGTGGCGGTATTCGTTTGCAAGATGTGAATTTTCAGACGATGGAAAGCAAGATTTGCCCCGGTTTATTTTTTGCAGGGGAAATTTTGGATATTGATGGCGTAACAGGTGGTTTTAATTTCCAAAATGCATGGACTACAGCTTGGATTGCAGCACAGGGTATAAATGCTGAGACAAATAAGCAGCTAGACATAAGTAAACTAAAAACCGAGAGTTTTGTTCCGCCCGCGTAGCGGGCGGAACAAAACTCTCAGTTTGGGTTTTAATTAAGTTGAGCTACTTAATCCCTATGGAAGTAACCTCTTATCTAGGTCTACCAAGGGTAGTAATGTAGATAACTGCTTCCTCACTAGGAATTCCTAGTACCTCATTAACAAGATCGTCGAAGAATCCAGCAATACCACTTACGCCAACGCCCAAACTGATCGCTGCCAAATTAATTCTCTGTCCGAGATGCCCTGCGTCCATATGTAAATAGCGATATGCGCGATCGCCATATTTAGCTACAGCTTTTTTGAGATCGGCAGTATGAAAAATCACGACTCCCGCATCACGACCAAGTTCTTGACCAAGACAAAGATAGTGCAACTCATCACGAAAATTCTTAAAGCGGATTTGGCGTAGCTCTTGAGATTTAGGCGCGTAGTAATAGCAACCTTCTTCTAAGCCAACTACACCTGTGACAGCGACAAAGGTTTCAATCAGGCTCAGATCGAAATAATCAGGACTACCATCAATACCTTGATCGCTATAGTGTTGAGGCTGGTAGGTAAAATCAAGGATTGCTTTAAGTTCAGCTAGCTCTAATTTCGTACCACTATATTTGCGAGTTGAGCGTCGTTGCAAAATTGTATTTTCTAGAAGTTCTAGATCATCACCCCAATGAATACTCTCGGTGACAGTACTAACTTTGGTACAGAAAGAGAAATTATATTTATCTAAATCTCGGACAGTTGGGCGATCACCAGCATCAGAAATAGTAGTTTCTAGTCCCTTTGTTAGTTCTGCAAACTTAGTGACATTTGGCTTTTCCTTGATTTGTGTGGCTTGATGTAAATATTCTAATAATTGACCATCTGGGAGTCTAGGGTAATTGGTAACAGTTGTTGACGGTAAAGCGGTGATGCTTCCTTTTAAGAGATTGTTTGATTGCTGAATTAGTGTGCGTGATTCTTGACCTCTACCGATACTCTCCTCATCTTGCAAATCCAGAATTGGTACGATCGCGATCGTCCCTTCTACTAATTTATCTAAAAAGAGCAACTCATTCATTGCTTCATCGGCAAAACCGCCAATCAGAGAAGCTTGATAATCCTCAATCGCACTAGCTAGATCGATATTTCCTAATAGATGCCCTGTGTCAAGAAAGATCCTCCGATAAGCACGGTCTTGATAACGCCATTCAGAACGATAAAATACCGCAGTAATAGCGATCGCTAAGCGAGTATTTTGTAAGGCAGGATGCCCAAAACAAGCCTGCTGTAAATTATTCCATACATTATTGTCTTGCCAAAAATGAATCAAGCTATGGGTGCGGACTTGATAATTGTAAATACCTGCGGATAGTAGAGGTGTACCCGCCGAAATCACATACATCTCCGCAGGGTATAACCCTCCTGCCGAAGGAGCTGCTCGTAAATAAAAGGCTTCCCCCGACACCGTCGGAACTCTTGCTGTTAAGCCGTAGCTACAAAATAGGAATCGTGACAGTCTCCGCCATCGGCTTGCCAGTAGTCCATCGCGATCGAATTGAATATCTTCGGTCAGATAGGGTTTGAGATCGTAAACTGTGCCAATTTTATAGTCTTTATAGGGAGATGGCTGGGTACTCCAATCTAAGCCCTGACTTTTACTGGCAATGGTTTCAGGTGCATATTTAGTACGTTCGTGATAGTACTCAGCGAAGGAAAGTTGGGCTGCGGGCATAGCTTTGCTAGAGTCTACATATCCTTTTGATTTGCAAACTACTGTATAATAGAAAGGTTGTCAAAAATTTTCTAAACTAAAATCAGGAAATTATCGTATTAGTACAGGGATCAGATCATGGCAGTACCCAAGAAACGCACTTCTAAATCTAAGCGCGATAGTCGCAAAGCTGTATGGAAGCGAAAAGCCGCAATCCATGCTCAAAGAGCTATTTCATTAGGTAAGTCAATCCTATCAGGCAATAATGATGGTTTTGTCTATCCTTTGGCTGAAGAAGCAGAAGAAGAGGAATAAATTTAGGGCAGGTGTTACCTGCCCTAAATTTATTTATCTAAACTTTCTTTATAAATTTTGCAGGCGATCTCCTCACTAGCCTCACTCTGACGATATTGAGTATGCAATATTGCATCTGTTCTGTTGCCCTTTTCGATCGCTTCACTAATCTCGTTCTGGCAGCAATCAATTCATTATGCTGAGCATTAATTATTGGGATGTCTATGGCACTAAATAGTTTGTAGGAGCGCCCCGCTTCCACAAACTATTTAGGATTGTTGACGCAAAAAAGCAAATTAATTAACTCCATTGGGTTGCAAATTTCCAGATTTGCCATCCCATTACTAACCCCAGTAAACAAGGAATTGTCAGGATTGTAATTGTAATTATAAATTTATGTTTATTCTTGATGAGGGACTCGCCGACAAAAGCGATCGCTGTAATTCCAATCCATGACATGATCGCTAAAACTATGAAATCAAATTTAATTTTAGCTAAAAAAATTAATCCCCCTACAATTAAAAAACCACTTAAAAAATATCCCCATTTCATTAGCTCATAGTCAGCAAATCCAGTGATTGTCGGTAATAAAGTAACTATTATAAAACTCGCGATCGCTAAAATTCTCTTTGATGGAATCGTCATTAATATTGATAGAAAATAGCCCATGTAGGCATAGCTAGCAAAAATAAGTAGCAAACATAACCATAGAAAATTACGTTTTTTGTCAGAAATTATAGTTAGATTAATCTTGAATTTGGGCAAGCCCAGCTTTGGTATTTTGAACTTTGGCAAACCGATTTTAGGAAACTTTGATTTTCGGGTTCCTTGAGATGTATTACTATCAGAAAGCTGACTATTTTTTTCTTGAGTTGGCTCTACTTCAGGTTGTTGATTTTCTGAGTTCTTAGGCTGATCAGTCATAGATTTAGCTATTTATTTGCTTGTCAACCACATCATTATGTGAATTGAATTGATGATTTTTGGGCAAATTGTCACTGTAAATATTATGAATTAAGTTTAAGATATATAACCCTATATTTAGGTATAACTTGACTTAATTTATTCATGCTTATATCTTAGTAATAGATGAATTCGGAGTGCTGAACTACCAGTTCAGTACGGGGTTTGGAGCGAATATTTTACAGGGGTAAAAACAACGTAGATATAAAGCACTTATTTAAAGATTAGTGCCAGATTTACTATTTTATTGCCTTATTTTGCAATTAAATCACTCCAAATAATCGCCAATTCAATATGCCTAAAAAAATAAAGTGGTGTTAGGTTCTACGATGTCTTTGCAACTCAATCAGTACAAATCAAGTTTGTTTTGGCTTGGTACAGTGATCGCGTCTTCTACGCTCATCGGAGGAATCGCTCAAGCTGACACGCCAGCCACAACAAGCCGTACTAATAATTCTAATAATACTAGTCTGATTCAGGCGATCGCTAACGATCCAATTGTTACACCGCCTATAGACAAAACTAGTCCGACAAACAGTACCTCTGTCGAATCGACATTCTTTCAAAGAATGGAGCAAGATAAGATCAGTGGTATTGACGCAAACGAAACAGCTCAAAATGTCTCATCGGTTTCACAGCTAAGTGACGTTCGTCCTACTGACTGGGCATTCACTGCATTGCAATCATTAGTTGAGCGCTATGGCTGTATTGCTGGTTATCCCGATCGCACCTTTCGCGGTAAACAAGCAACTAGTCGCTATGAGTTTGCAGCAGGTTTAAATGCTTGTCTAGATAAGATCAATGAGATCATCTCCGCAGGGCTTGCCGATAAAGTTAGCAAAGAAGATCTCGCTACTTTGAAAAAGCTACAAGAGGAGTTTGCTGCCGAGCTTGCGACCTTGCGCGGTCGTGTTGATGCTCTTGATGCGAAAGTTACCAAACTCGAAGCCCAACAATTTTCGACTACCACTAAGCTCTTTGGTCAGGCAATTTTTGGCTTGCAAGGCAGGTTAAACAATAATGCGAATATTCCGAGAGTACCTGGTGCTGTGTCTGCTGACCCTGCGACAAATGTTAACTTTGGTGCTCAGGTACAACTTAGTTTACTTACACAGTTTCCCGATCGCAGCTTGTTACTAACCAGTTTGCAAGCAGGGAATATTTCCACTGATGCTCCTATTACCAGTTTTAATGCCCTCAACAATGGCTTTACTCGCCTTGCCTACGAGGGTAATAATGGTAATACATTTACCCTAACTGACCTCAATTATCGTTTTTATATCGGCGATCGCCTTGCGGTGATTGTCGGACCTAGGGGTGTAAATGCTGTTAACGTATTTCGTGGCGCAAATCGCATTGAAAGTGCAGGGAATGGACCGATTTCACTCTTTGCTCAACGCAACCCGATTATTAGCATGAATTCTGGACAAGCTGGTTTAGGCTTTGACTGGCAAATCAGCAAGGGATTGAGCCTGCAAGGTGTTTACTCGGCAGGTAATCCAGCAAGTGCATCTGGTGATGGTGGTCTATTTGGCGGACCCACCCAGATTGGGGTACAGTTAGCAGCTACGATTTTTGAGCGTGTTGATACTGCGCTCTATTATCTCAACTCTTATACCAACAACGGTACGCTCAACAATGCTGTCGGTGACAACTTCATCGGTTTAAGTTTCCCTGCATCCAATTTTAATACCAATGCCTTTGGTGGTTCGCTGTCTTGGCGGGCAACCAATAAACTTAATCTTGGCGGTTGGCTTGGTTTCACCAATTCTAATATTCAGAATGCTGGCTTCTCTGGAAATGTGAATACTTTTAATTGGATGACCTATGCTAATTTGATTGACCTCTTCAAGGAAGGCGATCTATTTGGTCTCTATGTTGGACAGCCACCTAGCATCACAGCAAGTAATTTGAGTGGAAATATCAATTTCCCTAGCTTGCTAAGCCTAACTGGCGGTGTAACAGGTGCTCAACCTGCTACTACGACCCATCTTGAGTTGTTCTATCGCTATCCCATTTCTAGAAACATTAGTATCACTCCTGGACTAGTGTTTGTCTTTGCTCCTGGCAATACGGCAAGTAGTGACACAATTACGATTGGCGCATTGAGAACTACATTTACGTTCTAGTAATATGCTTTACCGCTAGTGTATTTTCAAACCAATAAAGTGTTGTTACACTTTATTGATTTAAAACCTAAACCTAGTAAAGGTTTTTAAATAAAAAATGGCGTAGCCATTTTTCATTTGGTATCAGTTGATTGACCATTTCTGATATTGAGATCTTCAGCATTGTTGGCTTGCCATAAAGTATTTATTCTCAACTTTCTAGAGTATCTAAAAACCATGAAAAAACTAATTGCTATGTCTGCTTTGCTTGGTGCTGCAAGCATTGGCTTACTCTCAGCCACACCGAGTTCCGCTCAAACTGTTATTCCGATCATCGGCGGAACTCTTGGATTAAATATGAT
>Ga0209972_10003350_pt1 | contig 12584 bp, 13 predicted proteins | sample NOAtaG_7_FD_187302 | JGI IMG/M metagenome (GOLD analysis project Ga0209972, IMG submission 187302) | Freshwater lake microbial communities from Lake Erie, under a cyanobacterial bloom - NOAA_Erie_Diel1S_2200h metaG (SPAdes) (version 2) | ecosystem: Environmental > Aquatic > Freshwater > Lake ...
CTCTAATCGTGGGTGATGAGGCGCATAATTTAGGGTCAAGGCGTTTGGTTGAGAGTTTACCTCGTAATGTTGGGCTGAGACTAGCGCTGTCAGCAACTCCAGAGCGATATTTTGACGACCAAGGAACGGAGGCTATATTTGATTATTTTGGCTCGGTGCTCCAGCCAGAATTTACGCTAGCGGATGCAATTAGGTCAGGAGCCTTGGTGCATTATCTTTACTATCCGATTTTGGTAGAACTGACGGAATCCGAGACTGAGAAATATGCTGACTTAACGAAAAAGATTGGTAGGGCGATCGCTTTTGATGGTGATCGCGATGATAACGAAATGGTAGCGGCTTTATTAATGCAAAGGGCTAGGTTATTGGGATCTGCGGCAAATAAGTTGGTCGCTTTGCACGAACTAATGCAGGACAGGCTGGAAACAAGTTATACATTGATTTATTGCGGTGATGGCTCGCTTTAAGTGATGTTAAGTAGATGTTTGGTTTACAATGCAGTGATCATTAGTTGGGTAAAGGTAAATGAGTAAAATTCAAATGAATAAACAAGCAAGAAATGAATCGGAAATCTTTGATGATTTAGCCAATTTATGTACATCATCTGGGTATGCCCATGCAATTGCATACTTCTGTTTTAGAGATAATACTCTTCGTTTCAATGGTGAGAATGTTTCCATTCAAGACGTTTTAAAACAATTCTCAAGTAATAGGCTTATCCGTACTGAAGCATCTATTCTAATTGGACTAATGTACACAAAAGAGATTGATCTATCTATCCCTGAACCACGTATTATCCAAGGATATATAGACAAAACTGAATCACTTTTAGAGGAAATCCACCATTCCATGATGCTCCCTATAATGTCAGACTTAGTTTCCAAAGTTTCTAAAGACAGAGATTTTAATCCTTTCAAAAATGGATCTGCGTTGAGAGAAGCTATATTTTATGGTGGTGAGTCTGCATATGATTTTCAATATCTAGAATTATCGATCAAAAAATATTCTAAAGATAATGATTGGTTTGTAAATAACAAAGGTTATTCTATTTATGAAGCCTGTAAAGTCGTAAGTGCAATAACCGATTTTCAAATCGATAAAATCAATCAAGTATTTCAAGCTCTGATAAATAAAGATCCTAAGGAATGGTCAATATTACCTGCATTTATGTTCAACGCAGAAGAAATTTCAAATATATCTGGTATTGACAGTATTATTGTTAGATCCGTAATAGAATCTTTTACTGTTCCTACAGCCAATCGAAATGAAAGTTTTTTGGCAATAGATGACTTCAACTTAACAAATGCTTATCCGATAATTCAAATAGAAGATTCTAGCTATCTTTTATTTCAGAGTTATAGTTTGATGGAAGCTTTATATGAAACTCCATTCTTCTGGTTCAATGATGATAATTCTTATAGAAATATTGCTATGAAGCATAGAGGAGATTTTACTGAGGAATTTTCAGCAGATCGGCTCAAGACAGTCTTTGGGAATCATCGAGTTTTTACTAATATTGATATATTTGACTCCAAAAACAATAAATTAGGCGAAATTGATGTTCTTGTAGTATTTGCTAACAGGGCAATCATCCTACAAGCTAAATCCAAAAAATTAACGATTCCTGCTCGTAAAGGTAATGATCAATTTCTTCAGGATGACTTCAAAAAAGCTATACAAAATGCATATGATCAAGGATTTTCATGTGCAAATTTTTTACTGGACGATGAATATAGACTTTGTAACTCTGAATCACATTCCCTAAAAGTTACTAGAAACTTTAAAGAAATATACATATTTTGTGTTGTTTCCGATCACTATCCAGCACTATCCTTCCAATCTCGTCAATTTCTAAACTATTCAACAACAAATATAGTAATGTCTCCGTTTGTAATTGACGTATTCTCTCTAGATGTAATCACAGAAATGCTACAGACACCATTACATTTTTTGAGCTATATAAAAAGAAGAACTGAATACGCGAATAGAATTATTTCTACTCATGAGCTAACGATTTTGTCTTATCATCTTAGTTATAATCTATGGATAGATAGTGAATATAACCAGATGATATTAGAGGATGATATCAGCGCAGATCTGGATCTTGCTATGATGACTCGTCGTAAAAATATAGCAGGGATAGCTACTCCTGAAGGAATCTTAACTAAATTTAAGGATACTACTGTAGGCAAAATCATTCAAGATATAGAGCTTTTAGAACAACCCAAGACCATTGATCTTGGCTTTATGCTTTTACGTCTTAGTGGAAACACAGTAGAAGAAATGAGTGAAGGCATTAGGATAATAGCAAAATCATCAAATACAGATGGAAATCTTCATAATTTAATTATGACTATTGATGAAGAAACTACTGGTTTAATTATTCACTGTAATAATTCTCCAATACACATATGTAGGTCTCAATTAAAAAAACACTGTGAACAGAGAAAATACACTGAAAGATTACAAAAGTGTTTTGGAATTTGTCTAGATCCCCAAAATCTACAGATTAAGTTTTTATTGGACTTAGACTATGAATGGGAGTTTTCTGATAAAAAAGAAGCGGCTGTTAAAAACCTTCCAAATTTACAAGATATGATGCCATTTGCCTCAAAATCTATCTCTCAGGGCAAAGTAGGCAGGAATAAACCATGTCCATGTGGTAGTGGTAAAAAGTATAAAAAATGCTGTATTAAACATTAATAAATTGGCGTTGCATAATGAGGTATGAAATATGTGATTAGTCAGGAGATGAGAGTAGTACCAAATCTAGTTTTTAAAATTTGAGCAATTAGTAATTCATACTTAAATCAGCAACGCCGACAATATTAACCAATTACCAAATTCGTCAGACTGAGTGAGAAAACATGTCTATCATTATGAATATACCGAAGTCTTGGAGGTGAATCATGGTTAATACAACTGCGGCTCCTAAAGCGGAGATTGTCAGCGATAGCTGGATTAAGGCAAGTTGGAATGAGTTTATTACGCTTGCTGACGACCCTACTTATGCGGAAAAGGCTAGGTTTTATTATGATCATGACACAATGAGGATTGAGATGGCGGCTTTAGGTCCTTTGCATGGGCGCAATAATTCGGTTGTTTATGATGTAATTAGTCTGTATGCGATCGCTAAAAGTATTCGTATTCTTAAGTTGACTAATACTAGTTTTCGGAAAACAGGATTACAAGAATGCCAGCCTGACTGCTCTTTTTATATTGGCGATAGTTTTTTGTTACCTCCTCAAAATAATAGTTCTATCGATCTTGATAGTTTTGAGATTCCCCATTTAGTGGTAGAAATTGCTACGACATCCCTGAATGATGACTTGGGGCGCAAGCGGATTTTGTATGAGCAGTTGGGAGTAAAGGAATATTGGGTAGTGAATGGCGGCGAGTCACAGGTTTATGCTTTTGAAATGTCAGGGGGGCGTAGTGGCACAATTAGAGAGTCACAGGTTTTAGAGGGTTTGAGTATTGCCATAGTTGAAGAGGCGCTTAAACGCAGTCAAGCTGAAGATGATAGCGCGATCGCTAGATGGCTATTGCAGACTTTTAAGATTTAAATCATTTCTGCAACCAATGGAGGCAGAAATGATTTAAATCTTAAAAAAATACAGACAACTCAAAATTTCTATGATCATTATTCGAGAACCTACTAATTCAGAAAAAATCAGAGAAATGGCAGAACCGTTTTTTGGCTTACGAATTAAGCTGGCGGTTGATGTGGCTAAAGAAATTTTAGCTGGTGGTGGTGAGCTTCATTGTCAACAAAATGTGACAATGGAAGTTAGAGATTTGCAATTGAAGTCAAGAATTGAAAAAATTGTTCGTTATCTTTTGGAGGTGGTGTAATGGAGCGTCATAGTCTTTACGAAAGATTTAAAACTTTGAGTTGGCAGCAACAGTTGGGGAATATTGCTTCAACGCTATCTAATATCTCTCGTTATGCTGGTTCACCTGCTTATGATGAATTGACTAAGCTTTCTTTGCGTGAGGCAGCTTTGGCAATTGATTGGTGTGCGCCGAATGTTCCCCAAGAGTTTTTGATTGATTTGGCGACTATGCATAGGGAGTTATTAGCTTGGTGGCAAGCTTTTCCTGTAGAGACACGATCGCTTTTGGCTTTGCATACTCGTCATCAGTCTGATCGCTTGTTGATGATGGCTGGTTTGATGGTGACTGAAGTTAATCAATCGATCGCTTGTGTGTAAGATGTTTTTAGATTGGGTATTGAGGAATAAGTAAGAATGGCTGATGCAAGGGTAAAGATCGCGAAGGATAAGGCGGAGTTAGGGGCAAGTAATGAGCATTCGTAGAGTTTATATTGCTGAAGACAAAGCTGAATTAGTACGGTCTTTAAGATCAGCCGAAAACCCCACTGCGCCATTTCAGACCTATGCTGACGTGATGACTTTTGCGGCTGTCCTTGGGGCTAAACGAGGAAAAAAGATTCCTCTTGGTAAAACATCCAGAAAAGAACCTGATCCTATTCCTCAAGATCAGTTTTTAGCTAGAGGCTATGAGCCTGTAATCAATTTAATAGCGATCGCCCATACCAAAGATCCTAAAAGCCTTGCCCTTGACGAAGAATCTGGAAATATCCGCGTTCAAATCTTTGAAGAATATGCCAATGGAGGGCTTGAAGTTTTACAGAACACTTTACAAGGAAGTGTGGATTATACAGATGCAATTTTGTTGATGCTGCTAGCGGAAAAAGATCAAGAATCTTTGGAAGATTTCGATTTGAGTAGATTTCTATGAGCAAAGATTTACTGTACTATTCCAAAAAGTTTGCGAAGTTGCGTGTAGACCGTGTGCGGGGAATTGCACCACATAAACCAATATTGCTTTTATCTGCGATCGCGCTAATCCAACAGGGAATAATCAGACAAAACCGAATATTTCTATCACCTGAATTAATCGCCACCTTTCTCAAATATTGGAGCTTTTTGGGTTCAGAATCGCATCGTGCAGATATTGCTCAGCCGTTCTTCCATCTTCAAAGTGAAGATTTCTGGCATCTCAAAGCAAAGGCTGGATTTGAACCTGTAATTAACTCTAAAGTGAAAATTAAGACCTTGAATGGTTTGAGAGATTCGGTGCAATATGCTTACTTTGATGATGAACTTTTTGAGCTAATTCAGAATCTCTTATCAAGAAATAGTTTGATTGATATCCTTGTAAATACTTGGTTTTCTGATAAATCGTCACAAATTGAACAACTTTTTCAAATCAACTCCTTTCAAGAATTTCAAGATCGCTTACGAGAAAAAGGTGGTGCTGTCTATTCAGTTGATGAAGTAGAAGATGAATCTAAATTAATCGTGCGAGATGCTGCCTTCCGTAGAATAGTTGTCTCTGCTTATGAATATCGATGTGCATTTTGTGAGTTACAGGTTCTCAATTCACTAAATCAACATATTGTCGATGGAGCGCATATTAAGCCGTTCTCACAGTTTCGAGATGATCGCTTTGATAATGGACTTTCACTTTGTAAAAATCATCACTGGGCTTTTGATCGAGGTTGGTTTACCGTTGATGATGATTATAGAATCGTTGTCTCTAACGATCTAAGGGAAGAATCGCCTCACGCCCAGACAATGCGAGATTTTCATGGTCAGAATATCATTTTGCCAGCACAGCAGAGCTATTTACCAAGAATAGAAGCTCTACGTTGGCATCGAGAAAATGTTTTTAATCAAGGCGATCAACTTTTTCTAGAGTACTAATCACTCATATACAGATTCTTAAATTCTTTTGCTGCGTTGGGATTAATTTTTTCTAGAGCCACAACAATTCGCAAAACCGTTTCAGAGTTAGGATCTCTCACCTCATTAATCCAACGATAAATATTTGAACGACCAACGCCTAGAGCATTAGCCAGATTTGTTTGGCTAATACTATATTTTTCAAGAACTTGTCCGAGTGTTTTACCTGCTTTACCCATACCTTTGATCGTGTCAGAGGATGTTAAGCCTGTAAAGAAATGTGTCCAAATGGACTACAAGGATGTATAATCTTGTAGTCCATTTGGATTCATGCGATCAATTTGTAGACTAAATGGACTACAAAGCTTTTACCATTAAATTTCTAACGCCATGAGCTATCAAGAAATGCTTCACCCTTGGGCGATCGCTCGTCCTCTTCCCAATAATATTCAAAGCGTAATCGTAGGAAGATTTCGCCGCAGAGTAGATGCTGAAGAACATTTAAGGTTTTTACGGCGGCGCATTCCTACGGTTAAATTCTTTATTGTTTTTGATTGTCAGACCTATATGTTGTCATGACAACAATCTACAATCCTGATTTTAGGCAACTCCATAATCTGTATATGGACGCTTATATGGCGGTTGCAAACCCAACACAATATCTTGCCTTTCAACACCCATAGCAACTAACTCCTCCGCAGGATTTTGATCAGTTAAATTCTGTTGCAGCCAAATCTTGCCATCCTTAATATCAAAATGCATAACACATCGATATACACGAGTTAACTCTTGCCAGCCAATATTGAGCCACTGATAATGATCCCTTTCCACATCAAAAATCAGTTGCACCTCAACCTCATCATCAGAAACATCACCACTCACATACCGAGACAACAAACTTTGCACATACTCCCGATATTTACCTACTTTATCCATTTCACAATCTCCTCATTTACAGGATTATAGACAACTAACAAAAGCTGATATCGCTGAATAGCAACCTGTGTAAACTCAAGCTGAAAAAAAGTTTTATAAACGTCCGCTGGGACAGCTAGATAAAGAGTTCGATTTGGTTCATTAGCTTCTATAGCAAGGCGATAACTCAAAAATTGCCCTAGGGCAGAATAGAAATCTGTAATTGCCGACGGATTTAAGAAGCTTTTAATCTCAACAGCTATTTTTTCTCCTGCCCTCTCTGCGGCTACAATTTTTTCTGCACCAAGATCAACCTGAAAATTAACATTGCCAAACTTAAATTTTAGCGGATCATCAGTTATGATCCATTGCTCTTTCTGTAGAGACTGTCTGACAGCTTCATGGAAAAGGTCTTTCGCAGACATAGTTTATACTAAAACACTCGATCTTTTTGTGACTTGAGTTATGGGTGTTACTGGCTAAGTCTAGAATAGCCTAATTAAGGTCAATGTAATTTCAACCTCCTAAAAGAAGCTTAGCTCGTTGCTATATATTGGAAAACTATTGCTCTGTTAAATAGCTAACATGATGAAGAAATGGTTTAATACCGCAGGTCCTTGTAAAGCTGACATTCACTATATGCTGCCAGCAAGCGATCGCCTACCAGAGCTAGAGCAGTTAATCGCTCAAGAAAATTACTTCGTCATCCATGCCCCAAGACAGACTGGCAAAACCACCGCCATGATGGCATTAGCGCAGGAGCTAACCGCTAGTGGTCGATATACATCGGTGATGCTATCTCTTGAAGTTGGTGCAGTCTTTTCAGACGATGTGGGAGCAGCCGAACTCGCTATTTTAGATGAATGGAAGCAATCGATACGGTTTCGTTTGCCTAGAGAATTACAACCGCAGCAATGGTTAGAAGCAGACGCAGGTGCAAGAATTGGCACAAACCTAAGCAACTGGGCAGAAAAATCATCCCGCCCGTTAGTCGTCTTTTTAGATGAAATTGACGCTTTGAGCAATGAAACATTAGTTTCTGTATTAAGGCAATTAAGATCGGGTTTCCCAAATCGTCCGCAGGGCTTTCCCCAATCAGTTGCCCTAGTGGGAATGCGCGATGTACGAGATTATAAATATGCATCAGGAGGAAGCGATCGCCTAAATACATCTAGTCCTTTTAATATCAAAGTGCGTTCCTTCACACTTAGTAATTTTAGCATTGCAGAAGTGAGAAATCTCTATCAACAACATACAGAAGCGACAGGACAAATATTTACAGAAGAAGCGATAGAGTTAGCATTTCATTTAACACAGGGACAGCCTTGGCTGGTCAATGCGATCGCCAAAGAAATCACCGAATATATCGCCAAAGATCCTCATATTCCAATTACACCTGAACTCGTAAACCAAGCCAAAGAGATTTTGATTCAAAGACAAGATACCCATTTAGACAGCCTAGCCGAGAGATTGCGAGAAGAACGAGTCAGAGCCATCATTCAACCAATCCTTGCAGGGCAAGAATTGCCAGATGTGCCACAGGATGACGTGCGCTATGTTTTGGATTTAGGTTTATGTAGCAATGAGAATGGATTAGCGATCGCCAATCCCATTTATCAAGAGGTACTGCCCAGAGTGCTTGCCTATGTGACATCGGCTTCAATGGGATATATTCAACCAATTTGGCTAACTGAACAGGGAGAATTTGTACCTGAAAGCTTGTTAGAGTCATTCCTAGAATTTTGGCGACAGCATGGAGAACCATTGTTTAAAAGTACCCCATATCCAGAGATTGCACCCCATTTAGTATTGATGGCATTTTTGCATCGGGTGGTCAATGGAAAAGGGACATTAGAACGCGAATATGCGATTGGTTCGGGACGAATGGATTTATGTTTACGCTATGGCAAAGTGACTTTGGCAATGGAGCTAAAAGTATGGCGAGACAAGAAACCAGACCCACTTAATGAAGGCTTAAAGCAATTAGATAAATATCTATCGGGATTAAATTTAGATACAGGTTGGTTAGTGATATTTGATCGCCGTGAGGGTTTACCACCACTAAGCGATCGGACAACCACTGAGAGCGCAATCAGTCCCGCAGGGCGAAATATTACCGTGATTCGGGGATAAACTGTTCTGCTAAGTTTGAATTATATTAAATGGCTGACATGAAGAAAAAATGGTTTAATACCGCAGGTCCTTGTAAAGCTGACATTCACTATATGCTGCCAGCAAGCGATCGCCTGCCCGAATTAGTTGATTTAATCGCCCAAGAAAATTACTTCGTCATCCATGCTCCAAGACAAACAGGCAAAACCACAGCGATGATGTCACTAGCCCAAGAGCTAACCGCCAGTGGCAAATATAACGCCGTCATGGTGTCAGTGGAAGTAGGGTCAGCCTTTCCCGATGAACCCGAAAAAGCAGAACAAGCGATCCTATCAGCATGGCGAGATGCAGCAGATTTTTGGTTGACAGACGAATTAAAACCACCCATTCACAATCCTAATCAACCGCCACAACGCATCGGTAATTTTTTAAAAGTATGGTCAGAATTATCCCCAAGACCATTAGTGCTATTTATTGACGAAATAGACTCATTACAAAATCAAACCTTAATTACAGTATTGCGACAGCTAAGAGATGGCTTTCCTCGTCGTCCACAGGGATTTCCCCAATCAGTTGCCCTAGTGGGAATGCGCGATGTACGAGATTATAAATATGCATCAGGAGGCGGCGATCGCCTCAATACCTCAAGTCCCTTTAACATCAAAGTACGTTCCTTCACGCTGAGCAATTTTAACCTTGAAGAAGTGAGAAATCTCTATAAACAACATACAACAGCCACAGGACAAATATTTACAGAAGAGGCGATCTCCTTAGCATTTCATTTAACACAGGGACAGCCATGGCTGGTCAATGCGATCGCCAAAGAAATCACCGAATATATCGCCAAAGATCCTCATATTCCAATTACACCTGAACTCGTAAACCAAGCCAAAGAGATTTTGATTCAAAGACAAGATACCCATTTAGACAGCCTAGCCGAGAGATTGCGAGAAGAACGAGTCAGAGCCATCATTCAACCAATCCTTGCAGGGCAAGAATTGCCAGATGTGCCACAGGATGACGTGCGCTATGTTTTGGATTTAGGTTTATGTAGCAATGAGAATGGATTAGCGATCGCCAATCCCATTTATCAAGAGGTACTGCCCAGAGTGCTTGCCTATGTGACATCGGCTTCAATGGGATATATTCAACCAATTTGGCTAACTGAACAGGGAGAATTTGTACCTGAAAGCTTGTTAGAGTCATTCCTAGAATTTTGGCGACAGCATGGAGAACCATTGTTTAAAAGTACCCCATATCCAGAGATTGCACCCCATTTAGTATTGATGGCATTTTTGCATCGGGTGGTCAATGGAAAAGGGACATTAGAACGCGAATATGCGATTGGTTCGGGACGAATGGATTTATGTTTACGCTATGGCAAAGTGACTTTGGCAATGGAGCTAAAAGTATGGCGAGACAAGAAACCAGACCCACTTAATGAAGGCTTAAAGCAATTAGATAAATATCTATCGGGATTAAATTTAGATACAGGTTGGTTAGTGATATTTGATCGCCGTGAGGGTTTACCACCACTAAGCGATCGGACAACCACTGAGAGCGCAATCAGTCCCGCAGGGCGAAATATTACCGTGATTCGGGGATAAACTGTTCTGCTAAGTTTGAATTATATTAAATGGCTGACATGAAGAAAAAATGGTTTAATACCGCAGGTCCTTGTAAAGCTGACATTCACTATATGCTGCCAGCAAGCGATCGCCTGCCCGAATTAGTTGATTTAATCGCCCAAGAAAATTACTTCGTCATCCATGCTCCAAGACAAACAGGCAAAACCACAGCGATGATGTCACTAGCCCAAGAGCTAACCGCCAGTGGCAAATATAACGCCGTCATGGTGTCAGTGGAAGTAGGGTCAGCCTTTCCCGATGAACCCGAAAAAGCAGAACAAGCGATCCTATCAGCATGGCGAGATGCAGCAGATTTTTGGTTGACAGACGAATTAAAACCACCCATTCACAATCCTAATCAACCGCCACAACGCATCGGTAATTTTTTAAAAGTATGGTCAGAATTATCCCCAAGACCATTAGTGCTATTTATTGACGAAATAGACTCATTACAAAATCAAACCTTAATTACAGTATTGCGACAGCTAAGAGATGGCTTTCCTCGTCGTCCACAGGGATTTCCCCAATCAGTTGCCCTAGTGGGAATGCGAGATGTCCGCGACTATAAATATGCATCAGGAGGCGGCGAAAGACTCAATACCTCAAGCCCCTTTAACATCAAAGTACGTTCCTTCACGCTGAGTAATTTTAGCATTGCAGAAGTGAGAAATCTCTATCAACAACATACAGAAGCGACAGGACAAATATTTACAGAAGAAGCGATAGAGTTAGCATTCCATTTGACACAGGGACAGCCATGGCTGGTCAATGCGATCGCCAAAGAAATCACCGAATATATTGCCAAAGATCCCAATATTCCAATTACACCTGAACTCGTAAACCAAGCCAAAGAGATTTTGATTCAAAGACAAGATACCCATTTAGACAGCTTAGCTGAAAGGCTGCGCGAAGATAGAGTAAGGGTGATTATGCAGCCAATTTTATCGGGGCAAGAATTGGTAAATACTCCAGAGGATGATCTGCGTTATGTCTTGGATCTAGGGCTATGTAATCGGGATAGTCGAGGCGGTATCCAGATTGCTAATCCAATCTATCGAGAAATCATTCCCAAAGTATTGGCATCAATCACAATCGCCTCATTAACCTCAATATCACCAACATGGTTAGATGCCAACGGTAAACTAGATGCCCAAGCGCTTTTAGATTCTTTCATCGATTTTTGGCGACAGCATGGAGAGCCTCTATTTAAAAGTACGCCCTATCCAGAAATTGCCCCCCATTTAGTATTAATGGCATTTTTGCATCGGGTCGTCAATGGTGGTGGTAGTTTGGAGCGGGAATATGCAGTTGGCTCAGGACGAATGGACATTTGTTTGCGTTATGGGGAGCTAACTTTGGGAATGGAGCTAAAAGTATGGCGCGATCGCAAACCAGACCCACTTAATGAAGGCTTAAAGCAATTGGATAAATATCTATCGGGGCTGAATTTAGATACAGGTTGGTTAGTGATCTTTGATCGCCGTGAGGGTTTACCACCACTAAGCGATCGCACTATCACGGAGAGCGCGATAAGTCCCGCAGGTCGAGATATTACGGTGATTCGGGGATAAATAATTTGCTAATGCTAATTTGCCAATTCAAAGGCTTTAGTTTTCATCTTGCCATTTGTAGTCCACTTGGACTACAACAGTAATAGGGATATCCCGAAAAACAAGGCAAATCTACCAACCATGACCGAACCACAGCGCACTGCACCCCAATTAATCGAAGACATCAAAGCCCTCATAATTGAGATCCAGCAGTTGTATTGCCATGACGAAATTCCTTGGATTATTGGCTATTCAGGCGGCAAAGACTCCACCGCCACCCTGCAACTCGTTTGGCAAGCCATCCAACAACTACCAAGCGATCGCCGCACCAAACAGATTCACGTCATCACCACCGACACTCGCGTTGAAAACCCCATCGTAGCTGCATGGGTGAAGCGATCAATATCAAATATGCAAGCTGCCTCAGATGAGCAAGGCTTACCCATCACGGCAAATTTACTATTTCCCGATGTCAAAGACACCTTCTGGGTCAACCTTATCGGCAAAGGCTACCCCGCACCCCGCAACGGCTTTAGATGGTGTACCGAACGCCTCAAAATTAAACCATCTAATCAATTTGTCCAAAACGTTGTCCGCGCTAAAGGCGAAGTAATCATCGTCCTTGGCACACGCAAAGCCGAAAGCTCTAGGCGATCGCGATCAATGAA
>Ga0209972_10003356_pt1 | contig 12575 bp, 10 predicted proteins | sample NOAtaG_7_FD_187302 | JGI IMG/M metagenome (GOLD analysis project Ga0209972, IMG submission 187302) | Freshwater lake microbial communities from Lake Erie, under a cyanobacterial bloom - NOAA_Erie_Diel1S_2200h metaG (SPAdes) (version 2) | ecosystem: Environmental > Aquatic > Freshwater > Lake ...
ACTGATGCGCCATCCACGAGCGCTGATTCGGAGATCTCCTTTGGAATGGTCTTCATATACGAAGACATCACGAAGGTCGCAAAACCGACCTGGAGAGCCACATGCACCAGAATCAAACCCAAATAGCTGTCATACAAAATATTGCGGTTTCCAACTAGATCACCGAACCAGATATACATCTTGAATAACGGCGCATATACAAGCTGGACGGGAAGTAAGTTACCCGCAGTAAATAACAACAAGAGATACAAGTTAAATCTAAAGGAATACCGCGTCACCACGAATGCCAACAACGATCCAAAGAAGAGCGTTAAACCGACCGCAGGAATCGCCACAATAAATGAGTTCTTTAGATATCCCCAGATCTCCATCTGTCGATACGCCTCAACATAGTTATTGAGATTCAAAGTATCGGGACGAGAGAACACACCCTTTTCAATAATGTCTTGGTAGGGACGAAGCGAAGTCCAGAACGTCCACAGAATCGGAACCATCCAGAGAAATGCAAAGGTTCCAATAAAGAGAGAGATAAACGCATCCTTACGCTTCTGGCGGTTGCGGTATTTCTGATTCTGGACAATTCCACTCATGAGGACACGTCATCTCTGAAGACAGTACGGAGATAGAAGACAATCGGGATGATGCTGAGCAAGAACAAGATCACGGCAAAGGCCGCACCCAACATCGAGGCCGCCTGACCATAGATATTGGTAAAGACCAGCATGCCCAGAATCGGCCACCCCGTCGAGGTGCCATAAATAATGTAAATGAGATCGAAGGCTCGCAGCGACTCAATCACGGTAATAACGATGATGATCGTATTAACGGGCTTCATCGCTGGAAGCACGATCTTCCTAAAGGTCTGCCACTCGGTAGCTCCATCAATCGCCGCTGCTTCGCGCAGCGAAGGATCCACCGACTTCAATCCCGCTAAATAGAGCAGCATGATGTAACCAATATGGCGCCACGAAGCGATCGTAAGAATCACATAAGTATTAATCGAATAATTTCCAAAGATCGGAATTGCATCTTCAATTCCTGGATAGCCCAACAGCACCTGGACTAAACCAGCTGGTCCAAGCATGAAGCGCCAAATAATTCCAATTACAGCAAGAGAGAGAACAACGGGGATGTAATAAACGCTCTCGTAAATCTTATGTCCGCGAATCTTTCGATCGACTTGATAAGCCAGAAGAACTCCGAGCGGCGTCGCAATAAAGGTAAACCACAACAACCAATACGCGTTATTCCTTAACGCATCATAAAACTGCGGCGAAGCCGTGAAGATCGTGTTGTAGTTAGCAAGTCCAGCCCATTGGATATCCGATAGCCGAACGCCATTCCAATATGTAAAAGAAAGTCCGATTGTTGCGATTGCGGGAATCCAGACCCACACAATATGTAAGAAAGATGGAACACCTACGAACATTGCAAGAGTGAATCGATCACCCTTGGAAAATGCTCGACGGCGGCGAGTTTTTTTACTCGCCGCCGTCGTAGTCATACAGCTAGCCTATCTTTTTAGGATAGTGGAGGCAATGCATCCCATGCTGCTTGCATATCATCAACGATCTTGTTGACATCCTTTGGATTCTTCAAGAAGTTCTGAATTGAAGGTCCAACGATTGTTCCAGCAAAGTCGTTACGGCAATCACGATCAAGGAAGTTCATAACGTTCTTCGCTTCACCGATAACAGCAAGCTTCTGCTTGTTGAATGCGTCGTACTCTGATGTATCAAGACGTGAGTTTGCATAGAGAGAAGTATCGCCAGCAGCTTGTGCAGCCAACATACCGTTCTCGCTACCGCACCACTCAGCAAACTGTGCTCCACCTTCTGGGTTAGCGCCATTTGCTGCAGCAGAAACGCCATCGACAGGAGCGTCAATGGAATCACGTGCGAACTCAGGGTTGATTTCTGGGAATGGAACGATCCATAGATCGTCATAGTCTTCTTGTGACTTCGCCTTGAAGTCGTTAGCCCACCATGAACCCATCATGATCGCGCCGCACTTCTTCTGTAGTAGAAGATCGCGCATGCCATCCCATGAAATATCAAGAACGTTCTTGTTCATGTAAGGAATGAGCATTGCGAATTGATTGAATACGTCGATTGTCTTCTGATCTGTCCACTTTGCGCGGCCATTGAGAAGATCGATGTGGTAGGTGTAACCGTTCATACGGACGTTAAGGATTGAGAATGTTCCCATCGCTTCCCATCCGCCCTTATCTCCAAGTGCGTAACCGATGAGACCCTTCTTCTGGGTTCCATCAAGCATCTTCATGAAGTCATCCCAGTTTGCAATGTTCTCTGGATCCATTCCGAGTTCTTGCATTGTGGACTTGCGATAGTGAAGTCCCCATGGATACCAAGTTGTTGGAATGATGTATTGCTTTCCATCGCTTGGGTTTGTTGCTCCGCTTACGAAACCTGCTGGCATCTGATCGCCGAGGTTCTTAATATTCTCTGAAAGATCAACGAGCAGCCCTTGATCAGCACGGAAATTGGTACGGAATCCGGCCATCCACTGGAATGCATCGTCAGGAGTTCCTTGTAGATACTGTGAAATTCCATCTTGGAATGCATTTGTATCTCCGGAACCTTGCATTGTTACATCAATGCCTGTTTCTGCTTTATAGGCATCTGCAAGCGCTTGCGCAATCTTGAGACCAGTTTCATCGTTCGTACGTGCTGTGAACTTGACTGGGCCACTTGCTTTGTCGCTACCGCAACTTGAGAGCAGAGTTCCTCCGCCAACAAGACCGATACCGCCGAGCGCTGCGCCTTTGAGAACTGTGCGTCGCGATACGCCGTTCTCCATGACTTCGTTCGACATCGAACTTCCTATTCTCTGAACCCCCCGATGGGGTCCAGACAGGGGCAACTTACGCCTGCCTCACCCCTAAAGCCAGCATCCCTGAGTAACAAAATGGCATCGCTGGTCTGAATTTCGTGGAACTTGTCCGTACTGTCCTATCAATACAGTCCTAGAAACGCTCCAAAACCCATATCCCTTGAGAGGGCTTCTTTGTATTGATCGAAATGGCGCTTCCGCTGGCTGGGATTCCATACAAGCTCTCTTTAACCCGATAACCAAGTTTGCTGATATCTATCTTCGCCTTTACTCCGCTTCGAGAGAGAAAAACCAGAATTGTTTCTTTCTTTGATTCGCGCAAAAAGGCTAGACAATCATCTTCGACCAAAACCCAGCGCAATCCTCCATTAATGAAGCCATCCGAATTCTTTCGGATCGAAATCAGCTTCTTTACTTCACGAAGAAAATCCATATCCCATGAACTTCTATCTTCCCAATTGATGGTTTTACGAGAATCTTCACCTGTTGTTCCTTCTAATCCAATTTCATCGCCTGCAAAAATCGAAGGAACGCCCGGGTAGGTTAGTAATAACGTCATCGCAGTGAGATGTAAATCTTTATTCCCCAGTACAACAGTTCGCATTCTGGCTGTGTCATGTGAATCAAGAAGCACCATGCTCGCAACCAGTGATCTCCAAGGAATTGATCCATTGAAAGACTTCATGCTCTCAACTAATTGTCTTCCTGTGATTGTAGGCATTGAAAACGGAAGGCCCTGAAATCCACCACCAATAGTCTTATTTAAATTAATCCAATTCCATACTGGACGCATAAAGCCTTGGTAATTCATCGCGCCGTGCCAACCAAATCCATTTAAGTCACTCGCAACAAAATCACCATTCTCTGCCACAAGCCAGGCATCGGGTTTTACTTCATCCATAGCCTTTCGAATTCCATGCATAACTTCATCATGCATATCGTCAGCGCCTTGGCGACCCGTCATATTTCCAACATCGATTCGCCATCCAGACATTCCATATTTCGAGGACAACCATTGCCTGACGATCGAGTTCTTGCCTTCATACATCTCTTTGCGCAGCGATGCAGAGTTGAAATTCAACTTCGGTAGCGATGCGTGGCCAAACCAACCCACGTACCCATGTTTTACCGATTTATCCCAGTAAAAATAGCCGCGCTCTTTCGACTTCTTATCTCTCTTCGCTTTTGCCAGCCATGGATGGCCAGCACCACAATGATTTGAGGTGAGATCTCCTAATAATCGAATCTTCCTTCTCTTGGCTTCCGCAACTAATCTAGACATGGCTTTATCGCCACCCAAAATTGGATCCACTTCTCTAAAGCTGGTCGCGTCGTACCGATGATTCGAGAGAGCCGGAAAGAAAGGTGTGAAGTAGATACCGTTAACACCAAGATCATCTAAGTAATCTAAACGCTCTCGCACTCCATCGAGATCGCCACCAAAAAGTTCGGTACCCATCTCCCGAGTTCCTACCGCTGGAAGTTGATTCCATTCTCTTTGCTGTGCCCATTGTGGAATCTGCTTTTTCAGACCGGACTTTGCAAACCGATCCGGAAAAATCTGATAAAAAACCGATGATCTAATCCACGATGGATAATCAGGGATTGCAACAATCTGAAAATCATTATTTGAGTGGACATCATGATCATAGAATCCAGATGCATTCAACCAGTCATACTTATCGTTATCGACGAAGACGAATCGATAGCATGTTGAAGGATTCTCAATCTTTACCTTTACCGCCCACCAGCTCTCTGTTGCATCTCTGCGCTCGAGAGCTAACTCAAAACTTCGAGGTTCACCATCGTGGTACAAACGGAGAAAAGACCTAGCAAAAGTGTATGAATGTGGAACGCGAACCCGCAGCACCACTTTATCTCCGACCTTAGGAGCGGAGTTACTTACATACAGTTCACTGCCATCATGATGAGGACATAGTGAGTCTGGTGACTGGTAAGACAAAGCTTTCTCCTTTCGAATTTCGGGCTATTGCTCTTATTTCAATCTTTCGCTTAGGGAAATCCAAAGGATCTAGGAATACTGCATAGGGAGCCCCAGTATCCACGCCTTGGGAAATCCACTTCTTGCTTCCAATATTTCTGGCAAAGAACTCAACTGATAGAAAATCAGTTGAACTTATTCCTGCTTTAACTCGATAAAAGCCAGTCAGGTCATCTTTCTTGGCGCTGAGTTTTGTGTACTTGGTAGCAAATTGATCAATAGCGACGTTGGCCTTTAAGACGATTGTTGATAGCGCTGGAACCATCAAGCTCACTTTATTTTGATCTGTTGTTACCTTCGTAGTGCCAAGGATTTCTGTCCATCCACCCGACGATGTTGCGGTACTTACAGTTACCATCTCATCAGTATCTGAGTTATTGAAAGCGACTAAGTACTCTCGGTTTTCTGACACATCTTTCTTAGAAATGACATATAGCGAGTTCTTCGCATATCGCTCAAGCATGGGACCATTCGCTAAAGCCGGATTACTTTTACGAATCTCCGCCAATTTTCTTAAATAGGCCGCAACTGGGTTCTGGTCGGTGACTTTAAAGGAATCGCCATTTCCAATGGGCGAACCACCAATTCGTACTTCCTTTTTCCATATATCGACATCAGTTGCGAACATATCTTGGCGTGCAAATTGATCCGTTCCATTATTCGTACCTGTCATCCCAACTTCATCACCGTAATACACAACGGGTATACCGCGGGAAAAATACATAAGAGCGTGAGCCAAATTAGTTCTTGGCAATAACTGATCCGCAGGTTGAATTCGCTTGCTGGAAATGATGTACCCCACTCGCCCTACATCATGATTACCAAGGAAAGTAACGAGATTTCTAGCAGATGATTGGGAGCTGGTGTAATAGTCATCATTCTCAAATAAAGCGCTCAAGGCAGGAGCGTTGGAATATCCAGAAGCAAATTCTGTGGCCTTTGCTTGGAAAGGAAAGTCCAAGACTGTTTGAATCTTATTTCTTCTTACATAGTTCATCAGATTAAATGGGCTGTAATCAAAGACCTCTCCAAAGATCGTGAAATCGTTGATCTTTGCTTTCGTGGCAGTAGCGTGAATTAATGGAGACCAATTCTTAAAGAAGTTGTCATCCACATGTCGCGCAGTATCGACTCTAAATCCTGAAATTCCGTAGCGCGTTAACCACTCCCCATACACATCTGCCCACCCTCGATACACCTCAGGTTTCTCGGTAGCGAGATCATCAAGGCCATAGAAATCACCGATCTTGTTGCAATTTCCTTTACCCCAACAGCTCCTCATATCACCGACATTGTGATAGTTGCTTAACTTGTTTAGCCAGGCCGGATTCTTAAGATTCACGAGATCCGAAGGAATGTAAGCAGAATTTCCACGATACTGAATGATGTCGCCAGTATGGTTTGTGACAACATCGAGAATCACTTTCAAACCTAACTTCTTTGCACACTTAGAAAATTCGGCCATATCTTCATGGGTTCCAAGGTGTGGATCAACGTTAAGAAAATCGACTCCCCAATAACCGTGATATCCCGCTCCACTACTAATTGCTGCTTGTTGAGTTACTAAAGGTGTGAGCCAGACAGCGGTAAACCCCAGAGACTTGATTCGGGCTAACCCATCATCACCTGCTTCACAAGTTCCAGTTAAGCCTTTGAGATCACCGCCATGATAAAAAGCAGTGAGTGAAGTATTAAATCCACCATTATCGTTATTTTTCTTATCTCCATCTTTATATCGATCTGGCATCACAAAGTAAATGAGATCCTGAGAAAGCCCTACTTGCGGAGCGCTAGGAGTTGCGCCAAACGCTACCGTTGAGAGCGAGAGAGAAATCGAAACCAAAAGAGCAACAATGCCCTTGCGCTTCACTTTTATCCCTTGACGGATCCGGCAGTCAAACCGTTCACGATATAGCGCTGGAGCGAAAGGAAGATAATCACAATTGGAATTGAGGCCAAGATTGATCCTGCGGCAAAAGCGCCCCAGTTGGTTGCATATTGTCCGCCGATAAATTGCTGTAAACCAACTGCAACCGTACGGCCTTCCATTTCTACCAAGAACAATCGAGCAAGAATGAACTCATTAAAGGTACCGATAAAGCTCAACAAGCAGACAACTGCAAGTACGGGAGCAGCCAATGGAATAAAGATCAACCAATATGTCTGCATTGGGCTAGCGCCATCAATCTTTGCTGCTTCATCAAGTTCAGCTGGAATGGAGTCCACGAAACCTTTGAGGAGCCAGATATTGACGCCCATCGATCCACCTAGATAAACAAGAATCAAACCTGCCTGGCTACCGAGTCCGATACTTGGCGCGAAGGAATAAACGCGCTCCATGATTACGTAAACCGCTGAAAGAGCCAGAATCGCTGGGAACATCTGGACGAGAAGCAAGAACTGGATACCTAGTTTCTTACCTTTGAACTTTAAGCGACTAAACGCAAAAGCAGAAGCTGCGCCGATTACAACGGAGCTAATAGCTACTGTGGAGGAGATAATCAATGAGTTCTGTACCCACGACAAGAATGGAATCTTCGGCGATGAGAAGAGCATCTTGTAGTTGTCCCACGAGATTTCGCGCGGAATAAAGGAAGTTAACTGGAGGCTTCCGCTCGGGTTAAGTGAAGAAAGAACCACCAAATACAACGGGAATAGCGCAAAGATGCACATGAATATCGACGTAGCATGACGCCACAAATCTTCTCTTAGCCACTTGGTCATCCGAAGGTCTCCATCACTTTCGACTTACGCAAGCCATAGAACGAGATCGACGCGACTAGGAAGAAGATCAAGACCGAGATAGCGCTCGCCAGACCAAAGTCGAGATTATTGTTTTGGCCGAAGGCAATCTGATACGTATAGCTAATCAAAATATCTGTAGCACCTGCGATCTCACCATCTAAGGTATTTCTTGGGCCTCCACCAGTTAAGAGATAGATCAAGTTGAAGTTATTGAAGTTAAATGCAAAAGAGGCGATCAGAAGCGGGGACAAGATCTGTAGAAGAAGTGGAAGTGTTATCTGACGGAAAACCTGGCGGGGGTTTGCGCCATCAATGGCTGCTGCTTCGAGTAACTCTGATGGAATCGCTTGTAATGATCCTGAACAGATGAGATAAAAATAAGGAAAACCTAACCAAAGGTTTACTAACAGAACGGCAGCTCGTGCATAAGTGGGATTAGAGAACCAAGCAATCTCTGTATTCAATAAGTTATTGATCGCTCCGAACTGTGAATCGAACATTCCACCCCAGATCAGAATGCTCATGATGCTAGGCATCGCGTAAGGCAGAATCAGAATCGAGCGGTAAATTCGACGTCCCCGCATCGCTCGATTGAGCGCAATCGCCAACAAGAGTCCAAATGCAAAAGTGCTCAACACCGTGAGCGATGCAAAGACAAGGGTCCAGATAAAGACCTTAATAAGTGGTGTTCGAACGCGCTCGTCCGCAACTAACTTCGTATAGTTTTCAAACCAAACCGGCGCACGCCATCCTGGAGTTAAGACTTCTTCGGGCGCTCCTTCAAGAGCAAAGTTGCCTCTCTGATTATCGACGTACACCTCGCCTGATTGAATGTTTCTCATCGTGTCAGTCTTGGCGTCGTACGTTAACGTCTGTCTAAATACCGCGCCCACACCTTGGCCTTCTATAGCAATGTAGTAGTCATCTACGTACTTATATCTAATTTTCGAGTACGCATCATTCTTCGCTAGATCTTCAAGCGAGATAGCTTCGAAATCGGGCGCTGTCGTTGCAACTCCATATTCATTAATCGTTACATCGCCAGCATCCAGAGTCTTAAGCTCGTCTTTGGTGGAGAGGAAGTATTTTTGGTTTGCAATATCTGAGACCAAGATTGCGTACTCATCACCAGGACCCTTGCCAGCGACAATATCGAAAGTAGTTTGGTTGGCATCAGGCTCTACGCCGCGGATCAAAACCTGTTCGATTGCCGCATCTTTAACGAGATAGTTACCTGTTTTGTAGTTAAACAACGACATTATTACTGTGAAAACGATGGGCCCAATAACAAAAGCTATAAATAGAAGAATGCCTGGAATAAAGAATTTGAGGGGGATAGAAACTTTAGTGAAATATGCGAAATTCAAAGCGACGATCGAAATGACCAAGAACGAGCCGATTGCGATTTGGCCCGATGCAAATGCGCTCTGAGCCAACAAGCTCAAGATTGCAGTTACAAGCGCAAGAATGATTATCTTGAGGACTAGCGCAAATTTTCCTCGAAAAATACTGATCACTCGTTTACCGCTTCCTTCATGCTCAACTTTGCAGATTTAGAAAGTAGTAACGTGGGCGTGAATTGATCACGCCCACGTTACTTCTAACTTTCATTCCCTAAGAAATACTTCTTAGAGATCAGCCTTTCCTGCTGCGACGTTAGCTTTCCAAATAGCAGCAAGCTTCTTAGCTTCTACTAATGGATCTTTTCCGTCGACCAAGACTGCAGTCCAATATGCACCTGAAGAATCCCAGTAGCTAGCGCCACCAGCATTGGTGTTCAAGAAAGCACCAATCTGTGGGATTGAAGACATACCTGCTGCAACGCCCATGGCCTTCTGGCCTGGAAGTACGAGCTGGCTCTTCTGTGCGCCCTTTTCAGCTGGTGGACGTCCTTCTTCTGACTGGTACATAACCTGGCCAGCTGTTGATGCGAAGAAGTTTGTTAGAAGTGACTTAGCAGCAGTGGCAACTCCATGTGCTTCTGCATAAGAAGTAAGGAATGCACCGCTAACGCTACCGAACATCTTTCCGTATGTTCCTGGCTTTACACCTGGGACAGGCATGATGTTCATTTGGAAGCCTTCTTCAGCGAATTTACGCCAGTGCCAGTTTCCAACAACTGCGAATGGAACTTTTCCAGCAAGGTAGTTATCCATGCAACCGGTATCAGTCGCTGGGTAGAAGCCATTGCTCTTGCCATTCTTATCTAGCAAATATGTTTTTACATTCTTTGCGAATGCTGCTGGATCAAAGCTCTTGTTGTAGTTAACAGATCCATCTTTGTTCATGATGTATGGCTCTGCACCAAGTGCTGAGAATCCTGAGAGACCGCCCCATGACATTCCGCCACCAGCGATGCAAAGTCCGGCCTTAAGACCGAGTTTCTTCTTGTTAGCCAAGTAGAAATTAACCATTTCACCGTATGACTTCGGAGCTTTCTTTACCATCTTGGTGTTGTAGATCATTCCAACGTTGTTAACATCTACAGGAACGCCGTAGAGCTTTCCACCGTAGGAGAGATCAAAGAACTGGCTTGGGGTGAACTGTGCTCTCTGTTGCGCAGTCAAGACAATTGGAGCAAGTTTTCCGCTCTTAGCTAGAGCTGGGACCCAGTCGTTACCTGCAACGAAGATATCTGGACCAGAAGTACCAGATGCCTTATCGAGTGCATCCTTGAGCGCGTCATAGCTCGAGAAAGAAACAACCTTGATCGTGCTACCAGCAACCCAGTCACTCTTCTTCTTAAAAACTTTTTCTAGGTTTGGTCCGCGGGTTTCATCAGCCCAAATGAGAATCTCACTCGCGGCCTTAGCAGGGACAATAGTCAAGCTTGCAGCAAAGGACATTGTTGCAACGAGAGCAAATCCCTTGAGTAGTTTGTTCTTCACTAAAATTGTTCTCCTTTTAAATTTGGAAGCCTCATCCTCCGTGCGGGGCCTCCTAGTCGCGCCATCTCACTCCTTTTTAAGTTTGAAATCAACTACTCACGCCGAAAAGGCATGTTTTACAGTGCGATTTACGGAATCGTTATAAAGATGAAAATCGCGTAAGCGCCCTTTCAATGGCCCCTCCCAACCGAAGTTGGGCATAGCATGTTCAAATGGAATTGGTCCGCAACATACTTCTTTTATTACACCTCGCCGGCATGGCCGGGATCCTGATTTCCCTCATCAAAACCCGCACCAAAATCGCAACCGGTCTTGTCCACTCCGCCCTAACCGCCACTGTGACCGGAATCGCCCTCGTCGGCCTCCGTTACCCCCTCCACGACTCCGATCCCATGAAATGGCCGTTACCCGATAACGCAAAGATCACCATCAAGCTGCTCTTTATCCTTATCATCTTGGCTCTCGCCTTCACCAACCGCAAAAAAGAAATCATCTCCTCCACCGTCTGGTCCTTTATCGCTGCCCTAACAATCGGCAACATCATTATTGCGGTGGTTTGGTAATTCTCAACTCAGTCTTTTTCGAAGTTCCGCTAAGGAACTATTGCTTTGCCTAAGTCTCCACGCTAACCAACCGTCTACGGGTTTGTTTGAGTTGAGATGCTTTGCTGCCCCTGAAGGAGTTCTATGTAATTTCCCATCCGAGGTTTTAATTGTCCCGTCACTGTTGATTATCGCCGAATGGCTAACGCCTTGGACCCTTCGTTTCCAAACAAGTTCATCTCCTACCTGAACTAGCCCTGCTTTAATCAAATCCTTTACAGATGACATCACATTCCTTTCTAACTTGTCGGTGGCTCCTCCAAAACCAAAGTATAAATTAGAGAATTCTGGAATTCTTCTCTCTCTCCGCATCCTTCAATCGTGGAATTGAGAATGTCTTGAGGTAGCTCTCATCTGCATCTAGGCCGATGAATCTCCTATTGTTTACAACCGCTGCAACACCTGTGGTTGAACTTCCACAAAATGGATCAAGCACAACATCGCCAGGGTTTGAACTTGACCTAATTATGCGATCCAGGAGTGCAATCGGCTTTTGTGTTGGGTGCTTTCCATGAATCTTTTCTGACTTACCCGGTGTTGTAATCGACCAAACACTTCGCATTTGCTTACCTGGGTTTTTTATAAAGTCACTTGGAAAACTACCTTCGCGCATTTCATCGTAGTTAAAGACATGCTTGGCCTTTTTGCTCTTGCTCGCCCATATCAACGTTTCATGGCTGGCGGTGAACATACGGCACCCCAAATTCGGAGCCGCATTTGGCTTATACCAAGCAATATCATTCAAAACTCGGAAGTCTTGAAGTTGAAGAGCACCGATTAAGCAGCAACTCAAGCACCGTTCACGGGATTAGCTTAAGAAACGAAAAAGGTAAAAGTCTTGAAATTTATTATCAGGATGGGGTTTATAAACTTTTCTTCGAGCCAGGCGGGGTCAAATGGAATCAACATTTTTCTGCGAGACTCAAACCAGACACTGCGATATATTCTCCTGAAAGTCGAACCTTGACGATAATCGAAAAAAAGCAACAAGAAGCTGAGGGTTCTGTAGCTGAGAAACTTCAGACTTGCGACTACAAATTGCATTATTACAGAACTCTCACACAAGCGTTAAATATAGAAGTCGAACTTGTTTGGCTTCTGGGACCTTACTTCGAGAAAAAGCAGGAAACTCTGAAGAGTGTCTTTGAATATATGGAGAGAAAAGGTAGCCGTTACTACTTCCGGAAAATACCAATACAGGAGATTTCGATTTAGATTACCGTTTGAATTTGATTTGTACTCCAAAAGAAGTGTAATTAGATTTTGCACTAAAATCCTTAGAGGCTACCGGCCGAATATAGATCAAAGGATGTGAGGTTGGTTTAATCTTGATAAGCCGCCTTTGGCTCAATAATCACGGCCTTGGTTGGTTCGGAGATAACGGTGAACTCTTCCACGAGTTCGGGGTGGGATTCGGAGAAGGCTTTGCGATCGAACTTTTCATCGATTTGTTCGACGCGTTTCCAGGTGCAGATGCCTTCGATG
>Ga0209972_10003361_pt1 | contig 12561 bp, 8 predicted proteins | sample NOAtaG_7_FD_187302 | JGI IMG/M metagenome (GOLD analysis project Ga0209972, IMG submission 187302) | Freshwater lake microbial communities from Lake Erie, under a cyanobacterial bloom - NOAA_Erie_Diel1S_2200h metaG (SPAdes) (version 2) | ecosystem: Environmental > Aquatic > Freshwater > Lake ...
TGATAGAAAGAGAACCCCTAGAAATTAGTTATTATTGGTATTTAGGATTATCCTATCTTTTGCAGGCAAAAGAAGAAGAAGCACAAGCTACTTGGTTATTTGTTTTCACTCAAGGAGAAGAACAGGAAACTGATTCATGGATGCTAGAATTAAGCAATATTTTAGCAGCCGAAGCTAACCGACAATTAGAGTTAGAAAATCTAGAAATCAGTTGGTTAATTCGTAAACATCTACAGGAAATTAATCCCAGTTATCTCGATAATTTACTGCACTTAACCCTCGTTGAAATTAAATTAAATAGATTTGATCCTCAACAACTGCAAGAATGGCAAATACTAGAATTAATTACCCAGGGTTCAGTTAACTCTGAATTATTGGAACAAGTAGTAATTGCCCTCATACCTTACACCCATAAATATACCATAGAATTAGTTCGGTTAAGTTTACCCTATCTGTCGAATTCTTTAAAACTTCTGGATCATATTTTAAAAATTACTCGTCAGGTAGCGTTTCAAAAAAAACTACCTCTTTATTCGGTAGATTTGGCGGAAGCTTTTCTTCCCCTTTATCCCGAAAGTTGGTACTTACAAGTTAATTTATTTTGGTTTTATATCTCTTCAGATGACTATGACAAAGCAATAAATTTAGCAAATAAGTTGAAAAAGAAAAGTCAGACAATTGATTTGAAAATGTTTAGTCAATCTCTCCTCTTTAATGGCTCTTTACGATCCTCAAAATGGAATGACATTCCTAGTATTTGTCAAGAGTATAAACACTTAATTAAAGAATTTATAGAAAAAAAGCCACAAGATATACATCCCTTAGTTAGAGAAAATTTACTAACAGTTATGAACCCGATTTCTTACTATGAAGATAACCCACAAGAGAATCGACCGCTTTTAAGTCAGATTGGTAGTTTGTTCCAAGAAACCTACAAAGAAATGCTGGGTTTTCAAGAGGAAAGTTTTGACAAACCGAGAGAAGATAATGCCAATAAAAAACTTAAAATTGGTTACATTGCCCAAAGCTTAAAACGTCATCCCGTGGGTTTATTGAGTCGTTGGACTATTAATTATCACAATCGTGAGCAGTTTGATATTCACCTTTATATGGTGAGTCAACCCGTGGATGAAATAACTCAACAATGGTTTTCTAATCCCGCAGATAAAATCTATCATGCTACTGCTGATTCCTTAGTAACCTATCGCAAAATTAAAGAAGATAACATCGATATCCTTGTGGACTTAGATAGTGGTACTGGACTAATGGTTGTCCCAGTTATTGCCCTTAAACCTGCTCCTATTCAAGTTAACTGGTTAGGTTTTGATGGTTCCGGTTTACCCGCAGTAGATTATCTTTTAGCGGATCCTTATGTACTACCAGAAAATGCCCAAGAATATTATCAAGAAAAAATCTGGCGTTTACCTGATGCTTTTGTCGCTGTGGATGGTTTTGAAATAGCCGTTCCTACCCTGCGAAGAGAAGATTTAGGTATTAATAACGATGCGGTTATTTACCTAAGCTCTCAAACGGCAATTAAGCGTAATCCTGCGATGATTCGCTTACAAATGCAAATCCTCAAATCCGTACCTAATAGTTATTTCCTGATTCAAGGAGTTGCTGATGATAATTCCCTCTGGGATTTATTCTGTCAAATTGCCGCAGAAGTTGGGGTAGAAACTAATCGAATTAAGATGCTTCCTCTCTATCAGACGGAAACCTACAGGGCAAATTTAGCCATCGCTGATGTGGTTTTGGACACCTATCCCTTTAACGGTGGTACAACCACCCTAGAAACCCTCTGGATGGGAATTCCTCTGGTGGTTAAAGTGGGGCAACAATGGTCATCACGCAACGGTTATACTTTAATGATGAATGCGGGAATAACTGAGGGTATAGCTTGGAGTGATGAAGAATATGTGCAGTGGGGAATTAAGTTAGGATTAGATAAAAATTTAAGAGAAGAAGTCCGTTGGAAACTCCGAAAGTCTCGTCATACATCTCCCCTCTGGAATGCCAAACAATTTACCAGAGACTTAGAAACTGCTTATCGGCAAATGTGGAATATTTATTGTCAATCTTAGCGGATAAAAACTATGCAATGGCATCAAGACACACAAACCAACTTAAACGACAACAATTATCAACTGGTGGTGCAGTTTTATGAACAATTAACTGAAAACAATTCTTCGGTCATTGAGGATTATTTTTATCTAGGATTAGCCTATCTTTTACAAGATAGAGAAGAAGACGCACAAGCTACTTGGTTACTGGTGTTGAGTCAAGCAGCCGAATCAGAATTATCGGGGTGGATAGAAACTTTAACTCAAATCTTAGATGCAGAGGCAACCAGACAAGAAAATTCCCAAAGACTAGAGACAAGCTATCTAATTCGATTGCATCTACAAAACCTTAATCCTAGTTTTTTAAATAATCTCCTGCATCTGATGGAATTAGAAATACAATTCCAAAATTTTGCTATGGAAAAGTGCAATGATTGGTGTGTATTTGAACTGTTAGAGAATACAGCTACAGCAGCAATTAATCTTGATTTACTGCTGCGAGTGACGGAAAAAGTTTTAATCTACCCCTGTACTGATACCATCCACTTTTTAGAATTAGCAGCCTTACATATCAATAATCCAGAAATAATTGCGGCCAAAGTTATCTCAGCAATTGTCAATTATGGTTATCAACAAAAGCAAAGTGTATTTGCCATTAATTTAGTAGAACTTTGTTTGCGCTTTCTACCAGAGGATTTATACTTACAAAATAGTTTGTTTAATCTTTATAAAACCACCACTGTTGACTATAAAAAATCTCTAGAAATCGCCGATAATTTTTATAAAAGTTGCCAAACAACTACTGAAAAGCTCTTGGGAATTTCTCTAGTAATTGGTATTTTACAAGCTAAGGGAGACTGGGGAAATTTACCTAAATTTATCGATGAATTAATACAACTAATCGAGCGACAAATTAATGCCAAACAATTTAATGCACGTCCCTTTATTATCGACTCTATTTTAGGAGTTACTATCTGTCTTCCCTACTATCAAGATAATCCGAAAATTAATCGCTATTTACAAAGTAAACTAGCAGAAATTTTTCAAGCAGATGTAAGAACCCGCTACAACTACATTGCTCCTGTTTCTTCTCCAAAATCTCCAGCAAGAAAAATAAAAATTGGTTATATTGCCCATACTCTCCGTCGTCATTCTGTGGGTTGGTTAAGTCGCTGGTTATTTCACTATCATAATCGAGATAAATTTGAAATTTACACCTATTTTGTCAACCAAGCAGCAGACGAAATTACTGAAAAATGGTTTAAAAATAACTCAGATTATAGCTATAACTTGCCAGCAAAAATTGAACAAATAACTGCCCAAATTCGTCAAGACAAATTAGATATTTTAGTGGATATTGATAGCTTAACCAATAATACAACTTATCTAGTAATGGCTTTAAAACCAGCACCGATACAAGTAACCTGGTTAGGATTAGATGCGTCGGGAATCCCTGCTATTGATTATTTTATTGCCGATAACTACGTTTTACCCGAAAATGCTCAAGAAATTTATTCAGAAAAAATTATCCGACTTCCTAACTCTTATTTATCCGTGGATGGTTTTGAAGTGGGTGTTCCCACTAGGAGAAGAACTGATTTAAATATTCCCGATGATGCTATTATTTATCTGACCGTGCAATCGGGATTAAAACGCACCTTAAACATGATTTATCTGCAATTGCAGATTCTCCAACAGGTTCCTAATAGCTATCTTTTAATCAAAGGTTTTGCCGACAAAGAAACCATTCGAGAATTATTTCTCAAAAGTGCCGACGAATTGGGAATTAGTCAAGATAGATTAAGATTTTTGCCCAATGATTTCAATGAGGAAACCCATCGCGCTAATCTAGGAATTGCTGATATAGTTCTCGATACCTATCCCTATAGTGGTGCTACCACAACCCTAGAAACCCTCTGGATGGGGATTCCTTTAGTCACTAGGGTTGGTGAACAATTTGCAGCCCGCAATAGCTATACTTTTATGAAAAATGCCGGCATTAGTCAGGGTATAGCTTGGAGTGATGAGGAATATGTGCAGTGGGGAATTAAGTTAGGATTAAATAAAAATTTAAGGGAAGAAGTCCGTTATCAATTACGTCAATCTCGTCATACATCTCCCCTCTGGAATGGAAAAAAATTTACGATAGATATGGAAAAAGCCTACGAAGAAATTTGGCAAAATCATCACCATGATTAGCTTATCTATAAATGAGCAAATTTATCGGTAGCCTCAATTAAAGCACTACGAATTCCCACTTCTGTCATCGAATGTCCCGCATCGGGAACAATGATAAATTCCGCTTCCGGCCAAGCTTGATGTAATTCCCAAGCAGAAATCATCGGACAAACAATATCATAACGTCCTTGCACGATAACCGCGGGAATATGGCGGATTTTATCAACATTTTCGATCAGTTGGTTATCCGTCTCTAAAAAACCCTTATTGACAAAATAATGGCATTCAATGCGTGCAAAAGCTTCGGCAAAATTATCCTGACCGAATCTCTCGATTAAATTGTCCGCAGGAATTAATTTGCTGGTACTTCCCTCCCAAATTGACCAAGCTTTGGCAGCTTCTAGACGGATTTGGGGGTTATCGCTAGTCAGGCGCCGATAATAAGCGGCCAGCAAATCTCCCCTTTCTTCCGGGGGAATAGGTGCTAAATAATTCTGCCAAATATCGGGAAAAATATAACTGGTTCCCTCTTGATAAAACCATTTTAATTCTTTTTCTCGCAGTAGAAAAATCCCGCGCAAAATTAAGCCTAAACATCGTTCGGGATGGGTTTGACTGTAGGCTAAAGATAGGGTACTTCCCCAACTACCACCAAAAACTACCCAGCGCTCAATTTTTAATAATTCTCGTAGTTTTTCGATATCTGCCACTAACAGCCAAGTGTTATTTTCTCTTAACTCAGCGTGGGGGGTACTTTTACCGCAACCCCGTTGATCAAAAAGGACAATTCTCCATTTCTGTGGATCGAAATACTGACGATAAATCCCTTCAATACCACCGCCGGGCCCGCCATGGAGAAATACTACCGGTTTACCCTGGGGATTGCCCACTTCTTCATAATAAATTGTGTGGAGAGCCGATACTTTTAAGTAACCAGTACCATAGGGATCGATCGCCGGATATAATTCTCTAGTCATATTTACAGCCTTTCTCATCAAGATGAAGTCTAACCTAATTTGCCATCTCCCCACACCCCACACCCCACACCCCGCTCCCCTGGTGTTAGGCCCAGAGAAACCCTAATAGCTAAAGAAACTGCGCGATTAGATACCAAAGTCCTTCACAGATAGAAGATAATCAATATTTATCAGTATTGGAAGCCTTCAGCATGGTTCATTTAACGCCCAATCCTAGCTATAGTTTAAGTCTCAAGATAGAAATCCCCAATCAAGCGGGAACCTTCGCTTCTGTCCTCAATGCGATCGCCGATGTCGGGGGGAATTTAGGGCAAATTTCTCTGATCGAACGCAATTTAAAGATTAGCACCCGCGAGGTGATGGTTGATGCCGCTAGTACCGACCAAGCGGAACAGATTATCGCCGCGGTTAAAGCTCTACCGGATGTTAAACTCCTGAAAGTTTCCGATCGCACCTTCGATCTCCATCGTCGGGGTAAAATCTCCATTGAGAGTCGTATTCCCCTCACCTCCCAAGATGACCTGGCCATGGCCTACACCCCCGGAGTTGGTCGCATCTGCACCGCTATCGCTCACCAACCCGAACTGGTGTACTCATTGACCATCAAGGGCAACACCGTCGCTGTAGTGACCGATGGTAGCGCGGTATTAGGATTAGGAAATCTCGGGCCAGAGGCTGCCCTGCCGGTAATGGAAGGGAAAGCGATGTTATTCAAGGAATTCGCCGGAATTGATGCTTTTCCCATCTGTTTAGCCACCCAAGACCCCGAAGAAATCATCGCAACCGTCAAAAGAATCGCTCCGGTTTTTGGGGGTATTAACCTAGAGGATATCGGCGCTCCACGCTGTTTTGAAATCGAGAAACGTCTGCGAGCGGAATTAAATATTCCCGTTTTCCACGATGATCAACACGGTACAGCGATCGTTTCCCTGGCTGCCCTAATTAATGCCCTCAAATTGGTCAAAAAATCGCTTGATACAGTCAAAATCGTCATTAATGGTGCGGGTGCAGCGGGTATCGCCATCGCTACTCTCTTTAAAACCGCAGGAGCTACAAATATAATCCTCTGTGATTCCCTTGGTATCCTCTCCCAAAAACGGGACGATTTAACCCCAGAAAAACAAGCTTGGGCCGTGGCTGCCAGTGGTAAGCTAGGGGATGCTCTTAAAGGCGCTGATGTCTTCCTGGGGGTGAGTGTACCGGGGGTATTGACTCCCGAAATGGTCAAGGGAATGGCTAAAGATGCGATCGTGTTTGCCATGGCTAATCCGATTCCCGAAATTCAACCGGAATTAATCAATGATTTAGTGGCCGTGGTGGCTACCGGACGCAGCGATTATCCCAATCAGATTAATAATGTTCTCGCTTTCCCCGGATTATTTCGCGGGGCCTTGGACTGTCGCGCTAGGGCAATCACCGATAATATGTATCTGGAAGCGGCCAAAGCGATCGCTTCTTTGATCACTCCTGCTAATCTTGATCGAGAGAATATTATTCCCTCGGTTTTTGATGGTCGTGTAGTTACGGCTGTGGCCGCCGCCGTTCAACAGGCTGCTCGTCAAGATGGAGTGGCCGGGGAATAATGTAATTATGGTGCAGGAGGGTAAGTAAACCGTGAAACCGATCGATGATATTCCCGAAGCTTTGCGGGACAACCAGTACAGAAAAACTACTAATCCCCAGGGTCTAATAGCGATCGCAAGCGGTTTACTCGCTCTGGTGGGAACCGGCCTAATTGCCATAGCAGTCTTGAATCGTCCCCCTGCTTCCGTAAAAAAACCGGTTATTAACCCATCCCCCCCCATTAAAGCCACTCCTAGCCCGATTGAGAACATTCTAGGTCATTTACCCTATCAAGAGGCCCCAGAGACGGAATTAGCCCCCATTACTGGGGATGGTACTATGCGTTTAAGGAAACCGGCAGCCAAGGCTTTTATCCAGATGCAGAGTGACGCGAGAAGGTCGGGGGTGATTTTAATGCCGATTTCCGCATTTCGATCGAAAGCAACCCAAGAAAAGCTCTTTTTTGAAGTTAAAAAACAACGCAATCAGCAAACCCGCAAACGAGCAGAAGTGAGCGCACCTCCGGGTTACAGCGAACATCATACCGGTTATGCGATCGATATTGGCGATGGTCGCGCTCCCGCAACGAATTTAAGTAGCAGTTTTGCTAATACTGCCGCTTTTCGTTGGTTGCAAAATAACGCTGCCCAGTATAGTTTCGAGTTATCTTTCCCTGAAAATAATCTCCAGGGTATTAATTATGAACCCTGGCACTGGCGTTTTGTCGGGGATAGTCACAGTTTAGAAACTTTTTATAAGGCCCAACAATTAGGAAAACAAAAATAAGATAACCTTATCGGCAATTGCGTCCTGTAGGGGCGAAGCATTCGGACAATAACCTATCGCTGAAACCAGAGATTTTCTATCCGAATGCTTCGCCCGTACTTTTTCAACTTTTTAGAAAACCCAACAATTAGGAAAACAAAAATAAGATAACCTTATCGGCGATCGATGGCATTTTCTGGAATTAATTACTAAAATAGGATTATATTGTATTGTGAGTGTTTCTAATATGTCCAAGCCGGTAGAATACTTAACAAATGAGCAAGGGGAACGAGTTGGGGTTTTATTAGACTGGAACACCTATTCTCGATTTGCCAATTCATTAGGACTCGATGAAGATTGTTTGATTGGTTTGAGTGTGGATGAATTAAAAGCGCTGGCAAGTTGTCAATTGTCCCTCGTAGAGCAAACCCGTTTAGATGATTTAGTGACGAGAAATGCAGAATCTTTACTCTGCGCTGATGAAGTAGCTGAGTTAGATGAGTTGTTGGCAAAAACAGATCAATTAACAATTCTTAAAACTCGTGCCAGATATACGCTAAAGTGCTTGGAACAAGGTACGACGGCAGCGTGAGTGTTTATATTCGGATGGGGTTTTCCCGGTCTGACAGGAGAGAGGGATGCAGAAACTCCGATTCTATCTTGTAGGTCATGAACAAATCTTCTTAGCCTACAATTAAAAATAAGCAAGGTAGGGTTGATTCATAGTAGGGTTGATTCATGAATCAACCCTACCCCTGCTAGGGGTTGGGGGGTTGCCTTTTTCCTCGTCTCAACAGGTAATTTAAATACTTGACAGCATCAATGATTGACTGGACTCCCTATCTCGAATCTATCTCGGACTCGGAAAAGTACGCCCAGTGGGAGACATTTTACACCCTCACGGACGTAGAGGGAAAAACACGCCCAGCGAAAACTGCACCTTTGCTAAGGGATTTGTGGGTACAGACGATTGAAAAAGAACCACAAAACCGACAAGAAAGACCAGAAAAAACCGAAAGATTCACAGTTTTAGAAGGTTTACGCAAGTATGCCGCTAATCACGTTCACGTTCTTTTAAAAGGTCGTCCCGGTTCAGGAAAATCGACCGCTTTAGCCAGATTATTATTAGAAGAATCCGTAGGGACCCAAAGCTTGCGCCTAAATCAACAAAATCAAGCTAAAATCATTCAAATTCCCATTCTCATCGAATTACGCTTGTATGAAACCTCAATTCTTGATTTAATTTTACAATTCCTGAAACGCCATAAATTAATTATTGATAGTAATACCCTAGAAAGTTGGCTGTTAGAAAATCAGAATTTTAGCCCATTATTATTATTTGATGGTATCAATGAATTGCCCTCAGATACTGCACGACAGAAATTAAAAAACTTTCGCCAGCAGTATGCAGAAATTTCTATGATTTTCACCACAAGGGATTTAGGCAGCGACGACTTAGATATTGAAAAAAAGCTGGAAATGCTCCCCCTGAGCAAAGCACAGATGCGGGATTTTGTCAAGACCTATTTGCCTGAAAAAGGCGAAGAAATGCTTAAACAGTTGGGAAATCGTCTCAAGGAATTGGGAGAAACCCCCCTGCTTTTGTGGATGTTATGTGAAGTTTTTAATGAGAAAAGCCAAATTCCTGCTAATTTAGGCTTAGTTTTTCGACATTTTACCGAAACAGTTTATCACCACAAATTAAAAGCAGATGTTCCTACTTACCAAGAATCCCGGGATTGGTGGCGAGAATTGCTGCAAGTGTTAGCTTGGAAAATGACCCAAGGGGAGTCAAAAACCGAGATTCAGGTGGCTATTTCCCGAACAGAAGCAGAGGAAGAATTAAGCAAATTTATCAAAAATAAAGGATTCCCAGAATATTACAGTAAGCAGTGGTTAAAGGATTTACTGAAATATCATCTAATTCACCTAGAAGGTAATGATAAAATTGCTTTTCGCCACCAACTGATTCAAGAATATTACACGGCTGAGGAATTAAAGAAAAAGTTACCCCATCTCAGGGATGAGCAGTTACAGTGGGACTATTTGAATTATCTCAAATGGACGGAACCTATGGCGTTGCTGTTGGGGTTATTGGATAATGAAACCCAAGCAAAACGGGTGGTTAAATTAGGGTTAGAGATTGATTTAAAATTAGGAGCGAGGTTAGCAGGAGAAGTCAACTTTGAGTTTCAAAAGCAGACAGTGGGGTTAGTGCTTGGGTTGGATGTGCCGAAACGGTTTAAGGTGGAGTTATTGGGATTAACAAAGTCTAATCAAGTTGTTAATCAGTTAAGTCAAGCTTTAAAAGACTCTGATGGGGTTGTTCGTCGGAACGCAGCCTCCGTTTTAGGTAATATTAGCCCAGAAACAGCCATTGCGGAGTTACTCAAGGCTTTAGAAGACTCTAATAGCGATGTTCGTAGGCGCGCAGCCTTAGCTTTGGGTAAAATTGGCTCGGAAACAGCGATTATGGGGTTACTCAAAGCTTTAGAAGACTCTGATGAGTATGTTCGTAGGAACGCAGCCTTCGCTTTGGGTAATATTGGCTCAGAAACAGCCATTGCGGGGTTACTCAAGGCTTTAAAAGATTCTGATGAGTCTGTTCGTGGGAACGCAGCCTTCGCTTTGGCTAAGATTGGCTCGGAAACAGCCATTGCGGAGTTACTCAAGGCTTTAGAACACTCTGATAACGCACTCGAGGCCTTGACTGAGATTGAGACAGAAACAGCCATTGCGGGGTTACTCAAGGCTTTAGAACACTCTGATGAGGGTGTTCGTGGGAACGCAGCCTTCGCTTTGGGTAAAATTGGCTCAGAAACAGCCATTGCGGGGTTACTCAAGGCTTTAGAACACTCTGATGAGGATGTTCGTTGGTACGCAGCCTTCGCTTTGGGTAAAATTGGCTCGGAAACAGCTATTCCGGGGTTACTCAAGGCTTTAGAAGACTCTGATGAGTTTGTTCGTAGGAAGGCAGCCGAGGCTTTGGGTAATATTGGCACAGAAGCGGCGATGACTGAACTTATCAAATGCCTGAAAAATCCTGATTTTGTCACATTAAATAATGGCGATACTCTCTCTCAAGCTAGAAAAGCACTAGACACAATTCAAAACAAACTTAAATACTATCACCCCCTCCCTGAATCTATTTCTTACTCCACTCAATCCCCAACCTCTGAAACCTCATCTATTACCTATGATTTCAGAGGAGCTACCATTGGCAATTTAGCTCATAATGTGCAAGGAAAACAACAGAATTATCCCCAGCAACATAATAACAATAACCCAGAGAAAAAATAACATGGTTCAGCAACTTAATAACACCCAAATCGCCATCAATACTTTATTGAATAAACTCAACGATTCTCTCCCCCAGATCCGCGCTAAAGCTGCCGAAGCCTTGGGCAAAATTGGCAATAGCAGCCTTGCCGACACCTTAGTATCCCATTTAATAGGAGAAAATGATCTTAATGTTCGCCTAAATCTGATTCGAGCTTTAGGAGAAATTGGCAATGAATCCGCAATTCCTTATCTAGCTTCCTGCTTATCTGATACTAATCCCGATATTCGGATAATCACGGCGGAATCTCTCGGAAAAATTGGTAGTGAAAAAGCAATATCCTATCTCATTCAATCCCTACAAGATACGGAAGTAAAAGTTCGTGTCACAGCCACAATTGCTTTAGGTGAAATTGGACTAGAAGATGTTATTCCTGATCTAGTAAATGTTTGTTACGATGAAGATGATAGCGTTCGTTTCAGTGCTGTTGATGCCCTCGGTAAAATTGGCTCTCGTTATGCAGTAAACTGATATGAAATTGAGTACAGAATCCCTCGATTTAATTATCAGAACTCTTGCCAAAAGACTATTCACAGACAAGAACCCAAGTATTCGGATTAAAGCCGCTCAATCCTTATTTTGATCCCCCTAAATCCCCCTTGAAAAGGGGGAATTGAATTCGACGTATCGCTTTCATTCAGAGAAATGGTGTCAGTTTTGCCATTATGGATGCTATAATTAGGGCTTGCTGAATAAATGTGAAATGTAGGCAAGATAGGGGTTTTGTGGCTTTTCTTGCGAAACAGGTGCAAGATTTTGAGAGAATCGTGCTTCAAAACCTTGCGTCTTCATCGGCCCGCGTCCTGTAGGGGCGAAGCATTCGGGCAATAACCTATCGGTGAAACCGGAGATTTTCTATCCGAATGCTTCGCCCGTACTTTTTGCCGCAAACCCTAATTCTCATCAGTAATCCTCAATCTTTTAATCCTATGTCAGAAACTCCTAAATATGACCTTCGTGGAGCAAATATTGCTAACTTTGCCGATACGGTGCAAGGAGATCAAAAAGCAGTTCAACATAATTACGCCACACCCCAAAATTTAGCCGAAGCCGCCCAAGAAATCCAACAACTTATCAGCCAACTTACCCAAACTTATCCCACTAATACCGAAATTGAAAAACAAACTTTTGTCGCACAAGTTGACGCAGAAATCAAGAAAAATTCTCGCCTAAGAAGCATTTTAATCACGGGAGGAATTGAATTAATTAAAGTTCTCTGTCCTCCCCTCGGTATTCCCATTGAAATGGGTAAAAAATGGCTAGAAACTGCTAATTTAAGTGATTAAACCTAGAGGTTTAATAATCTTCTAATGATACAAATCCCGAAGTCCGCCGCTGATGCGTTTCATTTTTGAATTAGCACAATTATAACCATAAGTCAAGCTTTTTTGATGATAATTAACTTTTTTGTTGGTGATATTTTGACCTTGTTCGGGTATTGGAGAGAACCAGTATTTCTATTCTAATAAAGCATCTTTAATTGTTGTTAAAACTTTGCTATCTTTGACCATCCAAGCATGGAGCAATACGGGAATGGAAATTTCTTTACCCACCGATAAACGGGAACTATGGGCAGGAAATATCATTAAATCGTAGGGAGTCCAGATAATTGTGGTTTTAATTTTATTTAAAATTTGTTGACAATCTTGATTTAAATCCTCTAGAAATTGACTCC
>Ga0209972_10003362_pt1 | contig 12559 bp, 9 predicted proteins | sample NOAtaG_7_FD_187302 | JGI IMG/M metagenome (GOLD analysis project Ga0209972, IMG submission 187302) | Freshwater lake microbial communities from Lake Erie, under a cyanobacterial bloom - NOAA_Erie_Diel1S_2200h metaG (SPAdes) (version 2) | ecosystem: Environmental > Aquatic > Freshwater > Lake ...
AGGAGGGCCACACGGCTCCCGTGGTGTGGAAGTTTCGGAAGGCTTCGACGAGGAACTCGAACACGGCGCAAGATCCTACCCCCGGCCGCAACAAGCGTCGCGGGATCGACTCCGCAATCGCCTGAATTCCACGTACATTCACCCACAGGCTCGGCTCGAGACCCGACTCCTCGCAACCGGCGCAGCCGGTGCCCGCGCGCTCGAGCCCTTCGCTTCACCTGAGGTCGCACGCATGGCACTTGTCAACGAACACTACCTGAAGCTCGCGGCAGGCTATCTCTTCCCCGAGATCGCGCGCCGCGTGACCGTATTCGTCAACGAACACCCTGATCTCGCTGCAGAGGTGATCCGCTGCGGCATCGGAGATGTCACCGAGCCGCTGCCGGGCCAGTCGATCCGCGCCATGCGCGCCGCGACCGACGAGCTCGCCGCGCGCGAGTCGTTCCGCGGATACGGGCCCGGAACCGGATACGAGTCGGTGCGCGCGGCGATCGCGCATGGCGACTTCCGCTCGCGCGGACTCGATGTGGCCGACGACGAGGTGTTCCTCTCCGACGGATCCAAGGGCGACTGCGGCAACATTCTCGAGATCCTCGGCGCGGGCAACAGGATCGCCGTGACCGATCCGGTCTATCCGGCGTATGTCGACGCGAACGTGATGTTCGGCAACACCGGCGCCGCGATCGCGGGCGGCGGATACGAAGGCATCCTCTACCTTCCGTGCACCGAGGCGAACGGGTTCCTTCCGGAAGTTCCCTCCGCGCGCGAGCCCGCGCCGGACATCATCTATCTCTGCTCTCCCAACAACCCGACGGGCACGGTCATGGGCCGTGCGCGGCTCGAGGAGTGGGTGAACTACGCGCTGCGGCATCGGTCGATCATCTTCTGGGATGCGGCCTACGAGGCGTACAACCGCGATCCCGGCGCGCCGGTCTCGATCTTCGAGATCGATGGCGCCCGTGCGTGCGCAGTCGAGTTCCGCAGCTTCTCGAAGTCGGGCGGATTCACCGGCGTGCGCTGCGGCTACACGGTGCTGCCGAAGTCGTTGATGGCGTACACGCGCGCGGGCGACTCCGTCGCGCTGCATCCGCTGTGGACGCGCCGCTGGAACACCCGTTCGAATGGCGTGAGCTATGCGGTGCAGCGCGGAGCCGAGGCGCTCTACACGCCGGAAGGCCGCGCCGAGGTCCGCGCGCTCGTCGACTTCTACATGGAGAACGCGCGGCTCCTTCGCGAAGGCTGCTCGCGGCTCGGCTGGAACACCTGGGGCGGCGAGCATGCGCCCTACGTCTGGTGCAAGGTTCCCGACGGATCGGGAAGCTGGGCGTTCTTCGACCGCATGCTGCGCGAAGCGCGCGTCGTGACCACGCCGGGCGCGGGCTTCGGCCGTTGCGGCGAAGGGTACTTCCGCATCAGCGCGTTCAACTCGCGCGCGAACGTCGAGGAAGTGGTGCGTCGGCTCTCGCGCCTCGCCTGAGCACGCGGTGCACCGAACGCACGACACGCGGCGGCACGCCCGAGACTTCATGCCCAAGACTTCATGCCTGAGACTTCATGCTTGAGGGCGGCGGAAAAGCGCCGCACGCCGACCGTCTGGTCGGCGTGCGGCAAGAGAGGAGAGTCTGCGCCCACGCGTGGCCCGCGGATCCGCGATGGCCGAAGCCATCGCGCATGCAGAGGACGCAGAGAGAAACCGCGTCTCTTCAATCTCCGGACGTGCCGGAGTTCGAACGCTGCCGGAGCCTTGTCGTGCTCCTGCGGAGGAGTCCCGTTCACCGCAGGCAAGACCCACATGGGTGCGACGCATGGTTGTACGCACCTGTCGCGTCGCGGTTCAAGGGAAATCCCAACATCCAGCGCGCAGACCCCATTCGGGTTGCGAAACCGACGCGTGCGCACTGCGTACAACAGCCAGTCGCGCACCCGAATGTGCCGCGCGCCGGGGCATGGACCCCACCGTGTGCCGCGCTCCACGGACTCTCTTCTCCCTACAGACGGGCTCCGTGCGGATTTCGCGGGGCCCGTCTCGTTTCCCGGCCGGCGCCGCCCGGGCACGCCCGATTCAAGCTCGCGCCAAAAGTCGAACAGCCCGCGGCATCCTGCCGCGGGCGTGTTCAGGCGCGAGGGGTGGGGCTCAGTCTCACGCCCTCACGGACAGGAAGCTTGGTGATTGCGCCGCGATCGCATCGGCCGATCCTGTCAGGCCGAAGCGGCTGGCAAGGACGGCCTGACGGTTGTCATAGGTCGGTTCGGGCAGCAATCCCTCGAATGCAGCAAGCCAACGCTTGGCAAAGGGAGCGTAGTCCGCCGCGCCCGTCACGGCGTTGTAGGCGTTGAACTCGCCGCTCAATCCGGCCATCAGTTCATCGCGAGAGAGCTGCTGGTTCTCGTCGGTGTCGAACTTCGCGAACATCTTCGGCTGGAGCGGCACATCACCGGTCGCGAGCAGTCCGTCGCCATCCCGATCAAGGGTCTTGAAGATGACGTTCGTGAGTCGCTCGATCATCCGTCCGGGAGAACCAGACTGCAGCGCCTCCTCGAGTGCTCGATGGGCCGCAGTCACATCCAGCATGTGCTGTGCTCGCGCGGATTCGGGATCATCTGCGATGCCGCCATCGCCGGCAGTTCCACCATCACCGGCCGGCGGCATGCCCGAGAGCACGATGCCGAGGTCCGCCGAGTCCACCGTGCCGTCGCCGTTCAAGTCCGCATCGGGGTTCGACGTGCCCCAGTTCGACATGATGGTGTCGACCGTCGGATCGCTCGCCGTGCCGCCTTCATCACCGGCCGGCGGCATGCCCGAGAGCACGATGCCGAGGTCCGCCGAGTCCACCGTGCCGTCGCCGTTCAAGTCCGCGTCGGGGTTCGACGTGCCCCAGTTCGACATGATGGTGTCGACCGTCGGATCGCTCGCGCTGCCGCCTTCATCACCGGCCGGCGGCATGCCGGAGAGCACGATGCCGAGGTCCGCCGAGTCCACCGTGCCGTCGCCGTTCAAGTCCGCGTCGGGGTTCGACGTACCCCAGTTCGACATGATGGTGTCGACCGTCGGATCGCTCGCCGTGCCGCCTTCGCCCGCCGTGCCGCCCTCGTCGGCGGGTGGCGTTGCAGAGAGCACGATGCCGAGATCCGCGGAATCGACGATGCCGTCGGTGTTGAGGTCCGCAATCGCGTTCGCGGTGCCCCAGTACTCCATGATCGTGTCGACGGAGGGCAGCGAGGTGCTGCGGAAGGTGACACCTCCCGGCACACCCTGGTCCTTGTCCCTCCGCGACTCCGGATCGGAACTCACCGGAGCCTGGAACGCCGCTGCATTCGGATCGCCGCCATCGATCGAGGCGCGAATCCGCTGCGACTGCGAGTTGTAGAGACCGTTGGCAGTGAGGCTTTGGTTGATCTGCATGGGTGACTCTCGCTGCGGAGACAGCTCCGCAACGGAGACATGCAAGCCGTGTGCCTCGCGCCGGGCGCGCGCTGCGAGGCGCCACGCACCGTCACACGCGCGCCTTGCGGCAATTCCTGCAGTTCACGGGCGCTTCTCGCCGGATGCGCGACAACGACGGGATCAGCCCCAGCCCTTCGAGGGCTTTCGCTTGGGGAGGATGGCGTCCTCGGCGGTCAACACCCTGCCATCGTTCCCGCGATAGCCGAGGCAGACCACGAACATCTCGACGCTTTCGGCGCGCGATGCCCGGGGCTTGTAGCCCTTCGCCTCCTCGAACATCCTGCCCGCGCGCCTGAGAAGCTCGGGGTACTCGCCGCCCTCGAAGACCTTCATGGTGAGGTTGCCGCCAGGACGCAGCCACTCGACCGCCCTGTCGAGCAGGTCGTGGCACAGGCGCGCCGAACGCATCGCGTCGCCCATCGGGTCGCCGGTGGTGTCGGGCGCCATGTCGGACATGATGACGTCGAAGGGATGGCCGCCGAGGTCGGCGAGCGAGACGTCGCGCAGGTCGGCCTGCAGGAGACGGACATTCGACGGGTAGCCGCCTCCATTGATCTGCTTGAGGTCGACGGCGACCACCTCGCCCTTGGGTCCGATGCGCTCTGCCGCGACCTGCGCCCAGCTGCCGGGTGCGGCGCCTGCATCGAGCACGCGGTCTCCCCGGCGCAGCAGCCGCTTGCGGTCGTCGATGTCGATGAGCTTGTACGCCGCGCGCGAGCGATAGCCCTCTTCCTTCGCGAGGCGGAACCAGTGGTCTTGGACTTCTTTCACGGGCGTACTGTAGCGGAGGAGGTCGCCGCGATCGCGCATCGACCGCGCATCGACCGCGCATCGGTCACGCAACGCATTCCAGGCAGCCTCGATTCAGTCCAAGGCCTGACCGCCGGAGGGAGCGGCCGCAAGCTGCGACGGCTCAAGCACCTTCGCGCTCAATCCACGATGTAGTAGCCGACGTTCGTCGGATCGGGCACGATCGCCACGCGGATGTTCTCCTCGCTCGTGCGCAGCACGACCGGGTTCGTCCCGTCGTTCAGCACCGCGAGGAATCGGTCGTGATCGTTGTCGCTGTCGAGCGCAAGCCACTTGCCGAACTCGGCGCGCTGCCGCACCTCGCCGCCGCGCGATTCGCAGTCGAAGATGCCCTTCGACTCGCCGCGCACGCGATAGTCGATCGAGCCTTCGCTCGTGACGATGGTCATGGGACGCGTCATCGGCCAAGGCGTCATCATGCGGACATCGCCCTTCGTCGTCTCGATGTCGACGGGCCCTTGGTTCTCGATCACCGTGACGTCGCCCTTGGTCGTCCGCACCTTGACGCTGTCAAGCGCGGGCGTGACGACGACCACGTGGACGGCACTGAAGTGCTTCTCGGGATTCGGGGTGTTGGTGCGGATCGTCAGCGTCTCTCCGCCGCCGTTCCGGGGCTCGAGCGTCGCCGTCCATCCGGCGTCGTCGAGCGCCTCGCGCGATTCGCTCCAGCGGCCGAGGCCATGGTTCGAGACGCGGCGAACCTCGACGAAGGTCCGGTCGACCTTCCGGTCGGCGCGAACGGTGACATCCCCCGAGAAACTGTCGACGTCGACAGCCAGCGCCCCCGTCGTGCGGAGCTCGATCGGCTCATCGGTCGTGAAGGTTCGGAACCTCGCCGCGTCGGCGATGTCCTGCGAGGTCGTGTAGACCTGATCCTCGAGGGTACGATGCGGTGCGCATCCTGCCGGAGCAAGCACGCACAGGACCGCAAGCGCGGCCGACATCATGGCGGTGCGTGCCCGGGCGCGCGTGGCGCCGCTGGCGCGAAGACATGGACGGACGGACAGCGAACGATTCTTCATCTGCAGACTCCACGGTCGAGTCGAGAGGCAGCGGTCAGGGATCCTGGGCGGCTGCATCCAGACGGTCGAGAAGGTGTATCGGCACCGTCGGCAGGACTCAATCAGCGCAATCCGCCATCCTGGTGCGATCGAGGCGCGTTGGCGGCAAGCAATCGTCCGGATCCCGCGTTCGCCAGTACTGCAGCCCGCAAGGTCGGCGAAACTCCCCATCAGGCTCTCTCTGACCCCGCCATGCCGCCCTTGACTTCCTTCTCCACAGCCCGCCTCCTCATCACGGCGCTTGCGTGCGCTGTGCCGGCGGCGCTCGAGCGGCACGCACCGGCGAACGTCCAGGCAGGAGGTCCGCAGGTCGATCAGGCGGATGCACGTCCTGAGAAGGACCGATATGTCTTCAAGGTGGCCCCGACCCCCCGCTCGCCGTCGGCAGGCAAAACAGCCAACCGACCGGGGAATGGCGGGGCGGGAGCCGCAGCCGCAACGCCCGCCGCCGACGAGGCCGGCAAGGGCACGGCCGGCGGCACGGACCGGCGACTCGCCGACGAGGAACTCTTCTCTGGCCGGCTCGTCGTCTTCTTCGTGCCCGACACCGCTCGCTGGGCCGCCGTCGATCCGATCGATGGACCGTTCTTCTTCCGACCGCAGCCGACCGCGTCCATCGCGGTCGTCGACGTGAAGGCTGGCGGCGAGGTCGTCCTCGAGCCGGAAGCGTCGGTCGCCACCACGCACGATCTCGATGCCCTCTCCGGCCGCTGGCGCGTGCAAGCGGTGCTCGATGTCGACTTCACCGCACGCGGGCATCTCGGTCCGGACAACCTCGTGAGCGACGTCGTCTCCGTCGAGCTCGCGCCCGACCGGCGCGACGACGTCGTCCTCACGCTCCGGAACCGCGTTCAGGCCGAGGCGCCTCCGACGGTCGAGGGCGTCGAGTGGGTCGAACGCCGCAGCGAACTGCTGAGCCGCCACTTCGGCCGCGAGACGACCTTGCGCGCGGGAGTCGTGCTTCCCTTCGGCTACAACGACCTTGCCTTCCCCCGCCGCATCTGGCCGACGATCTTCGTGATCGGCGGATTCGGCGCCAACCATCTCGACGCCGCTGCGGACGCGGCCATGCTTCGTGCGCCCGAGGCGCGCGGCGCGATTCCGCAGGCGGTGTGGATCTACCTCGATGCGGATACCCCGTGGGGGCACAGCGGCTTCTGCGATTCCGACACAAACGGACCGATCGGCGAGGCGCTGGTGCGTGAGTTCATTCCGTTCCTCGAAGAGCGTTTTCGCCTGATTTCCCGCAGCGATGCCCGTGTCGTCACCGGACACTCGAGCGGCGGATGGACCGCGCTGCACCTGACGCTCGCCTATCCGGACACGTTCGGCCATTGCTTCGCAAGCGCGCCCGACCCCGTCGACTTCACCGCGTTCCAGCGCTCGAACCTCTACACCGACGCGAGCCTGCATGTCGGGCGCGATGGCGCCGAGACGCCCAGTTTCCGCAGCATCCTCGGTCCCGAGGATGACTTCGTGCACATGACGGTGCGCGAGGAGCGCATCACCGAGCACGCCATCGACCCGAATGGCCGCAGCGGCCAGCAGTGGGCGGCGTGGGAGGCCATGTGGTCGCCGTTCGATCCGGTGCGCAACGCACCGCGACGCATCGCCGATCCGGAGTCGGGAGCGATCGATCCGGTCACCGCCGAGGCGTGGTCGCGGCATGACATCGCGCGACGCTTCGAGCAGTCGCGCGAGACGCTCGGGCCGCTCTTCCTCGAGCGGATCCGACTGCTGTGCGGCACGCGCGATTCGTTCTACCTGAACGAGGCCGTCGCGCGGCTCAAGGCGAAGGTCGATGCGTGGCGCGCCACCTTGCCCGCCGGCCGCGCCTCCACGCAAGGCCGCGGATACATCGAGCTTGTCGATGGACTCGACCACGACTCCATGGCTTCCGTCGCGGCGCTGCGATTCCACCGCGAGATCGCGCTGGCGCTGGCCGAGGCGGGACACGCGGAGCGGCCGACCGATCCAACCTGGGCTCCGCTGCGGCCGGAGGGACGCGGCAGGCCGTCACCTGCGCCACCCGCTCCGGCGAGCCCTCCGGGCGGCTGAGCGCATGCGGACGGGTTCGAGCCGTGCGGCGTGGGGTCGCAGGGCCGAGATCGATGGCTGAAACCGCGACAAAACCTGCGCCCTGCTGCCGGAAACCGCAGGCGTCCGGCATCATGCCACCCATGCAACTGGTTTCCCACGCCCGTCGTCCCGTCCGCGCACTCGCAACCAAGCTCCTCGCCCTCGCACTCCTTGCCGGAATCGGCGGGCCGTTCGCGCCTTCCGCGAACGCACAGTTCGGCGCGACGCTGCCCTCGCCGGTCGCCGCCGGCGAACTCGAGTCGCTCTTGCGCGCGGCTGGCGCCGACGAGGCGCTCCTCGCGATCGCGATGCCGCTCCACGAGGGCTACTTCTCGCGCTTCCGCGAGTTCGAGGAGCGCGAGGTCGACGAGTCGATGAGGCGCGCGGCCTCGCCGCTCGAGACCGCGCCGACCGTCGAGGACGCGAAGCGCACCGCCGACATGCGCCGCCGCATCTTCGCGCGCGCCGCGCAGATCGACGCGGAACTCGTCGATGAGATCGTCGGCCTCCTCACTCCCGAGGCGGCAGCGAAGGCGGAGAGGCTGCGCGCAGCGCTGACCCGCCGCCGCGCGATCGCCGCGATTCCCAACATGGGCTTCGCGCGCGGCGCGCATGCATTCGACCTTCGCAGCGCGCCGGCGCTCGCTTCGCTCGACGAAGGATCGCGCACGGCCATCGCCCCGATCTTCGCAAGCTATGAGGCGGATCTCACGCGACAACTCGAGCGGCTTGCCGACGCATCGTTCGTGCGGCGCGTCCGCGCGGCAGAGGCGCGCGAGGAACTCGGAGTCTCGGCGTTCCCGCAGCCCGCCGCCGAGGGCGACGGGACCGCGGCGGGAAGCGACGCGCAGTCGCAGTGGATGCAGAAGATGCAGGAAGTCCAGCGCCGCGCCGGCGAGGAGATGTCGCGCATCGATGCCGGCATCCGCCGGCTGCACCGCGACACGCTCAACGCGGTCGCCATGGCGCTGCCTCCGGCGCAGGCCTCCGCGATGCGGAGCTATCTCGTGAGCGAGGTCTACACGGGCGCCGGCATCGCCGGCGGCTTCGACGCCATCCGCAAGGCGGCGGAGAGCCGGCGCGCCAAGGGCGAACTCGACGACGCGCGCTGGGAGCAGGTCGTGGCGGTCATCCGCTCGCACGACTCCGAGCTTGGCCCGGAACTGAGTGCGTTCCTCGACAGGCTTGACGGCCAGGCCGCGCGCGGCGGAGGCATCGCGTTCGGCGCAGAGCAGGACCGCGAGGAGATCGCCGCGATCGACGCCGTGCGCCAGCGCTGCAACGACATCATCGCGCGCCAGGAAGGCGCGCTGCGCGCCGCGCTCGGCACCACCACCGACGACCCCTCGCGCGCCATCGCCACCCGCGACATCGAGATGGGCGGCGGCATGGTGGTGAGCGGCGGCGTGCAGATCGCCGTCATGGGCGGCGACGGCGAGGCCATCGCGCTCGGCACGGATGACCTTGCCGACGGCGGCATGGTGCTCGGCGGCATGTTCGGCGGCACAGGATCGGGCCGCATCCCGCGGCCGATGTCGGGCGACGAACTCGACCAGCTCGCGCAACGCCTCGGCTTCGGCGCCGACACCCGCGCGATCTTCGACGAGATCGTGGCGCGTGCATCCGAAGCGCGCAATGCGGCCGAGGAAGCGGACCGCGCCGGCGGCGCCGCTGCCGCGGAGCCGCTCGAGGATGGCGCGATGGCGGTGACGCTCACCATCGGTGAAGACGGCGGAATGACGATCGGCGAGTCGGGTCCGGCCGATGCCGAGAAGCTGATGCAGGCGATCGCCGCGGCGGAAGAGCGCATGTTCGACGAACTGAAGGCAGCCGCCGAGCCGGCGAAGACGGATGCGGCCGAAGCCGCTCGGCGCGCGCGCGCACGCACGCGCCTCTTGGTCGACGAGCGTGGACCGCAGTCCGCCGACGTCGTGGCGATCGTCGAATCGGCGTCGCTCGACGACGCGCAGCGCGCGGCGGTCGCAGACGAGGTGCGCACGTGGGACGAATCGTCCGTGTCGGCGCTGCAGTCCATGCGCGCCGTCGTCGCGCAGGCGAACGAGGAGCGTGCCGAGATCCTCGAGCGCGCCTCGCGCACCGAGGAAGTCGAGGCCGGCGACGGCAACACGCAGATCGCCCGGACCATGCGGATCGACGAGGAGATGACCAAGACGCTGCAGGGCCTCGACCAGCGCATCCGCGAGGCGCGCGATGCCGTCGTGAGCCGGAACCGTGCGACGATCGATGCGCTGGCCGCGAGGCTCGAGTCGTACCCCGCGGCCGCCACGGCGATTCGGCGCGGCTTCTACCGCACGCTCGAACCGGGCGCGTACCGCGCCTCGCGCGATCTCGAGCCGTTCTTCTCGCGCGCCGCCGCGCTCGAAGGCCTGCGCGCAGAGACGCGCACCGCGATCGCGACGATCCGCGCCGAGTGGATCGAGTCGCGCGAGACGCTGTGCGAGGCGTTCGTCCTCGAACGCGAGAAGGAACGCGCCGCGAGAAGCGGCGACGGCGGCGCGTCGTTCGCGTCGTTCGGAGCACTGGCGCAGGCGCGCAAGCGCCTCACCGCCGATCTCGAGCAACTCGAGACGAGCTCCATCCGCAAGCTGCGGGATCTCCTCACCATCGAGTTCGGCGCCGAGAAGGCCGCATCGATCGGCGACCTCGCGCCGCGGCGCGCGCGCAACACGCCGATGCTCGAGATCGGTGGCGGCGGCAACCGGCCGTGATCCCGCCTGAAGGAACTACGCGTCGAGCTTCGTCATCCAGCACGACGGGACATCGCCCGACGTCGCCACGATGCGCGAACGGATGCCGCCGCGGCCCTTCCACACCGTGATCACCTGCATCCACGCGGGGCTCATCGCCTCTGCAAGGTCGTCGCGCAGGCGGTTCGTCACGGCCTCGTAGAAGATGCCTGCGTTCCGGAAGCTCTGGTAGTAGAGCTTGAGGCTCTTGAGTTCCACGCACACCGCCGCCGGCTGATAGCGCAGGATGATGTGCGCGAAGTCGGGATGCCCTGTCTTCGGGCAGACCGAAGTGAACTCCTCGCTCACGTGCTCGATCACGAACGGCGAGTCGGTGGGCGAGTCGAAGAACTCGAGAAGCGTCGGATCAACTGGGCTCGCGTCAGGCATGGGGCGACATGGTAGGCGATCGGATGTCGGCGGACGGCGACGGGCCGCGCGCGCCGGACCGGCGAAGGCCCCTGCTGCCGTCGCACGACGCGCGCTACAGCCGGTACTTCATGAGAAGCCCGGCCACCTTGGGCTGGTCCGGGTTCGCCCGCAGCGAGCGCTGCAGCATCAGCCGCGCCTCGTCGCGCAGCGGGTCGTTCGGATCCTTGCCGGCCTTGATCCACGCATTGAGCGCGTTGACGCCAACGCCGTTCAGCGCAGGCCAATACTCGGGGTCGAGCTCGATCGACTGGCGGTACGCCTTGTCCGACTCCACGAACTCGCCAAGGCGGAAGAGCGACCAACCCAGGCGCTCGTACGCAGCGGCGCTCGGCGAGGTGCGCGTCAGCGCCTCCGCCGCGTTCGAGGCTTCCTGATAGCGCTTCTCGGCGGCGTAGGCGTTCACCAGCGCAAGCATCACGTCGGCGGGTGGATCGATCAGCTCGCACGCCGTCTCGTACTCGCGGATCGCATCCTTGCCGCGGCCGACCTTCGAGTAGGAGCGGGCAAGCCAGAGATGCGCGAATCCATTCGAGGGGTCGAGCCGCGTCGCGCGCTCGGCGAACGCAACCGCCGCGTCGGCCTGTCCCGTCGCGAGCATGAGGCGCGCCATCGCGAGATTCGAGTCGAGATCGGTCGGCCGGATGACCAGCGCGCGCTGGAACGCCCGCACGGCCTGCTTCAGCTGGCCAAGGGCCTCAAGCACGCGACCGTGGCCGGACGCCGCGGAAAAGTCGGCCGGATCGAGCTTGGTGGCGCGGCCATACGCGCTCTCGGCAAGCTCGAGATCACCGGTCTGCTCGAGCACGCCCGCCATGCCCGTATAGGCGTCGACGAGCGTGGGGTTCTCGTTGAGAAGGTCGCGGAAGACCCGCAGCGCGGTCTCGTAGTCCTCCGCCTGCACCGCTTCCTCGGCGACGTCGAGGCGCGCGGCCTCGGCTTCATTCGCCTCGAGCCGCAGGACGGGCCGGTCCTGCACCGGGGTCATCGCGGTGCGTGAACCGATGACGCGCTTCGGTGCGCATCCGCCGCACAGGAGCGCCGCGACGGCAACGAGGGCAAGCGACTGCTGGGTGGCGGAAAACGGGCGTCCGAGCAGCGGTCGCGCGAGGCGCGCCACGGGACTCGCCGAACGCTCGCGAGAGGGCTGCACTTCGTACGTGGGCTTCGACATCGAACTCATACGTCTCCCTATCTTCGGGCACTTCGTCGCAGTTCCTGTAATCGTCATTCCCTGAAGCGACGGTTTGCCGCTCCGCGCGGGCGTTCAGGTCGCTCCGACTCTCGGCGCGAGGGCGGCAAGCCGCTCGGCGTTGACGACGTCCCAGGCCCGGCCGTCCGGAGCGTTCCCCTTTTCGGTCTCAAGCACCTTTGGCGCCTGCCCCAAGGCCGGGGACGCGAGCACCGCCCGGAACCAGGCGTCGCCACACCTGCCCTCGCCGATGTGGGCGTGACGGTCCTTGCGCGACGCGAACGGCGCCTGCGAGTCGTTCACGTGGACCGCCGCCACGTGCGCGAGCCCTGCCTCCCGGTCGAAGCGCTCGAGCGTCGCCCGCGCCTTCGCGGGCGTCGAGACGTCGTAGCCGGCGGCGAAGACATGGCAGGTGTCGATGCAGTAGGCCACGCGCTCGGGCGCCTTCACCAGCTCGCGGATGCGGGCGAGGTGGTGGAACGCGTAGCCGAGATTCGTGCCCGATCCGGTGGTCGTCTCGAGCGCGATGCGGACCCGGTAGCCCTTGAGCTCGGAGTGCAGGCGATCGATCGCCTTCGCGATGCGCTTGAGGCCGGCGAGTTCGTCGGGGCTTGGCTCGCCGTCGAGGTCGTTCGGCTCGGCAGGCTTGCGCGCCGCGCCGCCCAGCGCGTTCATGTGCGCGCCCGGGTGCGCCACCGACACGGCGATGCCCAGCGCCTCGCAGCGCTCGAGCTCGGCCCGCTCGCAGGCAAGCGACTTCGCCAGGCTCTCCGCGTCGGGCGACGCGAGGTTCACG
>Ga0209972_10003368_pt1 | contig 12548 bp, 8 predicted proteins | sample NOAtaG_7_FD_187302 | JGI IMG/M metagenome (GOLD analysis project Ga0209972, IMG submission 187302) | Freshwater lake microbial communities from Lake Erie, under a cyanobacterial bloom - NOAA_Erie_Diel1S_2200h metaG (SPAdes) (version 2) | ecosystem: Environmental > Aquatic > Freshwater > Lake ...
TTAAAAGCTACCCAGTTAATTTCAATCGCCGGTTCATCAACTAAGGATATACTATCAATTCCTGATATTGGATCTTCTTCGTCTATTCTTAGTTCTATAATTTTATCTTTCTTCATATTAATAAATATAAATTTTTAACGTTTAATTATCTACCTTGAGACCTATATTTCTTAGGTCTTTGTGCTTTAGGTCCATAGGACTTTTTACCGTTAGGTTGAGATTTACGTTTTCCAAAACTGATTTTATAGCTGTTACCAGCTGATTTACTTTTAGCCATATTATAATGTTGATAGGTTTTTTAATCTAGCTTGTCTGTGTTGAGCATCTGTTAATTCTTTCTCAACCACATATGTTTTAACGATCATTTCTGATTGTTCTAATGATGGTTGTGCTACTGCTGGTCTATCAGGTAATGCTGTATTTAAACTAGATGTAAACGCAGCACCTCCACCCATTTGGTTCATCATTGACAATAATGGAGCAAACATAGTTACTGCACCAGCTGTCATTACAGCTTCGCCATTGGATAGTCTAGCATTAATACTATCTGATTTAGGACCACCTGGACCTCTTACAATACCACCATCAGCATATCCTCTACCCAATCTATTTGATTGTTGTCCACCTTCACCTTCTCCAGATCCAGCAGATTTAATTTCTTTTAATTTGTTGATACCCTGTGCAACAATTGTAGCAATACTTAATGCTGCAGCAATCTTAGCTTTAACAGCGTATCCAGCCGCAATAGGAACACCAGCCGGGCCTAATGGTGCAACTGACGCACTAAACGCGATGATCGCTCTTTGGGTATCTATAATGATTCTAGCGATAGCCACACCAGCTTCTGTAATAGCTGCAGCTATTTGAATACCTTTACTCTTACCGGCTACAGCACTTAATAAGTTAACCAACTGTGCACCAATCTCTACGGTCTTATCCGCACTAGCTCTCTTAGAATCTACCTCTAATTGATCTAATTGGATTTGACGTTGAGTAAACTCTTCGTTATTTTGTAATCTCTTTTCGTTTAGTTCTCTTATTCTCTCATCATACTTTTCTTGAGACAAAGTTTTGTTTGCTAATGCTTGATCAAGTTGAATTTGTTCAGCGTCAAATATCGCTGTATTTGCATTAAATTCATCTGTATATACTTGTCTAAGATCAACAAAATATTTTGCATATAATGCTTTTAAACCTTTGTTACCAAAGAAGTAATCACCATATACAGCAGTAAAATCACCTAATTGTTGTAAACGAACATTGTTTATATTATTCTCTTGGTCTTTTAATCTTGTTAAAGCATCAACTTCAGCGATTGCTTGATCTTGTGCTATTTGCAATCTCTTTAAGAAAAACTCTTCACGTATCTTAAGAATATCTTGTTGAGCAGCAATTTCAAGGTCTTTGAATAATTTATCTTGTTCTTGTTTGCTTTTCTTGATAAACTCTTTGTCTCTGCTAAGTGCTATCTTATCAAAATATACCTTATTTTCTCTAGCCTCAACTCTAGCTTGTTCCTCATCTGCTATTGCATCAATTCTAATATCTTCTACTTTCTTGAAGTAATCTTGTAATCTTTGTGAGTCTTCGTCCAAAGCTTGTTTGACCTTTTGTGAGTTTTGCTGTCTCATTAATTGTTGTTCAGCAGCACTCAACTTTTCTTTGGTCATTATTAGCTTCATTTTTCTATCAAGAAAATCAGCTAATCTCTTTTCATCTGTATTATCTTTATCTACCTCTAATTGAATTAATGCATCAAGTTCTTTTAACTTTCTGTTGTATTCATCGTCAGCAGATTTTTTATTTAGTTCTAATCTCTTTTTGTTGTCATCAGCAATACCAGTTAACTCAGCTACACGAATTTGAGTCCTTATATCTTTAGCTTTTTGTTCAAGTTCTGTTCTTTTTTTACTGATTGTAGTGTAATCTTCAACAGCTTTTTCATCTGTTCTTTTTAATGTAGCATTTTCAAGTTTAGCTGCATCTATAACAGCTTGATTAACAAGATCTAAATTTTCTTTTAACTCTTTTAGCTGTTGGTTTCTTATTTCTTTTTCAGATGCACCAGCAGCTTTTAATTCTGCTATTCTAATTGCATTACGTCTTCTGGTATCATTTAGATCAAGTTCTAATAATGTAGTAGTTCTTTCTAATTCATCATTAAATTCTTTTTGTGCTCTTTCAGCTTCTTTTGTACCACTAGCCCATTCTGTAAGTAAGCTAATTAATTCTGTTATAGCGATGATAACAAGACCAATACCTAATGATGCTAATACAACCTTTAACGCTTGACCAGCAAATGCTGCTGCTCTTTGTGCTACCGTTAATGTATTTGTTGCTACCGTGGTTGTAACTATACCAGCTGTTGCTGTTTCATAGCTACCAGCTAGTTCCATATTTTTTGTTTTTAGTACACCACTTTGTACTAAAGCTGCTCTTTGTTGTGCAAATAATGCAGCTTCTGCTTGGGTCATATCTTTGATAGGCTTGGTAGCCTTAATCATAGCATTTCCCTTACTATCATATAATACCGTAGCAAATTGTTGTTCTTTGGCTAATGCTTTTAATGCTTCTTGTTGTTTAGAAATAGCATTGGTAACAACAGCGCCTTGTGCAGCATTTGCCGCTAATGCTGAAGAATTGTTTTCTGTAACAGCAACACTTTCTTGAGTAGCGGTTGTTAAAGATTTTGTGGACTCTTCTGTTTTCTTTTTTGCATCACCAAGACCTAAAAATCCATTGGTAATTTCAACAACATCATCACCTAAATCACCCAAAGAGTTTTTAATATCTTTGAATGAAAAACCGGAGAACACTTTTAAGGTATCAACAACACCTAATATAGATGCACCAAACGTACCAACAGGACCTGGCAATGTAGCCAATACTCCCAAAAAGTCTTTTGATCTTGTGGTAGTTCTAGCTATTTGATCTTCAGTATCACCAATTTTTTTACGAAGAATATCAAATTGTTCTGGTTTAAGATCACCTCTTTGAAGTTCTTTCTTTAAGATACGAAGTTGTTGAGTTAATGATAGGGTTTCCTGACCAGCTATTTTCAGGTCTTTACTGTCTACATCATACTCAATTAAAATTCTTTTAGCCATAGTTAATTAGTTAGTTTAAGGTATGTTGATATAATTCTTCTTTAAAAGCCTTGTTCAACAGTTCTTTATCACCTTTTAAGCTTTGAAAAAAATCAAAGGTAAAGGTGTGGTTTTCAAAAAAGTATCTGAATATTTCAATATTTTCTATATTGTTTCTAAAGATTACTTTGTCTTTTTTATTTTTGTCTATCTCAATATATATTTTCATATGGGTAAATTTTTATAGTATATCACAACTTGATCCACTACATTGTGCTATGCTTAATACGTAACCACTACTATCTACTTCAGCTATTCTAAAGACACCACTTCCAGTACTTGTTGAAGTAGCAGCATATGCATACCAATAAGTACCAGCAACTAATCCATAAATGTAATCTCCAGGCACTAATGCTGCATAAGATGCTGCTGTTGTTGTAACAGGTTGAGTGATCAAATAGTTAGTTGTACAAAAATCTGAACATATTTCCCTATTTGTTGAAACATATATTGTACTAGCACTAGGTGTTGGTGTAGGTGCTGGACCACCACCACAAGGATTACCACAACTAGTAATTGTAAATGCAGCTAAATCAGCAAATGGAATACCAACATTAACTGTATCACAATCCAAACAGTTAGTTAATACAACCGTTCCAGTACTTCCAATATATTGATAAGTTGTACCAGATGCCATATCATATTTGATATAACCAGTATCTGTTACGTTTAATGTTACACCAGTGGTTCCACTAAATGTAGAAGTTGGGGTTGGTGTAGGTGTTGCTGTTGGCGTTACTGTAGGGGTCGGTGTTGGGGTTGGTGCTACTGGGAAAGGCGGTATACCAATAGTTCTTTGAACCATAACCGGATATATCGCTCTATGACCAATAAATCTAACTTCAAAATAATATGTTCCAGGTACAAATGATGCAACACCGGCTTGAGCTGCAGTTACTGAAAACGTAGCGCCAGTCTCACTAAATGATGTTTGACCACTATATGTTGCACTTCTACTATGTACAATCCTCCAAGGCTTATAATAATTTTGACCTGGAGCTAACATATGCACAGAGTATATACTCAAAGAATTTGAGTTTCTAATAAATGGTTCAGCACTATTTAATGACCAAGTTGTGCTTATACTAAATGTCATTCCAGTTGATGTGGCTGTTGTAGCTGTAAGAGTTACTACAGTTCCTGACACAGAATTTTCATTCAGATCGTGTACAATCTCTTGATCATATTCAGATACTTCATTATTTGGATATACAAAGTCCTGATTAATTATTTGTTTTATATATTTTATTGGCATAATCTTATATATATTTTAATTTATTTATACTTGAGTATCTAATACTTCAATTACTACATCATCATCAGAGTTTATTACAACATTATTAAATGTGTATGATTCACTTAATGTTGATGGTTGGAACGGTACAGTTCTATTTGATGTATTTGTATACGTAGCTACAACCACATTATTAATTAATATCCTCCATCTAGTATCGTCTAATACTACAGTTCCAGCAGATGTCTTCATAATATTTCTAGTGATTGTAACCGTGTTTGATCCAACGTGTACAACATCCATAGCTTGAGATGGACTTATATTATTTGCACTACTAGTCCAAGTTAAATTACTTCTAGAATATGTATTAGTACCTAAACCACCGTCTCTATTAAATGTGGCAGTCATATTTGTTACAGCTTTACTAGTTGTACTACTATTACTTGTTGCTGTATATCTATATTGGAATATTGGTGCAATATATGATGGTGTTGCCGTCGGCGTTGGTGTAGGTGTCATTGTAGGTGTAGGCGTTGGTGTGGGTGTAGGTGATGCAAATACATCTGTAATCTGCCACTTATTTGTAACCAATTTAGTGCCTACAGTTGTTGGCCAGTTAGTATAAAATCTTAATAAATTACTAGGTATTACAGGAACAGTTAATCCAGTTTGAGTTACAGTATATCCAGTTAATTCAACACTATCTTGGAATAGTTTTATAGTTCTAGTTGTTATTGTATCAGTTACACCAGAATTAGATATTCTAAAAAATAATTGCGCAGATATTTCACCAGCAGCATTTGTATTTAAAGGTGTTAAATATGTGCCAGTAGTTCCAGTAACTGTTGCTGAATAGTTAGGTACAAAATATGTACCACTACCACCAAATGTATAGCCACTTATATTTCTACTAGTTGTTTGTGAATTTGACCAGTTATATTCAAATTGACTTTTTTGCCAAGGTGTTATAAAATTATCCGTGAATACGATTTTTACATTATCATTTTCATTGATTGTTACATTGTCAAAATAAACACTAGTTCTAGTATATTGTGTTAAACCACTACAAGGCGTCATTGCACCACCATATCCACCACCATTATTAGTCCACCAATAATCATAATTTTTTATGAATGTATTGTTTATAAATAAAGCAATATTACTTCCAGATCTTATAATTGATGGCCAAGTAGTAGGCTGATAACAATTGTTAATATCAACAACTAATCGTCTTAAACCTTGTGTTTGCCCATCAAATGAAGTTGATCCTGACCAACTTGTTGATCCAGTTAAACCAGAATAATTTACATAAGATGATGGTGTAAAATAATTTACAGCACCAAAACCACCAACACAATCTGGTTCTGTCATTGGATAATTTCGTATATCCATTTCAGCTAATGTAAATCCTGTTGCAACATCAGAATTATAAGAATAATCTATTTGCCAATTAATTGTTTCAGGATCTTCTAAACAAGCTGGACAAGCTTCTGTTGAAAATAACGCACCTCCAAGAACCCTGTATAAAGTTGTAAAATCACTGAACCATCCATTTGGAACTGGTGTAGTTAAAGTTGGATTGGTGTATACAAGTGTTCCTAAACCAAATGTTGTACCAGAATAAAAGACCAAATAGTTATTATCGCCTCTACAAGCTATTTTTTGTGAGGCCCCATAGAAACCGGGTTTAGGTACAACACCAGGTGTTGTTGAACAGCTTGACCAATACACAGCATTATTTGACCATATATTTTCATTAAAGGCCCATATACATTGATCTGGTATTGGTGATCCTAAACTAGCATTAATTCTATATTCAAATTTATAAGCATTCGCTACGGTTGTTGCTGTGAATACCAATGTAGCACCAGTACCACCACTGAATACAATTAATGTATTATCAACAATACCCATATTACCGTTTTCATCATCAGTAGTATAATCTCTTCTGATTACAGTATATGTCTCACCAGTTGTCTGGTTATTTTGTATAAAAATAGTAACTACATCACCCGTATATATAAACGTTGAATATAGGTTATTTTGATCAGTATAACTTCTTTGTCTTAGGTCGCCATTTACAGATACATCATAGTAGGTACCACCGGCACCGTCTACAATCTCATCAAATGTCATTAAAAGTGAACCTCTCATAATTTATAAATATTTGTTAACACGGTGTTCCGCAATCAATTACAGACCAATTTGCTATTGGATAGAATACATACGCTGGTCTTATACTGCTACAATCAGCACATCCTGGTATATCTTGTACACCTGTATTGAAGTAAACATCTTGTTGACCAGCAGCTGTGTTATATCTAATATATCCAGCGCTTGTTACGTTTAGGGTTATACCACTTGAATATACAGTACCAATGGAAGCATTTGCTATTGTAACACCAAGACTGGCTGCAGCAGATGTTAATGCTGCACAACTTGGAAATACATTTAATGTACCTCTAGTTGTTCCAGAATTAATCATCCATATCATATTGTTCCTAGAATATATTGTACCAGTTGGATATTCTTCAACATCTTCTAAGAAATAGTATTTGTTTGGATCGTCTGTATATGATGTACCCGAAGCATTATACTCAGCTTCTGATACCTCCCACATAGAAAACGGTAAATAACTTGTACCAGTATATGGAACAGATGTTGTAAATCCAGATACATTACCACCTAAAACACCAACAAAATAATCATAAAGTATTGAGTAATAATAGAACGTATCGTTAAATTGTGTCTGTCCTGTAAATTCTGTTTTAAATTTATAGGTTATTGTATTACTACAATATTGGTATTTAAAATATCTAGTTGGATATTGTTTTACATTATTATTGAATTGTATAAGTTCAACCTTAGTTAATTCAGGTTCAATTAAATTATAGTCATCAATTTTATTCCACGTGAAATATTGTTCGTTTATTTTAATTAGATCGTTTGGTCTTAAGTTCTTTATATCAGATAACTTAAGATCAAATAATCCGTTTATAACTCTCGTATTTTTATTAGATGCGTTATTTATTCTATTTTGATAGAATAATGTATATGCATTTTGATTGGTTAAAATACCTGGTAATGTAACACTATCACCAGCAATTGTGGTTTGTTGTTCACTATTGAACATTATACAAATGCTGTCATTATTAATTTTATTACTATCAATATTACCAAGTGGCATTGTTGGTGATATAACAGGCGATATTAAACTACCTTGAGAAGTTGTTCCAGAACTGTTTGTAACCCTAAAGAACGTTGTTGTTGATCCTGTTAAGTTTAATATCTCACCATATGCATCCAAGAATGGTGAAAAGTTACCTAAGTTATATATAAGTTTTGGTTTGGTTTTAACACCCTTATATACCCAATCAACAACCGATGTTGTGCCAGTTGTACTAATCTCTTGTGATTCTTCAGTATATCCAATACCTAATGGAATACCCACATCAAGACCACCAATACCTGGATTGTTATTTGGGTTCCATTTACGAACAACCATAGGTGAAAATGTGGTGTCTATAGTCTTTGTTGTTGATTTAAAATCAGTAGGATTATATACCTTATTTTCACCATATATTCTGTTGTTACTTTTCTTAAAGTCTATATTACCTTGGTCGCCATCTTCTTTATCTGTTAATATAATTTCACTCTCAATATAGTTAAATGCTGGTTCAACACTAAAGCCTTTATCCCAGCTCATCTTATCTGTCCAGTCATATACATTACCACTACCCACATAATATTCATATGGTTCAACAATAATCTGATTGCTGTTTTGTGGATCTGAAATAAATAATAAATTAAACTTTTTTGCAATACTAGAAAGTATGTCAATCTGTTTGATGTTCTGATCAAATAAAGTGCTAAAATCCAAGTAGTTACCATCTGTTATAACCACAGTTTGAGGTGTTGTACTAAATGGATATGCTAATATGTTTCTAGTATATCCAACAGGACTGCTTACAGAATATATGTAATAACCACCTGGGATTGTAAATCTGCTTGAGAATTGTCCAGCTGGTATGGTTACAGTTAATGGTACTATAAATCCTGAGAATATTTGAACAGCAACCATATTGACAACAACATCTGTATCACATAGAGCCGGCACACCAGTACCTTCTTTTACAACTTGAAAGTCATATGTTGATCCAGATACATAAGTTGCAATAACATCAACACCAAATGAGCCAAATGTTTGTGCCCCTGGTGCTTGATAAGATAAGGTCGTTTTATCATCAGAAAAACCACCATACATATATAACAATTTAAACCAAGGTGTTGTGAAAAAATCTGATTTGATTTTATAACCATAGGTTTTAAATATAAGTTGTATCAACGAATACACGTTAACAGCTGGCTTTAATTGATAATCTCTTAAACCATCTTCTGGTGAATTGATTCTATATCGAGATACGCCAGCAGCGTAAGCAGCTGCGTTATTAGCCCAGCTGCCTATTTTAGTCGTTGTATAGAGAGACGTCCCAGTTGTTCCGGTAAATTGTACAAAGGTGGTATTGCCAGTCACCTGATAGTTGTACCCGTTATGAACTACTGGATAAAAATATTTGGATGGAACGTCTTGAGCAGATTTAAGACTTTCATATCTCCAATTTGCTAAGCAGTTCTCTTGTGTAAACACGTGATTGAAATGGTAATCTACATCTCTAAAATCTAGATCGGTTAATAAGTTGTTACCTATTTTACCATATAGATCACCTACGGTTGAAATTAAGGTCACATCGTATTCAACCTGACCTTTTAGTACGGAGATTCTATTAAGCTTCATATAGCCAGCAAAATAGCTCTCATCGTCAATTAAAACATTACATTCTACCTTCTTGGTAGCATCAAAATATAATGAGTCATTATCCACATTAAAATAACTCTCAAAGAACCTATTATTCTTTTTGGTTCCAGGTAGTTTTATTCCAATTGAATAATCAGAATTACGTTTGGATATATCCTGTATTTCTGCAAATGATTTGGTAATTGTAAGTGGTATATCTGCTAATAGATCTAAAGTATCATACTCTGTTGGTGTTATCTGCGTAAACTCAATGTCACCAGCAAAATATGTGGATAAACTAGCAGTACCTATTGTAGAATAAAAGAAAAATTTAATTTTATCACCACTAGTTACTTTAAAATAATCCTCATAATCTCTAGACCAAGAATTAAATATAGTTTTATAAAAAGTTTCACCAGGATGTAATATCAATGCTTGGAAGAAATGGCTAGTTAAATCCACAGTACTTCCAGACGCATCAAAATATAATGTACCATCACCAGTAATTTGTACTTCAAAAAATGCATTATAACCTGGGTATGTTACAAGATATGGTGATGCTTTTGATCCACTACCAGAATAGGTAACACCAGAATAATCTGATACAGCTATTGATGTTGTACCGGTTACTGTAATTGGACCAGGCTTAGTTGTCTTAACCCTTAAAACTGTTTGTTGTATCGCCATAAATTAAAAACCTTTGTTTACAAAGAAACCATCAGCATACTTACAGGTAATTCTATATTTGTTAAGTTTTTTATGTTTAACGTTTATAGTTTCTACCTCAGTTGATAAAACTTGTATTGGTCTCAAATCTTTATATATCTTATCTTGTCTATCCAATGGTGAAACATAATCTTCTTTCATTTCATAGACTTGTGGAGAATAGAATAATTGTTCTAGCCAATCACCATACGCAACACTTAAAAAATCTGATTCTAATACAAATTCGCGTTCCACCTCTGTATCAAAAGTTTTTACTGTTCTACCAAAATCTCTATCTGGCGAAGCAATGTTGGTTGCGTAATATCTACTATCATAAGTCTTTCTACTTATCTTCTTCACATCACTTCTATATTTGGTAAATGTGTAATAATCATATCCACCTCTGTTATTTAAGAATGCTAATCTAGTATCTTCTGGTCCACAGTTTGCATCTAAATAAAAATAAAATGCTTCTGATACTGGACCTATTGGACCTAGCGATGTTCTATTAGCACTATTAGTTGGCCAAGCATTGAAGATTTGTACTCTATAATATGCAACATTTGACCAGTTGATAGTAGCAAATATGTTACTAATATCTTTAGGACCACAAGGTAATGCGAATACTTTCAATGTATCGGTGTATCCTGTTGGTGATGCATATGTTGTTCCAGAAAAATTAAGTTGTTGTTCAAAGTAATTTATCTGTGTATTAGCTGTATTATAAAATTCAAATACTGCGTAATCTGCTTCAATTACTTGTCTATCTCCAGTCTGACCATTTAAGTAATATAATACGTAATTTTCTTTTTCTTGTATAGTCATTACACGTGGAGAATCGGTCAAAAATCTAGCTGTTTCTGACAGCTCTGGCACCGTTGGATAGTCAAACAAATACTGTGACATAGGTGAAAATCTTCTATATGTGTCAACTGTATTAATCGTCATTCCTGTACCTATTACAGTACCTAATTCTTGATCATAGTTTGGTAGATAGAACTTTTCACTACCCATCTGTAATGCGCCTCCTATGTAGTCAAAATCGCTTCCTGTATTAGTAAATCCAGATGCTGTAAATCCAGTTGATGTAGCACCAAATGGAACGTCTGTATAGTGATTTAGATTGTTAGTTGGAGACCCAGAATATTCTGTTACAACTGTAGATCCACTCAAATATTTGTAACCATACTTAAAGTTGGCTTTGATGATATTTGGATATGGATTATTCCAGTTAATTTGTTCTGTTGTATCATACCAGTCGTTTAGCCAATATGAACTATAATGTTGTGATTCAACAAAATTAGACATATAATCATATGGTCTAATATTAAATCTATATGTATATGTTGCACCAGATTGTGTTGTTGTGTATGGTACAATTGACATTGTTCCAACCTTTTGATCATCTGAGAACATATCAATTACAAGTTCCATTGATGTTTGATAGGTATCTCCAGTTAATACAACCTCATAAGTAGCACCTCGTTGATAGATCATATCAACGGCTCTTCTTATTTGTGTATTACTATTAAGACCGTTTGCATATATTTGTGGGTATCCGAATGGCATATTATATTCCTTCTATTGCGTTTATTAGATCTTCTATTGCTGCGCCTTCTAGAAGCTCTATTATTTCGTTATCTTCAAGTACTTTGTCTATTGCAACATCATACCAATTTGAAGCTTTTATCCCGAATTTTTTTATATTTGTTTGAATGGCAAATGCTAGGCTTCTACGCTTTATAAACCTTCCTTTCTTATCTCTACCTTGTATTCCCCTAGCCTTTATCCACTTTTCTAATGCGTCAATAGGTACACCCTTTTTACCTCTCAGTCTTCCAGACTGTACCCATTGACCATAGTCATTCATTGTTATTTGTATAATTTCAGTGTTATTACCAGGAACAACACTTACTTTTACACTATTATATAATGAACCTGTTGCAATCTTATTTGATATACCTTGTTTCTTAGCAAATCCAAAGGGGTAGCGTTTTTCAGCTAACGCCTCTTTGAATTTGTTTTCGATGATAGGTGCGATCGCATTTAAGTCCATATTATCTAGCTTGTGTTACTGTTGCTATTACTGATGGTATTGCTGGGATATTTCCACTAGCTGCTTCTGCTAATAAAGTTGCATTACCATTTGTAAATTGATAAGTTAACTCATAATAGTCATTTGCTGCAGCTTCATCTAATATATTCACTGTCATTACCTGTGCAGTATTATTTGCTAGTGTAACTTTTGTTGCACTATCACCGATATTAGTTCCATTCTTTTTAAACCATACATAAGCACTGTCAGCACCAGCAGATGTTTCAATCTGTGCTGAGAATTGTATATTATATGTACCAGCATTAGCAACAGTTAATCTTGAACCACTTACCAATGATAGACCAGCTATACTTCCAGAATTATTAAAGTTTATTGATCCACTTACACCAGCACTTCCGCTTTGAGTTGTGTTAGACCAAAACTCACCAGCATTAAACATCTTATGACCATACATTGTAAGATCACCAGCATTTGCAATTGTAACAGATCCAGATACATCTATAGAACCAGTCATTGTTGAGTTACCTTTAACATCTAATGATCCAGATATACCAACCAATGAACCAGAGGTTACATATAAACCAGTTCTTCTTGAACCAGCTGCAGTACCAG
>Ga0209972_10003372_pt1 | contig 12545 bp, 23 predicted proteins | sample NOAtaG_7_FD_187302 | JGI IMG/M metagenome (GOLD analysis project Ga0209972, IMG submission 187302) | Freshwater lake microbial communities from Lake Erie, under a cyanobacterial bloom - NOAA_Erie_Diel1S_2200h metaG (SPAdes) (version 2) | ecosystem: Environmental > Aquatic > Freshwater > Lake ...
CGGATGGGTGGGTATTCCGCCGGCTCAGCGTCTGCGCGGCCCTCCTCGATGCGGATCAGCCGCTCCAGGTAGGTGGCGAGGTCCAGCGCCTCCTCCTTGGCGTGACGCAACCACTCCGCGACGGTCAGAGGGTTGTCCGAAACGCTGACGCCATACTTGGCCAACCCACGCGCGGCGCGCTGCTGCAGCTCGGCGACCAGCGCGGCGGTAATCGGATCGGTGCTCATACGCCCGCTCCAAAATGGAACCGCCCCATCTTCCGCTTTGCGCGCGTGATCCAATTGCCGTCGTCCTGCGCCATCACCTCGGCGTGCTGGCGGATCATCTCGCGACCGTTGCCGAGATCGGCCGTGGTGACGTGCGCCGCAGCCGCCGGCAGCCGCGTGATCTGCCCGCCAGCGGCCAGCCACTCCTCGACGGTCTGATACGTTGGCCGCGGCTTCACTGGCGGCGGAGCCACGCGCACCCAGGACTTCGGTAACTTCTTCGGCTTCGGTGCTGGCGCCGGCTTCGGCGGCTTCGGCAGCTTCGGTGCCACCACCTTCGGCGGCGTCGGCTGAGCTGCTGCGCGAGGCCGCGGCGCCGGCGCCGTAACCAGGCCAAGCCGCACCATTCGCCGCAGCCGCTTTGGCGACAGGCCCAACTCCTGCGTCGCGGCATGGATCGACAGGCCACGGTCGAACGCCGCCTGGACGCACGGCGCAATCTCCGCGTTGGCTGCGTCACACCGCTCTTGAAACAGCTTCGCGCCAAGGCGCGCGCCGCACATCGCCGCTTCCGCCGGCCGCACAAGGCCGAGCTTCCGCGCGTGCATCCTCATGCCCTTGACTGTGGTTCGCGTATGCCCGCGCGCTGCGTGATACAGCCGCAGCACGTCGCGAATGTCCGGCATGGTGGCCCAGTGCTGCACCAGCACCGCGGCGCCGCGCTCCATCTCGAGGTTGTTCGGCTTGTGGATCTTGGTCGCAATGCTGAGCTTCCGCATCCGCGTCGCGACAGTGAACTGCGCCACGCCGAGACGCTGAGCGATCCGACGCTGCGACAAGCCTTCCGCCGCCCACACGCGGACTTGCTCGATGGTGGCGTCATCCCACGGCGGCAGCGCGCCGTTCGGAAAAGAACCGGCAAGACGCACGGCCCCGCCGGCCAAGTTTTCATGGGAGGAACCGCCAGCCAGGCTGGCCTCTCCACCGACGCGCGCGGACGAACCGCGGCCCGCGTCGGTGGCACAGTGCATCGCTTGGGAGCCTATTTCCGATCCGCGTTGCACAGTGATCTCGTTCATGCAGCGCGCCCTCGCGCCTGGAAGCGGCGCCAAGCCGGGCCGGCGAGGCGAGCCACAAGCTCCCAGCCCTCAGCGGCGCGGCGGTGCATGAGAACGATGGTGTCGGCGTCAGCGGCGGCGACAAGCGCGGCGCCGGTGTGGCCGTTGCGGTAGTTCCAGAACCGGCCGGTGCGCGTGGCGACGACGGTCCAGGCGTCTGCGTTGATTTCGGCGCCGCTCACGGCGTTGTGTGGCGCGGGGGTGGGGGTGGGTTGGTACACTGGCGCCGTCATGCAGCTTCTGCCGCCGCGATTGGCGCCGACTGTGCGGCGTAGAGATCAGGCCGGAGTTGATCGCGCGGGATGCCGGTGATCGCCTCAACAGCCACCACCCGCTCAGCAGGGACAAGCCGCCACATGGCAACCGCACTGCGAGACAGCCGCAGCTCCCGCGCCACTTTCGCCAGTAGCCCACGCTCGCGTCGAATTAGGTGCATGCCGGTCATGCGGCATGCTTAGCGCGCCTGAGCATTTTACGTCAACGGATTTGCTCAGTGCATCTGAGCGCGCAACCGCCGATGCTCAGGACATGAGTCTAGGCAAACTGATCGCGGCGCGCCGCAAGGAGAAGAAGCTCTCCCAGCGCGCGCTCGCTAAGAAGCTGGGTCTGTCACACGGCGCCGTCGCGCAGTGGGAACTGGATGAGACGCGGCCAGACGCCACCCGCTTCCCGATCGTTTGCATGCTGCTTGAGATCGACGTGGTTCGCGATCTTTCGGCGTCCGATCAGCCTCAGGCGCAGTTCGTGAGCGAGCCGCAGGAACTCGCGCTCCTCGGCGCGTTTAGGATCATGGAGCAAGACATGCGAAACGCCATGATGCACCTCGTGCTGGGCCGCCTTGGCGAGCGACCGGCGGGAACCAAGGTCGACAATAACGCCGCTTGATTTAGGCATTTTTGCCCCCCCCCCCGCAAAAAACAGGCATTTTTGCCTCCTGAAAACGTGCTCCAAGAACGCTACCACGCGCTCACACGCAAACGTCAACGCGTGCGAGTGTAGATTTTCGCGGACTCGTGGCCGGAATGTTATCCTGTAGATAGCTTAAGCGGCAATTTTAGCCACAAACCGCCGCGCTCAGTTTCGCTTAGCATTTCGCTTGCGCGCTCAGGTCAACTGAGCAAGAATGCCTCCACCACCATGGAGGCCCCGATGACAGGCTTGCCCGACTGGGTATCCACCCGCGCCTATGACGCCGCCTGGGGCGGCAACTACCGGCCCGAACCGCCGCTGATTGTGGCAACGCTGGAGGACGTGGCGAACCTCGCCGCCGTCTGCGAGGCAAGCGCCAGGTTCCTGGCCGCGCTGCGTCGCAATCCGTGGACGTTCGATGCCACGGAAACCGTGTCCTGGTCGGACCATGTGGCGGAACACGCGGCTATTGACGCCGCGCTGGAGGCGGCGCTAGCCGAGGCGCGGCGCAGCCTGGAGGCCGCGCTGTGACGGACGTGCGCGGAAACCTGCCTCAAATTCTGGAAGAACACCGAAAATGGCGCGTGGGTGAGGGTGGCGCCCGCGCCAATCTGGCCGACGCCGATCTGGCCGGCGCCAATCTGGCCGACGCCAATCTGGCCGGCGCCTATCTGGCCGGCGCCGATCTGGCCGGCGCCAATCTGGCCGACGCCAATCTGGCCGGCGCCTATCTGGCCGGCGCCGATCTGGCCGGCGCCAATCTGGCCGACGCCAATCTGGCCGGCGCCTATCTGGCCGGCGCCGATCTGGCCGGCGCCAATCTGGCCGACGCCAATCTGGCCGGCGCCTATCTGGCCGGCGCCGATCTGGCCGGCGCCAATTTAGCTTCTCCGCACATTATCGACGGAGGTCAGCGCCGGGACGGCTATCGCTTTGTCGGTTGGATTAACGGCGGCGCGCTGATGATCCGGGCCGGCTGCCGCAACATGACGGTGACGGAATACCGCGACCACAACAGCAAGCGCGAAAATGCTGCAAGGCGCGACGAAACCGCCAGCATTCTCGACCACATTGAGCGCGTGGCGCGCGTGCGTGGGCTGATCGGGGAGGCCGCGCTGTGACGCTCGTCATCCTCCAGTCCGAGCCCGACATCGAGCTGATCCACACCCTTGACGTGGAAGTCACCGACGGCGGCGACATCCTCATCACCGAAGAGATCGAGGATTGCGCCGGGTTCCAAACCTCCTCGATGCTGTGGCCAGCAGAGCGCATCGAAGCCATTGCCGTTGCGTTGCTCGCCGCCGCCCGCGAGGCCCGCCAGCAACACTTGCCGCTCGTGCTGCCCATCGGCCTACTGGCGCCGCAGCGGAGCGTCCAGTGATGGACTGACTCCTCCTCCTCCCGGCGGTTGTTTGCGCGCTGTCCACGTTCATCTGCGGCCACGAGACGCTTCTCGCCGCGCGCCGGGGCGAGTTCACGACTGTCGGGATCGCCCTGACGCTTGCCTGCGCTGTCTCAACCCTCATCGCGATTGGAGCGATGTTTCTATGAACATGATCTCCCACCTCGACGGCGAAGCCACGCGCTCGGCGCTGGCCTCGGTAATGGACACCAGCGGCACGCCGCAGGATCGCGCGCGCCGGCTGGCGCAGACGCTCGATGCCATGCTGGACGACGGTCGGTTCTCGCGCCTCGCCTCGCGTGAGCTGGTGGCGCTGCGGGCTGTCGTGTGGGCCGCGGCGGCGATTGCTGACGATCTGGAGGACGCGCAGCAGCGCCGCCAGCCGCAGCGGCCGGTGCGGTGGTGGAGGCGGTAGGCGCGTGATCCAACACCACCCGGAAATCGTGCAGGGTTCTGATGCGTGGCTAGCCGTCAGGGCCGGCCGCCTGACAGCCTCCGAAATCCGCCTCATCATGTCGCCCACCACGCTCAAGCCGGCGCGCAACGACACCAGCAGCGCGCACTTGTATGAGCTGCTGGCCCAGCGCATCACCGGGCACGTCGAACCGCGCTACGTCAGCGACGACATGCTCCGCGGCCAAACCGACGAGATCGAGGCCCGCGGGCTCTACAGCCGCCACTTCGCGCCGGTGACGGAACTCGGTTTCATCACGCGGGACTGCTGGGGCTTCACCATCGGCTATTCGCCGGACGGACTGGTGGGCGATGACGGCCTGATTGAGTGCAAGTCGCGCCGCCAGAAATACCAGACGGAGACGCTCATCACCGGCGCCGTCCCGTCCGAGCACGTCCTGCAATGCCAGACGGGCCTGCTCGTCAGCGGCCGGCAATGGCTGGATTACGTCAGCTACTGCGCCGGGATGCCGATGGCTGTCATCCGCGTGTGGCCTGACGAGACGGTGCAGGCCGCCATCGTAGAAGCCGCGTCGGTGTTTGAGGAGGCGTTGGCCGATCGGCTGGAAGCCTATCGCGCGGCGCTGTCGGCGGAAGGCGCGCGGCTGGTGGCGACGGAGCGGCGGATTGAACAGGAGATGATCGGCTTATGAGCGACATGACGGCGACGATTGCGCCAAAATCTGACCAGATGAATGCGGACGATCTGATCGCCGGGCCGCGCACCATCACCGTCACCCGCGTGACGGTAAATCCCGGCGCCGAGCAGCCGGTGGATGTGTTTTTTGAAGGCGACGGCGGCAAGCCGTTCAGGCCGGGGAAGTCTATGCGCCGTGTGCTCGTGGCGGTGTGGGGGCCTGACCCGTCTGCCTATGCCGGCCGATCCATGACGCTGTTCCGCGATCCCGAAGTGACATGGGGCGGTATGGCTGTCGGCGGCATTCGCATCAGCCATATGAGCCACATGGACGGGCCGATGGTGCTGGCGCTGACGGCGACGAAGAAGGCCCGCAAACCGTTCCGTGTGGAGCCGTTGACGGTGGCAAAGCCGCCCGACGACAAAGCCGCCAAAGCCGCCGCCGATCTGGTGGCCCGCGTCGACGCGGTGGCTGACGCTGCGTCCCTGTTCGCGCTGGTAGACGACGCGACGGTGCAGAAACAGCGCGCATGGCTCAAGGACAAGCGGCCGGAGCTGTCGAACGACGTAGAGGCTGCATTTCTGGCGGCTGACGCGCGGACGAAGGAAGCCGCGGCATGAGCCGCGAGGAAGCCGCCCGGCACGACGCCCCGACGCTGCCGGATGACGACGACGCCCCGCCCGCGCGGTGGTGGTGTCTGGGGCTGGTGTTCGCCGGCTGCGTGGGATGGCGGGCGGTGGTGGGGCTGGTGGCGATGGGGATTAAGGAGTGGGTGGGATGACGCGGGAACAGAAGATGCAGGCGGTGGTGGATGCTATCCGTGCGGCCGATGCTGCATTGGAAGGGGTTCGCGTCGTCCTTGCGGACATGAGCCCTTCGACTTTGGCGAGGCTTAAGACAGCGCGATTGTTGCTCAATCGAGCATTAGGCCACACGCAAACCCTCGCCGCCCTTGACGCCCTCCCCGCCGAGCCGCAGCCGCAGGGGGAGACGGTGACGCTGGCGGTGTGGGAATACGAGGATGGCGAAACGTATCTCTGCAAACCCGGCAGCGAAATGGACGACAGGGGCAGCCGGTGGACCCGCCTCGGCACCGTCAGGCTGCCGCTGGATCGGGAGCGCGGGGAATGACGCGGATGGAGAAACTGGAGGCGGTGGCAGCGGCGGCGCGGGAATGGCGCCACTCCGTGCTGAACATCGAGCTACGGACGGACGAGGAATGCGAAGCATACGAGCGGGTGGACGACGCCTTTATTGCCCTCGACGCCCTCACCGCCGCCGGCTACGCGGTGGTGCAGGGGTGGCAGCCGATTGAGACGGCGCCGAGGGATCGACTGGTAGAGGTCTATGCCCCTTCGCCCGACCCTAAACGGTGGACGCCCGAAGTCCACAATCTGCCTCCCGTGGTCTGCCTAGCACGATGGCACCCTGACGCCGGGTTCTGCGTCTGTGAAATCCGAGAGGTGACGCACTGGCGCGAGCATGTTCCGCCCGCCGGGGAGGCCACGCCATGAGCAACGATGACGTGGTGGAGGCAATGGCGCGGGGGATGATGGACGCGGGGTGCCCTGTTGGCATTGCGCACGATCTCGCCCGCGCCGCCATCCGCGCCGTGACCGAGGCCGGGGGCCTGGTGGTGGGGAAGATGCCGGGGGAGATGCAACCGCCTAGCCGGCCCATGACAACGCCGGAATGGGAGGAAGCGATGCGTCACGTCGAAGGCCACAACGCCGCCCTCGCCGCAGTCCGGGCGGCTGCCGTGGAGGTGGAGTGATGACCGCCCCTCGCTGGCTCGACATGCACGCGGCGGCTGAATACATCGGCCTGGCGCCCGACACGTTTCGCCGTCGCGTGAAGGCCGGGACGCTGCCGAAACCGTCCGCCGCCCTAGGCCCGCGTCTGCTGCGCTGGGACCGCGCCGCGCTTGACGCCGCCATGACCCCCGCCGCACCGTCACGCCGACCGCTGACAGGAGCCATCAATGCCCTCACGCTACAAGGCACGAAGGCCACGCAAGCCCCGCTTCGGCGCTGAGACAGTCGGGGCGTTGATCCTGGCATACAAGGCCAGCCCGGAGTGGGACCGCCTCGCGCCCGCCACGCAGGCCAACTACACGGTGTATCTCAAGGTGCTTGAAGCCGACCCCACCACGCCCGTAGCCGATATCACCCGCCGGGACGTGTTGGCCGTGCGCGATGCCGTGGCGCAGGCGAGGGGTAACGGGGCCGCAACGGGCTTCATTCGCGCTGCCTCGGCCTTGTTCTCGTGGGCGGTGGATCGGGAATGGATCGACGCAACCCCAGTGGTTCGCATCAAGGCCCTGCCGCGTGGCGCGTTTCCGGCATGGCGCGAGGAACACGTTACCGCCGCGCTCGCGAAGCTGCGCGAACCCCTGCGCCGCGCCGTGGTGCTGGCAGCCCATACAGGCCAGCGCCGGGGCGATCTGTGCGCGCTGCGGTGGGATGCCTACGACGGCCATAAGTTGCGCTTCACCCAGCAGAAAACCGGGCAGCCGATGGTGTTGACCGTCTCGCCGGGCCTGCGCGCGGAACTTGACGCATGGCGCCGGGAAGCCACCACCCTGACCATTTTAGACAACGGGCGCGGGCAGCCGTGGAAGGCCAGCCGGTTGACGGAGCAGTTACGCCGCGCGCTGGCCAAGATCGGGATGGCTGGCATGGGCATCCATGGGGTTCGGAAATACGTCGCCGCCGACCTGGCAGCCCATGGCGCCACCACGCATGAGATTGCCGCCGTGACCGGGCATCGAACGCTTGGCATGGTGCAGCACTACACCGAAAGCGTTGACCGCGAGCGGCTGGGCGAACAGGCCGTGAATCGTAAAACGCAACGGTCGAAATTTACCCCGTAAGGTGTTGATTCACATGCGCGCAATATACGTCATGAGGTTATTGCACACCTAAAGAATCAACGCCTTGCAGGGTAGGCGCCGCTTAGTAACGGGCTAGACACTGTAAGGAGACGACACCGAATGACTACGAATGAAGGCCGCTGCGAGCCGCCGCCGGAGTGGCGGGATCGGGATGGGTGGCATTGGGTGCAAGCCCCTGTAGGCGATCCGCACCTTGCTCGATGGCACGCTGCCAAACGCCCTGACGTAGAGCCGCTATGGACAAGCACGCATCACGTCTATTCCGGCACGCCGCGTTATGCCGTGCGGGAATGGGGCTGGCGCTACCTCGCCCCCGTCACCGACCACGCCACCGTCGCCGCGCTGGTGGAGGCGTTGGAGGGGTTGGTAATGGCGTGCGAGTTGCCGGGCGACCACTGCGAAGTGGAGCAGGCGTTGCCAGCCGCACAGCAGGCCCTCGCGGCATACCGGGAGGCCGGGCGATGAGCGACCATATTCCCGACACCGGGGAAATGGTGCCGGATGCGTGGATGGAAGCCGCAGATCGCGTGCTTGTGCCAGGGAAGCCCATGACCACGAGCGATCTTCGCAAGGCCCTCGCCGCCGTCGCCCCGAGGATCGCCGCAGCCGAGCGGGAGCGATGTGCGCGGGAAGTCGATTGCGGTTGCCTCAACCGCGATGCCGTCCTGTCCGCAGAGACGAAAGCCGACCGCTGGCGCGCCTGCCCACGCGACCCGTGCGGTGCCGTCAAGGCCGCCGCCATCCGCGCGCTAGGCGACGAAGCATGACCCGGGAAGAAGCTCGGCACCATCACAACAGGCCGTTGAGCTAAGGATACCGCCGCCGATCCAGCTCAAAATGCGGCCCGTCGCGAAATTTCGGCCAGTCGCCACCCCAGACGATGGCCACCTCTTCCTCCACCGCCGCGCGCTTCACCGCCAGCGCCAGGCGGTCATAGAGCGGCCAGTCCCACCGCACGACGCCATCCACCAGCGCCGCCACGTCCACCGCATGACCCGTCAGGTGGCGGCTGTGCATCGTCTGCGAAGCCCCGGCCGCGACAAGCTGGCGCTGCCGGGCCTCGGTGCGCCGGCCCTCGGTGACGATGAAATCCGCCGACGCTCGCGCGCGGGAGATCACGCGCACGAGATCGGGATGCACGCCGGCCAGGCGCTGCATGTCACGGGCTGTCAGCATTGCGCCGCCCCCACAGATACCACCCAGCCGTCGCCGCCGAAGTCGCCGCACCGGCCACCAGATCCCAGCCCGGCCCATCCACCACGCCGCGCGCGATCAGCACGCCGCCGATGAGCTGCAGCGCGTGCCGCACCAGCCCGATTGCTACATCCTGCATGTGTCTCTCCTGTCAGTGGCGTTTGCCGTCGCCAAACCAATTGAATGCGAACCCCGCAGCGAGCACCGCCAAAAAGCCGATTGTCAGTGTGCGAACGATTGTTTCCAGCGCAATGCGGCGGGCGCTGCGCCATGCGGATAGGACGTCGCGCACCTCACGCAAATCCTGCACGGCTTTTTCGTCTTCCAATCCGAGCCGGGCCAAAGTGCGCTTGGCCCCCTGTTCGCCTGCATCCTCCAGGAGTTTTCGCAGCTGCTCCGGCGATAGGCAGATCGCTTCCGGTTCCGCGCTCATGCCAGCACCGCCGACGGCAGCACGCTGAACCCGATCTCAACGGCGCTGGCCGTGGGCGTGGCGCAGGTGGCGCGCACCGCCCAGTCGCCGGACGTGGGCAGCGGTAGATCTGTGTAGAATACGCCGGTGCCGTCCGCGACGATCGAGCCGGCCGCGATGCTTGTCGGTGTGGTGGCGCCAGGCGCGCGGTAGGACATGGCCACGCCGGTTACGGCCGTTGGCTGGCCGTCCTCGCCGGCAAAGGTGACGCGCACGCGCACCGTCTCGCCGGGCCAGAAATAGGTGGTGCTCATACGGGCCTGCCCTCCAACGCTACGGCGGCCGAGATCGGCCGAGAAAGAGCCGCCGCCGCCGACAGAGGCCGCGACACCGTGGCGGACGTGACAACCACGCCACTGCGGCGCGTCGCCGTGCAGACGATGGCACCCGCGCCGGCCAGCACCGCCGACACGCTGGCCCGCCGGCCTGCGCCTGCTGTGAGCGCGCCAGAGGCCGCCAGAGACGCGGCGGCGCCGGCGGCGCGCGCCACGGCGGCGGATAGCGTCCCGGCGGCGGCGAGTGTCGCACCGACCTCGTAGATTTTGCCGGCGGCGGCCGTCAGCGTGCCGGCGGCGGCGAGCGTCGTGGCGCCGGCTGCGTCGGTGGTGGCGGCAGCGGCAAAGGCGCCAGACGTGGCCAGAGCAGCCGCGCCAGCCGTGTCTGCCGTGGCTGCGGCGCTGAGCGTCCCGGTGGCCGACAGCGCGGCCGACGCCAGGAATGTGCGCTCCGCCGAGGCCGAGAGCGTCCCGGTGGCGGTGAGTGCGGCGTCTGCGGCCTTGGCACGGTTGGCGGAGGCGGCAAGCGTGCCGGAGCCGGTCAGCGTGGCCGATGTCGCCGCGTCCAGGCCCGCCGCGCCGGTGAGCGCGCCGGACGCTGCCAGGACGGCCACAACCGCCCGCGAGCGATCCGCCGCGGCGTCCAGTGCGCCAGAGGCCGCCAGCGCGGCGCCGGCCGTAAAAGTGCGATCCGCTGCGCCTGCCAGCGTGCCGGTTGCGCTGAGCGTGGCTGATCCGCCAGCGGTGAGGCCGGCCGAGGCCGAGGTCGTGCCGGATGCGTCCAGCCCAGCCGCGCCGGTGCGCGCCGCCGCCGCAGACGCGGCCAGCGTGCCGGATGCGGTGAGGATGGCGCCGACGTCGCCCGCGATGGCCGTCGCCGTGAGGCTTCCCGATGCGCTCAGCGCCGACGCGCCAGCACGGGAAGCGGTAGCCGCGCCTGCAAGCGACCCGGATGCGTCCAGATGCGCCGCAGCCGCCCGCGACCGATCCGCAGCACCCGCCAGCGCGCCAGCCGAGGCCAGCGCGGCAGATGCGTTCTGGCTTACGGCGGCAGATGCGGCGAGCGTGCCTGCGCCCTCCAGCGCCGCCGCAGTGGCCCGGCCGCGCTCACCAGCCGCCGCCAGCGTGGCCGAGCTGCTGAGCGTGCCCGTGGCGGCTGCGGCGGCCTGCGCGGAGGCAGTGAGCGTGCCGGCGGCGGCAAGCGCGGAGGTGGCGGCGCGGCTGCGATCGGCGGCGGCGGCCTGCGTGCCGGCGGCGGTGAGGGCGGCCGAGTTGTCGCGGGTTGCCGTCGCGGCGGCTGTCTGCGTCCCACTGGCATCCAGCACCGCCGCGCCAGGCCGCAAGATCCCGACAGAAGCGGCAAGCGAGCCGGAAGCGTCAAGCGTGGCGGTGGTTGCCCGGCCGGCACCCACCGCGCCGGCCAGCGCACCCGCGCCGGACAGCGCCGCCGAGGCGTCTATGGCCGGCTGGTATTGTTCCGTGATGCGGAGGTCGCCCGCCGTCTCCGTGACGCGGTAGTCGCCGGCCTCTGTTATGCGGACGCCATCAAACGCCACGGCCGGGCCTCCTGACTAAAGCGTCGCCGCGAGGCGGAACAGCTCGTCAACGTCCGCGTCTGTCGCGCCGATGCTGGCGGCGGCGGCGAAGATCAGCGCGTTGCCGCGGTCGATCTGCACGGCGTATTCCCAGGCCATGCGGGTTTCGAGATCGGCCGCCTCCACAAAAGCTTGCACCTCATCGAGCAGCCCTTGCTGGAGCAGCGCGCGCCTGATCTGAAGCGGCGTCACCGTCGTAGCCCGGCGCCAGTCGTCCAGCGCCGCGGCAATCTCCTCCGGCGTGCGATCCCGGCCCGTCTGCGTCTCCACTACCTCGGTGGCGAATACCTTCACCGTGGAGCCGGTCAGCACTTCGGCCTGGATTTCCACCAGGCGCCACGGCAACCAGCCGAGCGCGCGGAGTTCTGCCGCGCCCAGCCGATCCAGGCCGCTCACGTTGCGCCAGTTGATCGGCAGCGCCATCGGTCCCTCGACCACGGCGCCGTTCTCGACGTAAGCATACCGGCTCATGCCGCCTCCTTGAGCGTCACGCGCTCACGCAGCGCCTCGCCCACGGCAGCGAGCGGCGCAGTCCAATCGCCATAGGTGGTTTGCCGGAACAGCCGCACGGAGCGATACCAGACGGATCGCTCACCAGGGACAGCCCACACGTAATAGGGCAGCACCGGCACGATCACCCACGTCTCCACGCCCAGCGCCGCCGCGAGGTGCGCCACGCTGGTGCAGGACGTGATGACGAGATCGAGGCCCGCGATCACGCTGGCCGTGTCGTCCCAGGTCGCGAGCTGGCCGCGCAGGTCCGCAAACGGCAGGCCGTCCACGAGGTTGTCGTCGCGCTGGAGGCTGTAGAGCGTGACGCCCGGCAGCGCGTGGAGATCGAACAGCGGCGCTGGGTCGAACAGTCGATGCTGTTGATGCTCGAACTCAGGCGATCCGGCCCAGCGCAACCCAACGCGCAGCGTGCCGGGCTTGGCGTAGATCGCGCGCGGTTCGGCGGTGATGTAGGCTTCGCCTGGCAACGTGTCTTGATCGTATCCCAGGATGTGCGCCGCGCTCATCGCCGGCACCCAGTAGTCGTAGTGCAGGCCGCTCACTACCTCACTGTCCGCGCAGATGTAGCCGTGCCGGGCGAATAGCGGCTTGAGCGTCGGCGCGCAGGAAACCAGCACGCGTGCGCCGCGTTCCGCGAAGTCGCGCACAAACCGGAAATTCAGAATTTGATCGCCATATCCCCCTTCGCAGCGGAACAGCAGCGTGCGGCCTTCCAGCGGTTCGTCGCGCCAGATCGGGCCGGGAATGCGCGGCAGGCCGAAGCAGTTGAGGTAGCGGCCTGCATCCATCATGCGCAGGCCAGAAGCCAACCTGCCGTGGCGCATTTCGTGCCAGCCAAGATTGAAGACAACGCGCGCATCATCTTGTGGTTGCGCGC
>Ga0209972_10003373_pt1 | contig 12545 bp, 10 predicted proteins | sample NOAtaG_7_FD_187302 | JGI IMG/M metagenome (GOLD analysis project Ga0209972, IMG submission 187302) | Freshwater lake microbial communities from Lake Erie, under a cyanobacterial bloom - NOAA_Erie_Diel1S_2200h metaG (SPAdes) (version 2) | ecosystem: Environmental > Aquatic > Freshwater > Lake ...
GTGTAATAGCCATCGGGATTCCGGATCAAATCATCATGGCTGCCTGATTCCACAATTTTGCCTTCATCCAATACATAGATTCGGTCTACGTTGCGAATGGTAGCGAGGCGGTGGGCGATGATGAGTGTGGTCCGGTTTTGCATCAGTACATCCAAAGCGTCCTGTACGGACTTTTCACTTTCGGCATCCAAACTGGAGGTAGCTTCGTCCAAAATCAAAATGGCAGGGTCCTTGAGGATGGCGCGTGCAATGGCAATCCGCTGACGTTGTCCACCGCTCAATTTCACACCCCGCTCCCCAACCACGGTTTCCAGACCTTCCGGAAAACCCTCGATGAACTCCAATGCATTGGCTTTTTGGGCAGCTTTCTTGATTTCATCCTCGGTTGCATTCAGCTTACCATAGGCGATGTTTTCCTTGATGGTGCCGCCGAACAAAATCACTTCCTGCGGAACGATGCCGATGTGGTTGCGGAGGTGGCTCAGGTCGAATTTCATTGAATCAATGCCATCTACCATGATCACGCCAGATGATGGTTCATAAAAACGCATCAACAACTGAGCGATGGTGCTTTTCCCTGCTCCGGAAGCTCCCGCCAATGCGATTTTTTCGCCCGCCTGTACTTTCAAATCAATACCCTTCAACACTTCCACCTCGGGTCGGGTGGCGTATGTGAATCTTACCGATTCAAAAGAAACCACACCATCTATGGCTGTTTGAACCCCTTGCTGTTTGTCCAAGTTGATTTCAGCTGTTTCACCCAAAATTTCCCTGAGCCTTTCCGTGGCGCCGACGGCTTTCAGGATTTGGCTATAGACCTCGGGCAAGCCCCCCAAAGAACCTCCGATGAAGGCCATGAACAGGATGAAGGTAAACAGGTCCCCGATTTGCATTTCCTTGCTTTCGACCATCTTGCCTCCAAACCAAATCACGGCGACGAAGCTTCCGAAAATGGCCAACATCATGAAACTGATGAAAATCCCGCGGTAAGTGTCGGTTTTGATGGCATTTTTAACCACCCTTCGCATGGATTCACGGTAGCGGCCCAGCTCGAAAAGCTCATTGACGAATGATTTCACGATGCTGATGTTGTGCAGACTTTCCTCCAACACCACGTTGGCTTCGGCCAGGTCATCCTGTGTTTTTTTGCTTTGCTTGCGGATGAAGCGACCGAATACGACTGCCACGATGATCAAAGGAGGGAACACCGCCAACATGAAGAGGGCCAGTTTGGGTGTTTGAACCAAAACGAACGTGATTCCACCCACCAGGGTAATGATTTGCCTGAAAAACTCTGCAACGGTGGTCATCAGGACATCCTGGAGTTGTTGCACATCTGCAGTGATCCTAGAGGTAAGTTCACCCACCCTTCTCCGGTCAAAAAACACCATGGGAAGGCTCAACAATTGGTGGTAAACGCTTCTTCGGATGTCTGCCATCGCATTTTGGCTGACCAGGCTGAAGGTATAGACCCTGAAAAAACTGAATACCATTTGGGCCACAACCACCAAGGCCAACAACAAAGCAATCGAATCCAAATGGGGTAGCCACCAATCCTGAGAGCCGGTGGCAGAATTGACCATTTGGCCCAAAATGTAGGGGAACAACAAGGATGTGGCAGTAGACAATCCAAGGAAAATCATGCCCAAGACATACCAGCCGCGGTAGGGGCGCAGGTATTTCAGCATGCCCAAGGCAGTCTGCAAGCCATGTTTGGTTATTTTCTCGCGAGGCGCACGTTCTCCCGAACGCCTACCCAAGAATCCGGGAGCAGCCATTTGAAATTATGATACCCTGTTTGGGAGGAGCAAATCTAGGGAAATTGCGGCTTAGCAGGGGGCTCCTTGAGGCGACAACAAAAAAAAGCCCGGAGGTCCGGGCTTCTTTCACTTTGAATCTGCATCAATGTGCGACGTTGGGAATGTCATGCTGGGAAAAGGCATACAATCGGTTTGATTCCTCCTCCTTGAGTTTGGTCACAAGGGCCAATGCATCCGGTACCACGTCACTACAACAAACGATCAACGCCCCCTTCGGAGCATGTTGGATGGCATGGAGAATGGCTTCCTTCTCGGATTTGATGACCGTGACCTTTTTGTTCGGATCATGCGACTGAACGCCTTTGGTCAGCATGCCGATGATTTCCTCGTCGGTTTTTCCCCTAAGATTCCGGTCTTGGCGTATGATGACTTCGTCGAACATTTCGGCAGCAATGCGTCCGATTTCGTTGTTGTCTTCGTCCCTGCGGTCCCCAATTCCTGCCACGATGCCGATTTTGGGTTTCCCGTCCATTTTCTCGACCAACTTTTGAAGGGCACGCAGACCCGCCGGATTGTGGGCGTAATCGAGCATGATTTCAAAATTTTGGAAACTGAACAAGTTCAAACGGCCAGGTGTTTGGGAGGGTGAGGGGATGAAGGTCTCCAATCCTACCTTGATATCTTCCAACGAAAACCCCCGAACATATCCGGTAATGGCCGCTGGCAATACGTTCTGAATCATGAACAAAGCCTTGCCACCGAAGGTCAGGGGGACACTCACCGTCTTCACGATGCGCATCTTCCATTCGCCTTTACAAATGGTGATGAAGCCGTTTTCATAAATGGCAGACAATCCGCCGTTTTTCATGTGTTCGATGATGCGGGGGTTGTTTTCGTCCATGGAAAACAAAGCAACTTTGCATTTCAGGTTTTCCCTCATATCGTACACCAAGTCATCATCGGCGTTCAAGATGGCATAGCCTTCCGGTAGCACGGTTTCGGGAATCACCCCTTTCACCTTCGCCAACTGCTCGATGGTATGAATGCCCTTGAGGCCCAAATGGTCTGCCGCCACGTTGGTCACGATGCCGATGTCGCAGCGGTGAAAACCCAATCCTGCTCTCAAAATTCCGCCCCTTGCGCATTCCAAGACTGCAAAGTCCACCGTTGGGTCTTTGAGTACAAACTCCGCGCTGACGGGTCCTGTGCAATCACCTTCCATCAACAGCCTGTTTTGGATGTACACCCCGTCGGTTGTGGTGTAGCCCACCTTGAATCCCTTCATTTTGGCCATGTGCGCAATCAATCGGGTCGTGGTGGTTTTTCCGTTGGTGCCGGTAACGGCCACAATCGGAACACGCGCCGATGTTCCGGGTGGGTACAACATGTCGATGACAGGGGCTGCCACGTTGCGGGGCAAACCTTCGGCAGGGGCAAGGTGCATCCTGAACCCGGGTGCGGCATTCACCTCTAATACGGCACCACCGGTCTCTGTCACTGGGACGGAAATGTCGGTAGTCATGAGGTCGATTCCGCAAATGTCCAAACCGATGATCCTTGCAATCCGTTCAGCCATGAAGACATTGTAGGGGTGCACGATGTCAGTTACATCCGTGGAGGTTCCCCCTGTGCTCAGATTGGCAGTGTCTTTGAGGTTTTGTTCCTTCCCGGCTGGCAATACCGAATCCAAGGTCAAGCCGTCGGCCTTCAAGATTTCCCTTGTCAGGTCGTTGACGTCGATCATCGTTAGCACTTTTTCGTGTCCATAACCACGTCTGGGGTCTGCGTTGGTTGCGTCGATGAGCTGTTGGATGGTCGACACACCGTCGCCGATCACATGGGCCGGTTTCCTGAGCGCTGCGGCCACCAATTTGTAATTGATCACAAGCAAGCGATAATCCCGTCCGGTGATGAATTTCTCCACGATGACCGAATTGGATACCTTTTTGGCGGCCTCAAAAGCCACGACTGCCTCTTCTTTGTTCTGGATGTCGGTGGTGATTCCGCGTCCATGGTTGCCGTTGATGGGCTTGATGACGAGCGGAAACCCGAGGTTGGAAATGGCATCTTCCAGCCCGGCCGTAGTGCGGATGATTTCGCCTTTGGGTACGGGCACCTGTGCTTGGTCCAACAGGTATTTGGTGTCTTCCTTGTCACAAGCCAGTTCCACCCCGATGCTGGAAGTCATGCTGGTAACGGTAGCTTGAACGCGACGTTGGTTGGCACCATATCCGAGTTGGCAAAGCGAATACTTGTTCAAACGAATCCAGGGAATGCCGCGTGCTTCCGCCTCCTCGATGATGGAAGCCGTGCTAGGACCTAAACGGCTTGACTCCCTCAGCTCCCGCATGGTTTGGATATCTTTGGCCAAGTCGTAATCCTTTCCTTCCACCAATGCGGCCGCAATGTCCACCGAGGCTTTTGCTGCATATTTCCCCACGGATTCTTCCGTGTAGGCGAACACCACATGGTAAACGCCATGTTCACCATAACTTCTTGTGCGGCCAAAGCCAACATCCATGCCTGCCAAGGTTTGTATTTCCAAGGCAATGTGTTCGATGACGTGCCCCATCCATGTGCCTTCTTGCACCCGATGGAAAAATCCGCCCGGCATGGCTTCCGAGCAGCGGTGGGAATATAGCGAAGGCAAAAGGGCACTCAAACGCTCATAAAATCCCGGAATCTGGTGCGTGGGCTTCTCCTCGAGCTCCTCCAGGTCCAAGGTCATCACAATCAATTTGTGGCGGTTTACCGACCAATAATTCGGGCCATTCGTTGCCCTGAGTTCAATAATTTTCATGCCCTGAAATGGATATGGGTTTGTGAATGGCATCAAACTAATAAAAATTGCCAAGAGTTGTATCAGGGGACGACAAGATTATTATGAAGGTGTTTCATGCACCCCTTGTGAGTGAGTCACTTACAAATGCCAGGAGTCTGAATGTGCCCCGGATGGTATTTTTATGGTCTATTCCGATTATCTTTACCGAAACCCAACATTCACATTTGGATGAACAACGACCTGTCGCCCATCGCAGGCACCTTGATTCCGATTGGAGGCAACGAAGACAAAAACCTTGGTAAAAGCGAGGACTATACCCTCGACTTCATCGAGGAGGGAATATTGTCCCATGTGGTCCGTGAAGCAGGCGGAAAGTCGGCCAAAATCGCAGTTATCCCCACAGCTTCTGAAATCCCAGTAGAGGTGGGCAACAATTACGTGCACGCCTTCAGCAGCCTCGGATGTTCGAATGTGCAGGTGTTGGACATCCGCAAAAGGGAAGACAGTGATCGAAAGGAGTTTCTGAGCTACATCGAGCAATGCGATTGCGTCATGTTCAGCGGGGGAGACCAAAGCAAAATCGTTGACCACATCGGCGGTACAAAAATGCATCGGGTCATGCTTGAGAGGTATCGACAGGAGTCTTTCGTGATAGCAGGGACGAGTGCCGGAGCCATGTGCATGTCCCGCGAAATGATTGCCGGTGGAAGCAGCACCGAATCCCTAGTCAAGGGGGCCGTTAAAATGAGGGACGGCATGGATTTCATACCTGAACTCATCATCGACTCCCATTTCATCCAACGTGGACGATTCGGCCGTTTGGCTGAGGCCGTGGCGAGATTTCCTCACCTTCAGGGTGTTGGCTTGGCGGAAGATACAGGGATGGTCATCAAGCAAGGCAACGAATGCAAAGTCATCGGCTCTGGCATGGTCATCGTGTTTGATGGGTCACATTTGACCCACAACAACGAACGGCTGCTTCCCAAAGGCACTCCCATGACCATCACCAATTTGGTCACGCACATTTTGGCCAACAGCGACCGCTATTTCCTGAATGGACGTCAAACCGAGGTCTTGCCCTTGGAAGCCGACTTCATTTGACCTGAATCCCATCAGTCTTTGTATATGCTCACAAGGTCGAGACCTCTGTCAGACTTTGCAGCCCGATACATGCCTTCCGTGTTGAAAACCAATGCAATATCACCTGAGGCATTGGCTGCAATCAATCCCCCGTCGCCTCCTATTTCCAACAACCTATTGTGGATGACCTCATCACATGCTTCCTGAAGGCCCATTCCCTTGTGTTCAATGAGGCATGCCACATCGTGGGCCACCACACCGCGAATGAAAAACTCACCTGAACCGGTGCACGAAATCGCACAAGTGCGGTTGTCGGACCAAGTTCCTGCCCCCACAATCGGGCTGTCGCCAATGCGGCCGAAACGCTTGTTGGTCATGCCTCCAGTGGAAGTAGCGGCTGCCAAGTTGCCGAAAACATCCAAAGCCACTGCCCCTACTGTTCCAAACTTTCGTTCCTTGTCATCACGATGGTCCAACTGAAAGGAGTCCGTACCGCGGATTTCCTGCCATTGCTGGTACCTAAAGTCATCGTGGAACCATTCTTCAGGCATGAATTCCATACCTCGCAGTCGGGCAAATTCAATCGCTCCTTCTGAAGCCAACATCACATGGCCGCTGTGTTCCATCACCTGTCTTGCCAAACGGATAGGGTTTCGAACTCCTTTCACCAAAGAAACTGCTCCAGCATTCCTGCCAGCCCCCTCCATGATGGACGCATCCATTTCGTGGGTTCCGGCTGCAGTGAACACGGCTCCCCTCCCAGCGTTGAACAATGGGCACTCTTCCAATTCCACCACGGCTGCTTCCACGGCGTCCAATGCACTTCCACCTTTCTCCAAAACATCGAATCCAAGGTCACGGGCCTTTCTCAGTGCCTCTAGGTATCGCTGCTCTTTCTCGGGAGTCATAAGTGAGCGAAGGATGGTGCCGGCTCCTCCATGGATGGCCAACGTGATGGGACTGCGCTGCATGTGCTTTTGTTTTCGTTGGTGCAAAAATAAGGGTTTTGGTTCGGGATATGGACCCAGGTTGTCAATTCGGGTAGAAATGCTAGGGGCACCAAACAAAAAAGGCCACCCCAGGGTGACCTTATGTTTTGAAGATGCTGAAAAAAATCAGCGAAGGAACACCACGTTGGTGACTTCTCCGTCGCAACCGAACTCCACACGTGCCAAAGGAGCGATACGGACTGCATCACAGTTGACTTGTTGGCAATTGAGTTGGACTGTGATGAGCACCGTGGAAACGTATCCTGATGCAAAGCAGACGTTGGCTGACTCGGTTTCTGCGTTCAGCGGACCATTGTAATTGCGGGCCTGGCGAACGGCTCCGATTGCACGAGCTTCGCGGCTGTTGTCATTGGTGGATTGAGCTTGAACACCCAAAGCGAAGGCACTCAAGAACACAAGAAGTGTGAGGAAGTTTTTCATGAAACTAAACTAATGTTAAGTGGTTGAAAGTAAGGATGATTTAAAAAGCGGTGCAAAAATATGGATAAAATCATAAGCGACAATGAGTCAATCAAAAATTGCCCGAATTTTTGGCTTTTTCGGTGTTGTGGATGTCCAACAAAAGGTCGACGACATTTTCAGGAGGAACCCCTTCATGTGCAGGGTAATGGTAATCAAGCAGGCGCCCGCTCTCCACGTGGTATGAAAGCCGAGCAGCCAAAAGTGAGCCACCTTTGCGGTACAAACTCACTTCCACCACAGTATGGCCTTGTCCGTCCGAGAAAGAGCATATTCGTTCCCAACGGTAGCCAGGCAACTCCTGAATCAAAGCGTCCAGAATTCGTTTCACCGCGAGGTTGGTGGTGTGCCGGTCAAAATCCATGGGGCAAATATGAGAGAAGCGTACTTATCCACCAACGGTGAATTGGTGAGCTGTCGTGCAAGTTGAAAATCGTTTCTTTGCAACATGCATCAATCCGGGATCCATTTAGGCAAATTGGTGGAGAAGGCTTGGAACAGGTCGGGCATGACGTCCAGTGAATTCGCTTTGGCGATTGGACAGGCAAGGCAGAACGTGAGGCAAGTCTTTTCTCGCCAAAGTATGGACACAGAACTTCTTTTCCGTATTTCTACGGTATTGGGTGAGAATTTCTTTCAGGTTTTGGCTGAAGCCCTGAAGATTGCGCCAAGGGAAAATCCAGAATCCGGAAAACAGGAACATGGCCAAGACATGAGGCAAAAAGTCCTTGAACTGGAATTGGAAGCCGCCAAAAAGGAAATCGAATACCTGAAGGAAATCGTAACGCTGTTGAAGCAAAGATGAAAGTGGGTCCAAAACCGGCAAACGAAACGTTGGCCTGTCAGGGTTTTCTTGTGAATTCACATTATCTTTGAGGTCGCAGAAATCATGCAGGACATGGACAATAAAAACAACAATAACAATCAACAGCTGAACATCGAGGTCCCCGAAACCGTGGCAACAGGTGTTTATTCCAATCTTGTCATCGTGGGCCATTCTCCCGCTGAGTTTGTGTTGGATTTCGTTCAGATTCTGCCAGGACTGCAAAAAGGGTTGGTACGCTCAAGGGTAATCATGTCGCCCATCCATGCCAAGCGGTTGATGTTGGCCATGGAGGAAAACGTAGCTAAATACGAGGCATCCTTCGGCAAAATTGAAATCCACGAGGCCAATCCTGGAAATGTTCCTCCTACTTTTGGAGGTCCGGCAGGATTCGCCTGATCCCAACCTCTTCATTGTTCCAGTTTTTTAACCTCAAGTCAATCCAAGCGGTGAATCTTGGCTACCCAAGGCATCTTTCGGTCGGCTTCCATCCTGACCAAATATGTCCCCGAGGGAAGCACTTTCAGATCGATTGAGCCGGAGGCAGGTAAATCTTCCAAAACCATCAATTCAACACCTTGGAGGTTCGTGACAACGCATCTCTGGATGCTACCTCGAAGGTCGGCGCGGTAACGAATTTCCCCAGTCGTCGGGTTGGGGAAAAATTCAACGTAGGTGACTGAAGCTGATTCCTCTTCCGATGAGACAAAACAATCTTGGCCCTGTTGTGCACCGGTGAAAATACCCCTGCGACAGAATGCCAATCGAAAGGCGTCAGAGTGACTTCCACCGTAAAGCAAGGTGTCCGCATCCAAGACCAATTGCGCGGCCTCTTCCAATCCGATGTTGGGTGCGAAGGTATACATGGCCTGTAACAACACCCGATCGCATACCTGCCTTCCTACGGTTTCGTAAACTTCCATGAGGGTGGAGGCCCAAATTTCGCCATAGGTGTAGATGTTGGGAGTAGGGGGGGGGTAGGTTTGTGGCGTTGAGGCATTCCTGCCACCCCAAAACTCATTATGTCCGTCCCAAGTGTAGGTGTTCTTCCAAAGGTTGTAACTCTTGCTTTTGGAATAGGATGCAGCAAAGTAGTCGCCCAGTCCTTCGTCCAAGCCATTTCTCTCCGTGCCCGTATTTGCACCCCGAAGCGCAGCATAAGAAAGGGCATGGCTGTATTCATGCAAAATCACATCTGCATCTTCTGCGTCGTCGACACCTCCTTCGCCGAAGGCCAACCGGCCATTGGCACCCACAGGGACAAAATGGGAATTGTCTTGGCCGTTCAGTCCATGTGCATCGGCGGGTACGGGGGCATTCAGGAGGTTGTTGAATCCCAATCCTTGGACATACCGTTGGAAGGAGTCGATGTGATGGTAGACCATGACGTCCTCAAACCCTTGTTGGGAACGGGTAAACTGAAAATTCCCGTCGGTGCTCAGAGGCGGGGCCACATTGGGGGACTCAAAATCAGCCATCTGAATGTGGGGTCCGGAGAGCAGGAAATGGGTCCCATTCCAACCAAGTCCCTGAAGTGTCACGGGATGTCTTTGTGCATTCAGGTCGGGATGGTCGGAGTCAAAGTTGTCTGTGAAATTTCCACCATAGGTCGTTCCGGCGGTGGTGAGGGGGTCGGGATCAAAAATCCATGCATTGCCGGTGGTGTCGGGGCCAAGATGGTGGTGGAAAACATCCAAGCGGGTGAGAAGAAGGGTATCTTGACCAGGGTCTGACAAAACCAACTCCCAAAACGATTCCGGCTTCAATATCTGCAACTTGTAGGCGGGTACTGTGACTTCGTTCTGAAAAAACCAACATTTTTCCCAATAGACCAAAGAATCGGCTGGGTCTATCTGCCGTTCGAACATTGCCCCGAAATCCAAATCGGTTGGAGTGTGCAAGCGGTCGGAGTGGGGGATGGGGTAAATGGGCCCGGCAATGTGCATGCATTTCCCAGAATGGTCGAAGGTTACCAAGACACCCGACCCATGAACGGGCAGTCCGTCCAAGGTTTGTTGGAATTGGAAGTGGCGTCCACCGGGACTGTTGCGAATGGCCAAGCAGGAGAATGCATGATCATCAGGCAGTGAGCCCTTCAAATCCCAGTTCATTTTGGCGGCCAACACAGCGGCATCCGTTGTCGTGATTGTCCAAGCAGGCTTTTGGTAGTTGAGATTCAGGTGCAAGGTATTTTGAGCATGGGATTCATGCCCGAACAACAAGTAAAGGACCATTCCGAACACCAATTTTCCCTTCATGCGGTAGCCTCCCCCTCCAACACGCCCAAATCATGAAAAAGAGCCTTAGCCCGTTCGAATTGGCTTTGAGGAATCATCAGGGCCATTCTGCAGTCTTCGGCGAAGCAGGATTCTGAGGACTCCCAGCCATTCTTTTGAAGCAAACGGTTCACTTCTGAGGTTTTGCCATAAGGAAACCTCAGCCGCAATCCACGCGTGACCAGTACCTCTCTAACCGGATTGTCCTCCAAAGCAGCCTTGGCAGTTCCCCCATAGGCCTTCACCAAGCCACCGACACCCAATTTGGTGCCACCGAAATAGCGAATCACCACGCACAAGGCGTCCGAAACACCTTTGCTTTTCAGCTCATTCAGGATGGGATCACCTGCACTGTGGGCTGGCTCTCCGGCATCGTTGGCCCGCCAAATTTCTCCCATTGGCCCCAGTCGGTAGGCATAGCAAACATGCCGGGCATCGTGAAACTCCTTGGACAGTTCTTTCAACCTTTGTTCGATTTCCTCCAAACTTTTCACCGGGTATGCGAAGCCATGGAATTTGGATGCTTTTTCCCTGAGGTAGCTATTGGAGACCGTGCTCAAAGTCAAGTAACTGTCCCGACTCATCTTGTCTATGCCCTAGCGGGAACCGTAGAGATGATTGTAGTATTCCTGATAGGATTTGTCACGGACATGGGCGATCCATTCCTGATTGGAGAGGTACCAATCAATGGTTTTGGAAAGGCCCTCCTCAAAGGTCACTGAGGGGTGCCATCCCAACTCGCTTTCCAGCTTCGTGGCATCGATGGCGTAGCGGGCATCGTGCCCCGGTCGATCTTTGACAAAGGTGATGAGCTTCTCGGAGGTGCCGACAGGATTACCTTGTTTTTCATCCATCAAACGGCAAAGCAGCTTCACCAATTCGATGTTTTGGTATTCATTTTTTCCGCCGATGTTATAGGTCTCGCCGTCCTTCCCATTATGGAAAATGGTGTCGATGGCACGGCAATGGTCCACGACCCAAAGCCAATCTCGAACATTCTCACCCTTGCCGTAGATGGGTAAAGGCTTCCCTTGGAGGATATTGGAGATGCAAAGGGGGATGAGCTTCTCAGGAAATTGATGGCTCCCATAATTGTTGGAGCAATTGGAAATCACAACCGGAAGGCCGTAGGTATTGCCGTACGCCCTCACGAAGTGGTCCGAACTTGCTTTGCTGGCAGAGTAGGGGCTTTGGGGATCGTAGGGGGTGGTTTCAACGAAAAAAGAATCGTCGTGCAAGGAGCCGTAGACCTCATCGGTCGAAACATGGTAAAACCTGACATCTGACTGCATGGCGCCGTTTTCCTTCCATGTTTTCTTACAAGCATTGAGCAGGTTCACAGTGCCGATCACGTTGGTCATCACAAACTCCAACGGATTTTCAATGCTTCGGTCCACGTGGCTTTCCGCTGCCAAATGAATCACGGAATCAAACCTGTATTGGTCAAACAACCGGTCGGTTTCTGCTGCATCCACGATGTTGGCCTTGAGAAAGGTATAGTTGGAGGCAGCTTCCACATCCCGTAAGTTCTCCAAATTGCCCGCGTAAGTCAGGGCATCCAAATTGTAGATGTGGTAATCAGGATACCGGTTGACCATCAGCCTAACCAAATGGCTGCCAATGAATCCGGCTCCTCCCGTGATTAACATGCGTCGTTTCATGGCACAAATTTAGGAGTTTTCACCGAAGCAGCTCCGAACAAGCACATGGTAACCCGGCACAAAAGCCAAATGACACACGCTCCGGACCGAACTATCTCACCAGCTTCCGCCACCTCCGCCACCATAGCCACCTCCGCTGTAACCTCCGCCCCCCGAGAATCCTGAGCCGCCGCTGCTTCCGAACGAAGAACTGCTGGAAGAGTAGCTGGAACGCGAGGAAGATGAATAAGAAGAATAACTGCCGCTGGATGAATAGCTGGCCGGAGGGGCCGAATTGAAATGCTTCACCATGGCATTCAGGTTGCGCGTGAGGAGTCGGTCGAAGGTATCGTAGCGGTAATCTTTGTTGGAAGTTTTCACAAAGGAAGGTGGTTCGGCGAGCAAGGGCTTGAATTTTTCCACCCATTGCGTGGCCAATCCCAATCCGATGGCATAACTCAACGACAACCCGAAATATCCAGGGTCTTGGTCCACCAACAGCCTCAATTTGTCGGCTTCTGCGGTTTTGAGGAATTCCCTGAAGCCCATCAATTCTTCATACTCCCGATGTCCTAAGGAGGTCCGTTTGGGGATGATTTTTCCTATCAAAAATGAGGTCAACCCCAAAATGCCAAAGCCCAATGTGTAGTCGGCCGTCTCCTGAATCGGATCAAAAAGCTCGATGATGCTCCCCAAGAATATGATTCCTGTCAAA
>Ga0209972_10003379_pt1 | contig 12522 bp, 10 predicted proteins | sample NOAtaG_7_FD_187302 | JGI IMG/M metagenome (GOLD analysis project Ga0209972, IMG submission 187302) | Freshwater lake microbial communities from Lake Erie, under a cyanobacterial bloom - NOAA_Erie_Diel1S_2200h metaG (SPAdes) (version 2) | ecosystem: Environmental > Aquatic > Freshwater > Lake ...
TCGCGTATCCAGGGAATCACCGTCGCCGGGAAGACGGGGACGGCGCAGAACGCGCAGTCGAAGGATCAGTACCATGCCTGGTTCGTCGGCTACGCGCCGGCGGAGGCGCCTCAGCTCGTGGTCGCGGTGATGCTCGAGTTCGGCGGGCATGGCTCGCGCGCCGCGCGGATCGCCACACGCATCATGGAGCACTACCTGAAGGGGACCGTCGTCGCGATGCCGGAGATGGCGGGCGAATGAGGCGCGGCCTGCGGCTCCCGGCCGACTGGCCGCTCACCGCGACGGCGGCCCTGCTCACCGTGTTCGGTGTGGCGATGGTCTACTCGGCAGGGCAGACCGATGTGCCGACCTTCGTCGTCGGGCTCTGGCGCACGCAGCTCCTCTGGGTGATCGTCGGCATCGGCTTTGGGTACGGCGTCTCACGGCTCTCGGTGCGGCTCGTCGATGCCGTGACCGTGCCCATCTACGCGGTCTCGCTCGTCGTGCTCGCCGCGCTCCTCGTGGTCGGGCAGGGGGCGGGGACCGCCGCCAGCACCAAGAGCTGGCTCGCGATCGGCGGGGTGCGGCTCGGCCAGCCCTCGGAGCTCGCGAAGATCGCGGTCGTGTTGATGCTCGCTCGTGTCCTCTCGGCGTCGCGCGCTGCGCCGTCGTCGCTGCGCGAGTTGGTGCCGTCGGCGCTGGTGGTGGGCGTGCCCTGGCTCCTGATCATGGCGCAGCCCGACCTAGGGACGGGGATCGTCTTCGTCGGCATCTACTTCGCGATGCTCTTCTGGGCGGGGGTGAGTTGGCCGCTCTTGGTGATGGCGGCGAGTCCGGCGCTGAGTCTCATCCTCGCGTTCAGCACGGGGATCTGGGGGGGATGGTTCCTCCTCCTGCTCGCGGTGGTCGCGTGGGTGCGACCGCCGCGCTGGGAAGGGGTGGGGCTCGTGGTCGCGAATCTCGCGATGGGGGTGCTCGCCCCCTTGCTCTGGGGACGCCTCGATCCCTATCAACAGCGACGGATCCTCGTCTTCCTCGATCCCTCGGCCGATCCGCGCGCCTCGGGCTACCATGTGATCCAATCGCAGGTCGCCATCGGCTCGGGGGGATTCTTCGGCAAGGGATTCACGATGGGGTCGCAGAAGCGCCTCGCCTTCCTCCCCGAGCAGGAGACCGACTTCATCTTCCCGGTCGTGGCGGAGGAGTTGGGCTTCCTAGGGGTGCTCGTCGCGCTCGCGCTCTTCACCTTCCTGCTCCATCGCACGGTTCGGGTCGCGTCGCGCGCCACCTCGCCCTTCGCCTCGCTCGTCGCCTTCGGATTGACCGCGGCCTGGTTCACGCACATCGCGGTGAACATCGGGATGACGGTGGGGGTCCTCCCCGTGACGGGAATCCCGCTCCCGTTCTTCTCCTACGGCGGCTCGTTCATGTTGATGAGTTGGCTCACGGTCGGGCTCCTCGTGTCGATCTCCGAGGAAGGGCGGGGACGCGCCGGCGGACTCGTCCTTTAGCGCGGCGTGGGCGCCTTGCCCTCCCCTCCGGCCCCCCCCAGCTTTGGGGATGGCCTGGTTCCGGAAGGAGAAGTCCCCGCGTCGCCCGCGCGCCGAGCGTCTGGAGATCCCCAAGGACGCCTGGGAGAAGTGCGAGGCGTGTGACCATACGGACATCCGTGAGAAGTTCGAGCGGAATGCCAACGTCTGCCCCACCTGCGACCACCATCGGCGCTTTCGGGCCCACGAATATCTGTCGCTCCTCCTCGACGCGGGGACGATCGCCGAGAAGGACGAGGAGCTCGTCTCCGTCGATCCACTCCAGTTCCCAGACTATCCGGCGCGGCTCAAGAAGGCGCTCGCGAATGCCGGGGATCACGATGCGATCCTGACCGCGTCGGGGAAGATGGACGGGATGCCGGTGAACCTCGGCGTCATGGACTTCGCCTTCATGGGTGGGTCGATGGGGTCGGTGGTCGGAGAGAAGATCGCGCGCCTTGGGCAGCGGTCCCTCGAGAAGAAGTGGCCGTTGATCATCATCTCGGCCTCTGGCGGGGCGCGGATGCAGGAGGGGGTGCTCTCCCTCATGCAGATGGCGAAGACCTCCGCGGTGCTCTCGCAGTTGGCAGAGCGTCGGATCCCCTACGTGTCGTTGCTCACCAACCCGACCACGGGCGGCGTCAGTGCGTCCTACGCGATGCTCGGCGACGCGATCCTCGCCGAGCCGGGCGCGGTGATCGGATTCGCCGGGCCGCGCGTCATCAAGCAGACCCTCGGGCAGGATCTCCCTGAGGGATTCCAGACGGCGGAGTTCCTCCTCACGCATGGGATGGTCGATCAGGTGGTGCATCGGCACCATCTCAAGCGGACCCTCGGCCAACTGCTACGCCATATGAGTGGCAAGCCGGCCGCGACGGGGTGGACCGCGCCCTGAACACCGGTGCGTATCGGGCCGCGCTCGACGCCCTCTTCGCGCGGACCACGGGGCAGTGGAAGTTGGGACTCGAGCGCGTGGAGGGGTTCCTTCGCGAGCTCGGTGATCCGCATCGGCGGATCCCGACCGTGCACATCGCCGGCACCAATGGGAAGGGGAGTGTCTGCGCCTCCCTCGAGACGGTGCTGCGTCGGCGGGGCTTCCGCGTGGGGACCTACACCTCGCCCCATCTCGTCGACTTCCGCGAGCGCTTCCGCATCGATGGGGCGCCGATCGACGAGGCGCCGATCTTCGACTTCCTCGAGCGGTGGACGCCGAGGGTCGAGACGCTCGGGGTGACCTTCTTCGAGGCGACGACGGCGATGGGATTCCAGCTCTTCGCCGATGCCCAGGTCGATATCGCGGTGATCGAGACGGGGCTCGGGGGGCGACTCGACGCGACGAACGTGGTGCAGCCCCTCGTCGCCGGGGTCACGAGCATCGGCTTCGACCACATGGAGTGGTTGGGCGAGACCCTCCCGAAGATCGCGCGGGAGAAGGCGGGGATCTTCAAGCCAGGGGTACCGGCGATCGTGGGCGAGCCCGATCCGGCGGTACGCCACGTGTTGGCGGAGGAGGCGGCCCGCCGGGGTGCCGCCCCCGTCCGCATCGTCGCCGAGGAGGGGGAGGCGACCGCGATCCGCGTCACGGCAGCGGGGACGACGTTCCGCTGGCAGGGGCTCGAGGTCGCGACGGGGTTGCCGGGGCACCACCAGGTGGCCAATGCGCTGGTGGCGCTCACCATGCTCGACGCCCTTCCGGCTCCCTTCCATGTGCCGCGTGAGGCGGCGGTGACGGCGCTCGCCGAGGTCCAGCTGGCGGGTCGGTTCTCACGCCAGGGGCGCTGGATCTTCGATGTGGCGCACAACCCCGCGGGGGCGGCGGTCACGGCAGAGACCCTGCGTGCGGTCGCCCCGCCCGGGCCCGTGGTCGCCCTCGTGAGCGTCTTGGGGGACAAGGATTGGCGCGGGATCCTCCGGGCCCTGGCGCCGGCGGTCCAGGGGTTCCTCCTCACCAATGCCCCCACGGCCCCCGCCAGCCGCGCCTGGGTGGCCGCCGAGGCCCTCGCCTTCGCGCGTGATGAGGGGTGGCAGGCCGAGCTCGAACCTGACTTCGACCGGGCCTTGGCGCGCGCCCCGTCCATGGGGGAGACCGTCCTCGTGACTGGGTCATTTCACACCGTGGGCGACGCGATGGCGCGGTTGCCGGGGTCTCCGGCGACCGGGTAGATTCCTCGGATGAGTAGCGGGGCGTTACCCGGATTCCGTGATTTCTATCCCGACGAGCTGGCCCGCCGCGCCCATATCTTCCAGGCCTGGCGGGCCGTCGCGCGCCGATACGCCTTCGTCGAGTATGATGGCCCCCCGCTCGAGCCCTTGGACCTCTACACCCGCAAGAGCGGGGACGAGATCGTCGGCCAACTCTACAACTTCGTGGATAAGGGGGGGCGGGAGGTCGCCCTCCGCCCGGAGATGACCCCGACTTTCGCCCGGATGGTGGGGGCCCGCGCCAACGCCCTCCGCAAGCCGGTGCGGTGGTTCTCGACCCCACAGCTCTTCCGCTACGAGCGGGCCCAGCGCGGTCGGCTTCGTGAGCACTACCAGCTCAACGTCGACATCGTCGGCGAGGCGAGCGAGGTCGCCGACGCCGAGCTCTTGGCCGTCGCCGTCGACATCATGCGCGAGCTCGGGCTCACGAGCGCCGATGTGCGCGCGCGGGTCAGTGACCGGCGGTTGTTGAATGGGGTGCTGCAGGCGCTCGGGGTGAGCGAGATGCAGGTGCCCGCGGTCTACGCCGTGGTCGACAAGCTCGCCCGTCAGCCGCGCGAGGTCTCCGCCGAGACGCTCGCCGCCGCGGGGCTCACCCCCGCCATGGTGGAGGAGGTGCTCACGCTGGCCTCCGGTGTGACGCTTGAGACCTTGCGTTCCCGGTTCGGGGCGCATCCGTCCGCCGCCGAGTCGATCGAGCGCTTCGGGCGCTACCTGGAGCACTGCGCCGCCCTCGGGATCGGGGCGTGGGTCGATCTCGACCTCTCGATCGTGCGCGGGCTCGCGTACTACACGGGGATCGTCTTCGAGCTCTTCGACGCGAAGGGGGAGCTCCGCGCGATCTGCGGGGGCGGGCGATACGACACCCTCCTCAAGGCCCTCGGTGGGACGGACCTTCCGGCGCTCGGCTTCGGCATGGGCGATGTGGTCCTCGGCGAACTGCTGCAGGATCGCGGGCTCTTCCCGACCACCATCGGCACGACGGCCGACCTCTATCTCGTCGCCGGGCATGGGGCGGTGGGGCGTCCCTATGCCGAGGCACTGCAGCTGGTGAGTGCGCTTCGCCGCGCCGGATTCCAGGTGGATCACGGCCTCAACGCCGAGCGCTTCCTCTCGCAGGCCACCCGCAATCAGGTGGATGGCGCCAAGAAGGCGGGGGCCGCCGCCGTCTTCGGGGTGCGCGAGGATGGCCAGGTCGAGGTGACCTCGATCCTCGGGAAGATGAAGGACGCCCCGACCCATACGATGTCGCTCGCGGCGATCCTCGCCGGCGAGCCCTCCACGATGCAGGCCCTCCGCGACTGGCTCCGGGCCCGGCGCGACTCGATCTCGAACTCCCATGGCTGACGACAAGAAGCTGACGACGCGCGCCGCAGATTTCAGCGCGTGGTACAACGAACTCGTGTTGCGCTCCGAACTGGCGGACTATTCGCCGGTGAAGGGGTCGATGGTGATCCGGCCCAATGGGTATGGGATCTGGGAGCGGATGCAGCGCGCCCTAGACGACATGTTCAAGGCGACGGGGCATCAGAACGCCTATTTCCCGCTCTTCATCCCGCAGAGCTTCCTGAGCAAGGAGGCGCAGCATGTGGAGGGGTTCGCGCCGGAGACCGCTGTCGTGACACATGGGGGGGGAAAGCTGCTCGAGGAGCCGCTCGTCGTCCGGCCGACGTCGGAGACGATCATCTACCACATGTTCGCGAAGTGGACGCAGTCGTACCGTGACCTGCCGATCAAGATCAACCAGTGGGCGAACGTCGTGCGCTGGGAGATGCGGACGCGGCTCTTCCTGCGCACCCTCGAGTTCCTCTGGCAGGAGGGCCACACGGCCCATGCCACCGAGGCGGAGGCGGAGACGGAGGCGCGGCTCATCCTCGGGCTCTATCGCGAGTTCATGGAAGGGTGGATCGCGATGCCAGTGATCACAGGGCAGAAGACCGAGGGCGAGAAGTTCGCGGGGGCGCTGCGGACCTACTCCTGCGAAGCGATGATGCAGGACAACAAGGCGCTGCAGGCGGGAACCTCACACAATCTCGGGCAGAACTTCGCCAAGGCGTTCGAGCTCCAGTTCCAGGCGGAGAATGGCGAGATGGCCTTCGCGTGGAACACGTCGTGGGGGGTGTCGACGCGCATGGTCGGTGGGCTCGTCATGACGCACTCCGATGACAATGGGCTCGTCTGCCCGCCGCGGCTCGCCCCGATCGAGGTGGTGATCGTCCCGATCTGGAAGTCGGACGAGGAGCGCGCGCGCGTGGTGGAGGCGGCGCACCGGGTACGCGCTGAGCTCATCGAGTGGACCGGGCGTGGCGCGACCGATCGCCTCCGCGTGACCGTCGACGACCGCGAGGGGGTGAAGCCCGGGGCCAAGTATTACGAGTGGGAGCTCCGTGGGGTCCCCCTTCGGCTCGAGATCGGCCCGAAGGATCTCGAGAAGGGGTCGGTCTTCTCGGCGCGGCGCGACACGCGGGCTAAGGCGGCGCTCCCGATGGCCGGGCTCCCGGCGGCGGTCGCCACGTTGCTCGAGACCATCCAGGGCGATCTCCTCGCGGCGGCGAAGGCGCGCCGCGAGGCGAACTCGCACCGAAACGTGACCTCCTACGCGCAGTTCAAGGAGATCATGGAGGGGCCTGGCGGATTCGTGTATGCGGGATGGAATGGCGACCCGGCGATCGAGGCCAAGGTGAAGGAGGAGACCAAGGCGACGATCCGCGTCATCCCCGATCCGGAGTTCCGTTCGGCCGAGGCGCCGACGACCTGCCTCGTGACGGGGGAGCCGGCCAGGCACGAAGTGATCTGGGCCAAGGCGTACTGATGGGCGGGTTCTCGCGGCGCGCGGGGGCGTTGGTCGTCGACGCGGTGCCGCTCGCTGCGATCGCCGAGGGGGCCGGCACGCCGGCGTATGTCTATTCGGCTGCGATGATCCGCGAGCGGATCGCTCGGCTCCGCGCGGCGCTCGAGGGGGTCCCGCACCAGCTGCACTATTCGCTCAAGGCCAACGCCTGTCGCGGGGTGCTCACGGTGATCCGCGAATCGGGGTGCGGGTGCGACGTGGTCTCCGGTGGGGAATTGGCCAAGGCGCTTGCGGCGGGATTCGCGCCCTCGCAGATCATCTTCGGGGGGGTGGGGAAGCAGGCGCATGAGTTGCGCGAGGCGCTTCGCTCGGGGATCAGGCTGATTAACGTGGAGTCGGCCGCGGAGGTGGCGCTCCTAGCGTCGATCGCCGCGGAGCTCAGCGTGGTGGCCCCGGTGGGATTGCGCGTGAATCCCGAGGTGGATGTCACCAATGCGCACCGCTTCATCGCCACGGGGGAGAAGGGGCACAAGTTCGGGATCCCGATCGGGGAGGTCGAGGCCGTGGGGCGTCAGGTCTTGGCCTCGCCGCAGCTGCGCCTCCTCGCGCTCGACATGCATGTGGGATCACAGCTCCACTCGTTCGATGCCTATCGGAATGGAGCGGACCGGTTGGTCGAGGTCGCCCAGCGACTGCAGGGGCTCGGTGCGCCCCTCGCCTATCTGGATGTCGGGGGTGGACTTCCCGCGACCTACGAGGCGGAGGAGGCCCCGGATCTCGCGGCGTTCGCCGCGATCGTGGCGGGAGCAGCGCGTACGCTCGGTGTGGAGCTGCTGTTGGAGCCCGGACGATTCCTCGTCGCGGAGGCCGGTGTGCTGCTGACGCGGGTGATCTACCGCAAGGAAAATGGTGGGCGGACGACCTTGGTCTGTGATGCGGGGATGACGGAGTTGATCCGCCCCTCGCATTACGGGGCGTATCACCGGATCGACTCGGTGGCACAGGTAGCGGGGACGATGGTGGCCGATGTGGTGGGTCCGGTCTGCGAGACGGGGGATTTCCTCGCCTTGGGTCGGGAGGTACCGGCGGTGGAGGCGGGCGCGCTGCTCGCGGTGCATACCGTGGGCGCCTACGGATCGGTGATGAGTTCGCAGTACAACGCCCGTCCGCGCGCGGCGGAGGTCGTGGTCGATGGGGATCGCTGGGCGGTGGTGACCGCGCGCGAGACCTATGCCGACCTCGTGCGGCAGGATGTGGTGCACCCCGAGTGGAGGCAGCGCTGATGCGAGTCGGATTACTGTCGGACACCCACGACCGCCTGCCGGCGATCGAGGGGCTGGTGCGCGAGTTCGTGGCGCGGGAGGTCTCCTTCGTGCTCCATGCCGGGGACTTCTGCGCGCCGTTCTCGCTCCGTCCCTTCATCGCACACAACGTGGCCCTCGCGGGGGTCTTCGGCGTGAACGACGGGGATCATGCGGGATTACGCCTCGCCGCCGCGAAGGGGATGGGGATGGAGATCTTCGAGGCGCCGCACAGCCTCGTGCTCGGGGAGAAGAAGGTGTTGCTCGTCCACGAGATCGGGGACGCCCTCGACGGGTCGATCCTCGCGCACGACATCGTGGTCCATGGGCAGGCCCATCGCGCCTCGACGGCGACCCGTGAGCAGACGCTCCTCGTGAATCCTGGCGAGGCCTGTGGATGGCTCCACGGGACGCCCTCTGCGGCGATCCTCGACCTCGAGACGCTGAGGGTGGAATCGATCACCCTGCCGGCCGCGGAGTGGGCCCGATGAGTTCGCGTGTCCTCATCCTCGACTGCGGGTCGCAGTTCACGCAGCTCATCGCACGACGGGTGCGCGAGGCGCGGGTCTTCTCCGAGATCCATCCGCCGACGCGATCGCTCGAGTGGATCCGCGAGTGGCAGCCGACGGCGATCATCCTCTCCGGTGGGCCGAGCTCGGTGACGGACGAGGGGGCGCCGACCTTCGATCCCGCGATCCTCGATCTCGCGCCGGTGCTCGGGGTCTGCTACGGGATGCAGTGGATCGCGCACACCTCGGGTGGATCGGTGCGTGGGGGCGGCCGCCGCGAGTATGGGCGGGCCGAGTTGGTGGTGAAGGAGCCGGCCGGGCTCTTCGCGGGATTCGATCCCGGGGAGCGCTCGGTGGTCTGGATGAGCCATGGCGACCATGTGGAGACCGTCCCCCCGGGGTACGTGCTCACCGCGTCGAGCGAGGGGAACCCCGTCGTCGCCTTTCGCCATGCCGCCAAGCCGATCCACGCTGTGCAGTTCCACGCCGAGGTGGCGCATTCGGTGCGCGGGGCGGAGATCATCCAGAACTTCCTCTTCGGGGTGGCAGGGTGCACCGCCGATTGGACGCCGGGGCACTTCATCGAGCAGGAGATCGCGCGGATCCGTGAGCGCGTGGGTTCGGCGCAGGTGATCTGCGGGCTCTCGGGTGGCGTGGACTCCTCGGTCGCGGCGGCCCTCGTCCATCGCGCGATCGGCGACCAACTCACCTGCATCTTCGTCGATACGGGGTTGCTCCGGCTCCATGAGCGCGAGCAGGTCGAGCGGACGATGGGGCAACATCTCGGGATCAAGCTCGTGACGGTCCGCGCGGAGGAGCGCTTCCTCACCGCGCTCCACGGGCTCGATGACCCCGAGCAGAAGCGCAAGGCGATCGGGCATACCTTCATCGACGTCTTCGAGGATGCGTCGTCGGTGGCGGGGGAGACGGCGAAGTTCCTGGTGCAGGGGACGCTCTACCCTGATGTGATCGAGTCGGTGAGCGCGAAGGGCGGACCGAGCGCGACGATCAAGACGCATCACAATGTCGGTGGACTGAAGCCCGACATGAAGTTCCAGCTGATCGAGCCGCTCCGTGAGCTCTTCAAGGACGAGGTGCGAAACGTCGGACGGGAGCTCGGGCTGCCGGAGGAGATGGTGGGGCGGCATCCCTTCCCGGGGCCGGGGCTTGGGATCCGCGTGCTCGGCGCGGTCGATCCGGTGAACGTCGAGACGCTGCGGCGCGCCGATGCGATCTATCTCGAGGAGATCCGTGCGGCGGGGCTCTACCACGAGATCTGGCAGGCCTTCGCCGTCTTCCTCCCGGTGCGCTCGGTCGGGGTGATGGGGGATGGGCGCACCTATGAGCATGTGATCGCGCTGCGCGCCGTGACGAGCACCGATGGGATGACGGCCGATTGGTTCGCCTTCCCGACGGAGGTCCTCGCCCGCATCTCGAACCGGATCATCAATGAGGTGCCCGGGGTGAATCGTGTGGTGTATGACGTGAGCTCCAAGCCACCGGCCACGATCGAGTGGGAGTAGGGTGATGCGGTTCGCGCAGCTGCGGCCGACCTCGACCGAGTTGCGCGAGATGCTGCGGCTCGCCGCCCCGATCGTCGCCGTGAACGTCGGGATGATGTTCATGGGGGTCGTCGATTCGGTGATGCTCGGCCGCGTGTCAGGGGCAGCGCTCGCCGCCGGGGTGCTGGGCAACTTCACCTTCTATCTCTGCGCGAGCTTCGGGCTTGGCTTCCTCCTCGCCATCGATCCCGTGGTCGCCCAGGCGATCGGAGCGGGGGATGCGCGTGAGGCGGCGCTCGGCGTGCAGCGTGGGGTGGTGCTCGCGATCGCGACCTCGATCGTCATGGCGATCCTCCTCTGGCCGGCCCCGCAGGTGCTGACCCTCCTCGGGCAGCCGGCGGATGTCGCGCCCGATGCGGGGGCCTTCGTGCGGTGGAGCATCCCCGGGGTCTTCCCCTTCTTCCTCTTCGCCCTGAGTCGGCAGGCGCTGCAGGCGCATGGATCGGTGGCGCCTGTGCTTTGGGCCGCCGTGGTGGGGAATGTGGTCAACGTGCTCGCGAATCTCGTGCTCGTCTTCGGGATGTTCGGCGTGCCGGCGCTCGGGGTCGTTGGCTCGGCGATCTCCACGACGATCGCGCGCTGGGTCATGCTCGGGGCGATCCTACTCTTCGCGCGTCAGCGGCTCAGGCGCTTGGTGCGGCCCTGGTTCCCCGAAGCCCTGGCGTGGGCGCCGCTGCGTGGCCTCGCGGCCCTCGGCGCCCCGATCGGCCTGCAGTTCTTCGCCGAGGTGAATGCGTTCGGGCTCGTGACGATCATGATGGGGTGGGTCGGGACGAATGCGCTCGCTGGGCATGAGATCGCGCTCAACCTCGCCTCGCTCACCTTCATGGTGCCGATGGGGGTCGCGGCGGCGGGGACGGTGATGGTCGGGCGCGCGATCGGTCGCGGCGATCCGGCGGCGGCGCGGCGTGATGCGGTGGCGGCATTGGTGGTGGGGATCGGCTTCATGTCGATCACCGCGGTCGCCTTCCTCGTGGTGCCGGGGCTCTTCGCGCGGGGCTATACCACCGATGGTGGCGTCATCACGGTAGCGGTGGCGTTGATCCCGATCGCCGGGATCTTCCAAGTCTTCGATGGGATGCAGGTCTGCGCGACCGGGGTGCTCCGTGGGGCCGGGGACACGCGCGTCCCGATGGCGATCCACATGGCGAGTTTCTGGCTCGTGGGGCTCCCCCTGGGATCGTGGCTCTGCTTCGGCTTGGACGGCGGACCAGCGGCCCTCTGGTGGGGGCTCACGGCGGGACTGGCCGCGGCGGGGTTGTTCCAGCTTGCCCGGGTGCGCTCGCGGTTCGGTGGGCCGCTGGAGCGATTGCGCCTCTCTTGAGATCAGCGCGCGCGTCGATTGGCGCGCGAACGCGGAAGACTAGACGCCCTTCTCCTGCAGTAGCGCCATGAACTCCGCGGGACTCTCGATCTCGAGTAACCGCTGCGGCACATCCGCCTCCTTGGCGAACTGCGCGATCTTCCCGAGGACGGGGAGGTACTGGTTCGAGACCTCGAGTGGCGGGGCGACGATCAGGAAGAAGCAGCGCGCGGGTTGATCGTCGATCGACGTGAAGTCGAGTCCGTCCTTCTTGCGGCCGAAGGCGACACGCAGGGTGTTGACGACAAGGGAGCGGCAGTGCGGGATCGCGATCCCGCGCCCGATCCCGGTGGAGCCGAGGTTCTCACGACGCTTGAGCATCTTGAAGAGCGTCGCCTCGTCCTTCTCGTCGAGCTGGAGCAGGCCGATCAGCTCGTGGAGGATCTCGTCCTTGGTGGTCCCTTTGAGATCGAGGGAGACGGCGTCCGGGCTGAAGAAGTCTCGCAGTTCCATCGTGCGAACCTAACCCGCCCGCGAAATCAAGTCAAACCCTGTCGTTGCAAGGAGTTGCGCTCACTTCTAGGTTTCCTCGGATGCGGTACCCATACCCGACCGGATCTTCCGCGGTCCCTCTCTTTCTCGCCCCGATGGCCGGGGTCTCCGAGTCCCCCTTCCGGCGTCTCTGCCGCGTTTGGGGCGCGGATGTGGTCGTGACCGAGTTCCTCTCGGCGGAGGGGATCCGTCGTGAGAACGAGGCGACGATCTCGAAGCTGCGCTTCAGTCCGGAGGAGCATCCGATCGGGGTACAGATCTTCGGCGCCGATCCGGTGGCCATGCGTGAGGCGGCCTCGGCGGTGACCGAGGTGTTCCAGCCCGATTACATCGACATCAACTTCGGGTGCCCGGTCAAGAAGGTCGTGCGGCGCAACGGCGGCTCGGGGTGCCTCAAGGATCTCGACCTCGTGCAGGAGATCATCCGCGCGGTGGTGCAGGGGACCCATCTCCCGGTGACCTGCAAGATCCGCAGCGGGTGGAGCGAGGAGATGCGCGATCCCGTCGCGATCGGTCTGCGCTGCCAGGACGCCGGGGTGAAGGCGATCGCGCTGCATCCACGGACGCGAACGCAGATGTACACCGGCCATGCGCACTGGGACGAGATCGCGGCGCTCAAGGCGGCGCTCGAGATCCCAGTGATCGGCAACGGTGACATCAAGACCGCCGCCGATGCGCTCCGCATGCGGGAGCAGACCGGATGCGACGGCGTCATGATCGCGCGTGGGAGCTTCGGACAGCCCTGGATCTTCCGGCAGGCGCGAGCCCTCCTCGACGGACAGCCCATGCCGGCC